>Ga0307377_10000365_pt1 | contig 61525 bp, 69 predicted proteins | sample TR3MG_FD_202535 | JGI IMG/M metagenome (GOLD analysis project Ga0307377, IMG submission 202535) | Soil microbial communities from Risofladan, Vaasa, Finland - TR-3 | ecosystem: Environmental > Terrestrial > Soil > Coastal area > Acid sulfate soil | place: Finland: Risofladan, Vaasa | collected... | reverse complement strand
ACCATACTGCCAGCGCTTGAACCAACATACAAACTTTTTTTTAGAAGTTTTGGTAGAGCTTTGTCTAACTCGCATCTTCTGATCCAGTACATTAAATATCCAGGACAGCCTCCGGCAAACCATAAAATATCTTTATTTTTCAATAACTCAATAACAGATGAATTTTTGTAGTCTTCTAACTGGACAGAGATTACCTTTGCTCCCAAAGTCTGCACCAGTTGCCAAGTTGAGCTACTTTTTTTCCAACTCCCGAACGGTTCTTCACCATTAGCGGCTGTGGGAATGTAGGCAATAGACTTCCCTTCGAACCCGCCAACATACTCCCTCAACTTATCCATGGTAGCGGGATTTTTGGCTTCAGACGCTAAAAACAGCCTCATACAACATTGATTCTACTACCTTCTTCCTGGGAAAGAAATCTATACAACCTCACTAAGCTTAAATAAGAATTAAAAAGCCAAAATCCAAGAGTAATCGGGGAGGGGAATTAAAGGAATGAATCTGCCTAAAGACAAAGTAAAGTAAATAGAGGAAACAGATACGAAAATTAAAAACAAATGTTTGAGGTATCTTTATCTGATCTAGTTAAAAACTCGAACTTAAAGCAGATTTATTCCTTCAATCTGTAAAGATTTCAATCTGCAGGAGAATGACGTAATATAACACAGCTTGCCCCAAATGTCAACCCTTCGACTTCGCTCAGGGTTATAATCCTCTATATACTTAATTTTTGAGGCAAAAGTGTGCTAAAGTTAGCTTATGGACAAAGAGGAAAAAATTAACGGCTTAAGGCGCCAACTGGCAAAATATGAAGGAAGGCTGGCTATTAAAATGAAAACCTATCGGGGAGTTATTCACGAAAGTGCCTTATCGGAGCTAAAGCATTCGGAGGTAATGGTGCTCAGGGCAATGATAGACGACCTTAAAAGGGAGATTTCCAACCTGGAGCATTCTTCGAAATAATCTTCTGGGGAAAGAACTAGAAAGAGTGGGTAGCTCTAAGGGGGGTTGGACTGGCATAATTTAGATTGAGGGCGTGATTCTGTCCATTTTCCGGGTCAATCGCCAATTTTATTGCTCCCGAGGTATTAGTCAAAATCCATTGGTTTAAACCAGATTCAAAATTTTCCTGGAAGACAAGATTACCATTGGTCGTGAGTTTGACATCATCATAGTAGGATTGTCCATAAAGATTCCAAGTGGAAATCAAATTAACGCTGGCAATTGAGGTTTGGGCTGAATTATAACCAACAGTGACCGCTCTGCCATCAATTTCCCCTCTCGTTCCGGTTTTGGTGACAGTAAGTTTGAAGGTATGCCAACCTCTGGAGCGAGTAATTGTTGAATCAAGCATCGTCGAATTGCCGTTGGCATCAAAACGGAAATAATAATCGTTAGCATAACTTGAAGTATTAACACCAATGGCAGTCACGTTGCCGGCAGAATCTTTAACATTAAACATTGTTCCCAGGGTTGGACTGCCGTCATCGTAAAATCTTGTTTCCAAAACGCTGGCTGGTTGAGCAGCTGGTGTTGGGGTCAATATGGGAGAAAGAGTAGGTAACGTGGTAGGTAATAATGTTGGACTGGAATTAGAAGTAAATAAATTATGCCGTCTAAGATAGCCGGTCATAAAGCTGTGAAAATTTGTCACTTCTTGGATCCAAGATAAGAAAGGCGTACCACTATCTTGATCTGGATTGATAATGGCAACAGGGGTGGGGTGATAGTAGAGGGGGGTACCGTATTGCAAAAGATATTTCTTCTGTAAAACTTCTAACTTTTTGTCATCAGTAAAAGTACCGGGGAGTAAATCTTGAAGAAAATCCATTATTGAAGGGGCGACGGTAAGAAATCCTCCTTGGAACCTTTCAACATGAGTTTTGTAGAAATAAGTGTTTTTATCAACGAAATTATTTTTATCACTCCAATAGTAATTCCAAACCAAACTAACATTATGACTAAATTCATTTGGGATTGGCTTTCCGAAGAGGCGATAATAAAGCGCTCCCTTAGCAAGTGAGCCAATCGTTGCCATCATGTAGTTCGGACTGGACCAACCGTGATTAACCAAATTACCATCGGGATAGACTGTTTGGGTATCAACACTGCAGGCATCGGTTCCTTTAGTATCATCAACATCGGTCGTAATTGAGTGATAGGCGTAGCAACGGGCTCTTTTTTCCAGTTCAGTTAACCTTGCATATGAGGGTTCATGGACTGATAAAAAGTTATAGGTGAAAGCTAGGGAGGCCGCATTCCAGGAGTTATCCTCCGCAGAAGTATCTCCGGCCGCGCAAGGTTTACCTTCAGAATCTAAACCCTTGCCCGCTTCGCCAAAGCAAGAGGCAGGTAAACGGGGATGAGCGCTATCTCCGAGAAATTGTTCTACTCCAGCTTTGGTATATTGAAGGACTAAATTTTGTTCTGAAGGAGTAAATTGGTCCCAAATTAATTGAGAGAGAGTTGCCATTTGTTCTGTTGACATGGGAAGGTCTCTCCAACCATTTAAAGTTCTCCAGTCATTGGGTGTTAATTTAGTAAAAATATCACTAAATAGGATATTTTTGGCTTTCGCTAAGGCCGCCGCATCATTTTTTGTCCGATAGCGGAAAGCATACTCAATGGCCGTTCTCAGATACGAGATTAGAACATTTCCTCCAGTTAATAGCGAATTCTTGGAAATGTTATATTGTGTTTGTTCATAATATTTAAAATACCAATCATTCAAAGATAAAGCGAGTTGGTCAGGATCAGTAGGCGGAGAAATGACTTCAATGTCATCGTAAAAGACTTGGCAATACAAACCCCAGGTTGAGATTAAATTTATTTTGGAAATTGATGTTTGGTTGGGATTATACAAAATAGTGACTGCCTCCACTTGATCAAACCAATCTTTGGGTGCGTAAGGATCAGTCAGAAGCATGCCGTCAATTTTGCCATAAGTACCTGATGATAAAACTACAAATTCGAAAGTGTGCCAACCTTTTGATCTTTTAACCTTGGAATCAAATTCATTTATCTGGCCGTTTTTATCATATCTAAAATAATAATTAACTGCTCCGACTTTTGTGTTACCAGTATTTACACCAATTGCAGTAAGATTGTTGTTGCTGTCTTTGATATTAAACATCGTTCCTTCGTTTGTAGTCATTGGGTCGTAAAACCTTGCCCTGACAACGACATTTGACAAAGAAGAAGCAAAACTGTGAGTTGCCCTTAATGGTTCAGAAGGTGGAGCGTAATTAAATAAAAGAACTTTGTTGGTAGAAGCGGATGGGTCGGTACCAAGAGTGACATTTTTTTGAGCACTGGCAGGAATCTCCCAATTACTCAACCCATTATCAAATTTCTCACTAAAGAGAGTTTGTCCAGGCTCTCCGGCAGAGATTGGGGAAGGAGCGAAAATCACCTCCGCTGCTTTTTTAGCAAGATTGAGGTGCTGGGAATCAATTAAAAGAGCCAGTCCGACGGTAACTACTAAGGTCAAAACTAACCCCACCATCAGCAAGACATTTTTTCGAGAAAGGATTTTGGTTTTGGGAGTATAAGAAAGATTTTCGGAAGTCTCGTTATCCTCGTGAATTTCTACCGGTTTATAGACTTCCGCCGGATGATAGATGTTCATTTATCGTTTAATTTAACTCCTTATATAGGTTGACGCTTTCAGAAAAAAATGTCAACACTTTGGGCTGCCTCTAGTCGATTTACAGTGAGCGAACTTGTACTGAGCGTAGTCGAAATACTCAGGGTAAACTTCTCATCCAATCTGGGCTTCAATAATCTTAGTGCTAAAGCACTGAGCTTGTCGAAGTGCTGCCTCTAGTCAACTATGTTACGACCTATTATGGGGGATTTTAATAGTAAGGTAACTCTTCACAGAGAATGCCTGCTTCTTTAACTGAATCGAGTGATGGTCTAGCATTCCCTGATTGTTTGCCATTCATATAACCGACTTTTCCATCTTTTATATAAAAGTGAGATATATAATCAAGTCCAGGGAAGCCATCTTGAATAAAAAATGTTGGAATTTTTTTTAATTCTTCTGGAGAGCTTCCTGCCAATACTTGTTTAGGTAAAGAGGAAAACTCGAAAGTACCTACAACATCTTTTATGTTAACTTTTAGAACTTCAAATTCTAGCCCACATATTTTTAAATCTTGAAAAGTTGCCCATTCACCGTCAGCGGTTGTTTGAGAAGAAAACTTAGACAGATTTCGGTATATGCCAGCTCTTTGCTCCAGCTCTTCTTCTGACGAAAGACCTGAAGGCTCATTATCTATCATGCCACAAATAGTAGCATAAGTTATAAAATTTTCAAAGTTCGTTAAAGACCTATTTTGAAAAATTGGACTTGTTCGAATTATTTTGAAGCTAAAACCCTAGCTGCCCAGCCAGGATTCGAACCTGGATAAACAGATCCAAAGTCTGTTGTCCTACCATTAGACGACCGGGCAATATTCTTAAATTATACCAAAAACGAGGCATAGATTCGAGTCGAAGAGAGGCTTATTTCTTAAAGTACCAAGCAAAGAGAAGCAAGATAACCGCCACCAGAATTAGCCAAGAGTAAATATTCCAGTTGATTAAAGAGGTAAAGAGCAAAATCGTTATGGCAACGGCAGTTACTATCTGGTCTTTCGTCAAACTTTTCGCCTGCTAATTAACTAATGACATGGTTTTATTGGCATTGTGCTCTGTCAGTCTTCTCTCAAGATTATTAGTAGATCCTGTATAAAATTTTCCTGTCTTTGTAGACCGAAGAATATAAACAAAAAACATGAGCGGTGGAAGGGAATTGGACCCTCTGCCTTCTCCTTGGCAAGGAGACGTTCTACCGATGAACTACCACCGCTTATTAGGCGACCTCCCCGCCTTGGCGGGGCGTTCTACCACTGAACTACTTCCGCATCACGGAAAAAACCTACGGTTTTTTCTCAAGCTTTTTCCCTAAAAGGGAACTTTCGAGATCTTCCCCCGTTCCGCCTCGAAAGTTAATTGATATTCTCTTAAAGAATGCTTTACTTCTTTCCGGGCGTAATTGACTTTTGGGTGCCAGGACACAGAGTTGCACTGTGATCTCATGTTTTTCAGACACGCGCCGTGACTACCTTGGCTATCCTGGCTCATGCAAGGAAACCTATGGTTTTCTTGCAAAAAGCTTCCAAATTTGTGGTTTGCTGGATCTTCCCACCATCTTACCAGCAAACTAATTTCTAAGAGAGCAAATTTAGTTTTTACTTCCTGCCAAACCGATTTTTTCAATTATATGTTTAAAAGAGCTCGTTGTAAATTTGTGACCACTGAGGGATTTGAACCCCCGACCTCCCGGATGTAAGCCGGATGCTCTACCAGCTGAGCTAAGTGGTCAGGCGGGTGCGGACGAGAGGACTTCCTTCGACTTCGCTCAGGATAAACTTCTCGTCCTCTGCCTATGATTCGAGCAGCTACTCTTGCACTGAGCCGATTCGGCCTGAGCTCACGGCCGAAGGCAAGCGTAGCGCGTCGAAGTGTGCGGACGAGAGGACTCGAACCTCCAAGCCTTTTGGGCACAGGCCCCTCATGCCTGCGCGTCTACCAGTTTCGCCACGTCCGCCAGTCATGCAAAAAAACCGAGGGTTTCTTTGCAAAATTCTTTCTTTCCCGAGCTGTGCCAGAGGGGAGACTCGAACTCCCATATCTTACGACACACGGTCCTGAACCGTGCCTGTCTACCATTTCAGCACTCTGGCCCTAAAACAAAATTTGAGCTCAGTTAAGGTAAATTTTACCAAATATCACCTCAATAATCCACCAGGTTGAATTTCTTCTAAAAGCTAAATTACTTGATAAAATTAATCGGATTAACTTGAACACCGACCAATTTGTTAATTATCTTTTAAGAATTTTAGTTTAGCTTTTTCTTAAGCATATGCAACTTCTTCTAATTGAGGATGAAAAAGAAATGGCTCTCACGATTAAAGAGAAGCTAGAGCCCGATAGCAAAGTCGATATTGCCTTTTTGGGGAAAGAAGGGGAAGATTTAGCTTTTAACCGTAACTATGACTTGATTATTATCGACTTATCGCTTCCGGACAAAAACGGCCTTGAAGTTTGTCAAACCCTTAGGAAAGAGGGAATAATTACCCCCATTTTAATCTTAACCGGTGAGAGTAGTATCGACAAAAAGGTAATCGCTCTGGAAAGTGGCGCCGATGATTACTTGACCAAACCATTTTCTTTTGCCGAACTTAAAGCGAGAATTAAGGCTTTATTCCGCCGAGCTAACCAAAACTACAGTCCGATCTTAAAGGTGGGTGATTTAACTTTGGACCCGGAAAGAAAAACCGCTAAAAGAGGCAAAAAAACGATTCATCTTAGACGCAAGGAGATCTCCCTCCTCGAATATTTAATGCACAACCCCGGGAGAGTTTTAACCCGCGACATGATTTTAAATAATGTTTGGGGTGGTGACGAAGAGCCTTTATATAACACTATCGATGTCCACATTAAGTATTTGCGGGACCAAATGGATAGAAAATTCAGCAAAAAAATGATTAAAACCATCTACGGTTTAGGTTATAAATTGGAAGGCTAGAAAGGAGGTGAATTAAGTGAAAGAATTAATAAAAAAAGTTTTAACCGACAAGTCCGCGAGAGATAGAAAACTACTCAAAGCACTGGCAGTCGCTTTGGTGGTAGTCGGTAGCCCCTGGGGATAGTTACCATCGGATTTAATGATTTTAAATCGTACCTGATAGACTAATTGTGTTTTTTTATCACAAATTGATATAGTGAGTTAAGCGGATTGCTATTTTTGTGAATAATCAACCAAAATCTACTTCTTGTAGAAAGGTGTTTTGTCTTGCTAGAAAATCTTAGCCGAAGCTTTAATCTCCTGGTTTCTCCAGTGGCAAAAGATAAAGATTGTGCTCGACGGGAGCGCATATTAAATATTATTCTTGTTGGCGCTTTTTTGCTCTTTCTCCTTTTAACCATCAAGACCTCAATCACTAACCTTAATTTAAGCCGCGTCCCCGCTGGTTACAAACCAATGCCGCCGACAGTAACGATTGTGATTTGCTTCTTTTTTCTAATTGATTACCTTATATCTCGCTCGGGAAAAGCCAAACTCGCCATTCTCCTCCTGCTTTGTATTTCCTTCCTGGTTCCTACTTATACTGTCCTCGCTTGGGGGGCCGAAACTCCTCAGGCGCTCTTGACCTATTCATTAATCATTGTGATGTCAGGCGTTCTCTTAAATTCAAAAGCGGCTTTTCTTTTAACCGGCATTATCGTTGCTTTGCTTTTAGCAATTACCCATCTCCAACTGATTGGGGCTCTATCATTTGTTAGCAGTTGGCGACAAAGACTGCCCGAGGTCGCTGACGCCGTAGTTTATGGAGCAACTCTTACTATCATCGCGGTTATCTCCTGGCTCTCCAATCTTGAAATGGAAAGGGCTTTAAGCCGAGCGAGAAAATCAGAAGCGGCTTTAAGGAAAGAAAGAGATTTGCTGGAAATAAGGGTAAGAGAAAGAACCCGGGAATTACAACAAGCCCAAGCAGAAAAAGTGGCCCAAATATACCGATTTGTCGAATTTGGTCGGCTAGCCTCCGGCTTATTCCATGACTTAGCCAACCCGATTAACCTCGCTTCTCTTAATCTGGAAACTCTCAATAGCGAAAGCGCTAAATTAACCCAAAAAGGGCTGAAAAAAGTCAAGGTGGCTTTAGCCAGGACGACAGAGGCTATGAAGCGGTTAGAAGCTCATGTTAAGACGGCCAAAAGACAGCTCCAAAGCCAAGAGATCCAGGGAACTTTTTCATTAACGGAAGAAGTTTCCAGGGTCATTGATATGTTTACCCACCGAGCGAGGGAATTAGGGATCGATATCTCTTTCGTTCACCCCTCTAAGATTAACTTCAACGGCAATCCACCTCGTTTTGCTCAACTGGTAACTAACTTAATTTCCAATGCCATTGATTCATATGAGGGTATTAGCCGGAAAAAACGTCCCTTAACCGTAACCTTAAAAAAGCAGGGAAAAGTTATCCAATTAACAGTAACCGACCAAGGGAAAGGCATTCCCCGAGAAAATATGAGCCAGATTTTTAAACCCTTCTTTACCACTAAAAGTATCGACAAAGGTATTGGTATCGGGCTTTCAATTACTAAAGAAATCATTGAGAAGGACCTTGGCGGTAAAATTTCGGTGAAAAGTCGGGTTAACCAGGGAACAACTTTTAAAGTTACCTTTCCCTCACTACCTAATGGCTAAAACCTTACCCTTAGCGGACCGGTCATTCCAAAAGATATTATTAAGGCTAAAAAGGAATCAAACCCCTAACGGGAGTTTTGCCAATTCTCCGGGAGTAACCGCTTTCATTCTTCTTAGCCTTTCTGGGCTTAAACAAACCCCAAAATTAAAGCTTATTAATGAGAGGGCAGCGCAGTATTTAATTAACCAAAAGGGGCTTTTTCAGTCGCCTCTGGAGGCAGTCTTTTTATGGCTAAGCGCACTTTCCCAATACCAATCCGAAAAAATTGACGGTAAAATTTTAGCTAAAGCAGTCAATCTTCTAATCAAAGCAGAGGTGGCCGAAGGCGGTCCTTACCAAGTAAACGGAGAGGTCGATTTGGCAGTTAATCTCCCGATTGCCTATTTTCTTTCCTTCCAGGGAATTTCCCTGCCAAAATTAAATAAATTCCTGGAAGACAAAATTAAGAAAGGGGATTTTGGCTCAAATTATTACTCAAGTCCGCTGCCGGTAATTTATCTTCTTAGCCGTTTTTACCGGGGAAAAAACAAGGAGAAAATCCTTAATTACCTTCGGAGGCAAAAAAGAAAAATCAGAAACTCTCTGGAATGGTCTTGGCTTATCTCATCACTAATGAATTTAGGGGAAAAAATTAACCCGCAAGATAAGCTCTTGCTAAAGAAAAGGGGGCCGCCAAAAAGCTCAGACCAGCCCTTCCTTAATCAACCAATTAGCCCTTTAGAATTATCGGTCTTAACCGCGGCTTTTTCCCTCGAAGCACAATATAAATACCTCAATCAAACTTCGCTCCCCTCCAAGCCCGAAACTAACCCTCAGGAAAGAGACCTTCTTCACGGCCAAATTCTTTCCCAAGTAAAAAAACGAATCTCGTTTTTGCCCTTAACTTTAAGGGGGGAAGCAACTGCCTGGTTAAATTCCGTGGTAGAAAAAGACCAAGATAGGCAAAAAAGCCTTCTGCCTTACTATTTCTGGTTGTCCTTGGGAACAGGAGGAAAACAAATCAAAAAAAAGTTTTTAATTAAATTGGGGATGGCTAACCTTTACGGTTGGTTAGCTTATACTATTTACGATAACTTCTTGGACGAAGAGGGAATCCCCCCGAGTCTGCCAGTCGCTAACATGGCCCTCCGGGAAATGACGCGGATATTTAATTCTCTTCTGCCCCAGACTAATTTCGACCAAATTTTTCAAAAAATTATGGATGGGATTGAAGAGGCTAATGCCTGGGAAACAAAGTTTGCCCGCTTAAATCACCATCATTCATTTTTGCTTCTTGAAAAAAAATCTCTCCCGGAGTGGGGCAATTATAAAAAACTGGCCCAACGGTCTTTAGGTTGTGCCCTTGGCCCAATCGCTATCCTTTTTCGCTTAGGTTATAAAAGCGATTCCCCGAAGATAAAACAATTGCTTGGCTTTTTTGAGCATTTCCTTATGGCTAAGCAGCTTAATGATGATGCTCATGACTGGGAAAAGGACTTAAAGCTGGGTCAAGCAACGCCCGTCGTTACTTTGCTTCTTGGGCAAATAAAGATTAAGGGAAAAGTTAAAATTTCCCGGCTTCTTTCGCAACTCCAACTTATCTTCTGGCGACAAATTAGCGTGCTTGTCTGCCGGGAAATTCTCCGTCAGGTAAAGTTGGCCCGAAAGTCACTCAAAAATCTCCTCATTATTCAAAACAAAGAAAACCTGGAGTTGCTTCTCTCGCCCTTAGAACACGCAGCCCAAAAAGCCTTAACCGAGCGCCAAGAAACACTTTCTTTTTTAAAAACTTACCAACCCGCTACTTAAACTTCTGACCATTCCCCGCTATTCCCCCAAAATCATCTCTAAGAGATTAACCAATCCCGTCGCTCCGGTCACCACGATAGCCAGGACCAACCCAACCTTGACGGTAAAATCAACCGATGAACCAAAGGCAAGCGAAGAAAAGTTAAAAGGAAAAATGCGATAAAAATGGAAGAGAAACATCATCCCAAAAAGGTTCTGGCTCAGGAAAGCGAAGTGATAAAATTTTTTTCCCTGATGGAACAAAAGAAAAAAATCAGTCAAAATATTAACTATCAGGGCGGCTTTTAGAAAGGGAAGAACAGTAAAAAACTTCAAATTAATGAAAGGAACCGTCCCCACAAAGTAATGGTCAAAAAAATACCAGAGAAAAAGGTTAATAATTATGGCTAAAAGAAAGCGGCTTTTTTTTGGTTCCTTGGCGCGCTTTCTCTTTTTGTGGCGCCGGCTCATTGATTCTTCGAGAGAGGATAACTCTTTCAAAAGCTCCTCGCTGGCTTCATTAGAAGAGCGCTTTTTCTTTGGCATGAACTAATTATAGGTAAACAAAAGATCGGGAACAAGTAGCCCTCATTGTTTGTTTTTATTACCGATAATTATTTCACTTCTTTTAATTTTCTTACATTCGCTTGCTAAAAATTTAATGTCTTGGGGGAAATGGAGTACAGTCATCAAATTATTCGGGTAATGAATTTGTCAAAAAACTTCAAGGGTTATCCGGCAGTAAAAAAAGTTTCATTTACGGTTGACCAAGGAGAAATTTTTGCATTTTTAGGTCCAAACGGAGCGGGAAAAACGACGGTGATTAAAATGTTAACTACGCTTTTGACTCCCTCCAGTGGCCTTATCTTCATTGGTGGATTTAATATTCGTGAGGAAAAGAATGCCATTCGTCGTCTTTTTGGCATTGTTTTCCAAGATTCCAGTTTAGATTTTGACTTAACGGCTTATGAAAATATGCAATTCCATGCCATTTTATATGGGATGGCCAAAGGGGAATGGAAAATGAAAATTGAAGAGCTCTTGCGATTGGTGGGGCTTTGGAGTCGGCGCCACTCTCTCGTAAAAACTTTTTCAGGGGGAATGAGAAGACGCCTGGAAGTCGCTCGCAGTTTTTTGCATCAACCGAAAATTCTTTTTTTGGACGAACCGACACTTGGCCTTGATCCCCAAACCAGAAAAACAATTTGGCAATATCTCCTTGATTTAAACCGAAACAGCGGTGTGACTGTTTTCTTTACGACTCATTATCTCGACGAAGCAGCGGCCACCGCCCAACGGGTAGCCATAATTGATGGGGGGGAAATTACGGCTCTGGGAACACCGCTGGAACTACAAAGGAAAACCCAGTCCGGATCACTCGAGGAAGCTTACCTAAAGCTGGTCAGAAAGGAGGCAGGGGAAGAAGGTGGCCTTGGCGCGGACAGATTGCGTCAGGAAAGAAAGCTTTGGACAAAAAAATTATGAACGCTCTTTATATTTTGTGGTTAAGACAAATTAAAGTTTATTCCCGGCAATGGACACGAATTGTGGGGGCGGTTGGTCAGGCTCTCTTTTTCCTCCTCGCGCTGGGATTCGGTTTAGGTCCAATTTACACCGAAGCCAGGAAAGAGGATTATTTACAGTTTTTGGTCCCGGGGATTATCGCGATGACTATCCTTTTCCTTTCCGTTTTTTCCGGAATGGATGTAATTTGGGATAGGCAATTCGGCTTTCTAAAGGAAAGTCTGGTCGCCCCGGTTTCTCGCTACCAAATTATGCTTGGCCGAACGCTGGGCGCCGCTACCGTTGCCGTTATCCAGGGGTTGATAATTCTCGGCATCTCTTACCTTTTGGGGTTTATTGTCTATAATCCAGCCTTGATTCCGGTGGCGACATTCTTTATGTTTTTAACCGCTCTTCTTTTCACCAGCATGGGGACGGCGGTCGCGGCTGTTTTGGAAGATATGCAGGGATTCCAGCTAATTATTAGCCTCATTGTTATCCCCGTTTTTTTCCTCTCCGGGGCAATTTTCCCCCTGGAGGGGATTCCCGAGTCGCTGCAGATTGTCGCCGCCGTTAATCCTCTTTCTTACGGCGTTGATAGCCTAAGAGGCACTTTAATAAACCAAAGCTTTTTCGGACTGCAAACGGATTTAGCCGTGCTCATAATTCTCACCGCCTTTTTTATCTATTTAGGCGGAGTGCTTTTCTCTCGGATGCAAATTTGATCCTGGCCTCTTTCTTAACTCTAACCAGGCGTTCATTACTTTGTAACCGGCGATTTTTATCATTGGTAAAGAGGGATAAAAATGGAAGGAATAATTGAAACCTTAAACCGGGTCGGCGGGCTGGGGACTTTAATTAAACTATTGAGGATTGCCCATCTGGATGAGCCATTGAATACCGAAGGGCCTTATACTTTTTTTGCCCCGCTGGATGAGGCTTTTGGGGAATTGCCAAGCGAAACAATGGTCGAGCTTTTGAATGGGGGAGAGAGATTGACTGATTTTCTTAACCACCATTTAATTTTGGGCGATTTAACCACCGATATTTTGCGGGATAATCCCCTTTTGGAAACTCTCAGTGGGAATAAATTGCTTTTGGACGAGTTGGATGGGACCTTAATGATTAACAGTGAGGCGGCCATTGTTCAGCCGGATATTAGTTTTGTTGACGGTGAAATTCAAATTATTGATTCGGTTCTTCTCCCGAGGAAGGAATAAATGAAAAATATATTTGAGACAATTTTGGATTTAGATTATTTTAGCCTTCTGGTCGCCATGGTTAAGAAAGCAGAAATGGTCGAATCGCTTCGGTGGGAGGGGCCACTCACTCTTTTTGGCCCTCATAACGGCGCTTTTAGTACTTATACGACCTACGATCCGGACGATTTGGCCCACTATGATGTCGTGGCTCCGTTGGAAGAAATTTTAAAGGACAAAAAATCGGCGCGGGAGACTCTAAGTTATTTTTTAGTTCCCGGCCGATTAACCCTAAATGACTTACTGGGTCGAACTTCAATTATTGCCCTAGATGGCAATGATATTCCGATTGAGGCGACTAACGGCAGTGTGATTGTCGGCAATTCGTCGATTATGAATTATGACTTTGAATGCACTAACGGGATTATTCATGTTACCGGCGAAGTTTTACAACCTACTCTTTTGGCCATCAAAAAACCCGCCAGTTAGCGCAATTGCTTTTAAGCGGGTTTTTTTTATAAAAATAATTTTCCATGCCTATGCTCCAATATTCTCAGAGTCAAAGTTTGACTCCAAGAGGGTAGAGCATAGACAAGCGAGGGAACGAGGGAAATTTCTTCCCAATGGGGAGCACCACGCGGTGCTTCTGTGGGTGCTCCCCAAGCCTCACCTGCCGTTCTTCTTCCTGGCGTTCTTAGCACCCCCGGCGCAGGCGACGCAGAGACGCAAGGCCGCGTACATCTTGTTCTCCAAGGCGAACTGCGCTCGCTCCTCCCCGATAGGCTCGTGGCACTCCCTACAGATAAAGGGGGTGCCTTGGTCAACATCTTTCAGTAGATCCTCGGCTGCCTCGAGCTTTCGCTCTAGGAGTAGGAGATTCGCCAATCGGCGCGATTGTTCGTCGCAACCGTTGGCGACATCAATCTCATCCGATGATTCCCTGCTCGGAGAAGGCTGCTCTCTCAGCTTCCTGATCTTTGTCCGTAATAACTCGATATCACGGACGATCACTGACCGATTGACCTTCGGGTACTCCGTCTGCGGATTCACGAGAGGTATCCTCCATTGTTTTCACTTATGCCCGACGAACGCCATTGAACGCTATAGTCTAAGAACAAACTAAGACTATAGCCGGTGAACAGCGAGGAAATATTCACCACCTCCTTGTGAATGTAACTTGCCCGTCACCAAACAATGTGACTCAAGGAAAAGCCGAAATTCAGCCACTCCTTGAGTCACACCATTTTAGATGACTCTCATTCCCTCAAATTTAAAAGAGCGGGCGAGTCTGCCGCTTTTGGCAATTCGCCTCTTAGCTACAGGTTATGTAACTTTTAATACCAAATTTCTAATATTTCCCCTAAATTACCTACAAATCGGCCTTATTTGAGCCGATTTCTGTCCTTTGCTATAGGTCTGAAACCATTATAGCACTCTATTTCAAGAAAGTGCGAGGTTTTAGTAAAGCGGTTATAATTCAGCCATGGATAATTTCTGGCAAAAGATAAAAAAACCAATAATTGGCTTAGCGCCGATGGATGGGATAACGGACGAGCCGATGCGGCAAATTCAAGTCTTTGTCGCCAAGCCGGATGTTCTTTTTACCGAATTTATCTCGGCCGAAGGCTTTGTCAGAAACCCGCAGGCTTTTGAAAAGACACTGACTTTTCAGGAAAACGAGCGGCCAATTATTGCTCAAATCTTCGGCTATACACCCGAAGCGTTTTTTGAAACAATTCTCAAAATTGCCAATATGGGCTTTGACGGTATTGATATCAACATGGGCTGTCCCGCCCGAAAAATTGCTGGCCGGGGTGGCGGCGCCGGATTAATCGGCTACTACCGTTCAGCTGGAAAAATCATTGAGCAATCGCTGTCAGCAATTGAAAAAACCGAAACCAAACCGTCCCTTTCCGTTAAAACCCGAATTGATCCTGAAACAAAAGCCACTCAAGACTGGATTAGCTTTTTAACTCAGTTTCCGCTGGCAGAGATTACTATTCATGGACGGACAGTCAAACAAGGGGTAAGTGGTCCGGTTAACTGGGAAGAAATTAAACTGGCGGCTGACATTTGCCGAGCTAAGGGAATTATTAGTCTGGGCAACGGCGGCATTAAGTCAGCCAAAGAGGGGAGAGAAGCGACCAAAAAATACGGTCTTGACGGTGTCCTTATCGGTCAAGCGGCTTTAGGCAACCCTTGGGCTTTTAAAGACAATTATCAGCCGACCAAGGAAGAAATCCTTAAAACCATCCTCAAGCACGCTAAATTGGTAGCCGAATTTTATCCGCCGGAAAGGTTTACGATTCTCTACAAGCACTTTGGCTGGTATCCTAAAGGTCTCCCAAACAGCAAAAAATTAAAAATTGAGCTAATGAAAACTAAAAACCTGGCTGAGGTTTCGGAGGCGATTACCCGATTTAAATAAATTTGGTGCGCCTGGAGTGAATCGAACACTCAACCTCTTCCTTAGAAGGGAATTGCTCTATCCGTTGAGCTACAGGCGCTTCTTGCGAAAAACCTACGGTTTTTCTTCAAAGCTTTTCCCTAAGATGTAATCTTCGAGATCATCCACCGATTCGCCTCGAAGATTATTTGATAATCTTTTCAAATAACTTCTACTTCTTGCCGGGAGCGGGATACGGGAGTCGAACCCGTCTTTTCACCTTGGAAGGGTGATGTTGAACCGCTCAACTAATCCCGCGTCATGGAAAAAACCTACGGTTTTTTCTCAAACTTTTTCCCTAAGATGTAACTTTTGCGATCTTCAATCGGTTCACCGCAAAAGTTTATTTAATAATCTTTCCTATCAAGGTTCTACTTCTTTCCGATGCTTTGTCGGAGAGGCGGGATTCGAACCCACGGCCTCATGGTCCCAAACCATGCGCGCTACCAACTGCGCCACTCTCCGTGATAAATTGGTGCCGAGGGAGGGAGTCGAACCCTCACGTCCTTGCGAACACAGGATTTTAAGTCCTGCGCGTCTACCATTCCGCCACCACGGCTCTTTAAATAGCCTAGCACCTATGGTTCATTTTAAGCTATTTGGAAGCTAATTTCAATCAGGCTACGTTTGCTCGGTCTTCCGAAACCTCCCTTTTTTTGGTAAAATGAAGGTGGATACTTGGTGGCTGTAGCTCAACAGTAGAGCGCTTGCCTGTGGAGCAAGAGGTCGCGGGAGCATCACCCGTCAGTCACCCCAAGCTTAAGGCTGGCGATAGACATAAATTTCTCCTACCTTACTCTCATGTTCCCAATCGGGAAAAGTAAAGAAATTAGAAACAACTTTGGCTCCGGGTTTAAGCTCCGAGCGAAGTTTCTCCTCTAAAGGACCCATAATACTGGTAATGCCATAAACCGTTAAAATATCAAAATCTCCTAAATCCGCTTTAAAAAAATCTTGCTGATGAATAAAAGCCCTGTTTTCCAATCCTTCCTCGTGAATTTTTTTCCTGGCTTCTTTCGCTAACCTATAATCAATTTCAAAACCGTGAGCCTCGGCTCCTTCTTTGGCCAAAGCAATCACTATCCGGCCATCACCCGATCCCAAGTCAGCCGCTTTTTGGCCCGGTAAAACAGCCGCCAACGCCACCATTGTTTTAAGTCTTTCCTCTGAACTGGGAACAAACGGTAGGGGCGAATTAATCATAATCTCGGTCTTGTCGGTTTTAAAACGGCACTCCAGGCTCCTAAGACGACAACCACAATTCCCAGAATAATGTCGTTCCACTGAGAAGTGGCGAAAGTATAACCGAGAACAAAGGGAGCAATAATTAACCAAAAACCCAAAATAATATTTGCCCAGTTAAGCCAATTGGGGCGAAAACTGGAGAAAAGACGAATTAAAACTAAGGAGATTAAGATAATCCCCACGACAATATCGTTAGTAATCGCCGCCGCATCAATATAGGCCAAAACAAAGGGAGCAATAATTAGCCAGATTCCCGTCACTAAAATCCCATAAGTAGCCGCGGTTGTGGGTGACATATTGTAAGCCATTTAATTCCTTTCCGACAGGCTGGATAATTGTCTGCAGGCTAAAGCGGTCAATTTAGATTTCAAATATAAATCCGTAAGAACTTCGCAAGACGGGAAAAGTTAGAAGCAGCCCCGTTTTTGTTTTTTGGGGATAAATCTTACAATCTAGCCTGGCAATTTTCTTCACCTAGCCTTCGGCCTATAATCTTGACAATTCTTCTGTAAATCTATATTATTGTTTTCAACTACATTGGCAAAAGAGCAAAGGCGCTCTTTTTGTTCCTTGGCAGTATCGTCGGAGTCTCACTCACTCCAAAAGGAGGAAGCCGTGTCGTCGACACTAGCACGCAGCGATACCTCATCCAGGAGGAGAAAGAGAGTCAAGAACGGTGTTTCCCCAACAGTGACGAGACCAGACAAGACCGAGGTCTATGGATGGTACGGGGGAACCTCTGTTCCCCCTATCATTCTCCAGGCCATCAGCCAGGAGTGCTTCAAAATCCTGCCGGAAAGCCCTGGCCTGAAGGTCCTCCGCAAGCTCACAAAGAGGAAGATGCCTCGACGGATTACTATCCGTGGCGCGGTATGCTGGGATAGATTCCTAGCCGCCCTCAAGTGAGCAAAGCGGAGCCACCAGCCGTGTCGCAGGGTATTGCCCTGTCATTGCTCTGCGACACGGTCTGTTTTTCCAAAAAGCTGATTTTCTACTTCTTTCCTATCTTCTTCTTTCAAAAGTTTTATTCCTTGTTTTTCAATCTCCTTTTTTATTTCCTCCGATAACTTTTGGGGTTTTTCAAAAAGCGCTAAAATTGCTTTCGGCTCATCATCCGCCGCAATTCGATTAAGGGAAAATTTATGACATTCCAAGCAATGATGGACTAACATTAATTCCCCTTGGCGAGCGCGACCAAACTTATCAACGCCCAACGCCTTAAAAGTTAAACCCACCGGTTCCATTAGCCCTAAACAAGCGGATTTCCGGTCTCCCGAAAATTTCTCATCAACATGCTTTGACCAAAGGCAGGCCGGACACTGATTGCGGTGAGCCGTTCCCATGAATTTGGTTACCGAGACAAAGCTTCGACAATGTTCACATTTAAATCCCTTTTCCATACCCAAATTAAACCTCATCTTGATCGGAAAGTAAAATTTATAATCGTTGGCAGAATACAGTGAATTATTAATCCACCGATGAATGCCCAAAACGATTTCAAACTTCCGAATTGGAAGCAAGAAAACTAGGGTATTCTACCAACTCTTGAAAACTTTGAGTTAATACCAAGGACTTTTAGTCCTCGGAAGTTTATTGGCTAAAACCAGCAATTGCCCCAAACGTTAAAGCCTATAGTTTTTGTTGACTAAATGAGCTATAATATGCCTGCTTAACTGAGACTCTTAGCCCCATAGCGAGGCTAAATAGGCTCAAAAAGCCGTTCTTTGACAAGAGAGGGAAACTAGAGAAGCTGGGGCACAAAAGGCCGATAAGCCTTTGTCGGTCTCTTGTGTCCTAGCTTTTATGGGGCATCTTGCGCCAATTCTGGCGCTTTCATCACCCCAGGAGGGTTAAGGTGAAAAAGCTCTGGATTTGTGTTGCGTTGTTGGCCCTGGTTGCCGCTTTTTTTGGGCAGCCTGTTCTCGGAGGCGACTACGACTGTGGCAACAACGAATGTTGCCATAAGATCGAGAATCCCGGAGACACAGTTTCCTGGACCTCTCCCGAAGGAACTACGATCTCGAAGGTCAGGATCAAATCAGGCGTCAACATGGGCGAGGATAAGATCGTCGAGGCAACGGCCGATGGCATCCATGAAGACTGCTACGATGTCAGCGGCATTGGCACCTCAACAGTCACGGTGACAAGGATCGGAGACGGACCGGAGTGTCAAGCAATCTCCTTTGTTATGTTCATCTGCCAGGAGCTCACGCCAACAGCAACGGCCACAGCCACCGCGACGCCGACTGAGACCAGTACACCGACATCCACGGCAACGAGCACGCCGACCAGTACGCCGACAGTAACGGAGACACCTACGTCGACGCCGACGGCCACCGCGACGGGCACCTCCGCAACGGCGACACCCACACCAACGAGCACGCCGACACCGACCGCCACGCCGACCAAGCAGAAACCGGAGGAAACGCCTCGAACCTCTGACCCGACCGCCACGGCAACATCCACACCGACAATCTATCCGACGCCGGAATACTTGCCGAAGACAGGCAGCGGGTTCAACCCCATGGGGGCAGTGAAGTACTATCCTGTCGAGTTCGTCAAGCAGCTGATCGATCTGCCGCTCAAGTTCAAACTCGCTGCGGCAGGCTTGCTGCTCATCGCCATCAGCATCGCAGCACAGCTAGCCCGAACCCGATTGCGCCGGTCTGCCTAGTTCCTTTTCACCGTCATCCCGGTCACCTGGCCTGGCCAAATCTTTGCTTTTCAAGGCCAGCCAGGTAACCGGTGTTCTAGACTCAATTAAGTTTTAGTTGAGTGTAGAGCACCAACTTTTTGATAAACTAACTCCAAATGCATCATATTGCCATTATGAAAAAATCCTGGGGGCTTTTACCCAGGATTTTTAGTGGTCAAAAAATGGTTGAATCAAGGTGGTTTAAAAATAAACACACGCCCTGGGACAAAGTCAGAGAAGGCGATACTTTGTGGTTTAAAAACACCGGCGAGCCGGTGACTCTCAAAGCCACCGTCACTAAAGTGCTTCAATTCGCCGATTTAAATGAGGAAAAGAAAAATGAAGTACTCAAAAAGTATGGCCAAAGCGATTTAGGTCTCTCTGGCCCAATCCCTAAAGAAGTAGCGAATTATTTTGAAAACAAAAAATACTGCCTCTTGGTTTTTTTCCAAGATGTCCAAGCAGTAAAGCCCTTCCAAATTAATAAAAGGGGATTTGGGGCAATGGCCGCTTGGATTTGTGTTGAGGAGATTGACCGGGTAAAATTATCTAAGTGATAACTTGCGTTGTTTTCGATGTCGGCAATGTTTTAGTCCATAACGGCCAGTTCCCGGAGGCGGTCGTGGCTCAGATGGCCGAAGAATTAGAAGTTCGAGTCCGGCCGCTAATCTCCAATTATAAAAGCCTACTGCCTAGACTAGAATCAAACAAGGGATTAATTTCCCGCCTTTCCTCCAAAAAACCGGCTCAGGTTTTAAAAAAGCTTTATCAGAAAACGGCTCAAAAAACTTTCAGTTTAAATAAAGAGCTTTTTGATTTAGCCCTGAAGTTAAAAAAAGATTACCCGGTAGGCATAATTTCCAATGTGGACAAATACCTAGTGGAAATTCCCATCCACCAAAAAGTTTATCGCCGTTTCAACTCGAATTTAGTCGTCTTAAGCTGCCAAGTTGGCACCCGCAAACCACAACCAGAAATTTACCGCCTCTTCTTAAAAAAATCCGGTTGCTCCGCCAAAAACATTCTTTTTATTGACAATACCCGAGAAAATGTCGTTGCCGCCAGAAAACTGGGAATGAAAGGCATTATTTTCAAAAATAACCGTCAATTGAAAAAAGAATTAGCCCGCTACCTCATCCTCCCGGCTTAACTTAACCCTTACCGCGTTTTTACTTAAAAGCAAGGAAACCCCAGTAGTCTGATAAACCAAGATGCAAAAATACCCGATGTTATTAACCTCACCCGACTTTGACCCTTTCGGTCGGATTCCCGATCGGTTTACCTGTGAAGGAGATGATGTTAACCCGACACTTAATGTAACCAATGTCCCCAAAGACGCCAAGAGTTTTGCTTTAATTGTCGATGATACCGATGCCATTACCCCCGAAGGGCCTTGGGTTCACTGGGTAATTTGGAATATTGATGCCGAGAGTGTTCATTCCCTGGGTGACAATACTGTCCCGCCCGGGTCTGTTCAGGGAAAAAATACCGCCGGCAAAATTGGTTGGAGTGGTCCTTGTCCGCCACCAACTCAACCTCACAGCTACCGTTTTATGCTTTTTGCCCTCAATGACTTTTTGGACCTACCCCTGGGGAGCAATAAATTTCAATTGGAAGAGGCGATGAAGGGGAAAATTATCGCTCAAGCAGAATTAATTGCTAGTTATAGCCGTCCTACCTCAAGATAAAAATTTAACCACTGTTCCATCTTCTGGAACAAAAGCTAAGCTTACTTCTTGCCCTTCATATTTGGCACCAGGACCAAAAACTTTAGCCGCTCTAAAAGTTTCTCGACCAGGAATAGTAACGCTGCTTAAAATCCAGGCCAAATCCACTCCCTTTTTAACTATCAGCGGTTTTTCAAAATCAATTTTTTCGTCTTTTTTAAGATAAACCCGAATAAGATTTAACTTTTCCCAAATTTTTTCTTTTAAATTTTCTAAATCCTTGCCATCTTCAGCGCTGACTAAAACCAAATCCTCTCCCTTCGCCAAATACTTATTCATGTTACCGGGAATTCCCAAATCAATTTTATTAACCACCACAATATAAGATAAATAAGCACGATTACCCATAAAAGCATCAATCAAACGCTCCAAAGAAATATCTTCTTTAATGATAATCTCGGCATTAGTTAAATGAAACTCGGCTGCCAAAGACTTAATCGTGTCATAGCTTAATTTCAGGCTGGTCGTGGCATTAACCTTTATTCCCCCAGAAGCTTGTTTGAGAATGGAAATTCTCGGTTTTTCTTCATTAAATCTCACTCCCGCTTCATAAAGTTCTTTAAAGATTGTCGGCATAAGTGAAATCGTCTTAATATCCACCATCATTAAGATTAGGTCAGCCCCTCTGGCCACTGAAAGAACTTCTTTGCCCCTGCCTTTCCCCAAAGCCGCTCCGGAAATAACTCCCGGGACATCAAAAATCTGGATTTTGGCTCCTTTGTATTCAAGCATTCCCGGAATAACGCTAAGAGTGGTGAAATCATAAGCCGCCACTTTTGACTCGGCATTGGTCAGTTTATTAAGTAAAGTCGATTTACCCACTGAAGGCGGACCAACTAAAACAACGGTGGCATCTCCAGTTTTTCTGACGGCATATCCCTCGCCAGCCCCACTACTCTTGACTTTAAAAGTCCTTTCCATTTTCTCTTCTTTTAGTTTGGCCATCCGGGCTTTGAGTTTGCCAAGATGATGCTCCGTCCCTTTGTGATAGGGCGTCTTTCGAATTTCTTCTTCAAGGGCGCTGATTTTTTCGTCAATCGACTGCATTTTGAGGTCAAAGAATGTTATAATTTCTTGTTCTTCCCTAACAAGGTAACCATTGAACAATGAAACAATTTCTGGTCATTCTTTGCCTTATTTTATCATTTTTAAGCCTCGGCCGAGAGGCAATTGCCCTGGCGTATGTGGGCGAGTTTAAGCCGTCTACCAATGAAGGGAGAATTAATAAGTTCGGCATTCATATCCTGGAACTCTCGGATTTGGATAAAGCGGAGGAGTTAGTGAATTCGGCCGGCGGTGATTGGGGGTGGGTAACCGTAGTCATTCGGGACAACGATCTAAATCAAGAAAAGTGGCAAGATTTTATGGACCAATGCCGAGAAAGACATTTAATTCCCATTGTCCGAGTGGCCACTCACACCGAAGGCACCTATTGGGTTAAACCAAATCCCCAAGACTCTCAAAAATGGGCCGGCTTCCTTTCCTCGCTGAATTGGCCCACGGCTGACCAGTATATTGTTTTATTTAACGAACCCAATCACGCTAACGAATGGGGCGGCGAGGTGAATCCGAAAGAATATGCCCGCATTCTTTCGGATTATAGTGAAAAGCTAAAAGTGAAAAATGAAAAGTTTAAGATACTAAACGGGGGATTGGATCTGGCGGCGCCAAATGGAAAAGAAACGATGGACGCTTACACTTTTCTTCAACAAATGAAACAAGAAGTTCCGGATATTTTCGAGAGGCTTGACGGCTGGTGTTCTCATTCTTATCCGAACTACGGCTTTGTCGGCAAACCTTGGGACACCGGCCGAATCAGTATCCGCGGCTACGACTGGGAGCTCTGGGTTTTGAAAAACCACTTTGGTCTCCAGAAAGACCTCCCCGTTTTTATTACCGAAACCGGTTGGCCGACGGGAGCAAAATACGAAATGCGGAATACTAAGTCCGGCCAGCGCCCGGTAGCGGTAGAAAAATATTATGACGAAACGACGGCGGCTCAATATCTTAAAACCGCCTTTGAAAATGTTTGGTTAAATGACAGTCGAGTTGCCGCCGTTACCCCCTTTGTTCTTAATTACCCCAGCGAGCTTTTTGCGGCTTTTTCCTGGTTTAACCAGGCTGGGGAACCCGCCCCGCAATATGACTTAATTAAATCAATTCCCAAAGAAAGTTGGTGGCCGAGCCAAATTGATCGTTATGAAGTCAAGTCCATCCTTTTACCGTCATTCTTACCGACAAATACCATTTACCAGGGCAAAGTGATCATTAAGAATGCCGGTCAGGCAATTTGGGGAGAAAAAGGAGTGATAACTATTCCTGCCACGAGTAGCGGCAATCTGAACATCTCTGGCCTTGTCTTTACTTTCCCTAATAAAGTTCGGCCGGGAGAAGTGGCTCAGCTTGAATTTACTCTCCAATCCAGCAGTGAAAGTGGAGAGTTTGAATTCACCTGGGGAGATTTGCCAAAGCAGAAGATGAAAGTTTTACCTTCCTCTGTTCTCACGGCCGCCCGCTATAGCCTTTGGGAAAAATTGCTTTTGAAAATCAAAGAAGTCTTCTAATTTTCAAAGACATTTCCAGCCATAAATGGTATAATTTATGAGGGTAAATGGGCGCCCGTAGCTCAATGGATAGAGCAGGTGGCTTCGGACCACAAGGTTGCGGGTTCGACTCCTGCCGGGCGCGCATACCTTTTTTTGGGTTCGCCAACTGACGAATCAGTGGTAGATCCGCCAGCCGGCGGACTCTTAAGCGATTTGACATTTTAAAACAAATGGTATTTTTTGTTTATGCAATTCAAAGTCAGTCTTCGAAAAAGATTTATATCGAACAAACCGATAATCTCGTAAAAAGGCTATCAAGACACAATCGGGAATTGCCGACAAAAACCAAGAGTTATACTTATAAAAACACTGGCCCGTGGAAAGTGGTTTATAGTGAGCAGTTTCTAACAAGAGACGAAGCTCTAAAAAGGGAAAAAGAGTTAAAATTATTCAGGGGAAGAGAGTTTATTAAAAAAACTTTGGGGCTGTAGCTCAGTGGTAGAGCAGTCGCCTCTTAAGCGATTGGTCGATGGTTCGAGTCCATCCAGCCTCACTTGAAATTTAGCTCAGCGGTAGATCCGCCAGCTGGCGGACTCTTAAGCAGTTGGTTGGGGGTTCGAGTCCTCCTGACCTCACAATTTGGATCAGATTCAGAACTCTCGATATTAATTCAAACCGATGTTTTCAATTCTGAAAAAGACACTTTTAGTTCTCTGAATAATTTTCTGGGGTGATTAGTAGCTTTTAGGTAGAGGGATGGCCTTAAAAGGCCTGGAACTGATTCGCCATTGTTCTTTTGGTTTTATATTTAAAGCTTTAAGTCCATCTGATTCTTCTTTTACTACTACCCATGAACCATTTCCATATTTGGTGTCTAAAACTCTAGTAAAAGCAAGTGGGTTTATGCGAGTAGGATTATCACAAAAAACTATAGCTAATAAACCATGAAGTTGGTCTGATTCGACAAACTCTGACTTTTTTTCTTCCCGATTAGGGATAGATGGTCCTTCAATAAGAGTTCTAGGGAAATGAACTGCATATAGGTTGGTCATGTTTGGCGGATAAAATATGGGGGTTCTTTGTATGTTGCGGTCAAGAACACCAAAATAATAAGTTTCATCAAAACCATGATAAGGATATCTCATCATCAGTTCCTGAGCTCCATAATCCATATCTCCTATTCCTTCCCCGATAAGAACATCACCAATATGAAGTTTTTCGTTTAAAACGCCATTAACAAAACGCGGATCAAACCAGGGATCATGCCATATGGCTGCATGAGGTTGTAATCCGTAACCTCGCGCGTCATTTAGATTGCGTAGGTAATTACCTTCTGTTTGCAGGTCAAAAGCCTGATTAGCCATGCAAATTAATCCTTTACATTTGTCGAGTATGTCTGACAAAGGTAAGGATTGAGGATCTATCTCCGAATGGAAGACCTTTAAAAACCGACAAACTCTACGATACATAAAAGGTTGGTGCCGGTTTGTCCAGACAAACGGCATCTTCACCTCTCCTTTCGATAATGCAACCATCTCTGTCATATCCCCCTCATCGGACCTGTTTAACTCGTGAGCAAACGACCTAAGACTGGGAGCCACTAAACCTCTGAAAATATTCTCCGATAAAATTTCTTCTAGCGTCCTAACTGCAGGTCCTGCAAATAGATACATATAAGGTTCAAGAGTGTGATCGGGATCATGGATTTGTTCATACCATCTTAAAAATTTAATAGCCGAGTCGAAACCAGATACTACGTTACCAATTTTAAAGTCAGAGGGAAAAGCTATATCTTTCAAGCTAGTTTCTCTCTTTTGTGTATGAAAGGTAGCTTTGTCTAAATCTCCTGTTGTCCAGCAGTCATAAATTAATTCTCGCTGTGGAGTTTCAGATTCGGGACTAACATAAACCCACCTGAGTTTTGAACTTTTAGGGGCTATTACTTCATCATCTTCTTCAGCCATATTAGTGCTTTAGTAATTGACTTAGATAGATTATATAGCATTCTTTAGAAAGAAGGGGAAATTAACTTCAAAACTATTCCATATTTCGTATTTTGCATTTCCTCTAAACAATGCTATTTACTAGTTGATTTGCCTGAAATTGGAAATAATTAGTGCTTTTGAACTGAATAATCGGCGAAAATTTCTGGTAGATATAAAACCAGTCCTCTAGGATAATGGTGTTCGAAGAACCGAAACCCCGGCTCACCAAAAACAGTCATTCTTCACCGGCACTTCCAGTAGCAAAGAAAATATCGGGCGATAACATTTGACTTCGGAATAAAACCAAGTTCTCGAGAATCGTCTCCCTCAACCCGATTATCGCTCAAAAGAAAGTAGTGGCCTTCGGGAATAACTACCGGCTCATTTTCCTTAAGGAAGTCCGAATTGGCAGTCGAAGCTTCCTCTTTAAGATAACCGCTCTCATCCAGTTTTTGGTCATTAATATAAAGCCGGCCTTCTTTCAAAGAAACTTTTTCCCCAGGCAGGCCAATAACACGACGGACAATTTCCCTATCAGTCTCTTTAGGGGAAGTAAAAACGACAATTTCCCCCCTCGTTAGTTCAATTTCCCCGTAAAGTCGGTTGCCCAAAAATAACTGTCCTTCATTAAGATTGGGAATCATCGCCGTTCCCTTCATTTGGTAAGGCTGATAAAGAAAAAGGTAACCCACGGTAAAGGTGCCGACCAGAAAAATTAAGAAAGAAAAGAAAAAGGGCAGGGCCACGAGAATGGCCAGCAAAGTCGGCCAATGTTTAGAAAACCAATTTTTTAAAGAAAATATGTTCACTCCTAAATTTAAAAGGAAGGCTCAAAAAATTTCAAGCAAAGAGCATTTCGGAGACCGGGGTCCGCTCAGAAGTTATAATTTGAAAAGGTCGTCTCTTGTCCGTTAGGACTACCGCCTGGCTAGTAAAATAGAAAGCAGGCTGGGCAATTTTCCCCATTAAAAGGACGGCCCCCAAAAGGGCAAATGCCGGCATGAGGATCTTCCTGATCATTTCAGTTTTCTTAATTATTTTTTTAAACATAAGCCTAAATGTGCCTTTCCAAATTAATAATAACCTATAATATCCTCAAGGTCAATAAAATTATCTCTCAGGAAAACCGAAGATGAAATTAGTCTCGAGGGGTCTTTTTAGCCTTAGGGAAATAATATCTTTTCCCCTTAAGTTTATCTGGTAAATAAACCTCGCTTTCAAGTTCTTCAGAGGAAAAGTTATGAGCATATTTGTAGTTTTGGCCGTAGCCAACTTCTTTCATTAATTTAGTCACCGCGTTCCGCAACTTAAGCGGGACGGGGAGATGGCCAAATTTCCGAATATCCTCCATCGCCCGACCCTCAGCCAAATAAGCACTATTGTCTTTGGGCGCGAGAGCCAAATAAGCGGCCAGCTGAACTAGGAAAATCCGGCATTCGGGCATCCCAACCCGGTCGCAGGCGTCAAAGACGGCTAATGCCAGTTGTAAGGCCTCAGGGTCGGCGTTTCCGATATCTTCTGAAGCGAAACGCAGTAAGCGCCTGGCGACATAAAGCGGGTCTTCGCCCGCCTCCAACATTCTTAGGACATAGTAAATAGCGGCATCGGGGTTAGAACCGCGCATTGATTTGTGAACGGCGGAAATTAAGTTATAGTGCTCTTCGCCCGCCTTATCATAAAGCAAAGTTTTCTTTTGAAGGGCTTCCTCAATATCAGCTAAAGTCAGAGTGGTCTTGCCTAACTTCTCGGCAATTTCTAAAACATTTAAAGCCACTCGAGCGTCTCCATTAGCCGATTCAATTAAAAAAGCCTTGGCATCGGGCTTTATTTTTAGATTAAGCTTGGAAAGCCCCCGCCCAATTATCTGGTCTAAATCGTTTTCTTCCAAACTTTTTAGAACAAAAACCCGGCAACGGGAAAGGAGAGGACCAATGACTTCAAAGGAAGGGTTTTCCGTTGTCGCCCCAATTAAGGTAATTGTGCCGTCTTCAACATAAGGCAAAAAAGCATCCTGCTGCAGTTTATTAAATCGATGAATTTCGTCAATAAATAAAATTGTCCGCCCTCCATAAAGCTGCTTTTTTTCCTTGGCCCGGGCAACCACTTTTTTGACTTCATCCAGACCGATTGATACCGCCGAGAAATGAATAAAGTCACTTTTGGTTTTAGTGGCGATTAGGCGCGCAAGAGTCGTTTTTCCACAACCAGGCGGCCCCCAAAAGATTATGGAAATAAGTTCATCTTTATCAATAAGTTTTTTTAAAATTCCGTCTTCGCCCACGAGGTGTTCTTGGCCAACAAAGCCAGAGAAATCTTTCGGTCGAAGTAGGTCGGCTAACGGGGCATCAGTCATAAGCCCATTATAACCACTTCTAGTCAAGTCCCAAGTTGAAAATGAAGGAAGGCGGGTTCAGGCGGCTATCTTCTTTCATTTTTTTTAAGTCTGCCTCAATCAATTGCAAGTCATTTTCCAACTCGGCAAGAGCGGGCGGGACGGCCGGCGAGAGAATAGGCGAAGGGCTAGGGCTGACTTCCACCGGGGGAACCGGTAAGCTAACGGCCGGCGTCACCCGTCGACTTTGAGCAAAGAGATAAATCCCGGCCAAGCCGACTCCAAAAGTAAAAATAATGAATAAAAACAAAATCGCTTTTCTCATTTCAAACTAAAAACGATGTTTTTATAGCCTAAAACTACCTGATTAATTTTGGTTATCGACCGCTCAAGGGTTTCTCTTATTTGCCGAGAAACCGCAGCTGGGTTGCCGCCTTCAAGATTTTTTTGGTAACCGTCGGCAGTTTTAATTAGCGTCTCGGCGTCGTTTAATTCTTTTTCCAGCTCGTTAAATTTTTCTTTGGCCGCCAAAACGTTAGCCGTCTCTGTTTTCTCTCCCTCCATAAAACTCCCAATTTTCCCTTTTTCCACCTTTAAATTATTTAAAATCTTTTTTGCCGATTCAATCTCAATCAAAGACTTTATTTGATAGTTCATCTGACTGATTTTTTTATGATGAGTAGACAAATCAGCCAAAAGTTCGCCCACTTCGTTAAGTGAAGAAAGGGTCGGTGCTTTCTCTTTCGCTAGTTTTAAAAAAGCCAGCTCGTCGTCAAGTTTTACATAAAGATAATTCTCGCGGTATTCCAAGATTTGAGTCGCTTCCGCCAAAAGTGAGCGAATAAAAGTGGCGTAAGCGTTCAAAGCATCAATTTCCGCCCCAGCTAATTCTTTGCTTGACTGCAAAAGTTCCACTTGAGTGGAGACCGATTGAAAGGTTAAATGGCGACTTCTCTTGGTATTGAAAGGCTCAATTAAACCTTGATACCGGCGATAAGAGTTTAAAAATTGCTGATAAGCATCAATGCTGGATTGATTTTGGGCGCAAACCGAGTGGACGAAAAAGAACAAGGGAAGTAAAAGTAACCAAAGATATCGTCTCACAATCTTAAGTTAATCAATTTCTAGGGTGAATTTCAAGTTCCATAAATTGTCAAGTAAACCCCTACTTGGTGCCAGAGGGGAGACTCCCGCCTCCGTCCTCCGACTCGGAGGACTTCGGCGGGCAAGCGAACATAAGCCTGCCTACCCGCCAAGTCTGACTTGACCTGCCGTAATTATGCCGAGGGAGGGATTCGAACCCTCACCCTTATTGGACACGGCCCCCTGCCCGCAATGCTTACGCATAGCGTTTGCAGGCGGACTAAACCGTGCGCAACCGCCTTGCCAAAGTGCCCTGAGAGGGATTTGAACCCCCACGCCCTTCCGAGCACTAGCTCCTAAAGCTAGCCTGTCTACCATTCCAGCATCAGGGCACGCCGGGCAGGTCTACCATCCCGCCACTTCGGCCTGGAACAATTATAGCCTAAAGAGGCTTTTTTGGCCAAAAAAAATCCCGCAGCATGGCCAGGAAAGGTCGCACACCACAGGATCTAGCTTGTAATATAGCACAAACTTTAGTTATTGTCAAGTATATAGAAACCTTATAGCTCAATATCTTTGGGCAGTAATCTTCGGGCTAAACAATCTTATAGTAGCACTAGAAAGACAATTTCTTTTTTTGAGCTAAAATAAAGATAGAAGGGCCAAAAAAAAGTCTTCCTAATGGTTTTTGACAGCGGGCTTCACCCTCAAGCAACCAAGAAATAGGGAAAATTTTCTTAAGAAAGAGGCTACGAAAATTAGAAACGGAAGATGTTTCTCTAACGACGAAACCGGCTTTCGTCAAGTCTCCTATCACTTGCCGAGGGTGGTGGTTGGAAAAAGCGATACTTCGATGTTTAATGCTTTCCGGGCTTCTTCTTTCAACTGAGCTAAGGTCTTTGGCAAAGAAAAAATCGCCCGTCAAGAAAGCCCGAACTCGAGCTAAAAAATGGATTTTGTTCGCTACCTCCAAAACTAAAAACCCATCCGTCTTTAGAACCCGAGAAATTTCTTTCAGGGCCGGTAGCAAATGGGGGAGGTGATGACTAACCCGAATCATTAAGGCCACTTCAAAAGTCCCTTGGCCGAAAGGCAATTTAGGCAAGGATGCCTTTTTGAAAGAAACATTCTTTATATTTTTATTTAGCTGCCGGCCAATGGCTAGAAGCTTCTCTGAAGGATCAATGATAACGCATTTATGGAAGAAAGGGGCATATAAAGATAGCAAGCGGCCAAAACCGCCACCAATATCAATAACTGTTTCCCGCCAGCCAATTTTTTTTAAAAATTTTTCCACCGCCATCCGCTCACAATTATCCTCAAACGAACGGTCTTCCCAATAACTCAAATAGTCATATGAGTCGTAAGGAGTAGGCATAGCTTAAAAGTTAGATTCCATCTCGCTTAAAAAGTGGTTTACTCCGGCGCACCAAGAACCACTTGACTTAGGAGCATACTTTTTCATCATTAAGCAAGGATCATCGCAAAGTCCTTTGGCGCAATATTCGCGGGCAATGCCTCGAGTAACAATTTCGATGGCCTCATTCCAATCTTTAAAACAGAGAGTCCCCTTTTCGTGAATACCCCAACCCCATGCATTGAAGCAACCTTCAGGTGATTTTTTACCCAGGTTGGACTCTTGCTGGGCAATCGCCACTATCAATTGAGGTTTTACCCCATACTGTTGGGCTGTTTTAACAATCTTGTCGCGATAAAAAAAGAGTGGAGATTGATAATAGCGAAGGTAATTCTCGATAATAAGGGGAGTGGAATCTTCTGCCCGAATGGTCGGCGCCACTATCCCGGTTTCTTGCGGAAAGGCCGCGTAAAAGTTATTGGCTGACTGAGGAGAGTGGACATTTTCGCCCAAAATTTTCCCCCGATTGGAAAAGGGAAGGCTAAAAGTGGAAAGGTAAATAGTAAAGCCTAAAATAACAGGCGAAAGCCCAAAAAAAAGCAAACAGAGTAGCAACCTTCTCTTCATAATCCTATCTCCGAAAACTACTTCCCGTTTAATTATTAATCGTTTCATCTTTCCCGACTTTTGTCAACCCTGCATTGGGCAGCAAGATGTGGTAAAATAGAGCGTATGAAAAATCTGCCCAAGAAAAAAGGGGCGCCATTGGAAGGGAATAACCAATCAGTTACCTGGGTAAGAGGAAAGCTTTTCCAACAGAAAAAAGCTTCCTAAATCCGGGAGATTCAGTTCCACGGCTCCCGCCATCGCGGCTAAGTGTCCGCTTTTAAACAAATTTTCTAAAGTCAGTTTTTTAAAGTATATGGCCGAAAACAAAACTAACGACCAGTTTCAACTGGTTCGCAAGCCGAAAAACGAATTCGAAATACTTCTAACTATCCCCTGGTCCGAAATAAAAAAGGCCCAGGGAAAAGTGGTGCTTGAAGCCAGTCAGCACTTGGAAATCAAAGGTTTTCGCAAAGGTAAGGCTCCAGAAAAGCTGGTAAAAGAGACCTTGGGACCACAACGGCTTTTGGAGAACACCCTCCAGAAAGTCGTTCCTGATTACTACCAAAAAGCGATTGCCGACCTTCAACTCCAACCAATTTTAACACCGAAGGTTCAACTAGTCTCCGCCAAAGAAAATGAAGCTTGGCAAGTAAAATTTATTTCCTGCGAAGAACCAACAGTTAATCTTGGCAACTACCAGGGCGAAATCCGAAAATTAAAGGCCCCTGAGCAAATATGGACTCCAGGGAAAGGGGCCCCGCCCGAAAAAGAAAAAAGCGAGAAAGACAACAAAGAAGAAAAGGTTAATCGAGCAATTGATTGGCTGCTTAAAAATACTAAAGTCGAGATTTGCGACCTTTTGACTGAAGAAGAAGTTACTCGCCGGTTAGCGGAACTAGTAGAGCAAACCCAAAAGCTGGGTCTAACGATCGATCAGTATCTTAACTCCCTCGGCAAGACGGTGGAGCAAATCCGGGAAGAATACACTCGGTCGGCTCAAGCGAACATGGCCCTCGAATTTATCTTAAACAGAATTGCCGATACAGAAAAAATCTCGGTCACTCCGGAAGAGATTGAAAAAATGATTGCCACGGCTAAAACCGACGAAGAGAAAAAATCTCTAGAGACCCAGAGGTATCTTTTAGCCACTCTGGTCCGACGCCAGAAAACGCTTGACTTTCTGGCCTCGCTGTAGTAAACAGAAGAAAGAGTCCGGCCAGGGAGGAAACTTATGAAAAGTTCTAAACCAAACCGACCAAACCAGAACTCTGCCCAAAGTAACGACTCCTTTTTGGAGGCTTTCCGCGATTTAGGAACCGATTTATTTTCCACTGCTAGTAATGACCTTCTAAAAGCCGGCGCCAACGACATTAAGGAAGCCCTTTTCCCTTTAAACCGTTCCCCTCAAACTCGAGCGGGGGAGAGCCCCGAGCATATGGCCTTGAAGGAAACGGAGCTAGAGAAAAATTACCGGAGCAAACTTCGGCAAACAGAAAATTTCCGCCGCCAAGAAAAGGTACTTTTTACTCGGGAGCAGCAAGAAACCCGGGAGCAGGTAAGCGCCCTTCAGGAGGATATTAAAAAATTAGCCAAAGCCATTTCTGATTTTTCCAGTAAGGCAAAAGAGGCGGAAGTAGCCGCAATACAGACTCTACCGGAGGCGGGAACTTATCATCTTAATTTCTTCAGCCATTTAAGAAAAATTATCAGCGAGTTAAGGGAGCAAATTGAAGAATCATCCCTCTGGCTGGCCGCTTGGAATAAAAAGGCCCAGAAGCGGGGTTTCTATTGGAACCAATTTAAAAAATCTGGCTCGAAATTCCTTCTTTCTTCTGATCGCTATATGGCTACCCAAGCGGGGTAACTCCGCCTTTGCTTACTCTAACTTAATTTGATAAAATTAACCCACGGGCGGTTGGCTCAGTTGGTAGAGCGCTTCATTGACATTGAAGAGGTCAGAGGTTCGAATCCTCTACTGCCCACAAATGGACCTAAGTTTCACTTGGTCAAGGATCTCCTTCGCTAACCCTGTCTTACTTGACTCTTACTGGCTTTTGGCGACAGCGTTATTCTCCCGAATTATATTGGCCTCCTAATCGTACAGAAAAGGAGGTGATATGAATGGCCAGGAAAGATTTTTTGGGATATTTTCTCGCCTTTATGGCGGCAATGCTGGTAATGGCGGGTGTCATTTGCGCCCAAAGTCCCACTCCCACCACTAAAGGCGGAGTCACCCCCACCCCGACTCCCATGCCGGGGGCTCCCTCGACCGGATTGGGCGGTGGTCGGTAAGACCGGATGAACAAAATCTTAGGGCTTTTTTTTATCTTGGCCGGGTTAGTCGAAGGTTTACTGGCGACCAAGATATGGTTTCGATTATCTTTTTCCCATCTCTCCCCGCTACCAACGGTAGTAGAAAAAGAGATCAGTATCCCCCGGCAAGTAAATATCCCGAAGTTAGGGCTGATCACGGAAGTAATGCCGGCCGGTCGAGAGTCAGACGGAGAAATGGCAGTGCCCGAAGACCCGTGGGTAGTCGCCTGGTATCAGTGGGGGGCAAAACTGGGAGAAAAAGGCAACGCCGTCATCGCCGGGCACTTGGACTCAAAGACCGGGCCGGCGGTTTTTTATCACCTTTCTCAGCTAACGGCCGGAGATGAAGTTCTGGTTAAGGACCAAAACCAGAAAGAGTTTGTCTATATTGTGGTTAAAAAAGAAACCTATAATGAAAATAACTTCCCGGTCACAGAGGTTTTTGGGGAGAGCGATAAACCTCGCCTCAATCTAATTACTTGCCGTGGCCAATTTAATCGAGAAACTAAAAGATATACTAAAAGGATAGTTATCTATACGGAACTTAGAGAATAAAGAACCTCACCGGCTCCCGATGAAAAGAAACTTTAACCGGTAAGCAAGAACGCAGCTCGCCATCCAGTTGAGTTCCGCAAATGCCCGGCGATTCTAAAGTAAACTCTTTGTCGCAAACTGATTTCACTAAGCCAAAATTCTTTCGGCCAAATAAATGAAAGGTCAATGTCCCCAAAAGCGCTTGGAAATAATTTCGATACTCAACGAAAAAAATATTAAAAAGATTATCTCGACCATCAATTTTCTGGTGTCGAAAAAGAGGGAAAAGCCTCAGAACCAGCGGTTGTAAGTTTAAGATGGCTAAAAGACAAACATTGATTTTAAGCAAGTGATTACCGGATTTAATCGTAATGGGGATTTTTTTAAGGGAAAGAAGTTCACTCAAAGCGGCAAAGATATAGGAAAAAATGCCTAAGCGACTTTTGAACTTTTCTTTGGTCAGTTTAAGAAACTTCTCTTCAAAGCCCAAACCCAAGCCTAAAAGGAAATAATTTTTCTCATTCTCATATTCGGCTATCCCAACATCAACCGATTTAAAGCGGTTTTCTAAAAGGAAGTCAAAGCCGTTTTTTTTCTCTAGACCGAGGGTGGCCGCAATAATATTGGCGGTGCCGGTGGGAATCAAAGCAATAGGGACGTTTAACCGATGATTAAGAACATAACCAACCGTTTCCGAAACTGTCCCATCCCCGCCGAGGCAGACAACTCCTTTCTTAATTTTTACTCGGCCATCGCTGGGAAGCTTACTAATAGGAGTAGGTTGCTCAACGGTCAAGACTCGGAAAGTCTGCCCATTTTGGACCAAGAAGCTTTTTAAATCTTCAAGAATCTGCCTGGCAGACCCCTTTCCTGCTAAAAGATTGGCAATTATCTGAAAATCATATTCCTTCATTATTACATTGTCACATTGTTTCATTGTTATTATTCCCTAAGCTTCTGGTTTGTAAACTGGATTAGTTGATTGATCTCCTTTGGCAATGTCTGCAATTCCCTTAAAATATGTTGATATTGCTCCTCTGTTAGTAGCTTCCGTGTTTTAGCCTTTTCATTCCAATCCAAAGACTCTTTTAGAGAACCAAAACTGTAATGATCCCAAATAATCACAATTCCCCAAACATAATTAGAAAGATTTAAAGATTTTTTATAGCAATCAATATCATTTAATTGTAAAAACTTCATTTTGTTTTTAACAATGAAGCAATGAAACCATGAAACAATACCACCTTTGTCTTACGCTTTATATATTAAGCCGTAGCTTGACTTTAATCCAGTGTAACTGATAAAATTGAATTACTTTGGCATTCGTATATGACCTCACCAACCATAAAGCCAAAGCGAATCTCATCGAAAACGAGAGAAAATAGTTAAAACAAGAGTTGGAACCACGGAAGCAAACCGTCTCTTTGAAAAGGACGGTTTTTTTGTTGTAAGATAAAGAATATGGAAAAAAATTTAGAAACGATGCGCCACTCCTGCAGCCATTTGCTGGCTGCGGCGGTGATGGAACTTTGGCCCAAGACTAAACTGGGTATCGGCCCGGCGATTGAAAAAGGTTTTTATTATGACTTCGACCCTTCGACAAACTCAGGGCAAGTTTTCCAAATTACAGAAGCCAATTTGCCCAAGATCGAAGCTAAAATGGCCGAAATTAAAAAAGAGAGCCTGCCTTTCATCCGAGAGGAAGTTTCCCCGGGTCAAGCTGAAAAACAGTTTAAAGATCAGCCATACAAATTGGAGCTAATTGCCGATTTAGCCAAAGAAGGGACGGAAAAAGTTTGCACTTATCGCCTGGGAGACTTCCTTGATTTGTGTCTTGGACCCCATGTTGATAACACTAGCGAGATTGGATCCTTCAAGCTTTTATCGATTGCCGGAGCTTACTGGAAGGGGAGCGAGAAAAATAAAATGCTCACTCGAATTTACGGCACTTGTTCTGCCAGTGAAAAAGAATTGACAGATTATCTAAATCTACAGGAAGAGATTAAAAAAAGAGACCATCGCAAACTCGGCGTAGAACAAAAGCTTTGGGTATTCTCTCCTTTAGTGGGAGCCGGACTGCCTCTTTTTACGCAAAGGGGGGCACTGGTGCGCCAATTAATTATCGAGTTTGTAGAAAAACTGCAATCAAAACAGGGAATTGCCCAAGTATGGACACCGCAAATTGCCAAAGCAGAGTTGTTTAAAATATCTGGCCATTATGCCAAATATCAGGGAAACATGTTTAAAGTTTTCTCTAATTACTCAGACGAAGAGTTCTTTCTAAAACCAATGAACTGTCCTCAACATACTCAAATTTATGCCTCTGAACCAAGAAGCTACCGCGATCTCCCAATCCGGATGTCTGACTTTGCCATGCTTTACCGCGACGAAAAGCCTGGGGAACTCATAGGGCTGGCGAGAACTAGGGGATTTTCTCAAGACGATTGCCACGTGTTTTGCCGTGAAGACCAGGTAATTGCGGAAATGAATTTAGCTTTAGATATGACCAAGGAAATTATGGAAGCCTATGGATTTAAATATCGATATCGCTTGTCAGTAAAAGACCCGGAACATCCAGAAAAATATGTTGGTGATCCTAAGACCTGGGAAAAGGCTGAAGCTTTAGCAAAACAAGTTTTAGAGCAAAGGGAGATAGATTACTACATCGGTATAGGCGAAGCGGCCTTTTATGGACCTAAACTTGACCTTATTGTCACAGATTCTCTGGGAAGGGAGTGGCAGCTTTCAACACTCCAAATAGATTTTTTCATGCCCGAAAGATTTGATTTAACTTACGTTGATAAAAATGGGCAGTTCGTAAGACCGGTTATGCTGCACCGGGCGATAGTTGGTTCGCCAGAAAGATTAATGATGGTACTCCTTGAACATTATGCCGGTGCTCTTCCGGTTTGGCTCTCACCGGTTCAGGTTAAGGTTATCCCCATCTCCGAAAAAAGCCGGGATTATGCCGAAAAAACAAGACAAGAACTTTTTGACCAGAAAATTCGAGTGGAACTGGATGAGCGCGATGAGCGGATGCAAGCAAAAATCAGAGACGCGGAACGCGAAAAAGTTCCCTATATGTTGATTGTCGGACCAAAAGAGGCCGAAAGCAAAAACGTCAGCGTCCGAGTCAGGGGAGAAAGGGATTTAGGTTCAATGAAATTTGAAGAATTCTTGGCCAAAATCAAGGAAGATATTGCCAAAAAGAGGCAAGTTTGATAAACTTAGTCGGAAAGAAGAAATGGAGACAGTAGATTTTGGGAGCGAATAATTTTCGGCATCGTCGATATACTGTGGGAAAGTTTTATCGTATTAATCAGTACATTCAAGCCAAAGAAGTCCGAGTCATTGATGAGTCGGGGAAACAGGTCGGGATTATGCCTCTGGGAGCAGCGCTGCAAAAGGCGAGGGAAGCGGGGGTTGATTTAGTTGAAGTAGCCGCGATGGCCCAACCGCCAGTCTGTAAGTTAATCGATTTTAAGAAGTTTAAGTATTTAGAGGCAAAGAAAGAACGCGAAGAGAAAAAAGGCCAAAAGGGAGGCGGGCTGAAGGAAATCAGGCTCAGCCCTTTTATTGCCCAAAATGACTTAAATACCCGGCTGGAGAGAATTAAGGAATTTTTAAAGGAAGGGAACAAAGTTAAAGTTATTGTCCGCTTTTCCGGCAGAGAAATTACCAAAAAAGATTTTGGTTATAAAGTTATCAATCGAGTGATTGAAAGTTTGGGAGATTTGGCAGAAAAAGAAAATGAACCTAAATTTCAGGGTCGAGAACTTTTCTTAATCCTTGCTCCCAAAAAAACTGTCGGTAAAAAAGCTCAAAGCTAAAACTCAAAGGAGAAGGTATGCCCAAAATGAAAACCAAAAAATCATTGTTGCGTCGAGTCAAAGTCACCGCGAGCGGGAAAATTTTGCATGCCTCAAATTTCAAAAGGCATTTGCGACGCAGCAAGTCCAAGTCACAATTACGTCGGCTTAAAGGCACCAAGGAATTTACCCCCGGCTATGCCAATAAAATTAGAAAGGCTTTAGGAATTTAAAATGAGAGTTAAAACCGGATTTGCCAGGAGAAAGGCCCATAAGAAAGTTATCGCCCAAGCCAAAGGCTTTCGGATGACCAAAAGCCGTTTAGTGAAGGTGGCGAAAGAAACTTTGCTTCACGCCGGCGTTTACGCTTATGCTGGGCGGAAAGATAAAAAGAGTGATTTTCGCCGGCTTTGGATTACCCGCATTACCGGGGCTTTAGCCGAAAGCGATTTGTCTTACAGCCGCTTCATTAAGGCCTTAAAGGACAAAAAAATAGAGCTGGACCGCAAGGCCTTAGCGGAAATTCTTCAAGACGACCCCGAGACCTTCAAAAAGATTGTGGAAGAAGTAAAAAAATAATTTAATCCTTCTTGACTTTTCTTAAGAACTGTTGCAACTCGTTTTTAAGTTTATCTCCTTGCTTTCTAACCTCGTTTCTTTCATTCTCGTCCATCTGATTAAAAGTTTTCTTAAGCTCTGGATAATACCAAAGATGTCCCATCCAGCGATAAGGAGGGATTTCTGAATCGTCAGGCCTTTCAATAATATAACCCTCGTCGGTTACTTCTTGATGAGACCAAAGCAGTTCTCCATTCTTAGCCAAAGCTAGGGCCAACTGGTAGCTGCAGCGACGATTTTCTCCTTCCAAACCTTTCATTAAGTCGAAAAGGACATTGACTTTCTCCCTGTCGGATTTATTCTCTCCCACTGTTCTTTGGTTTTTTTGCATATCCCATCGGTCGCCTAAACCCGGAATCTCCACTCCACCATCAGAACATAAAACATGCCAGTCCGTGTGTTTGGAGATTTCCACGGCTTTTTTCTCGGCGTTAGCTCTGAGAGTAGCCTCATCTTCATCAACACTGACAGTGATCTTTGTTTCATTCAAGAAATAAATCTTAATCCCCTTAATGTCTTTGAGAAAATAGGCCATCTCGGTTGCTTTATATTGGTTTCTGGTCCCAATCAAGATATCCATTTAGCTAATTATAAGCTTCCCTAGCTTGAAAAGGTAGGGTTTTCTTTCCAAGCTTGAAACCTTGCTTTACCTTCACCACCCCGCTAAGCGGGGGTTCTGGCAAAGCGGTTATAGGTTGACAATGGAAAATAGACAACAAATCATTGTGTTAAAAAAAGATCACTTATTGACATAAATCAAGTTCCATTGATAAAATGCAGGTTATGCAAGAACCAACCTTGTCCCAATCTTTTGGCTTTTTCTTTTTTAGGAGCCGCACGTAAGGGGAGGTTGTTTTTGGCATTTAAGGAACTCCCCAAAAGGGAGTTTTTTTATGAATGAAAAAGAACCTGTTATCCAACCAGGCGATGTTCCTAATATGGGAGAAACCGCCACACTTGGTGGTTACTCTGACCTTCCGATAAAAAATCCGCCTGTGGTAAAATTAAATCAAGGGAGAAATGATCAAAAACCAAATCAACAACCTCAAAAATGAGGCCATTGGGGAAATCCTGGAGGCCAAAGACGGAAAAGCCTTGGAAGAGATCCGGGCTCGTTTTTTAGGCCGGGCCGGGAAAATTAACGAGTTGACCCGCGAAATTCCTAAATTGCCGAAAGAAGAAAGAGCTCCTTTGGGAAAACTCCTCAACGAAACAAAATTGACGGTTGAGGAGGCCCTTTGGCAAGCTCACGAGAAATTTCAGGCCGGAAAAGAAAAAAAAGAGTGGTTTGACGTCACTCTTCCCGGTCAAAAGCCTTCTTTGGGACATCTTCATTTAATTACTCAAGCCACTCGGGAAATTGTGGATATCTTTTCGCGCCTAGGTTTTAAGTGGGTCAGATATCCTGAAGTGGAATGGGACTGGTATGCTTTTGAGGGCCTAAATATGCCCAAAAATCATCCCGCTCGGGACACCTTGGAAACTTACTTTATCGAAGAACTTTATCACCCCAAACTGGGGAAGGGAGTCTTAACCCCTCATACTTCTTCCGGGCAACTTCGGGAAATGGAGCAAACTAAGCCACCCATCAGGATGTTGAACATCGCCAAATGCTACCGGCGACAGTCAGACGTTTCCCATTCAACTATGTTTTACCAATTTGAGGGATTAGTCGTTGATGAAAAGATTAATATTACTCACCTTAAGGGCACGCTCGACTATTTCTTTAAACAATTCTTTGGCCCAGAAAGGCAAGCCCGCATCCGACCATTTCATTTTCGCTTCACCGAGCCTTCGTTTGAAGTGGATGTCTCTTGCTCTGAATGCCATGGAGTCGGTAAGCAAGAGGGCGGTGAGGTTTGTCGAGTTTGTAAAGAGGGCTGGTTGGAAATTGGCGGGGCGGGTATGGTTCACCCGAATGTGTTGCGCAACGGCGGCATTGACCCGGAAAAATATACCGGCTATGCCTTCGGTTGGGGGGTAGAGCGGGTCTTAATGATGAAGTACGGCATTGGCGACATCCGTTTGCTTTTTGATAACGATTTAAGATTCTTAGAGCAATTTTAAGATGAATATTTTAATTTTGGATTCCTGGCTAAGAGAACACTTAAAGACCGAGGCTAAGCCGGAAGAAATTGGCCGGTACCTTTCTTTGTCCAGCCAGTCAGTCGAGAGAACTACTAAAACTCATACCGGAGACTTTATCTATAATATCGAAGTCACCAGTAATCGACCGGATGCTTTCTCGGTTTACGGCATTGCTCGGGAGCTTTCGGCGGTTTTGCCGCAAAATAGCCTAAAGACAAAGCTCTTGCCAATTTTGGAAAAACCGATCCCCCCGGTCAAAAAATCCCTGCCCTTAACCGTAAAAATTATCGACCACTCCTTGGTTCCCCGTTTTACGGCCCTGGTTTTTGATAATGTTCAAATCAAACCCCCGCCAAAAGTAGTTCAGGAACGATTGGAAGCTAGCGGTATCCGTAGCTTAAATAATGTGATTGATATCTCCAATTACTTAATGTTGGAGCTGGGCCAGCCGATGCACACTTTCGATTACGACAAAATTTCAAAAGCGAAAATGATTGTCCGCCAGGCCAAGGCGGGGGAGAAAATTACCACCTTAGACGGCCAGGTCCGCCTGCTCCCAGCGGGAACAATTATTATCGAGGACGGTGGGGGGAGAATTATTGACCTTTGCGGGATTATGGGCGGGAAGAATTCCGAGGTTGACGAGAATACCCAGCGAGTGCTTCTTTTCGTCCAAACCTATGATCCGGTGAGTATCCGCCGCTCCTGCCAAGGACTGGCTTTCCGGACCGAAGCGGCCAGCCGCTTTGAAAAGGGGATTGACCCCGAGGGAGTGATCATTGCCATGAAGCGAGCGGTGGGACTTTTTAAGGATTGGTGCGGGGCCAAAGTCGCCAGCCAGCTTTTTGATATTTATCCAGAGCCGCCAAAACCATATACGGTCAGTCTCAAAAAGAGCCGCTTAGACCAGCTTTTAGGAGTCGAAACTAAACTAACTGAGGCGCAAAATATCTTGGAGAGTTTAGGCTTCGAGACCCAGATAAAAGACGAGACCATTATCGCCAAAGTTCCCCACTGGCGATACGGCGACATTACTCTCCCGGAAGATTTAGTCGAGGAAATTGCCCGAATTCACGGTTATCACAATCTGCCTAACGTCCTACCACCAATCAGTTTTCCCCAAAAGCCGCTACCGATTTTAGAATTAGAAGACAAGCTGAAAACCGCTCTTCAATATTGGGGGCTCTCGGAAACGCCGACCTATTCTCTGACTAATCCGCTGACCCAAAAGAAAGCGGGAATTAGCCCGGAGGGTTTATTGCGGCTGGCCAATCCGCTTTCGGAAGAATGGCGGGTTTTGCGAACTTCGCTTCTACCGAGTTTATTGGAAGTAGTGGCCCAAAACATTGTTTTCCCGACCGTGAGAATTTTTGAGATTGCCAATGTTTATCTGCCCCAAGGCAAAAGCAAACTCCCGGATGAGCGCTCACGACTGGGAGTGATGCTCGCTGATAACGGCTTTTTGGCAGCGAAAGGTTTAGTGGAGATAATTTTCGACAATTTCAATATTTCGAATGGCCACTTTATTCCCCCAAAAACAGAAGAAAAAATAATTAATCCTCAAAAAACCGCCGATATTCTAGTTGGGAAAGAATTAGTTGGCCGGGTAGGCGAAGTCAGCCAGGCAGTCTTAGCGGAATTCGGGATTAATCGGCCGGTGGCCTTCTTGGATTTAGATCTTGCCGCTTTGGAAAAGTTAGTTATCCCGATTAAAACTTACCAACCGGTTAGCAAATATCCGCCAATTATTGAGGATTTTTCTTTTGTGGTTCCTCCCAAAACATTGGTGGCAGAAATCGTTCAATCAATAAAACAAGTCAACCCATTAATTATAAGCGTGGAGCTGATTGATATTTACGACCAAACCAGAACTTTTAGAATTATTTACCAATCGAAAGAAAAGAGTTTAACTGATAAAGAAATAGTGCTTATCCGGAATTCAATTATTAACCGTCTCGAAAAGGATGGGGTGAGATTGAAAGGAGCTGCTTAATATCTTTTGGTGTAATAGCCGCCAACCTTTACCGGAGGATAAACTTTGTTTCTGATTTCGGCTAAAGGAGAAACGCCGTTTTTTTCTGCGTTGAGCCAGTTGTAGAGCGGGGGGCTTTTCTTTTTTAACTGATTCAAAACCCGCTGTAACATGGAAGTTCTTTCATCAGCAGAAATTCGTTCTAACTTAAAATTCCACCAAATCTTTTCTATCATCAAACTTGCCCTGTCTTGGTCAGAAAGTTCGCCACCTAGAAGTTCTTCAATTTCTCCCAACCTTTTTCTATCTTTCTCTTCTACCGTTAACACCGGACGTTCACTAGCCCGCTCTCTTCTGCTTTCGGCCAAAGCTTCCCTTCGACGAATGCTTTCACCACGTGAGGGTCTTACTCTTTCCATTACAGTGCATTTTAACACAACAGCTCAAATCCTTTTAGGTGGGTGTCGGCAAAATCGGCGTTGGGGTTAACGTGGGAGTAGGAGTGGGTTCCCAATTCCAAGGAATATTAACCCCAATGCGGGATTCCTGAGTTCCCCGATTGCCCCTAATATCAGTTACTTCGGCCCGAATAGTGTATTTGCCGTCAGGCAAAGTCATTCCCAACTCATAAGGAGGAGTAGTAAAAGCTTGTTTAGAAGAACCGTTCACAAAAATTTCCACTTTCACGATTTCGTTTATGGCAATCGGTTCCACCTTAATTGAAAAGCTGGAATCAACTTGGGTTTGGTCTTGAGGACTGCTAATGCGAACATAAATTTCATCCATGGTGCCGCAATATTCCGTGGGCGGGTGATAGCGACCATCGGTTTGCTTCGCCAGCCAGTTGTCAATTCCTTTCTGCCAGCGATTAATTTGGTCGGGGGCAGCGAAGGGGTCTTTTTCCTTAAAGACAAAGTATTCTTTTTCTTCATAATCACCGCGGGCAATATCGACCGGCGTGGCCAGTTTTCCTTGAGCTTTACAGATTTTCAGTTTTGGGTGAACCGGATCTTCGCCCGTTGGCTCGGTGCCGCGGATAAAAAATTCCGTCCGGGAAGGAAAGCCATCATGAGCTCGATACCCGGAAATCAAATCCACCTCCGCCGTCACCACCTCCGAAGGAACCGGGAAATTTTCCACCGATTTGTCTTTCAAATATTCATTAATAATTTTCCGCCAAATTGGCGCCGCTCCGGAGACACCGGAGACTAAGGCCTTCATCTCGGTATTGTCGTTATTGCCCACCCAAGTCCCCACCATCACCTGCGGTGTCCAACCGATAGTCCAGTTGTCTCGTCGGTCATTAGTGGTCCCGGTTTTAGCGGCGACTTCCCGACCAGTGAACTTAAGCAAATTATTTTCTCCGAAAGTCAAAAGCCGAGCTTTATTGTCAGAGAGAATATTGGAAATTATGAAAGCTTCGCCTTCCGACAAGACCCGTTTACCGGGAAGGGGATGAACTTCTTCCAAAACGTTCCCGTCCTTGTCAGTCACTTTCAAAACGGCGGTGGGCTCAACTTTCAATCCGGTATTAGCAAAGGCTGAGTAAGCGGAGGCCATATCCAGCAAACTGACTTCGCCTCCACCTAAAGTGACCGAAAGTCCGAGGCGGCGCAGGTTCTCCGTCGTTGGTTCCAGGGTGGAGAAACCCATTTCATAAGCGGTGGAAAGCATTTCCTTTACCCCCACCATCGCCAGCATCTTCACCGCCGCAACATTAATCGAATTACCCAGGGCAAAGCGCATCTGGAGCGGCCCGTGCTCTTTGCCATCATAGTTAACCGGAACATATTCCGGCTTATCACCGCCGGGGAAACTGGTGGTAGTATCTATTAAAAGGGTGGCCGCCGTATAACCCTTTTTAAGCGCTGTCACATAAGTGACCGGCTTAATGGTTGAGCCCGGCTGGCGGTTTTTGGAAGTGACGACATTGAACTTGCCGTCATAATCGGGGTCATCATAATTTTTGCTCCCCACCATCGCTAAAATCTCGCCGGTTTGAGGGCCCATCACAATCGCCGCCCCGTTAGTGATATGCAAGTTTTCCACCTTCGCAATCTCCATGGTCACAATTCCCTGGGCTGTTTCTTGTAAATCCAAATCAAGGCTGGTGGTCACTCGCAGGCCACCTTGTTCAACGACTTTTTCACCGTATTTTTCTTCCAGCAAACTCTTAACATACATTACAAAATGAGGCGCTTTAAGAGTCCCCCCGGCCGAGGCAAATTTTAAGTCGGGGAGTCCCTCGAGGGATTTCTTCTCCTCTTCGCCGGAAATATAGCCATCCTCCCGCATTCGGCGCAGAACATCTTCGGTTCGGCCAAGATAAGCCTCAGGGGTTTTGCCAAAAGGCGAGTAGCGGGAAGGGCTTTGAGGCAAACCGGCCAAAAAAGCCGACTCGGTTAAACTCAGTTCGGAAACGCCTTTGCCAAAATAAGTTTGGGCCGCTTCTTCAACTCCCCAGGCGGTTCCGCCGTAAGGCGCCTCGTTAAGATACATTTGCAAAATTTGGTCCTTGGAATAACGGGATTCAATCTCCAGCGTTAAAATAAACTCTTTCACTTTCCGGCTAATTGTTCTCTCGGACGAAAGCAAAACATTTTTGACTAATTGCTGGGTGAGAGTAGAACCACCCTGAAGGCGATGATGAACTAAAATATTAAAAGCCGCCCTTAAATAACCTTTCGGGTCAAATCCTTTGTGGCGATAAAAATCTTTATCTTCAATCGCGATAGTGGCTTTTCGTAAGGCCTCCGGCACTTCGTAAAGCTGAACCGGGGTCCGCTTTTGGTTTTCGAAAACATCATAAATAAGCTTGCCGTTGCGGTCAAAAATTTTTGTCGCAAAGCCCTCGCGGCGAACAATTCGGTCCGGCCGGGGCAGGTCTTTGGCGACAACGACTAAAAGCACACTGCTTAAGATAGCCCCAAAAGTAACTAAAATAAAAGCGCAGAAAGCGGCAAAAGCGAAAAATTTCGATTTATCCACTTTTTTGGGGATAGAATAGCCCGCCATCATTTCCATTTCGCCCGACCGCGGATACCAAAGGTCGTGCCAAGATGCTTTTAATTGGGAAAAAAAGCTAGTCTTTTGAGGCGGCAAAGGAGGGAGATTAGGAACAGGTTGTCCAGTTGTAAACTTCTGCTGACTTAACTGCTGCCGTCTTTTTTTCCAAATCTCTTGCCAATGGACTGTGGGCATAAGAGTAGTTTAACACAGCCGCTAAAGTTAAGTAAAACTCCCAAATGCATCAATTCTCTCTTAGTGATAAAATAAGATTATGGATCAAATAACTGAACTTCTAACCAGAGGGGTGGAAAACATTTACCCCAATCGGGAAGCTTTAGAAAAAGTCCTCAGGTCGGGAAAGAAATTGAAACTTTACCAGGGCTTCGATCCCTCTATGCCCAGTCTCCATTTGGGAAATTTCGCTGGCGTAATGAAACTGCGACAGTTTCAAAAACTGGGCCATGAGATAATTTTCCTTATCGGTGACTTCACCGCTATGATCGGGGATCCGGACAAACTGTCAGTCAGAAGGCCAATGACGAGGGAAGAAACTAGAAAGAACTCTGAAAACTGGAAAGACCAAATAAAAAATATTATCGATTTTGACGGCCCCAATCCAGCTAAACTGGTCTACAACTCAGAATGGCTAGACAAGGTTTCATTTAAAGACCTAATTTCTATCACTTCAAACTTTACCGTCCAGCAGATGCTGGAGCGGGATATGTTCCAAAAGAGAATGGCGGAGGGGAGACCGGTTTACCTCCACGAGTTTCTATACCCGGTTGCCCAAGCGTATGACAGCGTTGTTATGGATGTCGATTTGGAAATCGGCGGCAGCGACCAGACTTTTAACGTCCTTGCGGGTAGGGATCTTATGGGAGCCATCAGAAATAAAGAAAAGCTGGTCCTAACCACCAAGCTTTTGGTAGATGCCAGAGGGGAGAAGGTAGGCAAGACCACCGGCAACGCTTTGTTCCTAGATTCTACTCCCGAGCAATTCTATGGCGGAGTGATGTCTTTTCCTGATGAGGTAATTGTTTTGGGTTTTGAGATATTGACTGAAGTCCCTTTTGTAGCGAGCGAAATCAAAAAAGAAGTCGCCAAAGACCCACTTTCGGCCAAAAAGAGACTGGCTTTTGAAGTGGTGAAGCTTTTGTGGGGAGAAGAAGCTGCTAAGAAAGCTCGAGAAGAATTTGAAAGGGTTTTTCAAAAAAGGGAGCTACCGGAGCAAATACCTTTTAAAGCTATAAATCTCGGCGACCAAGGCAGAATTGAGGCTTCAGAGTTGGTTTTTGAAGTGGGTCTCGCGGGGAGCATATCAGAAGCTAAACGATTGATTAAGCAGCGGGCAATTGATATTGAAGGAAAAACTATTGAAGATCCTAATGAAGAAATAACTCCCAAAGAAGGAACTGTTGTCAAAAAAGGGAAAAATACTTTTGTTAAAATCAGTGTAAATCCGCTCTAAATCTGTGTAAATCAACCATGATTCTTTCTAAGAAACAACAAAAGCTCTGGGTGATTATTGTCGCCATTGCCTCGATTGCTTTGATTTTGACCTCTTTGGCCCCCTTTTTGCTGACCATTTTCCGCTAAGAAGTATAATGGATTCGTGAATCTTAAAGATCCAATTGAAAAACTCCCTCTCGTTGGCCCGACTTATGGCAAAAGACTGGAGAAATTGGAAATTAGAACCATTAGCGATTTGCTTTCTCACTTCCCCTTCCGTTATGACGACTTCTCCTTAATTTCTCCGATTGCCCGGCTTCGGCCCGGAGAAACGGTAACCATTAAGGGAGTGGTGGAAAAAATCAAAAGCGAATATACCAAGCACGGCAAAAAAATCCAGAAAGCTCAAATTAAGGACAATTCCGGCCAAATTGAGGCCACCTGGTTTAACCAACCATTTTTGGCCAAAACAATTAAAGTAGGAGAAAATTATAACTTTTCCGGTAAAGTTCAATTTTTTGGCCGGCAAAAAACTCTCGTTTCCCCCGAATACGAAATGGTCCAGTCCCCGCCGCTAACTACTAACTACTCACTACTGACTACTATTCACACCGGTCGCCTGGTCCCAATCTATAACGAAACCTATGGTATCTCTTCAAAATGGCTGCGTTCCCGGATAAAGAATAGTCTGGAAATCCTCGGGGAGCAAATTGAAGAACTCTTACCAGACGAAATACTCCAAAGAGAAGGCTTGATGGCCGAAAAAGAGGCCATTTTCCAAATCCATTTTCCCCAAAATAAGGAAAAGGCGGAAAAAGCTCGTTACCGGCTGGCCTTTGATGAGCTTTTTCTAATTCAGCTGGCCGCCCTTCAGCGGAAAAAAGAATGGCAAACTAAAACCACTGGGCAGGTTTTCGCCGTTGACCAAGAAAAAGTCTTGGAGTTTATTGAGAAGTTACCTTTCTCCTTAACTAGTGCTCAAAAAAGATGTCTAAAAGAAATTCTGGATGATCTGGCCAAAGACCAACCGATGAACCGGCTCTTGCAAGGCGATGTTGGTTCGGGTAAAACGGTCGTTGCCGCCGCAGCCGCCTATGTCGCCTTCCTAAACGGCTTTCAGACGCTTTTAATGGCCCCCACCGAGATACTGGCCAATCAGCACCATGCCACTCTTAAAACGCTTCTGACACCCTTGGGCATACCGGTAGAATTAATAACCAGCAGTCATAAGAGTAGTGCAAAGTCCAATCCTTCGACAAAGCTCAGGACAAGAGTTCAAAAGTCAAAAGAAAACAATGAAAATATCCCGAAGGCAATAGTTGGCACTCACTCGCTGCTGTATCAAGATTTTGACCGGGAAAAAATCGGCCTAGTAATTATCGATGAGCAACACCGCTTTGGGGTAGAGCAACGGGCACTCCTGAGTAAGAAAAGTGGCTCGCCTCACTTTTTGACCATGACCGCCACTCCGATTCCGAGAACGATTGCCTTAACTTTGTTCGGCGACTTGGATTTATCATTAATTGACGAAATGCCAGAGGGCAGGCTTAAAGTCAAAACCTGGGTCGTCCCTCAGGAAAAAAGACAGCCGGCTTATGAATGGATCCGCGGTCAAGTAAAGGGAACAGCCGAGCAGGCGTTCATCATTTGTCCTTTAATTGAAGAGTCGGAAAGTTTATCTTCCGTTAAGGCAGCCACTAAGGAGTTTGAACTCTTATCTCAAGTGATTTTCCCGGATTTGCGGTTGGGACTATTGCACGGGAGGACCAAAGCGGCCGAAAAAGAGCAAATTTTGACCGACTTTCGGGAGGGAAGGCTAGACATTCTAGTCGCCACCCCGGTAGTGGAAGTCGGAATTGATATTCCCAATGCCACTATTATGCTTATCGAGGCGGCAGACCGCTTCGGTCTGGCCCAACTTCATCAGCTGCGCGGCCGGGTAGGGCGAAGCCACCGGCAATCATATTGTTTTTTGTTTACCGAAAATGAAAATCCACTGGTTATCAAACGGCTTAAGGCCCTGGAAACAACCTATCAGGGGGGTAAACTGGCCGAAATAGATTTGCAGCTGCGCGGACCGGGGGAAATCTACGGCACTCGCCAGCATGGTTTTCCCGATTTGCGAGTGGCTTCATTTACCGACCTTGATTTAATTCAAAAAACCCGCCAAGCCAGCAAATTGATCATCAATAGCGGTCAACTAGAAAACCCAGTTAACTCCGTCTTGAAACAAAGGCTGGAAAGATATAAAATAGAGGCCGTTACTAACTAAAATCCCAATTTCAAAGTACCCATTTCCAAATTGGACATTGGGATTTGGAGTTTTAAAAGATGACTCCTTTACCTAAAAGACGCTGGTCTACCAGAAGACAAGGAAAAAGACGAGCCGCCCAAGTAGCTACTCGTCTTTCAATGAACCGCTGCCCTAATTGCGGTCATTTGAAGCAAACTCACGCCGCTTGTCCCAGCTGCGGCATTTACCGGGGGAAACAAGTGGTAGCCGTCAAAACTAAACCCGCGGCTCAATAAAGCTTTTAAAGTGAAAACAGCAACTGATCCACGCCATCTTAAAAGAAGAGAAACTGTTCGCTACCTTTTCGCTTACGCTTTTGAAAAAAATCAGCCTTTGAACGAGCCTGGTACCAAAATTATTGCCAACCTAGACCGAATCGACCAAAAAATCATAGGATCTGCTCCTGAATGGCCACTGGAACGAATTAACAAAATTGACCTGGCCATTCTAAGGTTGGCGGTTTATGAGCTTTTAATTCAAAAAAGCGAACCGCCGAAAGTGATTATCGATGAGGCGGTAGAGTTAGCCAAAGAGTTTGGAGCGGAAAATTCCGCTGCTTTTATCAATGGTGTTTTAGGCAGTATTCTCAAAAAGAAGGAGGTTGATAATGGAATCAAAACTAATCAAAAATCTTGAAGAGTTGGAAAAAAGCATCGGAGTGGACTTTGAAAATGAGGATTTGCTTACTCAAGCTTTAATTCACCGCTCTTTTTTGAACGAAAGCAAAATCAAGGGGCTTAAATCCAACGAAAGATTAGAGTTTTTGGGAGATGCCATCCTGGCTTTCTGGGTTTCCAATCAAGTCTACTGCCAATTTCCCGACTTCCCTGAAGGGAAACTCACCTTTGTCCGTACCCATTTAGTTCGAACAGAAACCCTGACCAATTTGGCTAAAAAACTGCGGTTGGGGAAATATCTTTTGATGAGCAAAGGGGAAGAAATGGGTGAGGGTCGGGAAAACCCAGTCCTTTTGGCTAATACTTTTGAGGCTTTAGTCGGCGCTATTTTTTTAGACCAAGGCATTGAAGCCGCCTCCCGCTTCCTAGAAACCCATTTTCAGCCGCTCCTTAAGGCTATCACTAGCGCGGAGGTCCTTAAAGATAACAAGAGTTTACTTCAAGAACTGGTCCAGGCGAAGGGCCATCCTTCACCGGTCTACCGGCTGATTTCCGCCACTGGCCCTGACCATTTGCGAACCTTTACCATGGGGGTTTACTTAAAAGAAAAGCTCCTGGCCGAAGGCACTAACCGGTCCAAGCAAGAAGCGGAAGAAGCCGCCGCCAAAAAGGCGCTTGAGATTATCAAGTAAATCAAGTAAAATCAGTATTTATGTCCGTCAGTATCAGACTATCAATGCTTGGCAAAAAAAACCGGCCGATTTATCGGATTGTGGTTTCGGAAACACGGTCCAAGAGAGAAGGACGATTTCTTGATCAACTGGGAATTTATGACCCCAATGTTAAGCCGCCAATTTTAAAGTTAGACCGGCAAAAATTGGCCGCTTGGAAAAAAAGAGGAGCAATCGTTTCAAGCGGGCTTTACCGGCTTTTAGAGAAAGAAACCGCTCAAAAGTGACTTCATCAGTTTGCAAATGAAAGATTTTCTTAAAAAATTGGTTTCCTTCGTGACTGATCAGCCTGAGAAAATAACTATTGATGAAAAAATCGAAGACGGTCTAACTATTTACACCATTTTTGCCCCGGAAGAAGAGGTCGGTAAAATCATTGGCAAAGGGGGCAAGGTTATTAACGCTCTGCGAACTTTATGCCGGCTAAAAGCGACTAAGGAACAACAGCGGATAGTAATTAAGGTTGAAGCGCTTCAAATGGAAAACGGATTGTCCCGACCGATAGCCGAAGGGGAGGAAACTGGCTCAGGTACTGGCACTCCCGCTTGATAACGAGAGTAAGACCGTAAATCTTCAATTAACTTCATTTCTTGATTGGAAACTTTTGGCAAGAGTTGATCAACTCGGCCTAAACTCTTCGGCAGGGGAGAAAAGAAACTAATAACATTCATTTTCCCTGACAAGCCGGTTAAAGCGGCGCTTTCGGTCGCCTCTGCCGTCTCCAGCGAACCAAACTTGACCCCTTCAACCGCGGTTAAAGGTAGCATCCTCTCAATTGATTTTATCATCTGACGGAAATTCTCAAAAGAAGCTAAGAAAGAAACATTCATCGTCAAAGCTGATAGACCGGCTACTTGACTAGTCGTCTGCCCAGAACCGGTGGCGAAAGCACCGACTAATTTTAAAGAATCAAGCGTAACTCCATTCTCTTTGAAAATTTGCCTTACCATCGTCATATTCCTAAAAAGGTCACCCTCGGCGGGCAATGCTTCCAACGCTAAGCTACTTGATTCAAAAAGCTCTGCTTCGGAGAGAGTACTTAAATCGGCAAGTTTTTGCTTCAATTGGTTTATTTCCTGGTTTTGTTCTTTGATATCTGCTCGCAAGCTGAAAATCTGATTTACTTTCGGAATCAGAAAAACCAAAATTACCACCACTGCTACCGTCGCCGCAGCCAAGGGCCAACTCAGCTCCTTTAACAATTCTTTCACTTGCTCTTTGTTCATAGTTTTAGCTCCAAGGATACTCGGTACTTACCCGCTTGAAAACGCGCCACTGCCGGGTAAACAATCTGCTGGTATTTTCCTCGATCTTCAATTTTTTCTACTTCATTATCAAAGGCGACCAGCGACTCCCGATTATCACAGACACCCGAAATTTTTAAGTCTCCCTTATTGCTCACCTCGAGGCTTTCCAGTTCAAAACCCGGTACCGACAGTGCCCCAATTTCATCCATTACCTCTAAATATGATTCTCTTTCTTGCAAAATACTTCTAATCCCTTTCACCCGATTAGCAATTATTGTGGCATAAGACTCGTTTTTCTCCATTGCCTTGATTTCTCCCTTCAGAGCGTCAATCTTTTCTTGGTTGCTTTTATAGTTTTGGCTAACCAGGAAAAAGGTCGAGAGGATTAAGATAGAAAAAACTAAAAAAAAGCCCACGGTGCCAAAAACGGCTTTCTTTACTGACTTTCTTATTTTCAGCAGACTCAAAGTCTTTTTCGCTTCTCGATTGATAAGGTTGACGCCTTGTTTCATCCTAGTCCTCTTTCATAGCCAAACCCAAGGCGACAGCAAAAGTGGAAGAATGCTTCCTCAGGAATTGCTTGCTTTTTTCATCCATTTTAACGACGGAAAAGGGGTCGGCCACTTGGACTTCCAAGTCCAAAGAGCGAGTAAAATATTCCGTAATTCCCGGCAAAAGAGAGGTTCCTCCTGTCAGAATCATCAACTTAAGGGGTACTTGTTCCTTTTCCAGATAAAACTGAGCGGCCTTTTTAACCTCACCGGTAACCACTCCCAAAATCGGTTCAATTGCGGTTACTAATTTATCTTCGAACTGGCCGGAAAGACCATAAGTCTTTTTATATTCTTCGGCCGTCGCAAAATCCATATTCAAGGTAGTCGTTAATGCTCGGGTTATTGCTTCGCCCGCGGTCGGCAACTGTCGAGTTAAGTAAAGATTGCCTCGGTGAATCACCGCAATATCGGAAGATTTGCCTCCCAAGTTAGCCAAAATCAAGCTGCCTTGGCCGAAAAAGGGTTTAAGGCAGCGCACAATCGCTAAAAGTTCGGTTTCTAGCGCTTTAGGCTCCAACTCGGCCAATTTAAGAACCTTAAGATATTTATTAATCAAGGCAGTCGGCGCCGCTGCCAGTAAGACCCTCATCTTATTGTTTTTGGCATCTACTTCATCGGGAATGACCTCCCAATCAAGATTGACCTCCGCTATCGGTTGAGGGATAAGGTTTTCCGCTTCCCAAGGAATAGCTTGCTTTAGCTCTTCTTCTGTCATCTTGGGGACTTCAATAATCTGAGTGAAAACGCTCCTCTCCGGTAGGGAAAGGACCGCTTCGCTACCGGTAACCCGAATTTCGCTTTTAAGTTTTTTAATTGCTTCTGCCACGGCCACTAAATCCTTTTCCGCATCCGAAGTCATCCCATTGACCGGAGTTTTAATGAGTCCGGCCGTGACCAGCTGGAAATATTCCTTTCCCTTGACTACTTGGACGGCTTTAATACTTTCGGCGCCGATATCAAGACCAAAATGATTAATCATTTTTTTAAATTATTCGATATTGTTGCTGGAAAATAAAAGATAGTCAAAAATTGGTGGTGTCGTTTGCCAAAGCCGACATTCGGAAAGTTTTCTCACCACGCCCGACTCTTGAACCGTGGCGGTAGAAACAAAACAGTTGCCCTGCTTAGGGAAAACCCCGCTGTCCTCCGACCTAACCCCCAAGGGTTGAGGAGTAGTATTAAAAATCAACCTCAGACGCAACAAGTAGGGAATAGTATTGGCAGGAAAGACTACCTGGCCGGAACAATAGGGAAAAGTTTCACCAGTAGAGAAGGTAGAACAATTGCGACTGGCGGGAGTAAAATTAGTTTCGCTCCTAGCTCGACTCTCGTTAGCGTCAAAAGCCCCGCGTTTGAACTGGAAATTGCCGAGACTATCTTTATAAAGGAGGGTCATCTCGATTGCCGGTTTATTGTCTCCTTCCGCCCAATGGAGAGAAACCTGACGGGGGCCTTGATAGGCGGCCGCGCTCACTGGAGGCTCAATCACTCCGGTACCTTCATTGTGGGGAATAAGCCAAAGAGTAACGGCTTCATTAGCGCTAACTTTTCCCGGAAAAATAAAATCTACCCCCTCAAGCGGCCTCTTAACGACCGAATAATCCACACTTAACCCCGTATCACTGGTCAAAGGAATGTCGGCATTCGCCTTAATCGCGTTTTCCAGGCCTGATTGAGCCACCCAAAGAGCGCGAGCAGCTTCTTGTGATTGTTGGGAAATTTTAATATCAGTCACAGAGCGAGAAACAATCGAAAGCCCAACAATTAACAAAACCGAAATGACCAGAAGAACAATTAGAAGGACTTGGCCCTCTGAATTTTTTAACTTAGGCAGGCCGCTATTCATACTAAAAAAAGTGTAACGAAAAAAGCCAGACAAGTCAATTAAGATTTCGCGGCATCACCTCGGTTTGGAATTCTAAGCTGGCTTTTTCGCCCGGACGGTCAGTATCGCCGCCTTTTTGGACCGTAAATCCCAAGTGAACTTTGACCGGCAAGCCCGGGTTATCTTCACACCAAAAATCACACCCGAAAACAGTCACGCTGCTGGAAGTCAAATCAACTGTCTGTGCCGAAACAGAAGATATCTTCTTTAGGTCCTCATCACAAACAAAATTAGTAACGATACCATTGGCGTCAGTCACCTGAACTTTTTGCATATCGCCCACCGAAGTACAGCCCACCCCCCGCGAATTAAGAATCATCCCTTCCATGACCGACAGGGCGTAATTACCATTTTGGCGAACTTCTTTAACTACCTCGGCTTTACCGGCGGCGGTCAAGGAGACTATCAAAAAACCGGAAGTCATCACCGCCACTAAACCCAAGATGGAAACCACCACAATCATTTCAATCATCGTAAAACCTGACTGCGTCTGTTTTAAATTTTCAGCTCTCATTTATTGGTCACCGTCGTCTCAAATTTCAACTTATGATTAAAATCAGCTTCTCTGCATTCAGGATTGGAGCTTTTACTCTCCCAGAAAACATCAACACTAATTTTGACCATTTTTGCCTGGCCCCAATTGGGTGTTTCGGTAGGAAGATTATTCGAATCTTCCAAAAGTCTAGTGAGTATGCAATAATCTTCCTCTTCGTTGTGCTCCGTGCCTGAAATATCTGGGGGGAGGGTCAAATACTCAGTTTCCCAAAACTTTTTGTAATTCTTGTTCTTATAATCAATAATCTGGGCAATTTTTTCTTGGGCCAAAGCAGTTAATCGACTTTGGTCGCTGGAGAAACGGGTGCTTTTGACCGAGGAACCGGTGGCCCGTACTAAACCTAAGGCAATTAAGCCCGCAATGCTTAAGGCAATAATTACTTCCCAAAGAGATTGGCCAGCCGAATTTTTTTGCGACATTATCTTACTTCCTCCTCGCCTCGAATATTAATCGCTCCACCAGCATTAATATCAATAAGTTTACTTTTCCCAAAACCAAAAACAGTAATCGTTGTCACCAAATCATTAGTAGGAAGTGAAGTAACTAAGCCCTGGCGTAAAACTTTGAATTTTATCCAATCGGGGCCACTAACAATTAGATTGCTTGAGACAAAATCAGCTTTAACTTGATAATCAGAACCACAATTGGCTTTAATAACATAGTTGGTACCATTAAGGTAAAAAGTATAGCCGGTTAGGGGAGTTGCTTGGCAATTAGGATGTTTCTGATTATTGCTCGCTAAGCTTTGGGCCAGTCTCAAATCTTGAGCGATTTTCCGAGCCGCCTGAGACACGAGTTGGTTCCGGCTGAAATTAATATAGGTGGCCAGACCGGTCACCGAGAGAATACCAATAATGGAAATAACTATTAAAAGCTCAATTAAAGTGAACCCCGCCGTTTGTCTTTTCATTCATTTAAGCATAGCTTGATTTTCAATTAAGGATTAGCCGTTTCATAATTGCAAGCACTACTACCACCACAATTATTGGTGCAACTGGTAGGTTTTGCGGCCGCCCCTTCCAAATAGGCGCAAAGGAAATAGCTGTTTTTGGAGACTAAGCGATACTGATAATTATAAGTTGGCACCAGCGGGTCAGCCGGAACCTGCTGCATATAGACCACGCCTACACAGGGAGATCCGGCGGGCCCAGTGAGGGAACTACCCGAGATGACCGCGCTAGGATAAGTTTTACAGTCGTTGCGGTAAAGCTCCAGAGCCGAACGAATTTGTTCCAAATCGGCTTTCCTTTTGCTGTCCCGAGCGCTTTTTCTCGCCTGGGCAAAGCCCAAGAAGGAAAGTGAGACCAAAATCCCAATAATAGAAATTACCACTAATAACTCAATCAAGGTAAAACCGCACTTATTTTGGTCTTTCTTATTATTTTTATAATTTGGCAATTCAGGCATTTTTACTTAGGGGCAGGTATTAGGCATTAAACTACAGACACCAGTACTTAAACAGGCGCTCTGGGTCATCCATGGCGGTAAACACGAAGAAACTCCAGACAAAAAGACCCCCTTACAGGCTCCACTTTCACAACAATAACAAGTTGTTCCACTAGGTGGCGATGATGGAGCCACTGTTGGTTCAGATGAACCAGAAGAACTCCCCACCGTGCAAGTACTACTTCCCGGGGTAGCTCCCTCACCACTCAAACCGTTGGAACAAACGATAAAATCCGATTCACTTCTCTCCAAATTTGCTGCCAAAACATAATCTATTCCGTCAGAAGAAGAATAGTACAGATAATCAGAATAAACTCCTTCTTCTGCCAAAACATCATTAAGGCAAGCGCCGCTTAAATAGTCAACCATCAGGGTACAAAGGTTATCAATATCACCGCTAGCCACCGGGTACATGGAACTATGAGCGGAAGCATAATTTTCCAGGGCGGTCCGATATTGATTTAAATCGGATTTTCGCTGAGCGTCCCGAGCTCCTTTCTCGGCAGTTAAATAGCGAGCAGTGCCAAAAGCGGCCAAAATCCCAATGATAGAAATGACCACCAATAATTCGATCAAGGTGAAGCCGATTTTTGTTTTTTCTCTCATGGCGCGTGAACCTCAAATTTTTTGCCGGAACTACAACCCCCATCCGCTTCTCCCTGAGGGTCGGAAGCGTTTTCCAAACAAGCCTTCAGAGTATAATCCAGAGGGTCAGTGTCATTCCGATCATAGTGATAAGCATACTCGCCGATATTAGCCGGGTCTGTCGGCACCGCCCTCATATAAACCGTGCCTCCCGTGCCCTCTAGGGCCGTGGCCATGGTATCCCAATCCGTGTCCGGAGGATAAGCCGGTTTTGGCTGGTCATGTTTATACATTTCCAAGGCTTTTTGAATCTCAATAAAATCACTTTTCCGTTGGGCATCCCGGGCTCTCTCTCTTACCCCCGTCATATTGCTAATAAGCAGGGTGGCCAGAACCCCAATGATGGAAATGACCACCAATAATTCGATTAAGGTAAATCCCTTCTTTATCTCCTTAATACTTAATGCTTGATACTTGCTACTTAATACCCTTCTCATGGTGACAGATTAGAGCTGGCTACCCCATAATTATAACTTTTGTCGGTTACGCTCCCGCAATCTGCTTGGAGAGTCGCTTTTGGATCCTGTTTATTTTCCAGTTTAGCATAAAGTTTATAACCAGAAGGTAAGTCATTTTTAGAATAACAATATTCAGGATTGCCGGTAGGATCTTTGGGAAGCTCTTTCATATAAAGTGTGTTGCTATCCTTCATTTCTGCGCTTCCCCAAGTTAAGGCAACCTCAATCTTAATTTTTCCTCCTTCTGACCCCGGATAGTTACCATAGTCGTTGTAGTACATTTCTAAGGCCCGCTGCACCTGTTCCAAATCCGATTTTCTTTTAGCATCTCTGGATTTAAGCTGGCTACTACGGAAACTATTTAAACCCACGGTTGCCAAAATGCCCAAAATCGCCATAACAATCAAAAGCTCAATCAAGGTAAAACCTTGACAAGCTTTGCTTATTAAAGTGAAGCCGCGTCGCGGCTGAACTTTATCAAGGTTCTTGCGAAGCAAGGTTCTTATAAGGGTGAAACCCTTGAAAGCTTTGCTTATCAAGGTGAAACCCGAACAATTTTTCATTTTCTTAATTGCACTCACGTAAAGGCTCCTCCGGCGTCCCGCACTTATTTTGACAACAAGCTTCGTCAATACAAGAACCAATATAAATATAATTGGGAGAACATTGCTCTGAGCCCGAAAGTTGCTGGCAAACCCCGCTAAAGCAGCCATAGAAGTCGGCGGGAGGGCTCGTTCCTCCACCGGGAGTAGTCCCGGGAGTAATGGTCGTCGTCTCCAGTCGGATATTGGAAACCACATAATTGCCTTTATCGGCGCCATAGGTGATAACCTTCTCTAATTCTAAGGTAGCATAAATAGCGTATTGCTTACAATTGGGGTCAAGACGCTGATAAACATAAGGCTTTTTAGTCAGGGGATCACAAGGAACCGGATTTAAGTAAGCGGTAAAATCGGCGGCTGGCCGGCAAGTATTCGCGTCTTGGTAAACTTGCACCGGATAACAGGGATGGTCGCCCCCGTAATCTTCCACCGCCGTGACAATCTTTTTTAAATCGGATTTCCGCCGACCATCACGAGCCTTAGCGATTTGATAACTAGGCTTAACGGCAAAAACCGTCAGTAAAATTAAAACTCCTAACGCAGCTACTACCACTAAGATTTCCGTTAAGGTCATTCCCGCCTTTAAAGAAAGAGTTTTTGACTGAAAGAGAGGATTTTTTCTCCCCATAAAACGGTAATAATGATCGCGGCGGCCAAAAACGGGCCAAAAGCAATTTTTTGGCCAAACCTGGCTTTTTTAACTAAAATTAGTATGACCCCGACTATTGCCCCTGTCAAGAAAGCCAAATAAAAAGCAATTATTATTTTAGGAAAACCCAAAACTAAACCCATTAAAAAGGCCAGCTTCACATCACCCAATCCCATACCCCGGCCGCGGGTAACCACCCGAATTAAAAACAAAAATAAAGCGGCGCCGACGGCGGGGAGAAGAGTAGTAAGCAGTAAGTAGTGGGTAGTCAGGTGGGGAACGAAGATTTTTGATAAAAGAAAAAGAAAAATTACCGGCAGAAGAATTTCGTCGGGAATAATTTGCTGCTCAAGGTCAATAAAAAAGATGGCAATTAGGGCAGAAAACAAAACCCAAGTTAGCCCTACCTCCGCTATCCCTAAGTAACCTAAGTTACTTAAGTTACCTAGGCAAGTTGCTCCTAAAACAAACAAAGTTCCGGTCAAAAGCTCAACTACCGGATAGCGCCAGGAAATAGGGGAGTGACAATACCGACAATGTCCCCTTAACCAAGCAAAAGATAAAAGGGGAACATTATCAAACCAAGCAATTTTCCGGCGGCACTTTGGGCAAAATGACCGCCCCCAAACTACCGACAATCCTCGGGGGAGCCGATAAATTACCACATTCAGAAAACTCCCGATACCCAAACCCAGCAGGCCCAAAAGGAATATCGGTATCATCCTTTACAAGCAAACATAACACTCCCCCTTAGCCTCTTTCGGAGTCGCCGCATCGGTACAATCCGCGGAACAAGCTAAGTCATCCAGGCCGGTTCCCCAAACTTGAGTCTCGCTCTTGCAGGCGTTATACGCTTCGGTGGTAAATGACAGCGAAGCCGGGATAAAACACGCATAAGCACTGTTATCGGTTACCGAAAAATACAAATAAACCTTTTTCCTGCTCGTTAATCTGGCCTTAAATCCACCCTTAACTTCCGCCGTATTTTCCAGATTCTCCAACATGGTCGGTGGAGAATTCCCATATACTATTACGGCTGAAGCCTCTAATAGCCCCGTGTCTAAACCTACATTTTGCGTACTGCCAACTGTATCTTGCCAAGGATAATATTGAAGGGAAGCATAAAACCGGTCAATCGCGCTTAACAGTTGCTCCGAGTCCGACCGATCCCCGGTGTCCCGACCTTTATCGATTTGCTCAATCGGGTTAATCGCCGAAAGCACCGCTATTGCTAAAACTCCCAAAACCGCAATCACAATCAAGAGCTCAATCATCGTAAACCCCTGCCTTAATTTGGAAATTTGGAATTTGAAATTAGAAATTTTCATTTCACCCCCCTTCATTTAGTAACTTTTAACACAATCTTGGTTATTTGCTAGTATGGCTTTTGGCGAACTGACTGTCAAGTCGAATTTCGGCTTTAAAATTGACTGGTCAAATTATAAATCGGCATAATAATCGCGATAACCAAAAAACCCACGCCCACACCCAGTAATATCATTATTAAGGGCTCGATAGCAGTTGTCAAGCCCTTTAAGGACTCTTCCGATTCGGACTGAAAGTAGTGGGAAACTTTTAACATCACCTCATCAACTTTACCCGTTTCTTCGCCCACCGAAAGCATTTGCGAGAGGATTTGAGGGAAAAAACGATTTTCCGAAAGTGCGCTTGAAAGAGGGAAACCTTTCTCTACCTGTTTGCGGGCCGATAAAACTCCCTCTTCGATAATCGCGTTATCCGCGGTCTTGGAAGAAATTTCCAAAGCCTCAACAATGGAAATACCGGCGCCAACTAAAAGCCCCAAAGTCCGGGTTAGCTCGGCCAGGGCAATTTGAATTTGGAGTTTCCCGAAAATGGGGATTTTAAACTTTATTTCATCAATTCTCTTTTTACCTTCTTTGTCTCGATTAATAGCTCGGTAAAGATAGGCCAAGCCGATTAAAAGGAAAATCAAAAGCCACCAGAAAGAAACCATAAACCGCGAGATGGAAATTAAAATTTTAGTCGCTTGAGGTAATTGAGCGTCAAACTCGGTATAAAGGGCGGTTAACTTGGGGATAACAAAGACCATCATCATAAACATCACCCCTCCCATTCCCACCACAATGATAATCGGGTAAAGTAAGGCGCCTTTTATTTTTGCCTGAAATTCTCGTTGCATTTCCAGATTGTCCGCCAGCCGACCCAAGATGTTGTCCAAAACCCCGGCTGATTCACCCGCCTTGACTAAAGAGACATAAACGGTCGAAAAAATCTTCGGGTGTTTCTGCAGGGCATCGGCGAGACTGGCGCCACCTTCAACATCACGCAAGATTGCGCCGACCGCCTCCGTCAACTGACTCTCCCGTTGAGATTTCAAAATCGTGAGTGCTTCAGTCAGGGGAAGGCCGGCGTTAATCATCGTCGAAAGCTGGCGAGTAAAGGTGGAAACCTCAGTTAAAGAAACTTTTTTGAATAGCCGCTTGTAAAGGCCAACAAAAAGCCCTTCGCTTTGCTGCCGAATGAAGTAGGGGAAATAGCGCTTTTCTCTTAAAATCGAGATTGCCTGTTTGCGGTCTTGAGCCTCCACCGTCCCTTTAATATCTCGGCCTTCATTATCCTTAACTTTATAGACGAAAGTTGGCATTTTTTTGGTTTTCCTTAAAATTGTTTCATCAGCCGGGAAACCTCTTCCGGCCGGAGGGCAAAGAGTCGAGCGGTGTCCAGGCTAATTTTACCTCCTTGAATTAATTGGACCAAAGATGTCTCCAGGGTTGACATCCCTAAACTGCCCGAGGTTTGCATAATATTATCAAGCATGTGGGTTTTTCCTTCACGGATAGCCGTTCTTACCGCCGGACTGGCAACCATTATTTCATAAGCCAAAACGCGACCGGAACTAACTCGCGGCACCAATCGCTGCGACAAGACAGCCTCTAAGGCAGTGGCCAATTGCATCCTGACCTGACTTTTAGAATCTTCGGGAAAGGCGTCAATAATCCGGTCAATTGTCTGAGAAGCGGAGTTAGTATGGAGAGTGGAAAAAACTAAGTGGCCGGTTTCAGCAATCGTCAAAGCGGCGGCAATGGTATCATAGTCCCGCATTTCCCCAATCAAGACGACATCGGGATCCTCCCGCAAAGTCGAGCGCAAGGCAGCGGTCCAGGAATGCGTATCCAAGCCTAACTCCCGTTGAGAAATCAAGGAGCGGCGACTAGTAAAAACAAATTCAACCGGATCCTCAATCGTAATCACATTACAAGACCGCTGGCTCAGAATTTCTTTAATAATCGCAGCCAAAGTCGTTGATTTACCA
>Ga0307377_10000362_pt1 | contig 61707 bp, 82 predicted proteins | sample TR3MG_FD_202535 | JGI IMG/M metagenome (GOLD analysis project Ga0307377, IMG submission 202535) | Soil microbial communities from Risofladan, Vaasa, Finland - TR-3 | ecosystem: Environmental > Terrestrial > Soil > Coastal area > Acid sulfate soil | place: Finland: Risofladan, Vaasa | collected... | reverse complement strand
CCTTGACGGTGCCAACCTTGCCGGCGCCAACCTTGTCAGTGCCTACCTTATCAGTGCCTACCTTGCCGGCGCCAACCTTGACCGTGCCAACCTTGACCGTGCCAACCTTGCCGGCGCCAACCTTGCCGGTGCCACCTATGGCGAAGGGGTAGAGATTGGCGCAAAACCACTGTTTTTGATTGGCGCTGAATGGCCTGTTTATATTTTCAAGACGCATATCAAGATCGGCTGTCAATTGCACTCAAAGCAGGATTGGCTTGCTTTTGATGATGAAAAAATCAAATCAATGGCTGTTGGCGCATCAGAGTTTTGGGCCAAATGGAAAAAGCACATTATTTCCATCGCGCTGGAATCCTAGTAGCAATAGCAAAAGAGAAAAAACAATGATTGAAAATGAACTTGATAAAGAATTTTTGCTAAAACTCGCCACGCTCTGCGAAGAGTATGGCGCTGGATTTAGCTACACAACTGACGACGACGGAATTCATATTTCCGTCGATGATGGGCGAGAAATATTTGTTGGATACATGTTCGACCCAGCAAAAGAGCTCCGCGAGTCGTGCGGGGCATAACGTAGAGGTCAACAGCGACATGACCAGCACTGACGAGAGCGCCTGACGTTGACCGTCTGCTGCACCGTTTTGTTAGAACGTTTTTGATACGGAGAAAGAATATGACTTTTGAAGAATGGTGGGACAAGTCTGGTGATGGGCGCTCGAAAATGCTCGCAAAGCGCGCATGGGTGGAGGCCGCTAATGCAGAACGCGAGGCTTGCGCAAAGGTGTGCGACGACCTACATGACACTTGGAAGTGGGGGATGAACCAGACAGCGATAGCGGCCCTAGATCGTGCGCGGCAGGAATCCGCATGCGCTCTAACGTGATGCTTGAGCGGATTAGGGATACATTTTGGGATGAGGGCGGCGTAGCCGATCTCATGCTATGACGCACAACACAGAATTAGGGGGTGTACTTGGTCGAAACATGGTTTGGACACCAATCATCTACCCACCAGACATGACTTTGCAGGAGTACGGGTGGCCGATGTCTGAGCCGGTACTTGGGGTTACGAAGTACGGAGAAATGCAGGTTGTCACCTATGAACAGGTGGATGAGGACTGCGAGCCGACATGGAAAACTGCGAGCTCTGAGCGGTGGGATGTGACTGGGAAACTGACACACTGGATGAACCTCCCGCAGCCGCCCAACGTAGAGCTAACCGGCTCTGCGCGTAAAGAAAAGGAACCGAAGTCATGAACATTGAAACAGCACCAGAAGCAGATACGCCAGAGGGAGCAGCGTCCGAGTTGAACGCCGGGTTAGGGGATGCCACGCATTTTTGGTGCGAGAACTGCCAACAATACCAACCTTGTTTCTTCGAGGGGTTTGTGATGGAAACAGTTTCATTTGAAAAGTATGGAATTATGGCTGGAGATATTGTCTGCACAGCATGCTTTTATATTGTAGCGGCAGCGGGTAAAGAACTCCCCTAACGTAGAATTAACCGGCTCTGCGCACAACGAACAGGAGCAAGACCAATGAACACTGAAACAGCACCAGAAGCAGATACGCCAGAGGGAGCAGCGTCCGAGTTGAACGCCGGGTTGGGCGGCTTGCTACCCTGCGCCCATTGCGGCGGCACGGCGACTTTGCACCAGCAGAAATGCAATGACGGCGTAGAAGGCGAGGAAGGCGGATATTTCATTGAGTGCGGGAACCCGCAATGCTGGATGACAACGCCTTTGAAATTCGCGCTGATGGATGATGTAGCGCCATTACTCGCAGAGATTTGGAACCGGCGCACGGTGACGCCTAACGTAGAAATATACCCCAAAAACAGGTGATATCGAATAATGAACGTGGATTACACCAGATTGGAGAGTGAGATGAGAGAAGAACTTAAAGAGTGGAAGATGGTTCCAACGGAACTCCTGGAACAGATAGATAGGAAGGCCCTAGCTGGCTTGTGCCAAATGAGTCATGGGGGAACACGCGAGTTTTTGAAGGATATTAGGATGCTGATAACAACAACCCCAACACCACCCGCACCCGAGCCTTTTGGGTACTTGTGGCGAGATGCTAGACAAGAGTGGGAATTCAGCAAGAATAAGCCAGAATTCCCTGACCAAGTGATGCCGATATATTCCGCACCTGAGCCTATCATCTGAGGATCGAGATATTGGGGGTGCGATCAGTCTGGCGGTGACTGCCCTGCGTGTGGGGAATAAAGGAGAAAAATCATGAAACGCTACGAATTTCCAGAAAGTTTGTGCCAATACTATGAGGCTGATGAAGTAGATGCCATCATAGTCGAGAAGGATAAGGAGATTGAGGCTCTGAAACTCCTATTGCAAATAGCGGAAAGTCGGACATATCCAGATTACGAACTAGCCGATGCAAATGATGTTCTTCGGGAACAACTCCGCGCCAGTAACGAAGCACTGGTGGCAGAATCCCGGCTGTATCTTGACACCAAGCTGGAGTTGGATAGAACTATCAATCGATTTGACAAATGCAGTAATGCTCTGGTCGCGGCACAGGATCGGGTTGAAGATCTCAAATTATTTATCGTCGATGTTCGTGACGATGTTTTGTATCCGGCGGCATTTCTGGAAAACGGCTTGGAAAAGAGCGCGGAAGGTCTTGGTGGCTGCACGGTAAACATACTTCGTGACGACAACCTCACCGCCCTAGCCGAACGAGACGCAAAGCGCGACAAGGAAGCCAGGAAGAAAACACTAGAAGAAGTTGCTTCTTTGATACGCCGAAAAGGGCGGGCTTCTAGACAAGGATGATATACCTGAAGAAATCCACCGCATGGCCACAACAATCCAGTCGGAAGGGTAAGCACATGGCAAAAGTAATCCCAGAAGAACTCGCCAGGCGCAAGGCCCACATCAAGGAAGTCTTGGCGCGCAGCCCACACATCACGCTGAACCACTTCAAGAAAGCATTCGGCTACGACTACGCCTGGCTGCAACAACTGCGGGACGTCGAAGACGTCAAGTTCGGCAAGCCCATGAAGAATCATCTCAAACTGTAAAACTCGGAGAAAAAGAATGAACGACGAACTGAAACAACTTGCAGCGTTGGCATTGCGCAATGCTTTCTGGAAAGACTTCAGCGCACTGGTGAACAAATATCTCGATGCGGCCAAGGGTCTGGACACGAACACGCAAGAGATGCAGATGGGTGAGATGACCAGCATTTACGGACGAGATACTGAAGCTGAAGGCGACGTGTTCCTGAACATCTGGACACAGAACGGCGAATCGAAGTTCGCTACCACCGGGCACGAAAGACTCCTCGAAGCACTTGAACACGAACCAGCGACAGAAGTGCACCTGCGCGGAAAGAAGGTGTTCGAGCTGCGTGATGGTGAGTGGTACTTCACTGATGGTTGAGAGTTCTAACGTTTGAGTTCAGCCGCCTACCTGAAATCACGCTGAACCACTTCAAGAAAGCATTCGGCTACGACTACGCCTGGCTTCAGCACCTACGAGACGTCGAAGGTATCAAATTCGGCAGGCCCAAACGCAATCACCTCTTCGCCGCTAGTCAAGCGAAACACGCCGCCCAACCGCCAGCGCCTGCACGCCAAGGTGTAACCATCCACTTTGAATACAACAAAGGACTGCTAAAGACTGCAGCTTAAAACAATTCGTTTGACAATCTCATACGTTCTGTTAGAGTTACAAACTTACTTCAGAGACACATCATGAAAACCACGAAAACCATCACCAGTGCCTCTTACTCCCGCCTACTCGACTTCGAGAGCTGTCGATTCAGGGCCTATCTCAAACACGTCGAACGTATCCCCGACCCTCGTCCAAGTCCTGCATCCGATCGGGGTACAGCCATTCATCAAGGCTGCGAAGATTGGATGCGTGGTAAACAACCCGAAGCGCCCAAGGAAGCTACCAAACACTTCAAGGATGAGATGATCAGTCTCAAAAAACACTTCGACTCAGGGATAGTCAGCCTAGAAGGGGATTGGGGTTTCGACCGCAACTGGCAGCCGACCGACTGGAAAACCGCTTGGTTCCGCATGAAACTCGATGCCATGGTGCGACTCACCAAGACACACGCAGTGCCAATTGACTATAAGTCCGGTCGCCGTTTCGGCAACGAGATCAAACACGGCGAACAACTCCAGCTCTACGCAATGGCTACTTTCATCCGTGAACCCGAAGTCGAAACAATTACCACTGAACTATGGTATTTCGACCAAAACGAGCTTGCCACCATGACCGTAACACGCGCCCAAGGTCTGCGCTGCCTGAAAGGCTTCGACAACCGGGCGCGAAAAATGACTGAAGCGACGACGTTTCCACCAAACCCGAATGCCTACAGCTGTCGCTGGTGTCCTTTCAAGCCCGAGACACTGGGCGGCACGGGACACTGCACCGTAGGCGTTTAAAAATAACACTCATCAAGGAGAAACACAATGAACATCGAAGACCTAACTCTAAAACAAATCCGCGAAATCCAAGCACTTTCAACACCTGCAAACTCGCCAACACACAGCAACTACCCCGTCGGCAAGAACGTCATTGTCCGCACCGTGACCATGATCTACACAGGAAACCTTCAATCGGTTACCGACTCCGACCTCATCTTGGTCGACTGCTCCTGGATACCCGAAACCGACCGCTTCATGCAGTTCGTCGCCGAAGGCAAGGTCAAGGAGTGCGAACCCTATCCACAAGGGCTGCTAGTCTACATCAATCGTGGCGCACTACTGGACATGTGTGAACTTACAGCCACCTTGCCAAGAAGCCAAAAATGAACGCCGCGTTAATGCAAGTCGCTTGGAGCCGGAGCTGGAGCCGGAGCCGGAGCCGGAGCGGGAGCTGGAGCTGGAGCTGGAGCCGGAGCGGGAGCCGGAGCGGGAGCTGGAGCTGGAGCTGGAGCCGGAGCGGGAGCTGGAGCTGGAGCTGGAGCTGGAGCGGGAGCCGGAGCTGGAGCCGGAGCTGGAGCTGGAGCCGGAGCGGGAGCCGGAGCGGGAGCTGGAGCTGGAGCGGGAGCTGGAGCCGGAGCTGGAGCTGGAGTCACTAGGTGGTACCGGGCACTGTTCTGTAGGGGTGTAAAGAACTCGCCCACAAGGCTGCCGCTTGCTCGCTCTCTACCGCAATTGAGAACCTTGTCAAGCACCCTGGCTCTGTGGTGCACCACAACCAGACTAATGATAGTAAACAGGCGGCAGCCTTGTGGGCGATTGATGCCGAGGTCATTCCTCGGATGAACTAGCGAAATGAGAGAGAGCCCAGCGAGATAGGATAGACTCAAGATAAAACGACGTCAGAAAGTCAAGGATGACTACCATATCTCCGTGACAACTTGAATTCGTTCAATTCTTAGCGCGTCTATCGGATCTCTCACTAAATACAAAGTATCCGCACTCCGGTGGGGTTGCTTTGAAATCGGGGCACTTGCACACGACCCAGAAATGGATGACAGCTCTTGCCCGCCGGAACCGTAACCGGCACTTACACCGCAGCATCCGGCGCGCAAGCCGCGCGGGCTGATTACCGAATGGAGCCAGTCTAATCAACGACCTCCAGGACCGAGTGTTGCGGTGTAAGTATTTCAAAAGGAAAATAACAATGAAAAACCCACTCGACGACAACCAGTACGACAGCAACGATGAACAGATCGAAGACCTGAAGGACGCCCTCGAAGCATGTGTCGACGATTTGCAACGAGCAATTATCGCGCTCAACTCGGCACCCTCTTTCAAGATACCTGCAATGTCCACAACCAGCTACAAACTATTACCTACTTTGGGAACATGGCTCAATCGCCTCAAACCATCATGATTACCAAGCGCGCCAGACTCCAGTTCGGCACCATCCTGCACGCCGCCCACAACCAGACCCTATGCGTCACCGAATGCCAGAACCGCAAAACAGGCAAGAATGAGTACGTGCTCTGCGCCCACCATATGCAGAATGGCACTATGCACTACTCGCCCCTCGCCAAGCTGTTCCGTGGCGATCCAATGAACGAAGTCACTCCGCCCGGAACGGCGGCGGATAAATTGATTTAGGAGAAAATCATGGCTAAAAAAGAATTCTATGGAGAACCTTACGCTGACATTCAATGGCGAGCTGAAGACGTAAAAGAATTACGCCCTAAGTGGAGCCTCAAAAAATGCGAAGAATGGTTATCTTCAAATGAAAAATACTTACGCGATCGCACAACCGAATTAGGTTGGGAAGTCATGAGTGATTTACTATGAAACCCCCACCCCTCTTCCCCCACCAGGCCGAAACCAAAGCGCGGCTAAAGGAACAACCCCGCTTCTTCGACATGAGCGAACCCGGCACGGGCAAGACCCGCGTCGAGGTCGAAGACTTCGCCGAACGTCGATACAAGGGTGGCCCACCGGCCATCGTCACCGCAACTCGTTCGACGCTCGAAAGCGCCTGGGCGGACGACTTCCGTTCCTTCGCCCCCGGCATGCGACTGTCCATAGCGTACGCAACAAACCGCAAGGAAGCATTCACCAAAGAAGCTGACGTCTATATCACCAACCACGACGCAGTAAACTGGCTAGTCAAACAGGACAAAAGAAAATTCTGGAAAAAATTTGAAGGAGGCACCATCATCAACGATGAGTCAACCGCATTCAAACATCATACTTCGGGACGTTCACGCAACCTGGCTAAGATCATAAACCCCTTCGAATACCGTCGTAACCTGTCCGGTCTGCCCGACCCAAACGGACTATGCGATCTGTGGCACCAATTCTACTTGCTCGATGGTGGCAAACGCCTCGGTACCTCGTTTTTCAACTTCCGCTCCAACGTATGCACGCCGACTCAAGTAGGTCCCGATACCAAGATGGTGAAGTGGGAAGACAAACCCGGCGTCGAGAGCATCATCGGCGCGCTGATTCAAGACATCAGCATCAAACACCTCTTCGAGGAATGCGTCGGTATCCCAAAGAACCACGCGTACACTCGTGCCGTCAACTTGAGCACCCCGCATCACAGGCACTACCTGGAGATGGAAAAACACCAGCTTACCCAAGTCAAGGGTAAGACACTGAGCGCGATTAACAAAGGAGTGCTCCGCGTCAAGCTGCTGCAGATTGCATCAGGAGCCATCTACAACGACGGAGATACTGGCGGAGACCGTGAATATAGCACTTTCGACAGCAATCGCTACGAATTCGTCACGGACCTAGCGCAGGAAGCTCGCCACAGCGTGGTGTTCTTCCAGTGGAAACACCAGCGTGAGGAACTGATCAAGGAGTGCACAAAACGCGGAATCAGTTTCGCCGTGTACGACGGCAATACCAGCGACAAAGAACGAACCGAAATCACCCGCGACTTCCAGGCCGGCAAATACGACGAAATCCTCGCTCACCCCAAGAGCGCAGCGCACGGCCTGACTTGGACACGGGGCACACGAACTATTTGGGCCAGCCCGACGGACAACCTGGAATGGTATAAACAAGGTCTGAAACGCATCCACCGCATCGGCCAGACCGAGAAGACCGAAACCATCACCGTAGTTGCCAGGGACACTTATGACGAAATCGCCTGGGAGCGCCTGACAGGCAAGTCCATTCGCGCGGACGCCTTCGCTGACCAACTCAGGGTCTTAATTTAGGAGTTATCGAAAGTGAATATCCAAGTCTCAAAAAGATATTGGTACCTCAACGGAGACTTTGCCAACCCACGAAATTTCCGCAAAGCGCGCAATGGAGTATGGAGTTACTGGGAGCTGGGAAAATGAAAACATCAGAACTGATTGGCCCCGCTCTGGATTGGGCAGTAGCGACGAGTGAAAGCTTCAAGCGAGTTTTAGACTGTCACAGGTCAAAAGCATGGTTGCGGAAAAATGACGGCAAAGTTGAGTATTATTATTCTCCGTCAACCGACTGGTCACACGGTGGCCCGATTATTGAGCGGGAAACCTTAACGGTTAGAACAAATCCAGAATGGTCTGACTGGCTTGCATACAAAAGCACCGGCTTAGGTGCGCATCGAAATGAATATTCACAACGAGGCCCCACCCCGCTCGTCGCCGCCATGCGCAGCTACGTTGCCAGCAAGCTGGGCGACGAGGTGGAAGTGCCGGAGGAGCTGAAATGAGCCATGCTCCTCGATGAGAACCCCATCACTGGCAAACCATTGAAACCCTCCCAGTGGTGGATCAGAGAAGAATTTACGGAGTATTGAAATGACAAAAATCACTCACGAAAACTGGGCAGCTATCCAAGAGGAAAACTACAAACAAAACAAAGCAGCCGAAAAAACAAGGGAAAATTTCCACAAACAGCCCCCTCCGTTACAGGGAACTAAGCTCTACACAATTCCTGAATTGGAAATTCTGTACGATGAATATTTCAAAACATTACCCGACGATGACCCCGATGAATACTGGGCATCTTCACAAAGCCTCGCCTGTATTGCCGGCGGGTATCAATTTCTTCAATGGCTTGCAGAGAAAGAAGCCCATGCCTGATTTCCTCGACGCACTGACCGAGCGCGAAGCGATTCTCGACGCGCTGCCCAAGACCAAACCCACGCCCAAGTTCGAGCCACGTTGCAGCTGTTACAACTGCGACGCCATCATACCCCTGCCCAAGCTGTACTGCGATGGGGACTGCGCTAGCGAGCATGACTGGATACTGAAACGACAGAAGGAGCATCGAGTATGACCGTTGAAATAATTCAGGCTATTGGTGACTATATCGTTAGCCCACTCGCAGCAGCAGTCGTAATCGGCTACTTCATACACTTGGTATATAAGTCATGAAAAAACACCTGATCTTCGACATCGAAATTATCGGTAAGGACAACCCGGTCTTCCTGGTCTGCACCAAGGTTGTCGAGACCGGCTTGACCCGGGCCTACTGGCTGCACAAGCGCGGCCACATGGCCAATCTCAAAAAAGCCTTACTCAACCCGCTGTACACCTGGATTTCCTTCAATGGAATTAACTTCGATGCACCACTGCTCTGTGCGGCCCTCGCCGGAGCAGACGCCCTCTGGCTCAAGGACGTGGCCAACCAGATCATCGAAGGACAACTGCGCAGCTGGCAGACTTACCGCGAGTTCCAGATCGAATATATCGACTTCGACCACATCGACCTGATTGAAACCGCGCCCGGCGTGATGATCTCACTCAAAACCTACGCCGGCCGCATGGGGTACCCAACCATGATCGACATGCCAATGGCACACGACGAAGACCTCAAGCCAAGCCAACACAAAGTACTCGAGGCTTACTGCCTGAACGACCTAGGCGTGACCGAAGAACTCTTCAAGCAACTCAAGAATGAAATCAAACTACGCGAGGAACTCAGCGCAGAGCACGGCATCGACCTGCGCAGCAAGTCCGACGCGCAGATCGCCGAGGCAATACTAAAGAAGAAACTCGGCATCACAAAGCTAAAGAAGTCTGCCCCGATGTATGTAGACTTCACCGTGCCGGAAATCATCCGCACCAAACACAAACAACTGCTCGAAATTATCGACAAGCTGCACAACACCCAGTTCCTGATCAACCCCGGCAACGGCTCGCCGGAAGCCGCCCAATGGATGGAACAGCCGATCGCAATTGGCAGGGGCACTTACCAGCTGGGCATAGGCGGATTGCACAGCACGCACGACAAGAGCTTCCACCGCCAAGCCACGGACGACCTACTCATCAGCGACTTTGACGTCGCCAGCTACTATCCGAACCTGATGATGAAGTGCGGCCTGATCCCACGCATGCCCGGCGACCTGGGTATCCAGTTCATCGAGGCATACGAGGAAATTTACCAGCAGAGGATGGTTGCCAAACACGCCGGAAATAAATCCGTAGCCAACTGCCTCAAGATCGTTTTGAACGGCACCTACGGCAAGCTCGGCAGTATCTACTCAGTGTTCTACGCACCGGACGTGATGCTCGGCGTGACCCTTACAGGCCAGCTCAACCTGCTTATCCTGATTGCCCAGCTCGAAGCCATCAAAGGGGTGTCAGTCTACTCGGCGAACACGGACGGCATCACGGTAGGGTACGCCCCATACGCCCGCGACAAAGTGCTCAAGGTCTTCGCCACGAACAGCAAAGGCACGGGGTTCGAATACGAGGAAACACCGTACTCCCGCATCGCCATGAAGGACGTAAATAATTATCTGGCTATCACACAAAGTAGAGACGCCGTAGTTATCTCCAACAAAGGCATTGCCATTATCCCACCAGGTTCATGCAAGGTGAAGCGCAAGGGGCTGTACGGTGTCGGCTGTGTGCACTCCCCCGAATCACCCACAGGCAAGAACCCAACAATGACCGTATGCAGTAACATGGCCATCGACTACCTGAAGACAGGCAAGTTCAACGTCAAGCGACATACCGACATCAAGGACTTCCTCGCCGTGAGGAACGTCAAGGGTGGCGGAGTCCAGCACAAGAAGATCGAGCTGGTCGACGACTGGCAGGAAGTCGAACCAGGCTTCTGGGCCTACCCGGGCATGACCACCAAGGACGTGAAACGCAAGTCCCGCCCTGCCCCACGCGAAGTAGGCACAGGCGGCGTGCCGTTCGGAAGAGTAGCCCGCTGGTACATGAGCACCGAGCAGCAACCCGCCATTACCTACCTGGGCTCAGGGAACCAGGTGCCCAAGACGGAGGGTGCGCAGCTGTGCATGACCCTACCGCAAGGCTTGCCTGCCGACTTAGACTTTGACTGGTACATCAACGAAACACGCTCCATGTTGAAAGACATGGGGGTAACTCTCTAAAACACTCTTGACAGAGTGTTTTAGATTCATATACAATCTGTTTTAAAGGAGGTAACAAGATGTCCGCAGCACCCAAACTCAAAGCAGTCCCTACCAAACCCGCCACCCTCGGCTCCCTCATCGACCAGCTCGACGATGCACGGGAAGTCAAGCGCGCCCTTGCCGTCAAGGTCAAGGACGCCGAGGAGGTCTACAACACCCTTCAAGCCCAGATCATCGAGCGCCTCGACTCTGAAGAGAGTCGCAAAGGAGAGGGTAAGAAAGCCGGCGTCAGCATTACCGAAGTCGTAGTTGCAGTCATCGAGGACTTCGACAAACTCTGGGCTTTTGCCAAAAGAAATAACTATGGCCACCTATTCCAACGCCGCATTTCCGACCCAGCATTCCGCGAACTGCTAGAGAAGAAAGGCGTCGTTCCCGGCCTCACCGCCTTCACCAAGCGCAACCTGAACCTGCGTTCGCTGTAATTGATCTATATCAATAAATAAATATAGATTTTCTTTATCCCAACTATTTGTTCTACTCTCACCCTCTCGAAAGGAGACTCACCATGGCAGCACCCAAAGCAAAACCTGCATCAACCGCCGTTGGCAAGGCGAAAGTCACCAACCTCCCCGTCGACCTCAAGGCACAGCGCGAAGCTGAAGTAGCCGCCATGAAGGCCCGTCTGGCAGTTCCTTCGGGCAACCAGATCAAGGCCAAGAAGGGCGTGTTCATCATGCCTGACGGTGGCACGGCAGAAGAAATCGACGTGATCATCGTCGACTTCATCAGTCGCAATGAATACTACGAGAACGGCTACGACGAGACCAACCTGGTCCCGCCCAACTGCTTCGCCATCGGACTCGAGCCCACCGGCCTGTGCCCGAGCGAGAACAGCCCGGACTGCCAAGGCGAGAGCTGCGTAACCTGCTGGGCAGGTCAGTGGAAATCTGCTCGCACTGGCAACGGCAAGGCCTGCAACAACAACCGCTGGCTGGCCGTACGTGCAGCCGACAGCGAGCCTGACGCGCCTCTCATGAAGGTGAAGGTCACCGCCACAGCACTGAAGAGTTTCGACGGCTATGTGGCCAGCCTGGCACGTGCCGGCGTGGTCCCCCGTGACGTCATCACCCACGTCACCCTGGACCCGAATCTGGAGTACGCCAGCCTGCGCTTCAGCGATCCCGTGCCCTGCACCGACGCGCAGATGGCCATCTCCTACGCTCGTCGTGGCGACGCCATGGAACTCCTGATGGTCGAACCAGACGTCTCCGGCTTCGTCAAGGCGGTTCCGAAAGCCAAGGGCAAAGCACCCGCCCGCAAGGCTGCCTAAAGTGGTCAGGCAGTGGTTCGTCAGTGAGGCGACCCACTCCTTCCGCAGACTGGGAGTCGTAATTGACGACCTGACTGCGGAGGAAGTGCTCACCGCACTGAAGTTGGAAATGGGCACCCGGCGACGGAGCACCCTGCTCCGTCGTCTGGAAGCCCAAGCAGCAAAACTGAACATCCGTGATTTTAACGCCAACCTTAAGGAGAATATCCATGGCAAGAAGCAAGAGCATCATCCTGAGCAAAGAAGAGAAGAAAGCAGCCGTCGTCGAACTGAAGGGCAAGATCAAGGCTGCAACCAACGAAAGCAAATTGATGGCGAAAGCGATCAAGACTGCTGAAAAACTGCACGCTGAAAATATCAAAAACAGCGGCAAGACCCTCGCCGCCCTGGCCAAATCCCTGGTCGGCTACCAGGCCCAGCTCGGCGCACTGACCACCCCCGCAGCCTCATAGCTCTCCAGCGGTGTAGCACCCCGCGGCGGGTTCGCCGCGGGAACCATCTGGAGACTCTAAATAATGAATAATGTAATGCTTGACATTGAAACACTGGGCACCGCGGCGAACTCCGTCATTCTTTCTATCGGCGCCGTCTCTTTCAACGAGACCGAACTGCTTGACAGCTTTTACGTTGACGTTGACATCGACTCCTGTCAGGACGCAGGCCTGAAAATCGACGGCCGTACCCTGGCCTGGTGGATGGAACAGAGCGACGTTGCCCGACAGGTTTTCTCGCGGGAAGGACTGACCCTCGACCTGGCGCTCACTCTACTGAGCGACACCTTCAACTGGCAGGACACCCTGATCTGGGCCAACGGTACCAACTTCGACCTGCCCATCCTCGACAGCGCATACCGCGCCTGCAACAAGCTCGTTCCTTGGGCCTACTACAACGCACGTGACTACCGCACTCTGCGCTACCAGTTCAGCAAGGATGAGTTCAAGGCCCTGTGCGTCAAGCCCAGCGTAGCGCACAACGCTCTGGCCGATGCCGAGGCCCAGGCGCTCACCCTGATCGCCATGTGGCATCGCAGGACACGCGCAGAGCACGGACTTTTGGCCGCTTAAAGTTTTACCGCGCGCGGCCGGTCGTCGCGCAGGCCAACCTGACCCGGAAAGAATGGGGCACAAGACGGACGCTTGACCCGGTAGCGTGGCCGACACCGGGAACTCATTCAAAGGAAATAAGCATGGCACTCATGCCAAATTCACTCCAAAAGCTAGAAGATGCCAACGCCACTCAGGTCGGTGGCGATCACTACAAGAAACTCGCTGTCCAGCCATGGGACGCGATGCAGTCCTGGATGACGCCCGAGGCTTTCAAGGGTTTCCTGCACGGCAATGTAATCAAGTACATTGCTCGCGACAAAGGCAGCAAGTACCAGTACCTGTGCAAGGCCCAGCACTACCTGACCAAGCTGCTTGAGGTGATGGGTAAAGAGCCGAAACAATGCGTAGATCGTGACGATCAAAAACAAGATAACCGCATCTGCCCCGTACAGCCCGAAGGTTATCATCCACAAAATGGATTTGCACAAAAAGAACTTCTTGTCGGGGACCCCGTCATAGTTCTCGATCGTTACCGATTCGCAATCCCTCTCAAAGGCCACGTATCCATGTTCTCCGCAAGTAACGATGGCGTCGAAGTACGGTTGTCAGAAAGTAACAACCCCCAGTACCCGATAAGTGCTCTTATATGGGTGCACCGCGGGCAGCTCATCTGATGGCCGTTAAGCCCGAAAACACCTTCATCAGCGGCGTCCATAAACACCTGTGCTCCACCGTGTACCGGATGAAGACCAACAACCCGTACGTCGCGGGCATCCCGGACTGCTACTACTCCGGCAGCAAGGGCGAACTGTGGGTGGAGTACAAGTTCATCGTCATCCCCAAACGGGCAACGACGATGATCGAAGTCAACCTCTCGGCCCTTCAGCTCGCCTGGCTGCGAGGGAGGCACGACGAAGGGCGCAAGGTCGCCGTCATCGTCGGCAGTTCTGAAGGGGGCATCGTACTCGACGCCTATGAAACGCACCCCCTCACACCCGAGGACTTTCGCTCTCGAATAAAATCTCGCGCTGAACTCGCGCTATGGGTTGCAACTCAAACCAAAAGGTAACACAATGCTCATCCACCTGATAAAGGCCGTCAGAGTGGTCGGGCTGAGCTACAAGCTCGTCTCGACCTCCCTGCTGCTGAGCGCCCTCGTTGCAGGCACCCTGCAGCGACAACGCGAACTACCGAAAGAGCCACTTCATCACGAATTTCCGCGGCACCGGAAACGCTAACCACCTCAAGGAAACCCCATGGCAGTCAGATCAAAACGCGACATCTACAACATCCTCGAGAAACATCTACGTACAACCGCCGAACCCCTGACAGTTACTGCCCTGATGGACATTAAGGAAATACACGACGAAGCACTAGCTGAATTTGCCGACGGTAAACAGGATGTCGCCAGCAGGGTACAGGCCACCAACAAACTCTCTGATACGCTCGGGTTCATGTGGCGCCGCAATCTCCTGACTCGCTACCCGGCACCGAAGGAGACCCACAGCTTCGCAAGGTTCGCCTACATCTGGGACCAGCAGAGAGACTCCAAACCCATCAACCTCGAACCCCTGCGACGAGCACAAGCCGGCAAGGTGGGCTTCACCGTCACCGAGATCGACGACGGCGTACTGCTGGAGTTTCAGAAGTTCACCGTGATGATCAAGCAGAAAGAAGAACGATGAACAACCACGGAATGTCAGTCGTCGTCTCAGGCACGATCGAGAAGGGCTTCACCATCATCGGCCCGTTCGCCCACCCCGTGCTGGCTACTGAGTGGGCCAGTACGTGGGAGGAAGACATCACCTGGGAGGTCATGCCTCTGGTCGCCCGGTCAACAAGGGAGATACTTGATGAACCTCTGCCCCAGAACCCTGGCACTTTATAAATCGGGCACCCCTATGCAGGGTGTCCATCACAACTACAGCTACACCGGAAAGATGCCCTGCACAGGACGTCAAGCCTGCCATCTTTGCGGACAAACAAAACCACTCACCAAGGAGTAACCCATTATGAGTAACCTAGCCGATATGACGCAATATCTGCGCAAACAAGCCCCGAGCATCTTCGCCACCGAACCCTACGGCAAAATGTCCGACAAGTACAAGTTCATCCCCACCATCGACGTCGTCGAAGCGCTGGGCAAGGAAGGCTTCTTTCCCGCCAAAGTCACCGAGAACCGCGTCCGTATTCAGGACAAGGTCGGCTTCGCCAAGCATGCCATCCGTTTCCGCAACTCTGACATTCTCCCACAGGTTGGCGACATTATCCCAGAGATCGTGTTGGTGAACAGTCACGACGGCACCTCCGCCTTCCAGCTCTCCGCCGGCTTCTACCGCCTGGTGTGCAGCAACGGTATGACCGTCGGCAACAGCGAGATCAGCGTGCGCCAGCGCCACAGCGGCCACATCGACAGCGTGATCGAGGGCGTGTTCAGCGTCACCGAGGAGTTCCCGGCACTCACCGAAACTGTGCGTGAGTGGCAGGGCATCGAACTGACACCCAGCCAGCAGATTACCTTCGCCCGCGCCGCCCTTCCGCTCCGATGGGACGCCGACACCAATGGCAATTACCCGGTCAACCCGTCGCACTTGATTCAACCCATGCGTCAGGCAGACACCAAAAACGACCTGTGGACCACCTTCAACCGTATCCAGGAGCACGTCATCAAGGGCGGAGTTCGCGCAGTAGGTAGTGATGGCCGGCGCCGACGCAGCAAGGCGGTGAACAGCGTCAACGAAGACCAGCGCCTGAATAAGGCGCTCTGGGTTCTGGCGGCCGAACTCGCGGCAACAATCTGACACGATCTGAAGGAGATAACTATGACTTACACCTATCGCATCGAGCAGGACGAAGATGCAGAAAACCCCCGCACCGCTTACGACAACGCCTCGCACATGGCGTGCTGGCACCGAGACTACGATCTGGGCGACGACCTGAAGAAACAAGACTGCCCGAACGAACCTGGTGAGTTCGCCGCCTGGGCCGAGCAGACAAAGGCGGTGTACCTGCCTCTGTATCTCTACGACCACAGTGGCATCACCATGAGCACCTCCAGCTTCCACGATCGTTGGGACTCCGGTCAGGTCGGCTACATCTACCTGACCCGCGAGACCATTCTGAAAGAGTGGGGTTGGAAAGTCCTGACCAAGGAGCGCCGAACCTTCCTCGAGAACTACATGAAGGGCGACGTCGAGACCTACGACCAGTACTTGACCGGCGACGTGTACGGCTATATCGTCGAGGACGAGAACGGCGAAACGCTCGACTCATGCTGGGGCTTCTACGGCAGTGAGCACGCCGAGGAAGAAGGCAAAGCGTCGATGGAATACCTCTGGAACGACTCGCCGGAAGGCCGGCAAAAATCACTACCTTTTGAAGGAGACAAAGCATGAGCTGCTACATGGTTTCAAACACCCACATCAACGCCCTGATCACCTACGGCATGCTCCACCGCGCCTGGTTCCGCAGCAACTATTTCGACGGCCACGAGCAAGGCCTGGCGGCCCTGCTCTATGCCGCCAACGTCGAGAGTGTCAACTACCGTTACAACAAAGAAGCCGACACCCTCGGCTTCAAGTACGAGATGGTGGTGATAACCGACGCCCTCACGCCACTCGACATCCTCTCGATGTGCAACTGCCTTGAATATCAGAGCTGCGAACACCCAGGCTACGATGAGAGCGGGGCCTACAAGCTCCTCATCGCCATCAAGGACTGCGCGATCATCGCGCTGCCTGGGTACAACAGTGCCATCCGCGACCTGAACGATGAAGAGGTGGTGCCATGAGCTGGAAACCAACTTTCTATTTCCACGGGCAAACCGAGCCGAGTACCAACAGCCAGGCCTTCGCCACTGAACCGGAAGCCCGCAGCTCAGCCCAAGCCCGCTTCGCCCGCTGGACAATGCCGACGGACTTTGGCACTCAAGAGTCCGACGAACAGGTGAACTACCGCTGGGACGACGGGCTCGGCGACGTAATGATTAAGCTCGAGGAAAGTCATGCCTGACTACCCAATCTGCGGCTACTGCGGGGAAGAACAAGACCTGACCGGCCTCGTCGGTATTCATACCAACCAGTGCCCCGCGTGCAGAAACCCTATGTTCAAAGTTCGCTTCGCCATGCTGAAGGAAGGCGTCGTGTTCATCGACCCTGGCTTTGGCGGCAAGTGGTGCAAATACACCTCGGACAAGGCCGTTTGCGTCGAAGACGACAGTTCATACCAAACAGGGGAAGACTTTGAGTTCGACCCTGACGACGAAGTATTACCTTTTTAGGAGGATATTTTGGGAACAACCTGCACCTACAAACCCAAGGGCCAGCCGCTCACCGAGTTCTTCATCCAGCACGGCGTGCTGGGCTGGCGCGACGAGACCGTCACCAAGCGCACCGTCCTCGATGGCGCGCTGGTCAACCTGACCGAATACTACGCCGCCGTCGAGGAGCTCGACCTGCAGACCGGCGCGCGCCGGGTGTGGGCCGCCGTGTTCAAAATCACGATGGTGCGTGTCTCTCGCGAGGACTCGTGGGGACACAACTTCTGCTACAAGGACATGGACGAGAGCATGGGGCCGTACCAGACCAACTGCCCCGAGCGCATCCTCAAGCTGCTCACACCGACCGAGTACGAGCACGCCATCAGCTGGCGCGAAGCGTGCTGGAAGCGGATCAACGACGCCAAGGCTAGGCCCAAACTGAAGCCGGGAATGAAGATCAAGCTTGGCGACGTTACATTCACTTTGTTGGAATCTCTCGGGCAACGCGGCTGGATAGCTAAAGATGTCTTCGGCTACACTTGGCAATTGAATCGTGGTCAGATCAAAAAAGCAGAAATTATTCAGGAGGCTGTATGAAATACACCGTATACCTGTTCAACGTGGTGCGTATCAGGATGGAGGACATCGAAGCTGATTCGCAAGAAGAAGCTGTCGAAAAAGCCAGCCAAGACTGCGACGTCAGCGAGTCACTAGCCCATGGAGCATTCGAAGACGACGAAGCACCTTTCCTTGGTGCCCTCGTCGACGAGATGGACGCGAATGACGATGTCGCAGTCTCCCGCTACCACGAACTGCCCGGAGCAAAACTCTACCTGGCTATTTCTGAAGATACTGTATGAAAAACATCAAAGCCTTCTTCAACGGCATGCGCGAGTTCCGCAGCAGCAGCATGTTCACTACCCACTACAACGACCGGAGTCTAGGGTATGCCTACGACCTGGGCCGCGAATGGGCGCACAGGCTGACCTTCCGAAGGTGGGACGTATGACTGACCACTCCCTCATCCACTTCCTCGACACCCGCATGACCGTGCATCGAGCCGAGATGACCTGCGGCAAGTTGAGCCACACCACGAAGATGCCGTGCCCCTCCTACAGCCTGCCAGTGGCGCGCTGCGTCACCGGGGCTAAATTAAGCCTCGTCGAGGGCTCGGTATGCTCGAAGTGCTACGCCAAGCGCGGACGACATATGTTCCACACCGACAGCCAGGAGACACGCTGGCAGAGTCTGACGCACCCGCGCTGGGTCGAGGCGGTCACCCATCTGATCCGTGAAGAGGCGAACCCACACTTCCGCTGGCACGACTCTGGCGACCTGGCAGGCGCCTTCCATCTGCGCAACATCGTCCAGGTGGCACGCAACCTGCCCGAGGTGAAGTTCTGGCTACCGACCTCTGAAATCGACCTGGTACGCGAATTTGCTCAGCATTTCGGAGACTTTCCGCAAAATCTGGTTGTGCGCGTGTCCACCTCTCTGATAGACTCTAAACCTAGATCAGATCAGAGCCACACCAGCAGCGTGCATCGGCACAAAGAGCCCCACGGCTTCGAGTGCATCGCGCCGACCCAAGGAAACAAGTGCCTGAGTTGCAGGGCATGCTGGGATAACGGGGTCAAGAATGTCAGCCACCACTTTCACTGAGGCCGCCTGCGCCGGGAAGCACGCCTTCCCATCTTACACAGCTGCGGCGAAGGTGGCGAGCCTGACCTCGCGCCGCAAGGACACGCGCTGCCGGCCTTACAAATGCAATGCCTGCGGACTGTACCACTTCGGGCAGTCCTTCAAACCGAAAGGAAAGATGAATGAACGCTGAGTACATCCCGACTAACAAGCCAGGCCACGTTCCACAGTGCCTGAACCGCTCGAAGGTGCAGGACAACGCTCAGAACTTCGCCATCAACCAGTCCACAGGTCTACTGCAGCACACAGCCTGGACGACAAAGTGGCTCAAAGGATGTCCCCACCGCAGATCCGGCGGCAACGCCGTGCTCTGGGGCTGGGATTGCAACGAATGTAAATGGAAGGAAGAAACGAATGATTACTAAACCCTTCGCCCCCATGCTCGCAACCGACGCAGACCTGACCAAGCTGCGCTTTCCGCTGCTCGCATCAGCCAAACTCGACGGCGTTCGCGCCGTGGTGCGAGGCGGCGTGGTTTACAGCCGCAGCAACAAACCGATTCCGAACAAAGCCGTGCAGGCTAAATTTGCTTACTGTAAACACCTCGACGGTGAGCTGATCGTAGGCGAGCCCACAAGCAAAACCTGTTACCGCGACACGCTCAGTACCGTCATGGCGCATGACAAAGGCGCTGAAAATGTTTCACTGTTTGCATTCGATCATGTTCAGCACTTGGACGCCGCCTATTTTCGTCGGCGTGAAGACATCGTCGCTGAAGGCGTTGACGTGGTCCTCCATGCGCAGATGCTCATCGAAGACCTCTACGCGCTAGATGTCTTCGAGAACGACTGCCTCGACCAAGGCTACGAAGGGCTAATCCTGCGCGACCCGAACGCACCCTACAAGATGGGCCGCAGCACGGTGAACGAGGGCTACTTGCTCAAACTAAAAAGATTCACAGACTCTGAAGCAATCGTAATTGGGTTCGAAGAGAGGATGCACAATGCGAATGAAGCCGTCACGAACGAGTTGGGTCGTACCTCGCGCAGCTCGCACAAGGCCGGGAAGCAGGGTCTTAATACGCTGGGCGCGCTCAACTGTCGCTTCGGCGACGTCGAGTTCTCCATCGGTACTGGATTTACGGATGAAGAACGGGCAACTATCTGGGGATCCCGGGAAGCTCATCTTGGAAAAATCGCTAAGTTCAAGCACTTCACCATCGGCGCTAAAGACCTTCCACGCCATCCGGTCTTTCTTGGATGGCGAGACAAGATAGACCTATGAGCCAGTCTCGAAACGATCAGCTCCGCGAGGAAATCGCCAGGCTCAAGTTCAGGCTGAAGACAGCGCGGGACAAGGAAATTATCCTGCTAAGCAAGCTGATTGAGATGCAGAAGAGGATCGACGTTTTCACTGCCGACCCTGTGATTAACCGTGCCACGAACAGCGATGGTGCGTGACAGGATGGCGAGAGTCAGCAACTCGGAGACCGATGGAAGCTCGGCGCTAATTCACAACCACCAACGAAAGGCAACACCATGAACCAGACTGAACTGTACACCAATATCGCCGAAGAAGTCGGCCTCACCCCCAAGCATATCAAGCAAGTCTTCGACACCTACAAGGGCTACGTCGAGGACGAACTCACCACCACCGGCGAACTCCTGCTCCCCGGCCTCGGCATCTTCCGCAAGGTCGACCGCCCCGAGCGCATGGGCCGCAACCCAGGCACCGGCGAACAGATCAAGATTGCTGCCAAGTCCGTGGTCAAGTTCGTCGTCAAGAAGTCCCTGAAAGACGCGGTGATGAAATGAGACTGACCAAATTCGACAAAGAAGCCTTCGTGCGCGCCGTGCTGGATGACGTACCGCAGATTGACTACAACGAGCAGGCCCGCAAGGTAGCAATGGCCGACGTCATCGCGCGGCTGCCGCAGAAGATTCAGGACATCTGGAAGGACAACAACCTGCGTGGCTTTATCTCCTGCCAGAGATGGTTGAACATGCCAGGCAGATTGCATGGCCTGACCACCCCCTACGCGGACGGCGAGCAGGCCCCAGAGACGGAGGCGCAACTGAAAGAACTTGCCGGCCTGTACGACGCACAGTGCGACTCGCTGCGCAAACTCGAGACCAATTTGGAAGGCGCCATCGGTGCGTGCTCCACCCTCAAGAAGGCCAAGGAAGTGTTGCCAGAATTTGAGAAGTACCTCCCGGCCGATCGTGACGGCACAGGCGTAAGTGGCTTGCCCGCCATTGCCAACCTGGTGTCCGACTTGATGCAGGCGGGCTGGCCGAAGGGGGCGACAGCGTGACCTCCCGCATGGACATCATCGGTCAGAACGGCAACGAGGGTCTTCACTACACCAACGCCGAACTGAATGGTTGGAAGTTCAACACAAGTGAAGATGGAAAGAACCTCATCGTCACTCGTGATGACGTGAGTGAGGGCGTTCATCTGGAACATTATGCTCCTATGAGTTGCATCGTTGTAACTGCATTGTCTAAAAATTCTCTCCCTGAGTAAGGTTGTCGCGGGTATTCATTTGCTGCGCGCTCGGGGGTATCTGATCCGAACGAGCATGTAGGCAGCTAGGGTTCGCGACGTAATTTGTTTTAGCCCTGGCTGCATCCTTCAAACGCGAGCCTACGCGGAATCAGACAAGAGGCTACTGCCGTGTAAGCGCGGCTTAATCACTTCAGGAGAGAATTATGAGCTGGCAATGTCCACACTGTGGAAGCAAGAACTTGAGGGTAAACGCGACAGTCTTCGGGCTACTTATTCAGCCGCATCACGACGATTTTGAAACAGAGGTCGCAGTTATCACCGATGACGCACGCCCATCTTGGGACGACGATTCATACATGATGTGCATGGAATGCGACTTCAACAGCAACGCTGCCGACTTCAATGAGGATGTTCAACATGGCTAAGTACACACCAGGCCCGTGGACGACAAGGGACACAGAAATAATTGCGACTCAGTTTAGTGAGTGCATTGCAATAGTGCAGTACCCAGGGCACGGGGCAAACGAGGAGGCAGAGGGCCTGGCAAACGCGCACCTTATCGCCGCAGCCCCCGACCTGCTGGTCGCACTGGAAAACGTACTCCGCAGAAGCGGTGTTGACCTACAGCAAGACCAGTGCGACGAAATACGCGCCGCCATCGCCAAAGCAAAAGGAAGAACACCGTGGAAACCGTGAACAGATACAGAGTGGGATGGACCATCGACATTGAAGCGGGTGGTCCTGAACAAGCAGCACGCCATGCGCTGGCCATTCAGCGCGACCCTGAAAGCATCGCCACGGTGTTCGAAGTGATGTCTGATGATGGTGAAGAACTTATCCGAATCGACATTACCGAACTGGACGACGAGGCTGATTATGACTGAATATCGCTTCAACCTTGTTGTTCAAACCCCTCACTACGAAGTGGTTTTTGATTCATCTGAATGGTATGGCTACTTCGAGCACAACACGCTCGGCGACGAAAGCGGTGGAGGGTTGTGGTTCGAACGCGACGAAAGTGACAACAAGCTCCACCTGATCGACTACGATGGCGTGTGCCAACTACCTAAAGAAGTCATCGCATGCCTACGTGAGAAGGGTTTTGTTGTGGGTGAGGAGTTCGAATGAGCGCCTACGAGATATACGTGAAAGCAATGCTGGATCAAGGAATAGAGGTGGATGATTGGGACTCCCTGGACATCGCCGACAAGAATGCCTGGATACTGGTGGAAGAAAGGTTCGCCTCGTGATCCACTACCTAACCATCAAGAAAGCCGCCGAGCAAACCGGCTATACTGAAGCCGCCATCAAGGCTAAAATACGCGACTTCGTCTGGCTCGAGAATCAGGTATTTGTTCGCGCGCCCGACGGCCGCATTCTCATTTCCGTCGAGGGGTACAACTCATGGGCAAGCTCTTCAGTACCGGTGTCGAAGCCTTCAGTGCAACGACGATCCGCATCACTTTCACCCATCAGAATGAACGCTGCCGCGAGCCCATTCAGCTCGAGCCCACGACCGCTAATCTGAAGCGCGCCCAGCAGCACAGGGCGCTCATCCTCGACGCCATCAGCAAGGGTACCTTCAATTACGCCGCAACCTTCCCAAACAGCAAGCGCGCCGCCAAGTTCGCACCAACAGCCACGGCCCTGACTGTTGAGGACTACCTCAACACCTGGTTGGCGCAGCAGAAGCCCCGCCTCAAGACCAGCACCTGGGACGGCTACCGCAAGATACTCCACCTCCTCATCCCGCCTTTCGGCGCCACGGCCTTGCCCGAGTTGAAACGCACCGCCCTGCGGGAGTGGTTCGAGACCAAGGAAGTATCCAACAAGACCCTCACCAACATGCAGAGCCTGCTGCGTGCTGCCCTGCAGGATGCTGTAATGGAAGAACTGCTTGAGAGCAATCCGTTGTTCGGCTGGAAGTACACCCGGCGCAACCCCGTGAAGACCAAACGCCACATTGACCCTTTCACTACTGCCGAACAGTCCCTGATTCTTGAACAGCTGGAGGGGCAAACCGCCAACCTATTCCAGTTTGCCTTCTGGACAGGCCTGCGCACGTCCGAACTGGTAGCCCTCGAATGGGGCGACGTAGACTGGCTGAAGGGCAGTGTACGTGTACAGCGGGCACTGACTCAGGCAGCCGACGATCCGGAAGAGCCTAAAACGCACGCAGGTCTGCGTGACGTCAAGCTGCTCCCGGCTGCACTCGAGGCCCTAACACGTCAGAAGCAGTTCACTGCCCTAGCTAACCAGCACATCTTCCACAATCCTCGGACCGACAAGCCCTGGCCCGGAGACAACGCCCTGCGCCAAGGAACGTGGCTTCCTGCATTACGCAGGGCAGGAGTGCGCTACCGCAACCCTTACCAGACTCGCCATACCTACGCCAGCAGGATGCTGACCGCCGGCGAGTCGCCGATGTGGGTGGCTGCTCAGATGGGGCACTCCGACTGGACCATGATCGCGAAAGTTTACGGGAAGTGGATACCTGACGCGCAACCGAACGCAGGAATGAAGGCGGTTGAAATGTTTACTCAAACTAAGGAGATCAAAAATGAAAAACCCAGAGCAAGCTAAGGCATTTCAGTGGGGACTGGACTCGTATTATGAGGATTGGGACAGTAGCCGAGTGGCCCTGTTCATGTGGGGACTGGAGAAGGAACTTGGCGCCGATGTAGTTGACGCCTTTTCTGAAGGCCGGGCTACTGCTGAAGAAGATGACGCACTATAAAATGTGGGCATCAAAGTGGGCAACACTACCCACTCTAAGCCCACTCTAACCACTCTAACCAAACTCTGAAACGTCTAACTCATTGTTTTTATTATAAAATCTGGCGGAGAGGGCGGGATTCGAACCCGCCCCAACCGCAATAATATCAATAACTTAAAACTTCATGTGGGCACAGAGTGGGCATCTCTGTTTTAGACTCACCAAACTCTGAAAGTCTTTGCCCGCATTTATTTCAAAAACAAGTGTACCACATCCTTTTTACCACGGCGAAAAGCCCACCACTACGCTTCTTAATTATCCCAATTCGTGCCGCGCAGCAGCATGTTCGTAGGGCCAACCGCAACCGCTTCCGCCACGGTCTTGCCGAGCGGGTCAACCACCGCGCTGCCCACCTGTTCCACCGTAGGGCCACCCAGGCCCAGCGGCCCGTAAGAGGCAACGTCCACACCCATCTGGGCAACTCCCAGCAGACCTGCGCGCTGCACACCATGTGACACGACGCCAGCCACGCCTTCATGCTCCCAGATCGGCGCTCCGCCGCCGGTGGCCACCTGCAGCAGACCTTTCGCCGCGTCCGCCGCCAGCATCATCGGGACGTAACCTGCGAACATCAGCATCAGTGGGTCGGTGTTGCCGTTCTTGATCTCCACCTGTACGCGCTTGAGGATCACCGCCTGCATCGCGTACATGAACTGCTTGAGGTGGTAGAAGCTAGCGTAGTGAGGGTCGCTCGCCATGGTCGGACGCATGGCTGCATTCGGCCGCAGCTGCGCCCCATCCACCCAGCGCATGACGGCCTGCTGCACGGCAGGACTCTCCACGTTGAGCCTGCCGTCCTCGCCAATCTTGATGTCTTTCGGGTCGAGGTTCAGCTCCTTGAAGTAGCGCTCAGTATGCTTGTTCGGCGCCTCGTAGTGGCGCTTGATGAAGCTAATCGCCGCCTGGGTGGCGCCTACGCGCATCGCCTTGTTGAATGCCTCCATGCCGTTCCAGCGGAAGAAGTTGTCGTTCGCCTCGCGCGCCCACTTGCCCAGGTACTGCGAGCCGTACATGTTCCCCATCGTCGACATGAACGCCGCGCTGTCCACGGTGCCGATCATCTCGGCCACTTTCACAGCCTCGTCGCGGTCGCTCGCCTTTGCTTCGCGTAGCCCGGTCAGTGTCCCCCACTCACGACCCACGTCGCGCATGCCCCTCTTGAAGGTGGCGTAGGCGTCCTTGAATTCACCCCCACGCACCACGATGCCGAGCGGGTCGATGAGGTTGGAGAACATGGAGTAGCCCAGCAGGCGCATGTTCTGGTAGACGATGCTGTAGGCGTTGACCTTGCGCGCTAGCGGACTGATGTCGTGCCCGAGCGTGCCCTCCATGGCCATGACCGCACGCCGGGCGGGTTCGAGCCGCTTCGCTGCCTGGGTGGTAACAGCTTTGCTGTCAACGCCTTCAGCGAGTTTACCCAGCGCGGCCTCCCACTCTGTGGCGTTAGCTACTTTTGCTGTAGCCACCGCACCATCGACCTTGTACTTCTCCTTCATGATCTTGTCGATCTCGTGTTCCCACGCGGTGTTCATCTCGTCCTGCAGCTTGCCGCCATCAGGGCCGAAGCGCCGGCTGTACTCAGCGCGTTTGGTCGCCTGACCGACATAGGTAGAGAGTATTTTCGCCATGTCCTTTTCCTGGAACTCGTGGAACACCGACTGATTGATCCAGTCCAGGCTGCGCTCGTTGACCGACTTCATGAATGGACTGAACCCCAGTGCATTCGACGACTCCTTCAGTTCGACCTGACCATTGGTGCTGATCAAGCGCTTGATCAGCGCGTCGGCGATGTTGTCGGCAGTGAGGGCCACACCATCCGGGTTCGCCAGCTTCTCCTGGCTTGCGGTGTACTGACCTGCGCCCTGCCTGTCGGCTACCTCCTTGTTGGCGGTCTTGGCTATCGCATCAAGTTCTTTGGCGTGATGCTCGAACAGCAGTGCCTTGAACTTCTCGCTGTGGGCGATGATCTTCGACGCGTCCCACGATACCGGCAGGCGGTAGTCGTCGATCTTCCCGACCGGCACCCATTCGCCTTTATCGCCGGCCTTCTCGTCCCAGCGCATGACACCTGCGTCGGCCATGTAAGTGTACATGCGCTTGAACACGGCCTTCACGTCGTCCTGTATCTTGCGCACGATAGGGTCAGCATGGTCCTCTTTCTTCTGCAGGCCCTCCATGGCAAGGCGCACATCCTCCTTGTCGCCGTGGCGCAGCGCCTTGGCGAACTCGTTCATGTACTTGTTCTGCGCCTGCGCCTCCGCCGAAAGCAGCCCCTGCTTGTCGCCCTGCGAGCCGGTCTTGTTGTTGAACTGCTTGCCGACGCGGATCAGCGCGGGGTTGCCGCTATCGGCCAGGATGTTCTCGGCAAAGCCGACGATCTCCGCGCCGCGCTCGACCACCGGCTTCATGACCGCGCCGACTTTGCGTAGATACGCACCGCGAGCCTCCTGAGTATTGAGCACTCGCGCCATCGCCCCGCGGTCGGACATGTTGCCCGAGGCGAACTGCTCCATGATCTCCAGCGCCTTCTGGTCGGAGGTCATCATGCCGAGGACTTTCTTGACCATGTTGATCAGCTTGCGGAACACGGTCTCGGTCTGTGGGCCAACGTGCAGCTTGCCCGCCGCCCAGAGCTGGAACATGTAGGCCACTCGCTCGGTAGGGTCTGACTCGAGCTGGGCCTTGACTTCAGGCTCAGCGGCGAAGTGGCGCTGCATTTGCCGCAGCACAAGCTCGCTGCTGGCAGCCTTGCGCAGGGTCTCGTGAATGCCTCCCAAGTTCTTGTCGTCGAGCGCGCGCTGGAAGAACTCATGCATGGACTCGTGGTAGAGCTTGGACATCGGGTCGAGGGCGTTGACGGCGATCTCGATTAACGATACCTGCGTCTCAGGGTTATTCGTCCATTCTGCCGACCCCGAGAGCACCCCTTTCTCGCGGAACAGCAGGCTCACATCCTTACCTAGGAGGTGGGTAAGCTCTTCCCGCAGAGCGGCTTGACCTTCCTTGGTGCTTGCACTGGTGGGTTCTTCTCCGGTCGACTCCATGTTGTGCTTCACGCCGACTGCACCGGCCATGCCGTCAGACTTTCCCAGGCGCATTACCACCTGAATGTCAGTCAACTTTGGACTCTCCCCGAGGGCCTTGGCCTGCGCCGCTCGTTGGGCTGCGAGTAATATGTCGCTACCAAATTTGTCAATGAACCGTTTAGATGTGTAGGGCATATTCCCCCAGGTAATCTCAGCCACGGCGCCATCTTTGTTCAGCTGAACTTTGAGCCCTTCGACTATGCGGAATCCTCCAGCGCGGCCAAGTAGTGTGGCCAAAGTCAGTCCGCCGGGGTTACTGTGGAGGTCTTGGGCAGAGCCTTGGTCTGTGCGACCTACAGGCCCCACGCGTGCCCCAGCTTCCTGCGCCCTGCTCTTCGGCAAAGCGTCCTGTACAGCATGGCGCTCGGCACGCCCGGTGTCTTTTCTGGCTTCAGATGTGGCGCGAAGAGTCTGGATATTGTGTTTCACCTCGCCCGTCGCTTCGTCGAAGTCGCGCACTTCGTTGCCGTGTTCTTTCTGAGCGCTGGCGGCCATTTCTTCGGACTCGCCGATACCGTGGTGCTCAGTGCGGCCGCCACCTTCTGTACGCGGCCCCACGTCGCCAGCGGTTTCTTTCTTCTCCGTACCAACGTCAATACCAGCACGTTGTTCGCGGCGGCGCGTAGCTGACCCTTCGGGGGCAGGGGTACGATCCCCCTCCTTAAATTTTGCCAGGATTCTGTCGCCGTTCTTGTCTGTCTTACCCGTGTACACAATCTCCTTGCCGGCCTCTTCAAACGCATCGAGCTTCGCCTGCAGCCCGTCGCGGATGCCCGCCAGCTTCTCGCGCTCAGGACTATCTTCAGCCAGCTTGGCGCGCTGCTTCTCCACGCTGCCCAGGCTCTTCTTCGTCGCCGCGTACTCAGCCCGCAACTCATCACGGGTCATGGTGGGGATATCGCTGACCTCGAACTTCTCGTTCGGTGACTTCGGCGCGACCTCTTTGCCGGTTTCTTTGTCCTTCCAGACCTTCTTCTGTTTCTCGGCCCGTGTCGCTTTGTCAGTCGTGCCCAGCGCATCCTTCATCGTGACCTTGAAGTCCTTGCCCTGGTACAGCACGAAGTCGTCGGGCAGGCTCTTCAGGCTAGACTTAAGCTCTGCAGAGTTACGTTCCACAGCTGCGCGCCAAGCGTCGATGTTGCGCTTCTCAACAGCAGCCCTCTCGTCGCGACTCATCCCATTTCGTACTTCTTCGGGTTTCGGAATCTTGGCCAGATGGGAAAGATCGACAGCCTTCATCGCGCCATCAGGCATCTTGATGTGTACCTCATCGTGGAACTTGCCCGAGTTCAGCAGCGAGGTCAACCCTACTGCGAACAGGGCGAGTTTCTGCTGCGGCCCGGTCATCTCGGCGGTGCGCTCGTCGAAGGCCCCGGCAGTCTTGCGCTCCAGCATCTTGCCGATGAGCTTCTGCGCCGAGGTGACGAACTGCTTGGGCAGCGTCTCGTCGCCTGCGCTCTTCACCAAGTCCGAACTCTTCTTGGACAGGAAGATGCGCCCGTGAGCAATCGTGGAAGTGTCGGTGGTCACGGCCTTGCCGTTCACCATCTTGCGGGTGCTTGTCACGTCACCCCAGCTGCGAGGGTTGTTCTTGCCGTTCTTGCTCACCGGCTCGGCCAGCTCAGGGGCACGTACCTCGACAGGCTCGGCCTCGTCGGGCATCTTGTCGCGCGTGCGCATTACCTGGAAGCGCTCGTTGACCTGTTTCTCATTCAGCCCGTGCTCATCCATCAGATCGTTCATCACGGTGTTGTCACCACTATCACGGGCATGCTGACCAACGCTGATCATATCGTGGCGGACGACGTCCCCACCCGCCTTCGCGTCGTAGGTCGTCGCCTGGCTGCCGTCAGTCAGCTTGCCCTGCGCGCGCTGGACGTTATCGGCGTAGTAGGGGGAGGTCTTGTCGAACGCTCTGCCGCCGTCACCCATGTGGTAGTTCACACCCGCTTCGACCTCGGTCGTGGGACTCTCGAAGGGGTTCTCATCTACAGCCTTGTCGTTGCCGAACCCTTCGTCGCCGTACTCGGTAGCGGCCTTGTCTACGCCGTAGCGAGCCACGCCGGGGCTGTGGTCGCCTCGCAGCGCGTCGATCTTCTCGAGGATCATGTCCTTATGCACGCCGAAGTGCTCATCGAGCACGCCCTCAACACGTTCGTCGCGCCCGCCTTTATCAAGGTAGCGCGAGATCATGTCGGCCAGGTCGGGCACAGTGTCATCACGCATCGTGTCCAGCTTGCTCGGCACAAGATTATCGCGGATAACGTCTTCCACCGCTTTGTAGTGGGAAGTGCGCAGCTTCACAGCTTGGGCCACCTCGGCGGTGAGATTCTCCACTGCGTTCGACTCGTAGCCCGGGGTCATACCTAGTCGCCGCAATGAGTCGAATGCCTTAGCGGCCAGCCCCGGCGTGCTGTCGCCGTAGACACGAATCAGCGCGTCAGGGATGTCTGCAAAGCCGTCCGGCTGAGCGTCCTTGCCGTAGCGCGACAGCACGAAGCGCTTGAGGATGTCAATCGTCGGGCCGGCCACGTCAGCCTCGCCGCCCAGCGCATGGACGGTCTTCAACGTCGGCGCCATGGCGGCTTCGAAGTCGATGTCCTGCTGCGTCCGCTCGAGGTTGTGCTTGATGCCTGCGAGGTCTGCCTTGGCCCCGAGGTCGTCGAGCTTGCCCTTGATCTTCCCCTGCAGCGCCTCAAACTGCTTGCGCATGACCGAGGCGGCTTGCCCGAGAGAGGCAGCTGTCTGATCCTTCTTCTGACGGAACACCACGCCTTTGCTGAAAGTTTCCCACGCCTGCGGGTCTGAGCTCTCCAGCATAGACTGAGCAGCGTGTTTGTCGGCGTTCGAGGCATACTCGTCAGCCAGGATGCGCTGGGCGACGGTTCGCGCCGCCGTATTCTGCGTAGCCTCGTAGTTGTCCATGAAGGCTACCTGCGCCGCTTGCGGCGCAGTCGTGAACGAGTCGGGTATCGGTGGAGGGTTCACTAAGCCGTCCATCTCGGGGTGCTTGGCGCGGAAGTCGGCGGACGTACGGAAGGGATTCTCGAAACCTTTTGTAGCAGCATCGACCCCCGCTTTCCCTGCGCTGAGCGCGTCTTCTATCACGCCGGGAGAGGCCTTTGCGCCGCGCACGGCAAGGTCTGCTGCGCCCCGCGCCCCCGCGTCCATGTAGTCGTGCGCTACGGTCAGCGGCGCGTGAACTGTGCCCATGCCTGCGCCGCCGACGGCTTCGCCGACGCCCGCTTCGAATGTCTGGCGGGGGTTGTAACGCGTCGTCGGGTCGAGCTGCATGATGCTGCCCTGGCCCATCACGTCAGAGGCCGCCGCGCCCGCGCCTTCAAGAGCTGCGTCCGTGGCTAGCACGCCACCTGCGCGCTTGACAGCTTCGCCGAAGCCGGGCTTGAGCAACGCGGTGGGCTTGGCGAAGCGGTTGATTGCCCAGGCAGGGCCTGCCCCTTCGACGACTGCCTGGGCAGCGCCGATGCCGGTGGCACGGATGCGCTTATCCGTCTCGCTCATGCCTGCGGTATTCGGGTTTGCATCCAAGTCCTGCATGTGGCCACCTGCCATGACCGGCTGGTAGGCTGCTGTGGCACCGAGGTAGGCGCCTTTCGTGCCCGCGAGCAGTCTGCCACCGACGCCGCCGGCTAGGGCAATGGGGATGGAACCTGCCGCTTCGCCGAGCTTGCCGGCCACGTAGCGGATGCCTGTGCCGAAGCCGTCGACCTGGTCGGTGGTCTGAATTTCCGGCGCCCACTGCTGTGCTTCGAGCTGGTTCTCACGGGCCGCCTCATTTGCCCCGACATAGCGCTGCACGGAGCCGACTGCGCCGGTCGCAGCGCTACGTAGACCTCGTCCGAAGTCGCCGGTGTTTTCAAGGGCGACCTGTTGAATAGGCTCGGCCAGCACAGGGGCCTCATATATTCCCCGAAGTATTGGCGAGAGTTTACGAGGTTGAGTGGGGTCGAGAACGTCGCGAAGTCCAGCCATGATCTGTGTCCTATCTGTCAGATTTTGTTAGAGTATTATACGTGGAAACAGCAGGCTGTCGGCCTGCTGTTTTTTATAAGCTGCCCACAATAATCGCGCCGAGGATGGCACCGGGAATCATCCCGTTGAAACCGCCTCCGAAAGCGACGATGCCCACAGACGACCCGAGAAACCCACCTATTACCGCGCCAATGATGATTTTCATCGCTTCCAGAACTCCCATTGCTTACTGCACGCGGCCGTTCGTGCCTCTTCCATAGGAAAGCCTTTGTGAACCTCCCGCCAACCCTCTTGCATAGCGGTCGGGGATGAGATGCGCAGGAACCCACTCTTGACACAATCAAAACGAACGCTGCCAAACTCTGACAAGCTCATCTCGGAGAATGCGCCTTTCCGAGCAATGGAATCAGTGTCGTACATCAGCACCTTGTCGCGACTGTAGACCCATTTCTCAGCCTGGACCGAGGGTACACTAGCGAGCAACATCAGCAACACGATCTTTTTCATGTGACCTCCTCGCGTAACTATACACCTCTTTTGGGAGTGTCAATCTGTGTGTCAACAATGCGCTTGCGGTTAAGATCAGGGTTCCCGCCGAAGAGGCCGCCCCCATATACGCGGCTAGCAGGTATCCACGCCCCGTCCCCGCGCTGCAGTTCAAGCTCACCTGTCAGGGAGTTAGTGCGGCGCGATTTATACGCGCCCTCCCTAATGGACCTCGGGGCGTCGACCCCCTCCCCTACAAGGCTCTTTGCCCAGTTGAACCGCGGGGTAGCCGCGCCTGCTGCGTAGGCCTCCTGAGAATCTCTGAACAACTGTTCGTCCGCATCACCCAGCCCAAACCCTTTGTCCGCCAGAGCCTGCGTAATGTAGTCTCGCTCCTTCGAATATGATGCCGCGTCGAGCTTGCCATCAACGGTGTGCTTGTCTTTCAACTGAGACTCGAACTGCTTCAGTTTCGTGTCCCCCCGCCCGATAGCAAACTCCCTCTCCGCCCGTCGCGCATTCCCCTCGGCAATGCCCAGGCTGTCGCGGCGAATGGCGTTTTTCTCCTGCCGATCCTGAGCCAGCGCCTGCGCCACCAAGCCGCGCTCTTCGGCCTTGCCGTCCGACTCGATCTGCTGCTTGACCAGCGCGTTCGCCAGCGGGTTGCTCTCGGCCAGCTTCATCCTGCGGGCGTTCTCAACCTGTGCGGCCAGGCCGGGGATGCCTGCGGCCTGCGACTGAGCGAAAATCAGATCGCCCCGGTCACCCGACGACGCACGAGCCAGGGTAGCCTCGGCCAGCTGGCGGCGCTCGGAGGCGGCCACGGCTTGAGCCTGGTTGTAGCGCTCGTCGCTGACAGAGTTCTGCCCGTTGCCTATTCCGGTGAAGTTGTTGAGCTTGCCGTCCGCACGGGTGGAAGAACCGACCACCTCTGCGTTGGGGCCGTAGTCAAGGCGTTGGGCCTCACCAAGCCCTACAGACTGACGGCTCAGGTCATTGGCCTGGACCATGCCCAGTTTGGGCGCGCTGCGGTCGACACGAATGCCTCGCTTGGCGAAAAATGCGTCCTGCTCAGTCTGCGCCGGATCAACGGCAGCCACGGCTGTGGGCGCTACCCCTACCGGAGGGGGCGTTTTTATGGGGGAATCGTCCGCCCCCGTGAGGCTTCGTACCGCGCCTGCGGTTGCGGCGGTTGCGGCAATCCCCGTTTTTACCGGGTTACTGTTGATGATCTCGCGACCCCGAACGACCAATCCAGGTGCTGGTTCAATAGGCACAGATACATTCGCCGCACGCGCCGCGCTTTGATCCCCTGCGCGCGCCAACCCATCCATCGGTGATCGTGTGAGCACCGACTCAGTGACATCAATGCCTTTCGCGCCGCCCGCGGGCACTTCCTTGACAATATCCTGACGGATGCCCGACTGGAAGTCCCTGCTTGGCGGTGGCGCGTCGAACTTACTCCACGCGGCGGACGTTGAGGGCGCGGGCGCGGGCGCGGGCGCGGGCGCGGGCGTTTTCTCAGCACCGCCACCCACCAAGGACTTTGCCTTACCCCACAGCCCCCCGCGTGCCGCTTTTGCAACTGCACCTTTAGAGGCGATTGATCCTACCCCCATACCCATCATCGGGTCGTCGAGAGGATTGCCCTCGAGCCGCGTCTTTATCCCCGCGTAACTCTGCGGGTCGGATAGATCACGCCCAACCTTCTGAGCTGTCCCCACCGGGTCAACCGCCGCGCCCTGCACCGCGTCGAGGGCTGTATTGACACGGCGTTTTACGCCGCCGTACCAACCTTCGTCGGGGACTGCTCCCTCAGCGTAGTTCCCGCCAGCCCGCAACCCACTCGATGGCCTCTTGCCCGTGGTGTCCTCGATCAGGTCGTGGACTGCTTCCGGGCCGCCGAGGGCCCGCACTGTCTTCGCCGGCAGCACGCCCTCGCCGTTGCTCAGCCAGGTAAGCACTTCGTCAGATGTTCCAGTGCCAGGACCATGAACCATACCCCCTTCGCGGAAGCCCATCGCACCCATCAGTGCCCCGGTCAAACCCTTGCGAATAGGCTTTAGTCCTGGGGTCTGGCGGATGGGCTGAGGTTGAGCTGGCGCTATGGCAGGCTGTGGCGGTTGCTCCACCTGTTCCGGCGCCGCGCCCATCGCCTCGCGTTCCCGGCGCTTAAGCGCCTCGTTTGCGACGTAGCCTGCCACCCCGCCCCCGGCCATGCGTAGCGGGGCACGTCCCTGCAAGCCGCGAAAATTCATCGGGCTATTCGGATCAGGTTTCAGACTGCCGTCCTCATTGCGCCAGCTCGCAGGGTCTCCGAAGGAGTTCCCCTCGTCAGGGGTGACGACTCCCTGAGCCAACGGCAACACCAACGAGTTGCGCTGAGCAGTCAGGCTACTTGGATCAGGCTTCAGGCTTCCATCCTCGTTGCGCCAGCTTGCAGGGGAGCTAAATGGAGCGGCACCCACCACCCCGCCGTCAGCCATGCAGCGAATACCGGACTTGGCCTTTTGTTTGAAGTTCTTCTGCATGTTGTTCATGGCGTACCTCTCAGTGAGTCTGAATTATAGCGTATTAGAGCATCGTACCACACTGCATTAAGTCCCGTTTACCGCGTAGGAAGTTCCCGCCGATGCATGCAGGTTGTTGAACATTGAGGCGGCCATCTGCGCCAGTGCGTTGGACTCGGACAACAGGGCTTTCAGGCGGTCCTCGACCAGTTCGATGTCCACCGCCTGGTTCTTTTCGTCCGCCTGCAGCTTGGCCGTGACGTTGAACTGCTGCACCTGGCTGACCAGCTTCGCCGCGTCAGTACGCGCGCTGTAGAAACTGGACGCCGACGAGATCAGCTTACTCTGCGCGTCGTACCCGATGCCCACGAGCTGGCTGGCCATCTCGGGGCCGGAGGCCAGCGCCTTGATGTACTCGACCGCTGAGTTCAGGGCTATCTGGCGCATGCCCAGGGTCTTTTCCACTGCGAACTTCATCATCTCGACGGACAGCCCTGTAATTTTGCGGCTCGACGCGGCCAGATCGTCCTGCCCTTTCTGCTGGATTTGCAGTACCGCACCGGCGGCCGCGCCGGGTGGAAGCGGGAAGCGGCGGGCGGCGAAAGTGCTCAGCACGGCATCCGAGGCCCTCGCCACCTCAGCCAGGACGCGCGAGCGGTCTTCCTCCAGCAGCTGCGCGGCGACCGCAGCCGGGAGCCCAACGCTGGGGTTGGCCAGCGCGCCTTGTAGCCAGTCCTCGGCAGCCGTGTACGCCGCGCTCTCGTCCGGGAAATACGTCGTCCTGAAGTCGGTGAACTTGGTCGACAGCAGCGCCACCAGCTCCAGGTACTTAGTGTCGAACAGGGACATGACATCGGTCGTCGACAGCGTGGCGGGGATGGCTACAGTCGGCTCCAGGACCGTCGGAACGGCGGCGTCGGCGACGGCGATGTCGGCGATCAGGCCCGCGCCGCTGAGCCAGGTCTCGACGGCGTCGATCTTCGTCTCGAACGCCGTGGTTTTCAGGTTGGCCTGGCCCCACGAGGCGTTGATCAGCGCAGCGGTATTTTGCAGCGCGGCAAGCGCACCGGGGGTGAAATTGCCAGCGGGTACGGAAACAATGTCGGCCATGTCAGATTCTCCTTGTAGTGGTGGTCGGCGCGAAGGACACCGTCGCCAGTGTGAAATCGGCCCCGTCGGTGTTCATCAGCGTCAGGTCGAACCAGGTGGCTCGCAGTCCTTTACCGGGGTCGACCCGCTGCATCTGGGTGTCCGCCGAGATGCTGCGCGCGCTGTAGGTGTAGTCTACCGCGTTCGGCGCCTGGACACGGAGCCTCATGGCGCTGGGCGCATTCACACCCAGGTATACCGCCGGCAAGTGTTTGAGCACTTCCGTGCCGAAGTTCTGCTTGCCGAAGCCCACCGTCGCGTCCACCGGCCCCGCGGTGTGCAGCGAGTAAATCCCGTCCGCCTTCGTACCATAGCTCCCAGACGTGGAAGTAAAGTCCCAACCCGCGTAGCTCGTTGCTGCGTTGCTGGTTAGGTTGATGCACCAGCCGCAGGACATGGCCCGGAAGTAGCCGTCGCAGTCGCTCACCGTCGCAACCCCGCTAGTCGGCGGGACCACGTTGACGTTCTCGGTCATCACGGCCTCGGCCCCGCCCTGTGTGTCCGCCAGCACGAAGCCCCTCGCGCCGAACCAGCCCACGATCGTCTTGGCGGGGTGGGTGAAGACCGTGCCAGGCACTGCGCCGTAGGGCAGCACGTCCAGTATGGTGGACTCCACGTTGCCCAGGTCGCCGGGGATGAAGTAGGTCTTGTCCGCTGCCACGTAGACCCCGCCCTGGTTCGGCGCCGCGACGTTGATTGCGCTGGGGAACGGGATATACCCTTCTGCCGGCAAGTAGTAGCCGGGGCGAAACGGCAGGCCAACGTAGAGCAGGCTGCCTGAGAACGAGCACAACCTTCCGTTGTGGTTGAACAACGTCCCGGCGGGTAGCGGGGCCTCGTAGCGCCCAGTGGTCTCCCTGCCCGTCGCCAGGGCGATCAGGTCGTAGCTCGCGGTACCGAGGGCGACTGCCGCGGCGAGCGTCGGCACTTCACCGTTGGCTGCCGACAGGTATACGTTGATGTGGGTCGCTCCGGACGTGGCCGCCGGCAGCGTGACGCGCAGGCCGCCCGTGCTGGCGAGGGTGTAGTTGGTCGAGGCCGCCGCCCCGCCCTCCTCGCCGGTCACGCTGTTGCTGTAGCTGACGCTGACCTGATAGTCACCCTTGAGGAGCTCGCCACCAATCAGAGCCACCGCAGGGGATGCCGGCGTAGGCAGCCCCATTGGATAGGTCACGCCTGCGGTGACGCGCCCGCGGTCCGTGCCGTTGGAGAAATACCAGCTGTCGCCCAGTACGGCGTAACTCATGCGGGCATCGCTGGCCAGCACCTTGAGCAGCGTCTCGGTGTAGGCCGGCAACGTAACGGCGTAGAGCACCGAAGCCCTGACCATGAAGCCTGTCGTCTCGCTCGTCATGTGCAGGGAGTGGGCGTTGGCCATCGCTTGCAGCAGAGCGGTCCCGGCGCGGCGGTGAATCCTGCCGGCGTCGTCAATGTCCACGTTCTCCGCGGCGCTCAGGAAGTCGCCAGTTCTGGGCACATGCAGGGCCGTGTCCGGCAGCCGGTTGTTGATGCCGAGGAATGGCCCGAGAGATTTTGTTTGCATGTTGTTTCCTTTAGGCCCAGCCAACGAAGCGGCGATTAGCGTCGACAGACGCGGAGGATTTCAATCCCTCTGACATGACATAGCGCTTGCTCGCGCTGGTGTAGGTGTACATGCCTCGGTCGTAGTACGGGTAGGTATAGTCGACTTCGAACAGCTGGGAGTAGCTACCGCCCGGTGACCCCTGAACGCCGGAGATCGTGGCGTTGAAGCAGTAGACGCTGGTGGTTTGGTCGGCGGGCGCAGCGGCAGTGGTGGAGTAGGTGACATTCGCGTTTATCCCGTACCAACCGTTCGACATGACGGCTGCCCACGGTTCGACGTCGTACGCCACGCCCGAGTACCAGCCTATCCCAGAGAAACCGCACACCCCGTCGTCGGAGGTAACCGTGTGCGTGAACGCGTCAGATTGATTATAGGCGTACGTGGCGACATACGCCGCCTCGCAGTCCCCGCCGGGGAGCACTAGCGTCCACGCGCTGTTGACGGCGCCGATCCACGTGTATCTCGTTAACGTGATCCTGCACATGGTCATGAATGCGGGTCTATCTGCGTCCCCAGGGTGGCCGCTATCGTACGGTTCCCCCCCAACTCCGCCTACTGGGGAGCAATAGCTGCCCCCAACATTGCCGCTAAAGTCAACGGAGGCCACGACAGTTCCCCCCACGGCTACAGACTTCGTAAGATAGATGTGCGTGCCGGACGCCGAGCTTCCGGCGTACGCCGCACTGCCGACGGTCACGCCCATCGTGGTACTGGCACTAAGACTGTGGGATTCGTAAGTCATCCCTGCGGTTGCGGGCATGTAGGCGTATTCATAGACGTTTGTGATGTTCAGATCGATCGTCGAGCAGAACGAAAGACCGGAATAACTCTGGGTGTAGAGCGGGAACGGTCCGGTCGCGACAGAGCGCGACATCGTTATCGGCATCCACACGTCGTCTTTGTAGTAGCCATACACGGGCACGCCGCTGAAATTGAAGGCAGGCTTCACACCCGTCCTGTTGGTAGCCAAAGAAACGTGCCCCAGCCGCGTACCGAGGTCGCTCTCAGGCGCGAAGATGTTGTAGACGCCCCAGCCATCAGTCCACTCCCCGCCGGCTACGACGGCGCTGGTCAGGGAGAGCGCACCGGCCTCGTAGGAGAAAACCACGTTGATGGTTGACGCCTTCCAGCGCAGGTCGCCTGCGCCAGTACCCAGCGTCTCGTGCACGACGATTGAGGCCTTACTGCCGTCGCTGTTCCACTTCCAACCATAGGCCAGCGGGCCGCCAGCGGCCCCCGCAAACGCTCCGATGAGCTGGGGGTTGGCAGTATCTATGGTGCTGTGCGCGAAGATGTACGCTTCGAGTTCGACCCTCTCCCCAGCACCTAGAGTGCCTGCGGCGAGGCGGCTCTTGTACTCGTCGAGGAGAGCTTTCCCGGCGACGCCTTGCTTGATGGCGTAGGCCGTGGCCAGGTAGCCCGTTCCCGTCGGCTTGGTAATGGTGATCAACCAGAAGGTTCCGTCGGGCGCAGTGAATATGCCCGGCGAGTGGTGCGCCCATAACCCAAACTGGACCGAAAAACCCGCGGACTCGTATTTCAGAATAGTCGATGAGCCGATGGTCTCCACCACGAGCGGGAACGCGGCCAGCGTTTCCATTGCGCCGTACTGCGCCTGCAAGAAAAGCCGCATTTTTCCCGAGAACAGCGACGACGGAAAAAGGCAGGATATTTTCTTTGTGAGCGTCGCCCCGCCGTACGCCGTCTGGCTGGCTGCATCCGTCGTTGCGTCGGCGCTCTTTGGGTAGCCTATGGCGCGCGAGTACATGCCCTCCGTGAGCGCTGGTTGATTTTCCTGAGCGCCGAAAGAGGGCGGCGCTCCTGCGATATACCCCAGGTACTCGCCCGTGGCCGGGATATCCAGGAAGTGCCACTTCGCCGAGTCCAGTCTATCCGGGTTTAACTCTCCAGGGTAAGTCCACTCCAACTGGCCCGACTCCATGTAAATGTCGTACGTCACCACGTTGTCCGTCGGCGCCAAGGAGGTTGTGAACTGCGGCATTCCGTTCTTGGTGTCGCAGCGCGTCACGCTGCCGTCCAGGTTGGTCTGGTAGCGGGTTCTATACCCGTCGGTGCCGCCGAGCGCGTCGAGCATCTGGCGTTCGTTCGCCGTCCCCGTAGCCCCGCCGTGGCGGGTCGGGAAGAGCTGGCCGAATTTCTTGTCGTTGTAAGCCATCTAGCAGTGCCCCACAACAGCGGGGGCGGGTTCCCTCGCGTAGCCTACAATATTAAGTGGACCGGCAACCTGACCGAAATAGGACATCGTCGTGGAGCCTGATGCGCTCCCCTCTACAGGTACCACTGCGGAGATAGGGCCCTGCGCACCGAGCTTGCAGGCAATCGCCCCGGTAAACGAGAAAGCCCCTGCAGCCGTACCGCACCGTCCGTGGCTCCCAGAGGTAGTGGCATAAAAAGGCATCCCTGCTGTCACCCCCGCCACCGTCCCTCGTACCCCTACTGCCGCCGCGTTAAAGCTCAGTACCCCTGCTCCTCGCCCGCATGGGGCTGCCGACCCCAACACCTCCGCTGTGAACGCCAACTCTATTGCCAGCAATGAGGTTGAGACGGCTGTTACCCCCGTCACCACCCCGGAGAACGGCAGGTCGGCTGTGGCGACTGCTACGCCGCTGGCGATGCTGATGGCCATCGCCGAGAAGGGAATATTCCCTGCGCCTACACCGACCGCGGCAACTTTGCCAGAGGCCACCGCTGAGAAAGGGATGGTGACGGAAACAACGCTGGTTGTGTACTGCTCGCCGAGCACCGTTACAGCAATCGGCAGCCTCGCGTTGACCAACGCCGTAGCGTACTGGCTGCCTGCGGCGGCTGCCGAGAAGGTCAGCTTCGAAAGGATCGAGCCTTGGACGTGACCCGATCCTTGCGCAACCGCTGTGAACGGGACCCCCGTGCTTATATCGCTGCGGACACCGTGACCTGCACTGACCACGGCTGACAGCGGGATCGTGGTGGCAGTTGCTCCTGTGGGGCCGTGGCCCGCAGAAACGGTAGCCGAGACAGGCAGTGTCGCAGCAGAAGTCCCTACCGCAGCTGCGAGACCTTGAACATCGGCGGAGAAGGGAAAAACCGCTACAACAGTAACGGCGTCCGAGGCACCTGCACCCGCAGCTGCGCCGAGAGGGGACTCCGAGAGTGCGCCTGAGCCGAGGCTCATGGCTTAGACGTACTGACCGCCGGTGGCGGTGGTGCCTGCAACGTCGCCGGGCAAGGTGACGCCAGAGCTAACGACACCATTTGTGACAGTCTCGTAGCTTTTACCCGTGGCCGACCCAGAATATGTATTGTTCTCAAGAAGGATGACTCCGCCGGTGATCGCATTTGCAAACGCAATTGAAAAGCTGGGGGTGCCGGTGATGGTTACGGTAGCACCTTGATTGCGCACAAACCCTGCCGTTGCCCGAATGTGGTATGGGGCCGCCCCGGATATTCCATAATTGCCAGAGCTACTGATAACGCCGTTGTCGCTGGCGAGCACTTGGCCAACGGCACAGGCCCCGAAATCAATATTGGCATAAGTGATGCTGCCGTTAATTTTTGCCTGCAATCCCACCCCGGCAGTACTGGTGACCTTAAAAGACTGACAGATGAGCGCCGCCCCATTCTGGGCAATTATCGTGTTACCGGTTGATGCGGTCACCAGCACGTTTGCACGAGTCGTCGCGTTGCCTAAAAGTTTTACCGTACCGCTCCCGAGCCACGGATTATTTACCACGACGTTACCTGTGTAGGTGCCATCGGCCAGTTGGATCGTTACATCGTATGTTGCTATGTCTAATAAGGCAACAACATTTACCGCCTTCTGAATCGTCAAAAACGCCCCGCCCGCCGTGTTCTCCAACCCGATGTTGGTATCAACGCCGTCGGTGCGCACGTAATACGTCCGCCCCGCCGTCAGCCGCTCGCGCGGCCAAGCCGCCTGCACTGCCGGCATAGTGATGTAGACCTGCTTGGTGCCGGCCGAGAGGGTGACCACCGAGCCTGCGTTACTGCTAGAGGTGATCGTGGTGCGCGTCAGAGTGGACGCCGCAGAGTAGGTGCCTAGGCCGCACTCCCACTCCCCTGTCGGCGTGCCATTGGCGTCCACGCCTTGCAGCGCGTAGTAGAGCGTATCGCCCACCGCGCACTTTGCGGCGAAGGTCTGGAACCCGGTCATCGCTCCGGCTAGGGTCAGCGCGCCAGCCCCCGTCGTAGTCGACGTCTCCTTGACGCGGTCTGCGATGACGAACGCCATATTACGCCACCGAGAGCACGAAGGAGGAGATCAGGATTGGCCCGCCGATGACGATGTTGGTGGTGTTCAGCTGCATCGTGCCGCCTCCGCCGGTAGTGGTGATGTCGATATCCATGACGGTCACGCCGGCGCTGTCCGCGACCCGCGCCCACGCGGCGGTGCCCGTGGCGTCCGCAGAAGAGTCCTGGGTGATGGCCGACATGGTCAGCGCGCCCGCCGCCACTGTGCCGCACGGATCGGAGAAAGTCAGCGTGCCGAGCAGCACCTGTGCGACGATGGCATCGGCCGGCGTGGTCGGCATCGCTCCCGTGTAGACCTTGACCGTACCCGCTCCCACCCCTGCATCGATGGCGACCTGAACGGGGGTGAGGCAGGAGTTCTTGACAGCAGTGAGAAAGCGGATAATAGCCATGTCGTGTTTCCTTTAGATTGACTAATTAGATTATATCAGATTGTGTCAGAGCCTACCATTTAACGCCAACCCCCGCCCCGGCGAACGCGGACCCGTCGGTGTCCAGCGTCGCCGTTGCGCCGAGATTGATGCCCTTGATCTGAATCAAGTCCTCGCGCAGCGTCAGCCTCCCTACTCTTGCCAGTCCGTTCTTGATACCGTAATCCAGCCGGATTTCCCCGGTCTGCTGCGCCGTCAGCCACGGGTAGGCTTCGCGGCGCGTGATCGTGGTGCTCTCCCCGGTCTCGCTGTTGACCACAGTGGTCACGGTTTGCGGGAGGTAGTCATGCTTCAGCGTGGTCGAGGCCAGCACGTACTGGTTGTCGTCCTGCTGGATGGGGTCGGGAAGATTGAGTTTCTTCTTCGCCTGGGGCGCGTAGACCCTGAGCTTCTTCGGGGCGATCTCGACTTTCGGCACGGCGGCGAGCTGCTTGCTCGGCGCAGCCTCGGCCCACTGCCCGCTGAGTGCTGGTGCAGGGGTGAAGTGGTCCCACAGAACGTAGGCTACGAGAACGAACAGAATACCCAGCAAGACATTGGCGCGCGTCATTTGGCCGCCAGGTCGATATTGGTTTTGAACCGCAGCAGGATGTTGGCCACGATCACTGCGCCCATTGCGTACTTGAAAAATTGCTCAGGCACGTAGGGCTGTATCTGCGGGAAGGTCAACTGAAGCTCCGGCAGACCGAGCAGCACCGCGCCGAACACGCTGTTCACCCAGATCGTCATCGACCTGACCGCCCCTTGCAACCGCCGCTTCAGCATTCGAATTTTCATGTCAGACTCCTACGGTGTAGGTAGTTCCGTTGGGGCCGAAGTGGGCCGTCATCACCAGGCGACGCATCGCCGGGGCAAAGCTGATATGCACCCAGGTTCCCTCCTGAATGCACTTGTCGAACGGGACGTTGTCTTTTTCCAGCGCCTTGACGATGGCGATGGGCGGCCCATACTCGACGCAGGTGAAGTCCACCGCGAGCCCATCCATGTGCGCCGAGCCTTTTGCGCCGCCGATGGCCTTGTTCAGTGCTTCGCAGCGGTAGCCTGAGTTGAGCCGGATCGGCTCGCCCAGCAGCTCGCGCACCATCTCCATGCCGTTGGCTGCCAGTTGCAGGTTGGCGCGGACGCCGTCGTCAGGAGTGTTGTCGATCCCCAGGCGCTGCGCCGTGTCTGAGAAAGTCAATTCTTCGAGCGTGAAGTGCGGGGTGAGATTCACTGGACTTTATCCTGATAGGCGCGCGCATTAATCTCGTTGTCGAGTTCGTCCAGCCGCTGCTTTTCGACCTGCTCGCACTTGGCGCATATCTCCTCGCCGAGTTGGGGGCGGAACACGGCCGCGCAGGCGGGACAGAGCACTACGTTATGTGATTTCATTTCGCTGCCATCCTCAGCCACACCCACGCCGCCGCGCCGGCGACCATGACCGGGGACACCCATACAACAAACGACCTCAGCCCCTTGGCCCCCCGTATCAGCGCCACCAGCTCCGCGGTGTTGTCGGCGATTGAACGGGTCAGTTTCGTATTTTCCTCGATGGAAGCCTCGAATTTCGCGTGAGCCTCTATGTGCTTTTTCACGGTTACTTCGAGGATGTCGATTCGTTCGTGCGCGCGGCGGTCTTCCATTCAGTCCCCTTTACCTTGTTCTTAAACACCCGCTTTGTCGGCGGCATGGAGGTACTCATCGGGCATTTGCTTACGTTCGAATTCGCGGATGTAACGGGTTGAGTATGCTAGAAGATCACCCCAGAAGTACGCGGCCTCCAGTTCACGTTGTCACCTCACCCACCGTGACCACGACGTCTTCGGAGTCTATTTCCGTCACAACACCCGTGGCCGTGACTTCCAGCTCGAGGTCGGTGACCCCTTTCTTCCAGGTCAGAGCGGCCGTAACTGTAGCATTGATGGTCTCGGTGATGGTGTGCGCGGTGTTGTCGATAACCAGTCCGCCGGAGGTCGTGTCCAGGCGCAGTAGCTCAGTGCCGCCAATCTTGTCCTTGATGCTGCGCCGCGCGGTGCAGCCGACCATGTCCACCGGGGTGAGGAACTGCAGGTAGCCGCCGGACACATACGCGCTGAATTCCGCGGCGTTGATGTCATTGATGGTGACGTTGTCCACGTCCGCGACGGTGACCATGTGGTAGTCCTTGTCCTTCGGCGGCACGCTGCCGTTGATCTGGGTCATGCCCTTGACCGAAACGACGGCCACATACTGGCCGTTCACCAGGCCGTGGGCAATGGCTTTGATGCCCACAGGGGCTGTCTGTGTGATCGCGGTGATCGCCTTGTAGATGTAGGGCGGGGCAGTCGGCCTGAGAACCCGGCTGAAAGTCTTGCCCTTCTTGATCGTGATGGTCATCAGATGCCTCCGCAGCCGCTGATGCTCATTACGCCACCGCTTTATAGAACAACACTACATCGGTCGTACCCGCGATCCAGTCAATTGACAGCCCGTTCGGACAGGCGATGCCCTCCGGTCCGAACCACTCGCGAGCGCTCCCATCCGCCCCCAGTTCCACCGGGATAATCACGGTGCCGCCGGCGGCAGTTGCCCCATGAATAATCTGGAAGGTCGCGACGGCGGCGACTGCTGCCGATTCTCGGCATGCGAAACCAACCAGGCGCAACCCCGCCGCGGCGGCCACAGCTGCGTTGACGTCTGCGGCAACGGCTGAATTGACGTCAGCCGAGGCGGCCACCATGATGCCGGTGCCTGGGATTTCGCCGACGCTACCCGTATTCGCCTGCAACATAACATGTTGCGCACCGGATGTACTTCGGTTCTCTACAGGCAAACCCGTGGTAGCATCATGAGAGCAACTCACCTGGGATTCACTAGCCATTTGATTCTCCTTAAATTCCGCCGTAAACTACAGAACGAACCGGCTTCGACTTGTAGCGCTCCGCCTCGGCCTTCGCCTTGGCGCAGTACGCCGTGAAGCGCGCCTCGTTGTCGGTTGCCCGCCCCCGGTCGAAGGTCTCGGCGTCCTGCTTCTGGTAGGCCTGTGCCTTCATCCCCAGCAGCAGGTAAATGTGATGCTCTTCGCCGATCTCGAACCCCTGCCCGTCACCGGTAATCGCCGCCAGTGGCAAGCGATAGGTGACGAGGTTCACCGTATCGTCGACGACCGGCACCTGCGCCCAGCGCACCTTGCCACGCTCGAGGCCGACGATCATGTTTCTGACCGGGCCGGGCTGCGACGCGGCATTGAGGGAACGAAGCACGCCGTAATCGGAGGTGGTGAGCTTGGCGGTGTCCTGCGTGTTGATAATGTTCAGCTCCGCGCCAGTCGAGGCGAGGAACGCCTGGCGGAACTTCAGAATAGAGGGGTGGACATCGGAAAAGGCTTCCCCGGCGGAGACCGAAACCTCGGTCGCCGACGAGGTAGCGTCGCCGATTCCATCCGTGTCGCGCACGAAGAGCTTGTAGGCCGCGTCCATGTACCCCCACACCTCGTCTTCCGACCAGAGGTAGGGCTTCTCGACGTCGACGACGTCCGAGCGGAAGCGGTCGTACAGCTCGCCGGAGTTCACTCAGCAGTGCCCTTGGCGGCGAGGTACTCGTCCCACGCAGCGGACAGCTCCTTGGCGTCGATGGGGAAGCCCAGCAACTCGGTTACGGCCTTCTTGGCAGGACGACCCGCGGCGGTGAAGTCTTCGCGGTAGCCGGGTTGTCCGCTGCGCTCTTCCAGCATCTTGAAGGCGGTCACGATGTTCGCAGCGCGGTCATCGGGGCTCATCAGCAGTTTGGGTTCCTCTTCTTTGCCGAGCACGTCCACCGGGCCGTCGACACAGACCGCGCCGATGGCGACAACGGCATTGACGCAGACAGGGGGGACGTAGGTTGGCTCGCCTTTTTTGAACTCCAGCACATGGCCGTGTCCTGTGGCAAACATGTAGTTGCGGTTCAATACAAATTCGGGCATGACTATCTCCTCAAAAGGTCAAAAAACCTGGGACTTCGGTCCCAGGAAACATCCACCAAGGATTAGGCTGCGCTCACCTCGTTACCGCGACCGTCCATTACGTACTGGATACGGACGCGGACTTTTCCGGCCGTGGCGTTGGCCACGGTGTAGGCGATGGTCAGGCGTACGTTCGCGCCGCCGTTGCTGGCCAGCGCTGCGGTCATCAACAGCGGGGTGCGCGTGTTGGCGCCCTGCATGATCGAGGTCGAGCCCAGGTAGGCGCCGGTGGTACCGGCAATGCCCACCAGGATCGTGGCTGCGGTACAGCCGGCGAAGGCTGTCTCCTCGATCACCTCGCCGCCGACGACCACCGCGCCGTAAGGCAGTGGGATGGCGTCGAAAGTGATGGTGTTGGCGACAGGGCCTGTGAGGGCCGGTTCAGTGGGGTCAACCGACAGTGCGACGGTGGAACCCAGGGTTTTCTTGGTGCCATCGGCACTGTCGATCACCCAGTCCTTGTGATTGAAAACGAAGTCGGCAGACAGAACTCCCTGCGCAGTGCGTGCGGCTATTTTCTTGGCCATGGTGATGTATCTCCTGAATTCGTTGGCACCGAGTCCGCCCGGACCCAGTGCTGTGCAGCCTTAGATTGCGGTGTAAATGCTCAGCACGCCGTGATCTTCCACGGTGTTGCCCGAGTATTGGGTGTAGAACTGGGGCTTCTTGAAGCCCAGAATCTTGCCGGTCTCGATGCCCTGCTGGTTGCCGTAGTCGAACTCTTTCTCGTTCCACTCGGGCTCGCCCAGATCAGCCATGCCCAGGGCTTGTGCGCCGCAGAACAGGATTTGCTGGCCGTCGATCGCGCCGGCGCCACCCCACTTGCTGCCGGAAGTAGCCAGGCGAGTGTTGTAGACGTGGCGGAACTCGTGCAGGTAGATGCCGTCGATCTTGACTGCGCCGCCGCTGAAGAGGTTGTCGTTCTTGTTGCTCTGGGTGTAGCGCAAGTTGGCCATGTACGTCGGGTCCAGCTTCAGGCGCGACATGCCTTGCGGGGTGATGAAGGCGTGGAAAGTCTCTTCTCCGCCCTTCTCCTTAATGCCGCGAATGTAGTTGTCCTTGGCGTAGGCCTTGGCCTGCACGAACATCTCCCAGCAGGGGTAGTCGCCGGTGCCGGTTGCGCCAGCCACGATGCCGCCAGTGCCCGTTCCCCACAGTATGGACTTGGTGCCTTCGTCCCACTGACCGTAGCGCTTGGCGCTCGGGGCGGTGACGTCAGCAGCGAACTCCAGGAACGGCAGGTCGGAACCTACGCGGGGTGCGCCCGAGTTCTTCTGGCTGTACGCCACGCCGGACATGGTCAGGAACGCCAGCTGGTCGATACGATCGGCGAGCTGGTAAGCCAGTTTGTCGCGGGACTCGGTACGGAAGTTGACGATCGACTTCTGGTCGGCCATCTTGCCTTCGTGACGGTTGGCGAAGCGCATCTGGTCGATGCGGATCACCTGGTCGTACGACTTCAGCGCCTCTTCGTTACCTTCCAGCGTGCGGTCGCCCGCAACGCCGTCGCCTTCGGAGTCGGCCAGCAGCGTGATCACTGCGCGGGCGCCCTTCTCGGACTTCTTCAGTTCGGTGACATGCTGGATCAGGGAATTGGAACCTGCGCCGAGGAACTGGCCGACGAAGGACATGTTGCGGGCCTGAGACCAGAGGTCTTTGCTCCAGGTGGTTTTCTGCTCGTTGGTGAGCAGTGCGAAGTTGGTCATTGACATGGTGAGGCTCCTATAGTTAAAAGACGATTTCTCCAACACACTCTCGCGGCGTCTGCGTCTGCCTGTGTCGATGGCAAAGTTCGAGAAAACGGCGTTTAACGGAGTCGAACCGGCTGGGATGTCGCACCCAGCTGCGCGATGCCGATATAATCCTCGGCGGGGATGACCACTAGCGGCGGTCAGTCGTTATAGCGCGACTCTATCAGAGATTATAAGACTCTGCAAGGAAACTTACAGGAAGTCCCCCCTCATCTTCGCCTTGGTTGCTTCAGGCAGTGCGTTGAACTCCTTGTCGGTCATGTCCTTGGCGTTCGGTGTCTGGGCGGTCTGACCTGCCTTGTCACTGTCCATCCCTGCCGCGCTGGAGTTAGCCGGCTGGCGCCCGGCGGCATCTAGGTTCTTGGCTATGGCAGCTGCTTTGCGGTCGCTGCCGGTGTTTGCGGCTCCCAGCCCGGTCTTTTCACCCCCGGTCTCGCCAGGCGCTTTACGCCCCATCACCGACTCGACGGCCTTAGCCAGCGCCTTCGAAGGCGACAGGCGCAGGCGCTCCATCAGACCGTTCTGCTTGTCGAGGATGTCATCGACCAGATCCTGGTCATAGTCGTCATGCCCTCCCACCAGTTGGGGGTACTTCTCCTCGAGGCGTTCGACCGTCATCTCCATGCGCATGTCTTCTAGCGCCTGGTCCTTGGCCTGCCCGGTGAGCTGACCGGACTCGGCGATGGCAATCTGACGGTTCAGGTAGTCCGCCTGGGAACTGATGTCTGCGGCCTTCTCCTCGTTGCCGTCCAGCAGCGCAGCCCTCTCCTGTTTGCGTAGCGCAGCTACGTCGGCGACGGCTTTCTCCACGTCCAGGTTGCGCTGGACCTTGCCAATCGAGGCTTCCAGCTCGGTAGCTCGGCGCTCGGCGGCTTCGCGAAGCTCGCGCTCTTTCCCGAGCTGTGCGTCGAAGCGGTCCTTGGGGATCATTGGGCCTGGCGAGGCGTCAGGGTCTTTGTCCTTCTTGGCGAACTTGCCCTCGGCATCGCGGGGCTTGCCCAGTTCCTCGATGGCAAGTTCTTCCGCGGTCGGCTCGATCTTTTCTTCGACTGCCGCCGCGGCCGGGGCGATGATGTCGCCACGGGCGATAGCGGCTGCGTCGTCGTCGCCGGATGCGCTACCTGCAGTGCCGTCGTCAGCGGCGTCCATCAGTCGGGCAAACAGGGAGTGAGTTTTGCGGTTCATGGGTTATTCTCCTTTGGTGGGTTGTGCTGCTTGTGCGAACGCGGCCGCTCTTGTGGCGTCTGCGTTCTCTTGTTGTTTCCGCTCTGCCAGCTGTTTCTGGTGTTCGTGGGCGTCTGCCTTGAGGGCGAACTCCCGCTCGGCGAGGTCTTTCTTGTGCGCGTGCTCGTCTTCCTTCAGCGCGAACTCTCGATCCTGCGTCTGCGCCTGCTGCTCGGCTGCCGGGTCGATGCCGTCGCCTGCGCCGATCTCGGCTTCGGTGGCCTGTGCCTCGGCGAGGGTCTTTTCGACCTGGGCCATGCGCAGCTTCGCGCTGGCCTGCTTGTCCATGGCCTCGGCCTCCAGCTTCACTACGGCAGCCTCGGCGGCGCGCGCCTTGAGGGCGGCGTCTCGCTGGGCTTCCGGCGAGTCCTGATTGCCGGCCATTTCCTTGATCATGTCCGCCTTGCGCTGCAGGCGGCTGGCCTCGATGGCAAAGTGCTCGGGTATGTTCATCCCCGCCTCGCGCATTGCCATAATCTGCTCGAACTGGCTGTCCTCCATCGTCGCCCTGGCCGGGGTCGAAGTGACGATGATCTCGTACTCGCCCATGGTCAGGTCGTTGACGATCTCCCCCGTCACCTCGTCGTACTGGTTCACCGTGACCTCGTCGGTCTCGTGGGAGGCATCCCCCTTGATGCTCGTGACCAGGCGCTCTTCGGTGTAGAACTCCTGCACGATGTCGAGCACGTTGCGGGCGATCATCCAGTCCGTGCGCTCGAGGTTGTCGAGGGTTTTCGACATGCCCGCCGCCCCCCGCTGCTGTTTGTAGGCGATGGCCTTCGCGGCGACGTCCTCGCGGTCGAAGCCCTGCATGCTGTCGCTCACCGCGCTGATGGTCTTGATGTGCTCCTCGGCCTTGTAGCTGATGCGGTCGAGACCTTGCGGGGTAGCGTTCGGGGTGATCTTCTCGGCGTTGCTGATGTCGTCCAGCTCAAGCACCAGCCCTGTGGAGGCGCCATTCTGCTCGAGCTCCTCGATGGACATGTTCTTCAGGGTGCCTTTCTTGATCTTCCACCCGCTGTTCGCGGTGGTGTTGACCACGTGTAGTTCCTGGCTGGAGACCTTGTTCAGCAGTTCCTGGCTGCCGAGCAGGTTCTCCACCACGCCCACCGTCTTGCCATAGCGGAAGAATGGGAAGTACGGCACCACGGTGAAGTGTTTGTAGGGGCTCCAGTCGTCGTGCAGCAGTACGTTGTCTGCGGTGACACACCAGCGCACACGCTTGACCAGCTTCTTCGTCGTGGAGAGGCTCCCTTGGCTCTTCTCGAGCACCGATGCGATCTTGTTCCTGTCCCAGGCGTTCGGGATGGGCCTCATATCCCCGGTTTTCACGTCGACGAAGTGCAGCTGCTTGTCGAGCTTGCGGTACTGGCGGTCGAGCACGCGGATGTTCCTGCGCACGCCGTCCTGCTCGGGAGGGCCGAGGTAGCTGGCGATGGGTAGCGGCCCTGAGAAGCGGTCGCGCACCCGCTCGATGCTGTCGTAGCCGTATATGAAGGAACTGCCTTCCTTGTTCTTCAGGTACTCCGCGTCTTCCTCGGAGTACAGGATGGCCACATCCTGCGGGGTCATCCACTTGGTGGTTATCACATCCATCCACTTGTCGGGGTCATACTCCTCGGCATCCGGGTCGATCATCACATTCTTCGAGTTCAGGTTCTCGATCCGCACCTCGCCCTTCATGCTGTCGGTGAAGTCGAGGCGAATGTCGACGAAGCCTCGAGAGCGGATCAGTCCGTCCGCGAACAGCTCGGAGCGCACCCACGGCATCTGGTTGTTCTGGGCGATCTGCATCCACACCTTGGTCAACGCCTCGGCGGTATCTGGTTCGGACCCGTTTGCCGGGCGGTACAGGATTTCACTACGGTTGTTGATCTGCTCGCCGAGGATGGTGGAGAGCGTGGAGAGAATCTTGTTGATGGTCAGGGCGGGGCGGCGCTGCAGGGTCAGTGCGTTGAGGTCCTTGAGTTCCCACTGGTTGCCGATGGTGAACTCGTCGCAACGGTAGGCTTTCTCAAGGAATGCCAGGTGCCCACGGTCTCTACAATACTGGTACCTCACCCACTGCGCATAGGCGGCTGCGTCGTTAATCGGCATTAGCTGTCCCTCATTTCATCGCGGGTTGTGCGAAGAGTTTCATAGAGGGCCTGAAGGGTGGGTTCGTCGGCGCTGCGCAGATAATCCTGCGCCCACGCCCAGTCAGGGTTGTGCTGATTCCCGGTAAAGCGGGCCGTCCCCTGTTTTGTATAGGCGACGGCCATCTCCATCGTTGGAATGCCTACACCGTTGATAGCATCAATCAGGAGTGTTCTCATCATTTCAAGAACCTGAGTTTGTAGGTCGTGGAATCTACCAAGGCGACGATCTCGTCAATGATGTTCTGGAGGGCTGTGTCCTTGCGGTCTGCGCACTCGAACCGACAGGCGGAAATGTGCTTCTGCAGGGCGCCCATCAGGTCGAGGGGTTCAGTGTGGGCGGTGTAGCGGATGGGGAAGCTCTCAATCAGCCCGTAGCGACCCTGGTAGGCCTCAGCCAGCGCGTCTGCGAGACCTACGATACCGTCGTAGAACTCGTTCAGGGCCACGTGGGTAGCGTAGGAGCGAGTGCGTAAGTGCATGACGTGCGCCGCTGTTCGCGCGTGAAACAACAGCATGATCAGTTCGCCCAAAGCCGTGCTCCCTTTAGATTTTGTCAGAGAGTAGCAGAGAGTTGAGGAAATGTAAACTACGCCGACATGTGGCCGCCATCCCCGCGCCCCAGGTTCTTCAGCTTGTCGCGCCAGCTCTTTAGCTCCTTGGGCTGCGGGAGCTTCGGCGCCGAGCGGGACAGCGTAAGGCGCACGGCCCAGGCTGTGGCGTCTATGCAGTTATGCACGACCACCCCGCCGTGGATCAGGAAATTTCGCGTCCCCGCCACGTCGAAGTTATATGTCGGTTGGAACCCGGTCCTCCGGGCTGAGACGACCTTCACGAATAGCCTGTCGGTATCGCTCGTGGCGTGCTGGGTTACTCGTAAGTCTTCGGGCGTTGTTAGCACATTTTCTATTGCAGAATACGGAGCCATTAGGTAGGCGGGAAAGAACCTCTCGCCCGCAGGCCGAACATTCGCGCTTGTGTTTGTCGGCGCCTGTTTCTCGGCAAGTTTGACAGTAGCTTGAGGCGTTCCCTTTTGCGAGCCGCATTGTTGCCCCGCAACACTTGCACTTTCGCGAAATATGTTTCTCTGCGTATCGCTTTTTATCTCGGCAGCTCTCGGAGCAGAACAAACTATGCCCGACACCGTGGGGGCCGGGGATGAATTCTGTGCTGCAATACTCGCACTTAATAGGCGTCGAATAAACGTCGTCACTGTGCTTGTTAGTTTGCTTGCAACGGCACTTTTGTGAGCAATAAATCGTAGCGTCGTTATCGCGAAGTTTAAGAGTAAATTCTTTCTTGCACTCGGGGCATGTTCGACTGCGTGCAACACCTTTTCGCAGCCTTCTAGGGCTGGTGTAAGCGCCGGCTTTCGCAGCGGCAGCCTTGCTTCGGATATTCTCGAGGTGCAGTAGTTGCTCTGAAGTTCTACCGTGAGCACACCTTGATTCTGAGTGTTCACCAGCATGTTCTTTAGCTGAGAGGCACTGTAAGTTATCCAGTTCGTTATTATCTTTATTATCGTCTTTGTGGTGGATATGAGCGCCCACAGGTTGTTCCCCGTAAATGCGAGCATAGGCGTACTGATGGAGCCACAGACGTTTACCATCGACGGTTGTTGTGGACTGGTAATAACCCCTCCCTTTTTTCCCCCACTTAAGGCCGTATCTCTGAATTTGCATAAGTTCTTCCTCACTATTTGGCTGGCGCTGGTTAAATCGCCCGCGTAGACATACCCCGTTGAAGTGAGTACGGGGTGCGCAGGAGTGATTTCCAAAATAGTGCCGTCGTCTAGCACCACCTCCAGCAACAGTTTTACCCCTGTGCAGTGATAGTCACTGACAATCCCAACAATAACGTTGGTTCCGTCGTAAGTAAGCACCTCGTCCCCGTCCTTCAGCGAGCCCATTCTCACAGCTCTGAGAGGGCAGTCTACCATAGTGTCGTCAGAAAAGCAATCATCGTGCTTCCCTGCCGGGAACCTCAGCAATTCGCGCTGGTACGTCGGAAACCAGCTGGCTTCCTTGGGGTAGTAGACCTTGCCGAGCTGCATCCGCCCTTTCAACGGGTTCGCGCGCACCATCTTGTCGGTCAGCGGCACCAGGGTCTCGTAGGCCGGGTACATGCGACGTTCCTCGCAGCGCTTGGTGAACTGGGACTTGAGCGTCTTCCATATCTGCCCGTCCTCAACACCCAGCAGTGAGGACCCGACGTCCTTGGTGCACCACTGCTCGTAGTAGTCGAGCATGGTGTCGACGATCATGTTTCCATCTGCGCTGCGGAACCGGAGGACGTCGAGCACGAACAGATTGTCGTTCTCGTCCTGCAGGATCGTCACCCCAACCGTCCAGTCGTTCTGCGCGCCCTCGGTGATGGCGAAGTCCCATGCCTGATAGATGAAGCGGTGCCTAGCGTGAGGGGCGTGCACGTAGTAGCGGAACATGTCCTTGCTGAAGTAGATACCCTCGTCCGGCGTAGGATTCTGCTGGTAGAGCGAGTCCCACATCCGCTTCAATCCGGAGGCGATGTAGTTCGCCTTCTTCCTGAGCAGCGCCTGCAGGGTGTAGCGCGCTTCGTGCAGGGCGGAGTTGTGCGGACGAGTCATGACAGCGTCGGCGGGCACCGGTGCGCCTGCGGGTATCTCAACGATGCTGTCGTCGGCCAGGATGTACTCGTCGCCGACCTCGTTGATCGCCGGGTAGCGGACGATCTCGAACTGGTCGCCCTCCCCGCCGGCCATCACACTCTGAATGCGCCCTGCCCAGTCGTCTTCCGACCAGCTGGTCATAATTCCCAGCACGCCGCCGCCGGGGGCGAGGCGCGAGTGAGCGGTGGAGATGTACCACTCCCAGATACTATCGCGCTGGGACTGAGAATCACTCGCCTCTATGTCTTTGATTAAGTCATCTAAAACAAGGATATGCGCGCCCCTACCTGTGATGGCCGAGCCCACGCCTGCTGCAAGGTAGCCTCCGCCGGCTGTCAGGTTCCAGTTCTCCGTCGACTGACTGTTCGGATCGAGCACGCATAGAGGGAACACGGCGTGGTAGGCCGGGTCACGCAACAGGTCGCGAATATAGCGCGAGAAGCTCAGCGAGAGGGACGTTGTGTGGCTGGCGGCGATGATTTCCCAGTCGGGGTGATCCCCTAGCACCCACGGGGCGAAGTGCCGACTGCCAATTTCTGACTTTCCAAGTCTCGGAGGTGTCATCAACAAGAGTCGAGGTTCCTTTCCAAGCTCTACGTCGCGCTTGAACCGCTCCAGCCGTCGGCAGATGTCCTTGTGGACCCAACCCGCGTCGTATTTCGGTCGAAAGCGTTGAATGAAGGGTAGCAAGCGGCGTCGAGCGAGGGTTCGGTTGGCCAGCTCGGCCTGGGGGTTGGCTTTGGCCTGTTTGTCGTCGAACTGCGGGGCGGTGTAGGGCTCTTCCGAGGCGTTTGCCGGCGCTTGGGGCGGTGTTGGCGCCTGCGGAGAGACGCCGACCTTGCGACGGGGCTTCCTGGCCGGCCCTGGAGGGGTTTCTGGCTCCGAAACAGGGGCGGTTTTACCTTTGTCGTAGCAGAAGTTGCACACTTCGCCGACGAAAGAGGCTGTCGTGCGCTCAGTTTCGCAGGCTGGGCAGAGGGTGAAGCTCGTGTCAGACAAGGCGGGAACGATCATCGGAGTTGAGCCTACAGACGCAATCACTGACCTCGTTAATCTCGAAATGGCGAGGGTTCAACCCTAGCTCACTCACGATACGGCGAATGGCCGTTTCCCACCGGTCTTTTCTAACAAGCTCACCGTCAGCACGAAACTCGTAGTCCTCATGTTTCGCGTCACGGACTTCTGGAAGTCTGAAGTCAAGCTCAGTTACGTCACGAGTCAAGGACACGGCTTTCTCCTTCAATGATGTTCAGCAATTCTTCGTCGCTCAGCGCTTCGTACATGCTGCGCAAGCGGGCCTGGTTCGTCGTCAGCTCGATGCTCTTCTTCTCAGGCTCGTATAGGCCCAACATCTTCCCTACCTCACGTGCGCCAGCAATCATTCCCATCGGGTCGGCCATCATCCTGGACATGTCGATCGCCTCTACCAACACCTGAATCATGTCGCCGCGCTTGATCTGCACGGCCGAGCTGAGTTCAGAGCGCGCCGTCTCGAGTGCAAATGCAACATCGGGCGAACGCAACACGGTAGTGGCAGGTTGTGTCGGAGAATATCCCGCCTCGGCCATGGCTTTACCGTTGGGTTTTCCGTCGAGGATCGCCTCGACGAAGACTGCCTGCTTCTCGGTAAGGATGATTGTGGATTTCTTTCTGGCCATGTTGCGCACTTTATCAGAGTGTGTCAGAGTTTGCAAAACATGACGTAGACGATGACACGAGGAGAGAGCCATGAGCACAAAAGACACCCGGTGGGTCAGGCACACCATGAAGCAGACGAAGTCCTACGAGGCGAGGAAGGAAATTATCTCCGCGTCAGACCTGTACCCGCTCTCCACCACGGAGCTGAATCACTTCGATACTGAACACCTGGTGCTGGATGAGTTCGGCGAGCCGGGTGGGGAGAATTTTAAAAATGAGTAAGCAGAAAATACTCTACGTGGAATGGATCGACAGCTCGACGACAAGTGGCTGGCAGAGGAGCGCGGACATCGAGGCTTTGCGAAACCGATCGGCCAAGTGTTGCTCATGTGGGTTCTTGGTTAAAGAAAATAAGCATGAGTTGGTGCTGGCGCAGAATGCCTCCGCTGACGGAATGTCCTCCCCATACGGAGAATTGATTCATATTCCGATTGTGTGCATCACCCGTAGAAAAAAGTTGTAGAAAATTATAAAAAATAAAAGGCAGGTTCTTCAGAAGAACATCGTCATAAATATTCTGGAAAAAATATTTCATGAAAATTTGTTGAGTATGGACGTTCGGCATCCCTCCCCCTCCCTTCCCAACAGGCCACCCAGTTCGGATTCGGTTTCGTATTCCGAGTTATGGGTGCGCATGAACCCGCGCACCTGTAAAGCGGTTGATGTGTAGTTAGATCAATCTCGATCTAGCTCTCACTTCAAGGAGCTTCATCATGAACATCAAACAAATGCGCGCAGCGAATGCCAAGATCAACCCTACCAAGGTTACTGCCAAAGGCAATGACTCCACACTGACTCAGCGTGCCGCCATCACCATCGGTGCAGCTCCGTCTGCCGTCGTCGGTTTCTTCAGCGACATCGGCGCTAGCTACACCTACCACGAAGCGGTTCGCAAGGGCCAGCTGTAGTCAACTCGAGGCGCGTGCGAACCGCCTCGTTTCTTTTATTAGCACTACAACATAAGGGACTACGTCATGTTCATACCGCATCTCGACATCATGCCGCTGATGTACGGGCTTGTGATCTTCATCGGCCTCTGGTCGATGTGGAGCAAGCTGGTCAGCGGCCACATCCTCGCCTTGTTCATCGAGGCTTCCGTGTTCTGGCTGGTGTTCAGCCTGCACGGCGGCACCATGGCAGGCGGCTTCGCTGCGGCCATCGCAGCCTTACTTGCCGGCGTGGTGTTCCCGCGCATGCTTAGGAGGTCTAAATGAAATACTCACCTGTCATACTCACCGCGGAAGCGTGTGAAGTACTCGTTTCTCACTTCCACGCTCACGCCTTTGAATGCGACTCACCGTCCACCCTGCTTAATCACGGCCAGCAGTACGACTACTACCGCGACCACGCTGTGAAGCAGGGCTGGAACCGCATCACCGATTTTTATCCTGAAAGGAGGAAGCATGAAGCTAGTGACCAATCAATCCGACTTGTCGGCTGATCCCGACACCGCAGCCTGGCTGTTCGAGTCCGCGCAGGTGGACACGGGCAGCGACCCGCTCAACATTTTGTTGCAGCGGGAAATGGAAGACGAGCTGGACGACATGGTGTTGTTCGCTCGGCAGTACCGCAACTGATCCTGTAGTCCAACGTCATATCCACTTACTTTGAAGGAGACTCACATGAATAAGCACACCATCCTCAGCACCATCCAATCCGTTGACCTGTACTCGCAACTCTCCTGCCTTGGCAGCATGCAGTACGTGGTCACCGCCGAAGCGATTCGCGGCGCGATGAAACTCATCCCGGACAATCCCACTCATGAATCCATCGAGCTGTTCCTGAACGAGGAACGCAATCTCAAGCTCGACATCGAGTACGCCAGCAACCATCTCGGCGACGGCACGGATCGCGGCGACAAAGCGGGCTTGACCTCGCGTCACGATGTGGAGACCACGCCGGGCAACTACTACGAGGCGCGTCGCAACCTTCAGGCGCTGCTCGACCTGCGGCAGGACTTGCTCGACATGAACGAGGAACTCACTGCCGGCATGGAGCAGGGCGAAGAGCGCACTTTGTTCAACACGCTCAAGTTCATGGAGACGCAGCAGGTCATCGACCCGATGCTCTACAAGCGGACGTACATCAACAACAAGCGTCTCGGCCTGAAGAACTATGGCCAGACCATGGCCGACTACGTCACGCAGGAAACTACGCGTGCGGTGGAATCCATGGCGCGCTTCGTGGCCAAGGGCGAGTACGCTGTCCAGTTTTTGGAAGGTCTCGATCCAATCGAAGGGCCAATCGACGAGCGCATCATCGAGAACTTGCTCAAGCGCTGCATCGCGAAACTGATCACGCGTCGCATCAAGATCGGTCAGACCTTGTCATGGCGCACTGACATCGAGCAGCGTCTCGAAGCCGAAGGCGACATGACGTTCATCGAGAAAGCCATCGTTGCACTCGGCGGTGTCGTTCCAGAAGAAGCCGTCGTTCCTGACGAAGTCATCGAAGACATTCAACCTACTCAGCCTGCGCATAACATGGCGGCACAATTCGATACCTTCACAAAGTTCCAGGCATGGCAAGAAGCACAAGCGTTGAAAGTCCCCGGCCAATCGTTGCAGAAACAAAACATGGCACCGGGGGCATGCACCACAACTCATTTCAGTTAACCAACACGACCATCGCAGTTCATCGCGGTGGTCATTTTTAACATCCGCAAGAAACTATGGGACGAAAAAGTTACACCTGTTACACATTTTAAAACTTCAACCTATATATACAGCTATATATTTATTATTAGTAATAGTTACAGTACAAAGTAGACCTAAAAATCTGTAACAGTGTAACATTTAGTATATAAATAACCATCCAACCCCTGTAAACATTGACTTCATAGCCTGTTTCACTTTCTGTTTCACTTTGACCAAATGTGACACTTTAATTCGTAACATAATACCCGAGTAAAACAGTCACCCAATATCATTTTAAGTGGAGTCTTAAATACATCTTCTAAAATGTGAAACATCGAGTCTTTTTGAGCTTTTTAAACACCCCTGTTTTTGCACAATCTGTTTACTATTCACAAACAGATTGTTTATCTGTTCAATACAAAATGTTTCAGTATTCAGCATCACCAAATATTCATCTAGCACACATCTTCACACATTAATTATTCAAGCGTACACTCTTTCACAATCTGTGCGATTCAGCTCAGAGCATCCCAGAGTTACCGAGGTGAACCCATGGACCTGACATTCCTATCGACGGATGCCCCGTTGACAAAAACAATAACAAAACTCAAAGACGGTAGTCTCCATAAAGAAGCCTACCCCCACCGCAAAAACTTCACCAGCCTGAACCTGAAGGCCAACAACCTCAACGATCTGTTCAAACACATCAAAGCCCAGTCCATGACGGCAGCTAAACCCTGCTTGCTCAAGGGCAAACTCGAACGCAAGCTGAACGATGAATCCCGCGCCGGCGCCACACGCACCGAAACAACCACACACTTCATCTGCTTCGATCTGGATCGTGCACAATTCAACAACCCCGATGAATTCATGAAATCCATAGGCATGGACCATGTAGCCTATGTCGTGCAATACAGCAGCAGTTATAAGCTCGATCCCAAAGACAAAACTCTATCCTGCCACATCTTTGTATGGTTAAGCAGTCCACGACCAGCACCTGAACTCAAGGCCTGGCTAATGCACCTCAACCTCACCATCACCGTGCTCAAGGATACACTTACCTTAGCACCTGCCGGCCACGCCCTACACTGGCCACTGGACATCACCGTATGCCAGAACGACAAACTGATCTATATCGCTGAACCCATCTTCAATAACATGAAGAGCCCTATTCCCCCCAGTGAGCGCGTACAACTGGTACCCAAGGTGCAACTCACCCTGGATGTAACCAAGATTGTCCTACGCCCACTAGACACTCTGAAAAAAGAAGCTCGGACTATCGTCAACAACCTGCGCATCGCAGCAGGGATGGACAAACTCAACATCAAAACTACCATGGACGGCGAACATGAAACCCAACGCGGGGTAGGCGAAATCACCCACTATGAAGTCTTCGACGATGGCCTCAGTGACTTCATTTATTTCAATCTGAATGGCGGTAACAGCAAGGGCTACTTCCACCCACGCGGTAATCTGAAACTACTCCACAACTTCAAGGGTGAGGCATTCCCCTACATCAAAGACATCCTCCCCCGCTACTACGCCGAACGCATGCACGCAGCCAGCTCGGCCAACACCACACCCAATGAAACCGGCGACACTCTACTCGCCTTCTGCGACAAAGCCACGGGGGACTACTATAAAGGTACCTGGAATGAAGGGAGCAAGCACCTTGAGATCCACCGCGCCAAGAACCGAGTTCAGATCGAAGACTTCCTCAAGGGCCACGGAAGACCATTAGGTGATTTCGTCCCCGAGTGGCAACTCAAGTTCGACCCGCTCAACCCCACAGTGTATGACCCTGTTGACCACATCATCAACACCTTCACGCCCAGCCACTACATGCACGAAGACAACCAGCGCAGTGCTCCTTTCCCTAACATTCAGGAACTCCTCGATAGCGCGGTAGGTACCAAGGAAGTACAAGCAGCCTTCCTGGACTGGCTGGCCTACATGTTCCAGACCAGGCAGAAACCTCAGACCGCATGGATACTTCATGGGACGTATGGGACTGGGAAGGGCATGCTGATCAACAAAGTGCTCATGCCCCTCTTCGGACGCAAGCACGTACATGCCATGCGTGCCTCTGAATTCAACGAAAAGTTCAACGGCTGGATGGAAAATGCCCTGATCGTCTTCGTCGACGAGATCGACGCCGACATGTTCACCAATGCCAAGGGCATCGAAAGCGACATGCGGAACCTAATCACCGAACCCAGTATCACCATCCGCCGCATGCGTACCGATGCCTACATGGTCAACAATTTCACGGGCTTTATCTTCGCCAGCAACAAGAACCAGCCCGTACACATTCCTGTCGGTGACCGACGCTACAACGTCGGCAGCTACCAGACCGAGCGCTACCTCCCCTCAGAGAAAGTCGTCACCGCCATAGGCTCAGACAAAGAACTCAGCGCCTTTGCCCATCATCTACAACACCGCGCTACCAACGCAGAAGCAGCACGAACCATCCTGCAGACAGAAGAGCGCACCGCCATCCAGCACCTGGGCATCACCAGCCTGGACGCCACCGCTAACGCACTTAAAGAAGGAGACTTCGGCACCCTGCTGGACGCCCTACCGGATGCAGCCACCATGCATGAACAAGCTAATGGCGGCAGCTACACCGCCAGCATGTATGTAGACATCCTCAAACGTATCCTATATGAAAAGCAAAACAAATTCACTCGTGACGAGCTGCACTGTGTCTTTAAACACTGCACAGGCTCAGCACCGGACGGCGCTTACAAGTTCAGCAAGATGCTGCGCCACCATGGACTAGACATCAAGGTCATCCGCAACGGCGAAGAAGTCTTCCGCGGCTTAGAGATTAACTGGAACATCACCGACAACGACCGCGCATACATGGTCAGCAAGTTCCCCAGCAAGACTAAATTAAAGGCCGTGAAGTAATTTAATCATTCATCAGATTAAGGAACCTAACCATGAAACCCACCAAACTCCGCAAGCCATGGCGTAGATACAATCTCTACCGCCGCAACTGGCGCGCCCTCGGCAGCACCATCATGCTCGCTACTGTAATCCTGACCGCATACACAATCGTCGCAGTCATCGACCAGCGCGAGGAAGCACGGGAAGCAGAACATCTTGCCCAGAAACTGCAGTGGCACCAGGAGGCCAACCTGATTACCATCCTGAACGAAGAACCCCTGATTGACAAAGACACCGGCATGGCCCTGGTAGCCAGAATTGAAACATATGGAGATAAGAAATAAAAGAACTGCTCCAATCGGTACCAGAATAATCCGGCCACACTCACTAATGGCTTTACAGATTCACCGCACGACTAAACAACCAAGAGGGAATTATGAAAATCGAGATTAAAGCAAGGTTTGACGGCGCGGTACTTTTTTCGCACGAAGCCGAAGAAAATAGCGTAAAGATTACTTTGGAGGCTGGGGTTAAAGACCATGCCAACCTTGCCGGCGCCTACCTTGCCGGCGCCTACCTTGCCGGCGCCAACCTTGACGGTGCCTACCTTGCCGGCGCCAACCTTGACGGTGCCAACCTTGCCGGCGCCAACCTTGTCAGTGCCTACCTTATCAGTGCCTACCTTGCCGGCGCCAACCTTGACCGTGCCAACCTTGACCGTGCCAACCTTGACGGTGCCAACCTTGACCGTGCCAGCCTTGTCAGTGCCAACCTTGCCGGCGCCAGCCTTGACGGTGCCAACCTTGACCATGCCAACCTTGCCGGCGCCAGCCTTGTCAGTGCCAACCTTGTCCATGCCAACCTTGACGGTGCCTACCTTGCCGGCGCCAACCTTGACGGTGCCAACCTTGCCGGCGCCAACCTTGTCAGTGCCTACCTTATCAGTGCCTACCTTGCCGGCGCCAA
>Ga0307377_10000360_pt1 | contig 61891 bp, 39 predicted proteins | sample TR3MG_FD_202535 | JGI IMG/M metagenome (GOLD analysis project Ga0307377, IMG submission 202535) | Soil microbial communities from Risofladan, Vaasa, Finland - TR-3 | ecosystem: Environmental > Terrestrial > Soil > Coastal area > Acid sulfate soil | place: Finland: Risofladan, Vaasa | collected... | reverse complement strand
GTACTCAGACCCTCACAGTCACAGTGACCAATGCTGGCGGCGCGGTGATGGCGACGCACGCCATCGAACTCAAGAGTCTGGTCTTTCTCCCGCTGGTATTGCGCAGGCAGTAGGAGGGCCAAGCGTGGATTGACATGCTGTTGTAGAGTGCTATGCTTTGCACGTAGGCATTGATGACCACGGATTGGCAGTCAGGGATCAGTCATCAGCCTCGCCTATGCATTGGCCAGGGAAGGAGTCGGAAATGAAGACCGGTTCGCTGAATGTCATTCTCGCAACTATGCTGCTCTTGGGCCTGCTTCCGCTAGCGGCCTTGAGCGCTCCGGCGGTGGGCACTGACGTGACCCCCACCCCGGGACAGCCCGTACCCTCTGTGCCTCCTGAAGGCCAGAAGGAGAACGTTTCGGCCACCCTGGTAGCAGCGTCGTGGGATGCGCTGCCGCCGGAAGTGCAGGCCAAGGTGGATCCCCGCCTCCTGGCCGAACTGCAGGGAAAAGTGCTCCCGGCCCACCTGGGTGGGGGCCACATGCAGGCAGAGCGTCGCCCGGCCGTAGGGAAGCCGCTGGAAAAAACCCGCTTCCTCGTCTACCTCAGGGCCAGGGCGAACCTGGAGGCGGTCGCCCAGCAGCGCTTCGCCACTCGCGTAGAGCGGCATCAGGCCGTCTATAACACATTGCTTAACACGGCGCGCTCCACGCAAGGGCCGGTCCAGGCGATCCTCAACGCGCGGGCAAGCCGGGGGGACGTGGCGGCCTACCAACCCTTCTACATCTTCAACGGCTTTGCCGTCGAAGGGAACCTGGAGACGATTGTCGAACTGGCCCAACGGGACGATGTGGAGCGGGTCGTGGCCAATTACCCGCTGGTGCCCCTATGGAAAGGGGAAGGGGCGGCCATTTCCCCACCCAGCCACCTGGGAGCGCTGCACCCTGACAACTGGAACATTGACCTGGTGGATGCGGAACGGGTGTGGAGCGAGTTGGGCGTCACCGGCCAGGGGGCGGTGGTGGGTGGCTTCGACACGGGTGTAGACTGGACCCACCCGGCCTTGCAAGAGAGGTACAGGGGCTATCGCCCGGCTGGCAGCAACCACAACTACAACTGGTTCGAGGCAGACACCAAACTCTACGAAGATGGGGATCTGGGGCCAAGCATGTCTAGCCAGCCGTACGACTGCGGCGAACACGGTACGCATACCATGGGCACGATGGTGGGGGACGGCGGCACTCCCGGCAGGCAGGTGGGGATGGCGCCTGGCGCGCAGTGGATTGCTGCACCGGGTGTTTGTGAAGGCAGCAGCCCCGGCGGCATCGGCGACGACATCGGCGGGATGAAGACCTTCCAGTGGTTCCTGTGCCCTACCGACCTGAGCGGCGCCCTCGCCACGGCCGACTGTTCCAGGGCTCCCGACGTCATCAACAACTCGTGGGGTTCGGCCAACCCGGCCGACGACACCTTCCGCCCCATCCTCCAGGCCCTGCGGGCGGCCGGCATCGCGCCGGTGTTTGCGGCGGGCAACCCCTCGGCGGGCCCCGGCTCCATCGGTGCGCCGGCCAACGTGCCGGAGGCCATCACGGTCGGCGCGACCGACGCGGGCGACCAGGTGGCCGGTTTCAGCGGGCGGGGCCCATCGTTCTACGAGGGGGAACAGAAGCCGGAACTCTCGGCGCCAGGCGTAGATGTCAACTCCACCGTGCCGGGCGGCGGCTACTCGGGGCCAACGTGGTCCGGCACCTCGATCGCCGCGCCTCACGTGGCGGGCCTGGTGGCCCTCATGGTCTCCGCCGACCTCCAGGATGGCTATCACGACTTGACCGTGGACGAACTGGAACGCTTTATGGAGTACACGGCAGTGGACCTGGGTGCGTCCGGCCCCGACGATGACTACGGCTACGGGCGCATAGACGCCTATCGCGCCGTGCGGTGGGTTCGCTCTGCCGGCGACCTGCAGGGCAGCGTGCGCGACGCGACCACCCGCGCCCTGATCGCAGGCGCAACCATCCGTGGCGTGAACAGCCCGTCGGGCGATGTCTTCGCCACCCATACCGACGCCAGCGGCCAGTACTCGACCACCGTCCCGGCCGGCACCTACGACGTCATGGTGGAGGCCTGGGGCTACCAGGGCGGTGCCTTCCTGGGCCAGACCGTGCTCACCGGTACCCTGTCCATTGCCGATTTTGCGTTGTCCGCGCTGCCCACCGCCAGGCTGACCGGCCGGGTGCTCAGCGGGACTGTGCCTGTCAGTGGGGCGCTGGTCTACGTCGCTGCCAATCCGGCGATCCGCTACACGAGTGGTGCCAACGGGGCCTACACGTTGACGCTGCCGGCCGGTACCCACGGCATGGTGGTGCAGGCGAGTGCGTACCGCATTTTGCGAGAAGACGTGAGTGTGGTCCTCGGCGGCTCGACCCACACATTCTCGTTGACGCCAGCGCCGACGATCCTGCTCGTGGATGCCGATACGTACGCAGGATGGTTCTTCGGCTGGCCGGTGCACCACTTCTTCCGGTGGAGCCTGGACCGTGAAAACTACCTGTACGACTTGTGGAGGGTCCAGTACACCACGTTCCACGACACGCGCATCTCGCCGGACGGTAGTGTCGCCTACGGCATTCCATCGCTTGCTACCCTGGGGACCTATGACCTGGTCATGTGGGCCCACGGCGGCGGCCGCTGGGGAACGACGGGCAGCACGGTAGGGATGGGCGCAGACGACGAACTGATGGCGTACCTGGACGGCGGGGGCCGGCTGATCATCTCCGGGCAGGACCTGGGGCAGGACGCTGGGACAACCTTTTACGACGACTACTTGCACGCCTCGTGGGTGACGGATCTGGCCGCTGGCGAGGGGGATACGGTCTCTGGGCATGGCTTTCTGGCCGGCTTGAACCTGCCGATCACGAACGCCAGCCTGCACGAGTATGCCAATGGATTCACCTATCTCCGGCCTGATGGGGTGGCTCCCCGGGATGGCGCGGCCTCCCCGGTGCTGGTCTACAACAATGGCAATGGAGCAGCGGCACTGGCCATAGACCCGTGTGATGCCTCCTACCGGGCCGTCTACTTTGCCCTGGGCTACGAAAACATCGGCCCGCGGGCTGCCAACCGCGATCCGGCCATCGCCGAGGTGCTGGACCGCAGCATCGGTTGGGCCGTGGGCACCCGGCCATCCTACGGGGTCAGCGTGGCCATTACTCCCGCGCGCCAGATGGATTTGCCCGGGAGCATCGTGCGCTACGACCTGGGCATCTCCAATACTGGCAATCAGGCGGCCACCTATCGGCTGCGCCTGAGCGGCAATGCCTGGCCTACCCGCATCCTCAGCGGCACCGCCGAAGTGACTTCGCCGCTGGCCATCCTACCCTGTACGCGGCAGGATCTGGTGCTGGAAGTGGAAATCCCGACCACGGCCAGCATCAACGACGCCGACACCGTCACTGTGACCGGTTCTCGCGACCCGGCCGGCACGCCCAGCCATAGTGTGAATGTGACGACGATCGCCGCCTCGCAATGGCAAGCGGAAGCGTCCATGCCCACGGCGCGCTACCGGTTGGCGGCGGCAGCCGTGCCTGGCAGCCATCACTATTACGCTATCGGGGGCTGGGGCGGCGGGTGGTGGGACGTGCCTATGGATGCCAACGAGCGCTACGATGCCTGTACCGGCGAGTGGGAGGTGATGAGGCCCCTGCCCAAGGCACTGGCCAACGTCGGCGCGGCGGCACTGAATGGCAAGGTATACGTGGTCGGTGGCATGGACCAGAACGAGAGGCACCAGGATGCTGTCTACGTCTACGATCCGGCGACCGACGCGTGGTCGGCGGCGGCCGAACTACCCGAGGCGCTGTGCGGGGTAGCGTTAGCCAGCGCGGGCGGCAAACTCTACGCCTTCGGCGGCGTGACTACCTACGGTGGGCATTCGGACCGTGCCTACCGGTACGATCCGACGACCGATGCGTGGGCTTCTGTGGCCTCCTTGCCTAGGGGCGGGCGGGCTTATGCGGCGGCGGCCGAATTGAGCGGCAGGATCTATGTCGTCGGCGGCTGGCCCAACGAACGCACAGTCGAGGTCTACGATCCCGCGACGGGGGGGTGGTCTATTGCCGCTCCGATGAGGATCGGGCGCCAGTCGCCCGGCATGGTGGCGACGCCCGACGGCTATCTGTACGTCTCGGGCGGTGGCAGCGGTTGGGAGGGGCTGGCCAGCGCCGAGCGCTACGACCCAGCCACCGGCACCTGGGAGGCCATCTCGGCGCTGAACGTCGGCAACCGCGCGGGCACGGCTTCCGCGTACGCGGCCGGCAAGATCTGGACCGTGGGGGGCGTGGGATGGGATGGCTTGACGACGGCCGCGAACGAGTCGCTGAACCTGTTCGACGCCTTTTGCCGCTCGAGTAAATTCGCCTGGCAGGGCACTGTGCAACCTGGTGGCCGCATCACCTACACGGTCGAGATGCGCGCCGATGCCGCTGGGCCGATTAGCGCCAGCCTGGTGGATCCCATTCCGGCCGGGACGACCTTCGCCGGTTTCGGCCCTAATCGTCCTGGAGCCAGGTACGATAGTGCGCGGAACCAGGTGACGTGGAGTGGTACGATTCCGGCCAGGTCCAGCCCACTGACCTTCACGTTCGGCGTGAACGTGAATAGCCTCGGCTGGGCGCATGGGAGCCCGGTCACCAACGTGGCCACGTTCAGCGACGGCAGCGGCCGCGTTTTCACCCGCACCCAGGTCAGCCTGGTCGAGTTCCCCGACGCCTCCCCCAGCGCCAAGCGGGTGAACAAGGGGGAGGCCGTGGCCGGCGAGGCCTTGACCTATACCATCCGCGTCGAGAACCGTTCGACGTTCAGCGGCACATTCAGCCTGCGCGACCCCATCCCGACCGGCACTTCCTATGTCCCCGGCAGCCTAACCTCGAGCCTGGGAGTGGGTGGGTACAGCCCGGCGCAACAGGCCATCACCTGGACGGGCAGGCTCCCCTCGGGCCATACCTATGCCAACACCAGCGACGATTACGAATGGGGCGACTCGTTCGACAATGGCACGCTGCCGGGGGTGGGCTTCGACTGGGTGGAGATCAGCAGTACCGGTACCCCGATCGGTTTCAATGGCCTCGATGATGGGTACGGTTACCCCATCGTCTTGCCATTCTCCTTTCCCTTCTACGGTACCGACTACACCGACATGGCCGTGGCGACCAACGGCACGGTTTACTTTGAGGACTGGTACATGGGCTTTCAGAACACGCCGATTCCTTCCGGCAATAACTACGAAGTCAACGCATTCATCGCTCTCCTGTGGGACGACCTGTACGTATCGCCGGGGACTGTGTACTACGAGGTGCAAGGCAGTGCACCCAACCGCCGGGTGGTGATCGAATACTACCAGGTGTCGAGTTGTTGTCCTTCACCCGACTATGGTACGTGGGAGGTCATCCTGTACGAGAATGGCGCAATCCTGATGCAGTATCTGGACGTGACCTTCGGCGACGCCCGTGACTATGGAGCGCAGGCGACGGTCGGCATTCAGAACTCGCCGACGCAGGGCCTCCAATACTCGTACAACACACCCGCCCTGTCCGGCGGCCTGGCCATCGTTTTCCTGCCTCCTGGCGCCTCGTGGAGGAGTGAGACCGACTACGCCGACGTGACCTTCGCCGTGCGTACCGGCCCAGCGTGGCCGGTCAACGGGTGGCTCACCAACACCGCCACCATCACCGGTCCCTACGGCCCGCTGCAACGCAGCGCGGGGACGCGGATCAACTCGCTGGACTTGAGCGGTTCGGTGAAAACGGCCGACAAGGCTGAGGCAGTCCCGGGTGAGGTGGTACGGTATACGTTGCTTTTGAAGCACGACGGCCTGCTGAACGCCACCGGGGTCATGCTCACCGACCCCATCCCGCCTGGCCTGGCCTACGTGCCCGGCAGCCTGACCTACACGTTGGGCGCCGCCCGCTACCACACGGCGACCAATACCATCATCTGGACGGGCGCGCTGCCCACGCTCTCCCAGCACAGCGCCGAGGTCTCGTTCGCCGTCACTCTGACCACGCTGCTGCGCGACTCGACGCCGGTGACCAACGTGGCCCACCTGAACGACGGGTACGGTAACCTGTACGGACTGGAGGCGGTCTTTGTGGAGCGCGGCTCGGGCCTGACCGCTTCCTTCAAGCAGGCGGATCCGCTCCGTGTGCTGCCCGGGGGCACCATCACCTATACGATCTACCTGCACAACTCTGGCAGCAGCCCAACGACGGGCCAGGTGCAGGACGCACTGCCGCCTGGGTTGACCTACGAAGCGGGGTCGCTCCTGTGTGGCAGCGGCTCCTGTACCTACGGTGCAGGTAAGATCACCTGGACGGGAGAGATCCCACCGAGGAGCATGGTGCCGGTGCGCTTCCGGGCCGCGGTGCCGGCCAATGTCGCACACGGGGACCGGATTACGAACACCGCCATCGTCACTGACACGGCCAGTGGCTTTGCCTGCCCCGTCCTGGCGGCGGTGACCGTCGTCGAGTATCCTGACGAGAATAGCAGGTTCTTGCCGCTGGTCATGCGCCATTAGCAGCGCTACCCGGGACGTGACGTCAAAGGAACCTGAAGTGGCCGCGTAACGTCTATCTGGACAATGAGTGAGCGTATGTTCGAAGATCATGCTGTGGACGAAAGCCAGAACCCACAGGCCGAGGCCGGCGGGGATGCGCGCCCCGCGCATCCCGCCGAGCCTACTGTGCCGCTGGACGACACGCGCCCTGTGCGGGCGGTCTCGCCCGACGACGTCGAGACTGCCGAGCTGCCGGGTGAACTGGGCGAGCCGACGATCGCAATGCCGCGCGTGCCCACCGGGGCTACACCGACGGCCAACCTGCCTCGCACTGTGCCGCCACCGCAGCGGCCTGGGTACGTGCCGCCCCGCCCGGTTTCTCACCCTCCCTCAGTCCCCCCCTCCAGGGGGGAGGGCCCCCTCAGTACCCCCCTCCAGGGGGGGGAGGAAGAGAGGGGGCTAGGGGGGGAGGTGGGATGCACCGTTCCCCGCTCCCTCTCTATAGGGACAGAGAGAGAGGGCGAAAACGCGGGCCGCGCCCGTGAGTAGGACGTTGATCCAGGCCGGCTTCGCCATCCTGGCGCTCTACACGCCGTCGCGCACCCTGTTCGGCGTCGTGCCGCTGGATTGGCGCGCGTGGGCGGTGATGGTCCCGGTGACGGCCGCCTCGTCGCTGGCGGGTGTGTACGTGACGCGCTGGATCCTCAGGCTCGTGCCGCTGCGGCAAGAGTAACCCGCCATCCCGTCGGCGGGACGGGTCCAGGTATCACCCAGGGCCGCCTGCTCGGGCGGCAGCATAACAGCGGGGGCCGGCGTAGAGGCTCCGCTGTTGGGCAGGGGCAGGCGGGGGAAATGCTCAACCAGGTCGCACAGTAGCGCGTCCGAGAGGCGCTCCCGGTTCGTCCACTGGGCGTCGCCAAAGATGCCATACAGCGTGCGCGGGTTGGCCTGCTCGATGCCCCGCAGCGCGTTCTGCAACGCCTGCCCCACGTTGGTGGTGTGAGCGCGCACGTCGCGCCAGTGGCAGCCGGGTGGGACCTGGAAGCGGTGCTGCTCGGGGAAACTGGCGTACCCCTCGTCGCCCTCCGATTCCTTCAGCGCCTGTTGCGTCTCCTCGTCGTACACGTCGGAGATGCGCTTGAAGAATAACAGGGGGAAGATGTAGGTCTTAAAATCGGCGGCGTCCACCGGCCCGCGCAGGATGTTGGCTGCTTCCCACAGGTGAGATTCCAGCGTGGATAGGTCGAGCGAGGGCTTCAACGTAGGGCCTCTTGTCTCATCGTGATGGACCGAGAAACTCAGTTGTGCTGTAGCCACGAAGCCTCTTGCAGAGAACCGTCCCCTGCTGTGACGCCGACGGGCGCACGTTGTTGACCTGGATCTGCCGGGGTACACAGGCCGCCTTGGCCACGGCCTCGTCCCGGGCAGCGCCGCAGGGTGGTTCTTGCACCTCAAGTATAGCACGTACTTCCACGAAGCGCAAAATTCTGGTTAGCGTGCACAAGCATCGGGATGGACCCTCTTAACCCAGCCTTGCCATAATAGAACTTCCGTGCTAGAATACCTCGATACGGCCGCCCAACCCGACCCAACAAGCAGACAAGCTGTACTTGTCTTTCGTCTGCTTACCCCCTGCTGAAATGCCAAGTTTATCACGCATGTGCCGGACAATAATGCATAATACAGTGTATAACTGGCCAAACATCCTCCTTTCGATTCTGCTACTCCTGCTGGCGGCCTGCACTCCCACCCCCGCCGTGTTCCCCACGCCGCCCGCGACGGCCCCCGCCCCCCCTGCCCCCCCTGCCCCCACCGAGACAACCCAACCCACCCCCACCCTGCCCCCCGTCGTCGGCCCTGAGCCATCCCACCGGGTGGCCGCCTTCTACTACCCCTGGTACAAGAACCCCGCCGTGGACGGCGCCTGGGACCACTGGGAGGGGCCGGACTTTCGCCCGCCGCTCGACGTCAGCAGCGACTACTACCCGCTCCTGGGTGCCTACAGCGCCACCGACCCGGCCGTCGTCGCCCGGCATTTCGCCTGGCTGCGCCAGGCGGGCGTGGGCGTCGTCATCGTCTCCTGGTGGGGGCAGCGCACACGCGAGGAGCGAGCCGTGCCCGTGCTCCTGGAGATGGGGCAACGCTACGGCATCCAGATCGCCTTTCACGTCGAACCCTACGGCGGGCGCACTGCCGGGCGGCTGGTGGAGGACGTCCAGTACCTCTACGCCCACTATGGCGACCACCCGGCCTTTTACCGCACCACCGGTTCGACCCGCTGGAGCCCCAATGACCGCTCCCAGGGTGTCTTCTTCGTCTGGCTGATCGAACGCCCCGACACCCAGTCTCAGCCGGTCGAGGCCACTTACTGGCGCGAGGCGATAGACGCCATCCACGCCCTCCCCGACGGCGGGCTGGTGATCGCCAACACCACCCGCACTGACTGGGTGGACGGCGGCCACTTTGACGGGCTGTACAACTATGCCACGCTCCATCTCGATGAGGGCGAGGGGTTCGGCTGGGCGCGGGGCCTGCCTCCGGACATCTGGTACGTGCCCGGCGTCGTCCCCGGCTTCTCCGCCCGCCGCATCGGCTACCCAGACGACACCTACGTGCCCCGCCGGGACGGCGCCACCTACGACGAGCAATGGCAGGCCGCCCTGGGTACCGGCGTCGAGCCTGCCCTGGTCTCCATCACTTCCTTCAACGAGTGGCACGAGGGGACGCAGATCGAGCCGGCGGCAGCGGGCGCAGACAATCGCCTGGGGTACACCTACGTGGACTACGGGTCGCTCCCGCCAGAGGGCTACCTGGCCCTCACCCGCCGCTGGGCCGAGCAGCTCCTGACCATCGCGTGGCCTCCCACCTACCGGGTCCGCATCCACATCACGACCACCTCCGATTGGACCACCCTCGGCCTGGTGGACGGCGGAGCCTGGCTGCGCCCTGACCTGGTCTCGGCCAGCCCGGAGGCCACCTACGCCTGGCTGGAGCGGGGCCGTTTCCTGCTCACCCAGCCCATCACCCGCTCCGAGGCGGGAGGGACCGTCGAGATGGTGGTGGATGTGCTGCTCACGGGCCTGGAGGAGGGGGAGACGCTGGGGTTCGAGATCGAGCGCGGCCACCTGGGCGCGACCCGGGTGGTGCTGTCGAACTACCTGGGGCCTGAACCGGTCGCGGTCGGAACCTTCGAGTGGGGTGGTATCAACCCCGGCGAGCGCAACGCCTACCCCATCCAGGTCCCCGCCGCAGTCCTGCTGGACTCGCCACGTTAGTTCGATCCCGCTCATCGTTCGAATGCGAACAGAGCCCCTTGAGTGATTACGGTGGCGTATGCATTCTGCTCTAATGTCAGGTAGACCCCATCAATCTGATTTGTGCTGGCTCGATATTCTCTCGCATGCTCTTCTGACCAGAAGAAGACCGAGTTCCGTCAGTAGGCGTGGATGATGTTGGGCTCTGCAAAGGTCTGCCAGTCAACCTGGGGCATAAACACCAGCGGGCTGGCGTCCTCATCGTGAATCGAGACCTTCACGTCGCTACTCACCGTCATGCTCATCAACCGGCCACAGTGACCGCACGCCGTCTCTATCGTAACCGAAAGTGGCTCTTTTCGTAGTCGCCCTTGCACGAAGGACGTCGCTATCGCGTCTTCCGCTCACGCCCCGTAGAGCCGTTCGCCTGTGCTGAAGCTCAAATGATGCGGAGTCGGTTCCACTGTAACGGGGTAGGCCCACCGGACTGCGCCTCGCTCGTTCCGCACCAGGAAGAACAACTCCCTCTCCAGCTCATCAAGGATGCTTTCCACTCGCACCAGGGGCAGTCGCAGGGCCCGAGAGATGCTTTCCGGCTCGATGGGTTCCCCTCTGCTCGGAAGTTCTCTCACGACAAAATAGCGAACCTGCTGATGCTCCTCGGACATAAAGCTGAGCCTGGCTTTAGTGTGCTGTGGTACCTGTGCGAGATGCTGTTCCCACGTTTCCCGCGGGATTTCCAGGATTTGTCGGCCCTGTCCAAGAAGGATAGTTTCACTCACAGAAACACCTCCTGTGTACTGATAGATGTGAACGTCCAATTACCCAGACCACGGGCAGGCATGTGCTTTTTCCAGAATCTGAGCGTGGATATGGCTCAACCGCCAGGAACACCGAAACATGAGCCGCCCACCGGCGCGGCGGTCAAGTTGTCCGCCGGAGCTAGACGCTGGTTGCGCATAGTGTACTGCGGTCTTGCGGGGAAGTCAATACCCAATTGCAGATGGCTGGCGACGCAGCGTATTGTTGACTTCTGCGCAAAGATGGTCTATAGTTCAGGTTATCGAAAGCATCAAGGGAGCCATCTTTGGTATTGGTAGTGTACGGCTTCAAGGAACTGCGAGTCCGGCGCATCGTAGCGCTCACCGAACGAGGCAACGTCCATTCGGTCAACCTGATGAAGCGAGCCGGGATGCGCATCGGCACCAACCCGCATCCTGACGTAGTCTATCCGTGGGTAGTCGGCCTCATCGAAAACAGACTGGAGGAGGCGGATGAGTACTTGTGATGCGATGCAACTTTGCCGCTTCTATCTTCCTGGCCAGGGGGCCCGCCTGGGCCTGGTGGCCGGCGGAAGCGTGGTAGACCTGACCGCCAGCAGACGGCCCGAGTATGCTACGCTCTCCAGCCTGCTGCGGGCCTCGGTCGCGACGCCAATTCAGGCGCTGCTGCAACGGGTAAGCGGTTCGGCCCTGCCTGCCTACGCCTATCGCGACCTGGACCGCGAGCCGGCGGCGGGGATTCCTCACCTGCTTCCCCCGGTGGACCGGCAGGAGGTGTGGGCGGCGGGCGTCACCTACGCCTGGAGCCGGGAAGCGCGCGTGCGCGAAGCGCGGACCAAGGACGTCTACGTGCGGGTCTACGAGGCGGAGCGCCCCGAACTCTTCTTCAAATCCATCGCCGAGAAGGTCGTGGGGCCCCACGATTGGATTGGCCTGCGCGGCGATAGCCATTGGAACGTGCCGGAGCCGGAACTGGCGCTGGTGCTCAACCCCGCGCTGCAGGTCGTCGGCTACACGATCGGCAACGACGTGAGCAGCCGGGACATCGAGGGGGAGAACCCGCTCTACCTGCCGCAGGCCAAAATCTACCGGCACTCCTGCGCCCTGGGGCCGGTCATCACCCTGGCCGAGCCTGCTGCGCCAGGTGTTATACCGCTGGCGATCCACCTCACCGTTCGCCGGGCTATCGCCGGTCAGCCTGACGCTATCGCTTTCCAGGGCGAGACCAGCACGGCCCACATGCACCGCGACCCGCACGAACTGGCCGCCTACCTGGGCCGCTACAACGATTTCCCCGATGGCGCGGTGTTGCTGACCGGCACCGGCATCGTCCCGGGCGACGACTTTACGCTTCAAGACGGGGACCATGTCCTCATCAAGATCGAGGGGATTGGCACCCTGCGCAACCCGGTCCGGCAGATGTAGCCTGGCTTGTGGTGCAAGGTGCGACGGACGCCCCGCTTCAGCGGGGACCTCCCGACTGGTTGAGACCACCTTGGCGGTGTACATCAAAGTATCGTGGAGCCCCCTCACCGCCGGGGTGTGGCGGGTTTTCCTGCTTTACTGAACGGGCTGATTGGGGGTACTGGTGAAGATTACGGCAAAGATCAAGTCAACAGGCTCGGAGCGGGCGCCGAACGGACTGCACCCACTCCAGTTGCCTCACCGACTGCTGGGTTTGGCGCTCGCTGCGCTGTTGCTGGCTGGATGTAGCAGAGAACCAGCACAGCCAACCGGTACGGTTGCACCAGGCAGATTGATCACCTTCGTCTCCAAGCGTGATGGCAATCTCGAAGTCTATACCATGAATGCGGATGGCTCGGGGCAGATCAACCTGACGAATCACCTGGCGGATGATTGGTTCCCTGCGTGGTCGTCCGATGGGAAGCGGATTGCTTTCGTCTCCGAACGGGACGGCGCACCTGCTATCTACGTGATGGATGCCGATGGTACAGACCAGGCACGGCTGGCTCCACCCGGTACCGGAATGCCGGCCTGGTCACCCGACGGCAAATGCATTGCGTTTGCCTCTTTCCGGGACGGCAATGCCGAAATCTACGTTATGAACGCGGACGGATCGGGGCAGATGCGATTGACGGACAACCCGGCAGACGACACGTTGCCTGCCTGGTCCCCGGATGGTGCCAGGATTGCCTTCGCTTCTAACCGCGGCGGGAACAACGAAATCTACGTCATGAACGCGGATGGCTCAGACCAGGCCCGGCTGACGGACGACCCGGCAGACGATGGATTTCCTAGATGGTCACCGGACAATGCACGCATTGCCTTCATGTCCGACCGCAGCGGAAACTATGAGATCCACGTGATGAACGCCGATGGCTCAGAAGAAATGGATCTGACCAACAACGCGGCGTACGATGCATGGCCCGCCTGGACGCCCGACGGCATGCGCATGGCTTTCAACTCTGACCGAGATGGCCATTTCGAAATCTACGTGATGCGTGCTGACGGTTCCGGGCAGACGCGACTGACGGAGGGCCAGGCGGAGAATTTCAGCCCCGCCTGGCAACCATGAGAGGAGATTTCAACCAATGAATAACAGGGTCTTCTTGAACGGTCTAATTATCCTGGGTGCAGGGCTCCTGGCCTCGAGCGTGTCTTCCTTCCTTGGGGTGTTCGCACTCTTTGGCACCGCGACAGACTTCGTGAGGGGTCTTTTCGACGGGCTCTCCGTGGTTGCCTTTGGTGTGGCGATTATCGTGCTGGTTCGCGGCAGACAAATCCTGTTCTCCGCGCTTTTCTGCGCCGCCTGGGGATCAGCCTGGCGATCCTACTGGCCATCGCCTATCTGACCCTCTTCGGCTTGATCGTCGGCGAGCGAGGAAAGGCCGGGTTGCCGGCCCGGCCGCTGGAATCGGCTGCTGAGGCACTGCGTCGAACCCTCGACTACCTGGTCCATCTCCCGGTTGCATTTCGCACCAGAAACTGGCCGGGCGTCATCGTTTCCAGCGAGCGAGAAATTCCGCGAAACGCGCCTGGATCGCGTCGAGCGTGTCTCCCGGCAATTCGTAGCCCGCCAGGTAATCGCGCGCGGCGCTCTCCCCCGCCTGCACCATCTCCTCGTACCTGGCGTCCCCCTCTGCGGGCCGGATGTCAAAATCGGTCGTGCGCACGCCACAGTTGCTGATGTTGATGGTACGGAGCTGGTCGGCCGCACTGTTTTCAAAGTCAACCACCTGGGCCTCCACCAGCGTCTCAAACAGGTTCTCCACGTAGCCGATGATGTTGGTGATCGGCTTTTCCTTCTGCCCGCAGTCCTGGGGAGTATACAGGCGGCAGCCCAGCGTCTGCCAGTTGATGCTGTGCTTGTACCAGGGGTTGCCTTTTTCGTACCGGGGATCGTCAAAGACGTGGATGGGATAGTTCATCAGCAGGCCCCCATCGGCATAATAATCGCCCGCCCCCAACCTCGTCCCGTCGAATCGCAGGGCCTGGAAGAAGAACGGAATGGAACCCGACATGAGGACCGCGTCCACCACCGCCACGTCGGGCGTCGTGTCGGCTGAAAAGACGGTGATCGAGTGGGCCGAGATGTTGGCCGCTACAATGGCTACGTCCCGAAACCCCTGTCTTCGAAAGTCCGCGAACGTGGCCCGGCCGTTTCCCTGGCACTGCGCGGCAATCGTTTCCTTGCCCCAGTCGTCGGGATAATCCTGGGTGTACCAGCCATACCCGCGCGCCAGCCGCCCCAGGGCGCTCAGGCTGCCCAGCAGGCCCTCGACCTCCCGCTCGATGGCCGGCGGTGGCTTGCGAGGCCATTTCAGGTCCTTGCTCGTCACCGCAATCTTGGAGTAATCCACCGTCTTGAACAGGGCAATCGTCTCTTCGACGCTCAATCGAAAACTGACCAGCACCGCCAGCAACGCTCCGGCGGATGCGCCGGCAACCCGTTCGATGTGTGGGAGTATGCCCTGCTCCTCGAGCACTCGCAGTGCTCCGTGGTAGGCAAAGGTCTTGACCCCCCCGCCTTGAAACACCAGGTTCCTGAAGGGATATGCGGCCATCGTAGTAACCTCCTTTGCAGTGCCGCCATTATAGCAGAAACCCTCCTGGTTGCCATCGGATGGCGGGGCTGCCAATCAGGTGCCCGTGTACGGTTGCGGCTTGCCCACCTCGGCGGCGATGTCTTCCAGCCGCTCGAACAACTCCAGGCCGATGGCAATGTGGTAGACCTGGGCGATCACCTGAGTCCACCCGTGCAGAAAGTAGCGCCATCCGTCTTCGACGGTCAGGCGGCGGGATGCCTGCTGCGCCAGCGCCTGGTGCATAAAGTCGAGCGCGCCGCGATAGTTCAACTCCCAGGCCACGCCGTCCATTGGGAATAGGCCCGCGCCGGTGATGGGCGACCCCGGTGTGTCCTTGCCCATGCCGGTGGCGTTGATGACCACGCTCCTCGCCGGCATACCCGCCATGATCTCGTCGTTCCGCCTGGAGTCCTGGTTACAGATGTACTGAAAAGCGATGTCCGTCTCCAGACCCTCGACCATTCTTTGCAGCCGGTCAAGCCGGCCCGGCGAGCGGTTTACTACCACGAACCGCCCGGGGCAGTCGCTGGGGTTGCGCTTGTGGATCAGGTGTAGCGCAATGGCCGCGGCCGAGCCGCCTGCGCCGAAACACAGCACCTCACCGGATGTAGGGGATGAGTACATCCCTTGGGATGAGTACATCCCCTGCATCCGCCCGGTGCGGGCGAAATAGTCTTTCCCCAGCAGCGCGTCCAGGCTCAGGCCGGCCGAGATGGGGTCCCTGGCGTGCCCCTCCAATGCTCCATTCCGCTTCGAGATGCACGACACCTCCCCGCAGACCTGGGCATAGGGGTCGAGGTAGTCGAACATGTCGCGCGCCGCTTCCAACAGGTCAATCTTGTGCGTCGTGACCAGCGCGCCCAGCGAGAGCGGATCGTACTTGATCTGGGCCACTGCCTGGCGGTACCGTTCCGGGTCGTCGTGAATCCGGCAGTCTACCCCTTCGATGACCACCTCCGGGTGGCCCAGTTCCCGCGTCCACAGTGGAAAGACGCGCATGATGGACGACTGGCCCGTGGTCACGCCGATAAAGTAGAACGTGGGGACCCGCCTGGTGACGATCCCGTGGGCAGCCATACTACCGCTCCCCTCTCTCGCTTTCATTTCTGCGAACGCCAGCGGGGATTGTCCACGATGGTTGGTTGGCCGTCCCGCTCGACGACGAGTTTGTGGAACCCTCGCGTCTCGATCGTCCCATAGTCGTGCCCGGCGTGCCCCGGATAGACGAACAGCGTCACCAGGTCTACCGGGCCGGTGTTGACGGAGCGGTGCGCCCAGCGCGGCGGCACGTAGAGCACGCGCCCGGGCCGCAATTCCTCCACCGCCCACTCCTCCTCCGGCGTCTCCATCACCATCATGCCGCGCCCTTGCAGGACATAGTACACCTCGGCGGTGTCCAGGACGCTGTGAAAGTGCCCTTTGGTCATAAAGTACTCGTCGCCCACCTTGCCCGGGTGCACGATGGACGTGCCGTGCAGCAACTCGCCCAACCCGACGTGCTCATCGGCGACTTCGATGTACTCATCGGCGACTTCGATGTACTCATCGGCGGCTTCGATGTACTCATCGGCGGCTTGCGGGCGGCGCATCTCGTATACCTCGTACAGGATGGTGTCGCCCTGGGCCAACAGTGCCTCGTACGCTTCCTGATCGGCGTACTGGCCGCACATGGCGGAGAGCGGGCGGACAATGCGGATGAGTACATCCGTGCCATCGTACACAGTGGGGACTCCACCCGGCAAAGAGATGTCGAAAGTGAATGGGGTGCTGCGCATCTGGAAACTCCTTCACGGCCATTATAACCTACGACGAGAGGGCGGTCAAAAAACGGCTTGTGTACCCCTGTTCACGGCACACCCATCTTGATGTATAATACCCTGCACGTAATGGACCACTTTGAATGCAACGTTCGGTCTGTATACCAGCGCTTGAGCGTGAACCAAGGCGCTCCTTGAGCAGTAGTCATGTAGCAGCGACTGACCAGGGAATGCCCCCTGGGACCTCAGTCTGCTGGCCGGGGAGAGCACTATGTCTGCTGTTGCACCAGGCAAGTCTTTACTCTCAAATCCTGTTCTCCGCGCTTTTGTGCGCCGCCTGGGGATCAGCCTGGCGATCCTGCTGGCCATCGCCTACCTGACCCTCTTCGGCTTGATCGTCGGCGAGCGAGGGAAGGCCGGGCTGCCGGCCCGTCCGCTGGAGTCGGCCGCTGAGGCGCTGCGTCGAACCCTCGACTACCTGGTCCATCACCCCATCACCTACCATTGGCATCGCGAGGACCTGTTGGCTCCGGGACTGGTCCTCACGTTGTTTAGCCGTAGCGCTGGACTGCTGGTGCTGTCTCTTCTGATCGCTGCCCTGGTCGGGGTGCCGCTAGGGATTGCCGTCACCTTGCTCCGGCGGCTCCGCGCTGCGCCGTTGGTACTGTTGCTATCTGTGCTGGGCGTTTCCACGCCCAGTTTCCTGCTCGGGATGTTGTTGTGGGTGCTCAACATCCAGGTCGCTCGCTGGTTGGGTCTGCATGGCGCGCCGCTTCCGCCGACCGGCTTTGGCTGGGATGCTCACGTGGTCATGCCTGTCCTGGTGCTGGCTACTCGTCCACTCGCCCAGATCGTCCAGATCACCTACGTCTCCATGTCGAACGTGCTGGGCGAAGATTACATCCGAACTGCCCACGCCAAGGGATTGCGTCCGAGGGTGGTCCTCAACCGCCACGCCCTGCGCAACGTCTTGATCCCTGTCCTGACCACGCTGGGAACGTCGCTACGTTTCTCGCTCGCCAGCCTGCCGGTGGTGGAGGCCTTTTTCAATTGGCCCGGCGTGGGCCTGGCGTTGCTCCAGGCCATCGAAGCGGGCCTGTCCCCTCTGGTCACCGATCTGATCGTGTCCCTGGGCTTTCTGTTTTTGTTGATCAACCTGGCGCTGGACGTGCTCTACCAGGTCATTGACCCGCGCCTGAGAGCGGAGGCCCAATCCCAAGTGCAGACGGAGGAACGCCGCACCTGGCGAGAGCGCTGGGAGGAGTTCAAATCGCAAATCGCAAATCGGCGAATCAGCAAATCAGCAAATCGGCAAATCAGCAAATCGCATTCCACATTCCGCATTCCGAAATCCGCAATCTCTGATCTCCAACCTCCAATCCGCAATCCGCAATCCGCAATCCGCAATCTGATATTCCCCAGCATCCTGGGCAACTTACCTTTCCTGCTCGGCAGCCTGTTGGTGCTGGTCTTTCTTGGTGTGGCCGTAGCGGGTGGGAAACTGGCCCCGGCCAGCCCTTCCGAAACCCACGGCGTCATGACGATCCAGGGGCAGGTCAGTGCGCCTCCTTTCGCTCCTTCGGCCGTCTTCCCGTGGGGCAGCGACGCGGTGGGGCGTGACATCCAGGCCCTGGTACTGGCCGGCGCCAAACAAACCCTGACCCTGGCCCTGCTAGGGATGCTGGCGCGTATCGTGGTCGGCACTGTCCTGGGGGTGGTGGCAGGCTGGTGGCGGGGTGGCTGGCTGGACCGGCTGATCAACGGCGCGGTGGCGGTGTGGGCCGCCTTCCCGGTCACGCTGTTTGCCATGATCCTGATCCTGGCCCTGGGTATCAAGCAGGGACTTGGCGTCTTCGTGATTGCGCTGTGCGTGGTGGGCTGGGGAGAGATCGCCCAGTTCGTGCGGGGACAGGTGGCCAGCCTCAAGCCTCAGCCCTTCATCGAGGCCGCGCACGCGTTGGGGGCCCGCGCGCGCTGGATTTTGGTCCGGCACGTGCTGCCGCATTTGTGGGCCTCGCTGCTGGTGTTGGCCGTACTGGAATTGGGCAGCGTGCTGATGCTGCTGGCCGAACTGGGCTTCCTCAACATCTTCCTGGGCGGCGGCTTCAAGGCCGAGATTGGCGAAGTGGGCAAGATGGTGCCGGTCATTTATTACTTCTCCGACGTGCCGGAATGGGGGGCGCTGCTGGCCAACATCCGCAACTGGTGGCGCAGTTATCCCTGGCTGGCCTGGTATCCGGGCCTGGCCTTCTTCACGGCCATCCTGGCCTTCAACCTGTGGGGTGAAGGGTTGCGCCGCTTGTTGGAAGACAGCCGGGTGAACGTCGGGCGGCTGATGAATCGCTATACCGCGATCGCCGCACTGGTCGTGGTGCTGGGCGGGGCCTGGCTGGTACGCAGCACGGCTCCCCTGGAGGCGTACCGCGCACAGGCCGGGCAGTTCGACGTTCAACGCGCGATGCAAGATGTCCAGGCGCTGGCCTCACCCGAGTTCCAGGGGCGTGAGTCCAGCGCGCCAGGTGCAGCATTGGCTGCCGATTATATCGCCGCGCAGATGAAGGAGATCGGGCTGTTTCCGGCCGGTGAAAACGAGACCTACTTTTATACCAATCTTGCGCCCCGCGCGCACCTGGCCGGCGTACCCCGCCTGGAAGCTCTGGATGATGCTACCAGTGAGACGGCCGAACCGTTCTCTTACCGGCAAGATTTCGTCGAGTATACGGGGTACCACTTGTGGGAACAGGTGGAAACGGAAGGTGCCGTGGTGGGCCTGGCGTTCAGCCCCGACCCGGGCGAGGGTACCCCTTTCGGCCAGTACAGGCTTGACCTCCGCGGCAAGGTCGTGCTCCTGCGCCAGGCGGACCTGCAACGCCTGCCTGGTGAGGACCTGAAACTGGCCGGCCTCTTGATTGTCAGCGACGATCCCGGCGCGCTTCAACGCAGGTACCTGTTCCCACCGCCGGACTATGCCTATTATTTCTATTTCAGGATGCCCATGATGATCGTGACCCCCCAGGCGGCCGACCGCTTGTTGGCCGCTGCCTCCAGCAGCCTGGCCCACCTGGACACGCTCGCCCACGGTCTGGCGCCCGGCCAGGTGGCCTTGACGGAGCCGGGGGTGCAGGTGCGGCTGGCAATCCCCATCGGACCGGACGACCCGGACCAGACGTACCAGTACGTGATCGGTTTCATCCCTGGCACCGGTGCATTGATGGGAGAAGAGGAGAAGGGGGAGATATTTGGCGAGCATGCCATCAAAGGGCTGGACGCCAGCGTGATCATCATCAGCGCCTACTACGATGGCCTGGGAATAGGCCCCGATGGCACGTTCTATCCCGGCGCGAACGACAATGCCAGCGGCGTGGCTTGTATGCTGGAGATGGCGCGCGTGCTCAAGGCCAGTGCATCTCAACCCCGCAAGACCATTGTTTTCGTTGCCTGGAGCGGCGGCGAACGGCGGGAAGGCCTAAGCGTGGCCAATGCGATGAACGCCAAGCACGGCTTCAACTTGCTCGCCGTCGAGACCGTGATCGAGCTGAGCGGAGTGGGGGCGGGCAGCGGGCGGGGCATCACGCTGGGGCAGGGCACCGGCTTCAGCCTGGTTCAACTCTTCCAGGATGCCGCCGGCCGGGTTGGCGTGCCCGTCACTACCCGCGGACGAGGGCCCCACTTTGGCATGGACACGCAGAGTGGTTTTGGGGGGCGCGCTGCCTTGAGCGCCTACGTGAGTTGGGATGGCGCAGACCAGACGGCGCACACCGCCGCCGACACGGTCGAGGCGCTAGATCCGCGCAAATTGGAGGCGGTTGGCCAGACGACGCTCCTGGTAGTGAGCGTGCTCGGCCAGGTGGAGGCCCAGGAATCCCCACTGGGACCGTTGATGCCGCCCGACAACTACGTCCAGGGTGCCCGCATGTTCGACGAAGGGCAGGCGCTGAACCACGTCGCATACCTGGCTAGCGACGCGCTGGAAGGTCGCCGGCCCGGCACGCCTGGCGGGTGGGCTGCCGGTGACTATATCGCTGCCCGCTTCGCCGAGTACGGCCTCCAGCCGGCCGGGCCCGACGGCACCTATTTCCAGCCCTTCACGGCCCCCTACACCACGGTGGTCGAGTCGCCCATTCTCACCGTCATGTTTCCGGGTGCAGCGGGCCAGGCCCCCTTCACCCGCACCTACACCTATCACACCGACTACATGCCCCGCACCAGGGCCCTGGGGTCGGGCGAGGCCGAGGGCCAGGTCATCTGGCTGAACCGCTGCATGCCGGGCGACTTTGCCGGGTACGCCCCTTCGGCAACGGACCTTCCGTCCGCCTCAGGGCAGGGCCTGGCCGGCAAGATCGTCCTGTGCCATGGAGAGGTGTTGCAGGAGGCTGAACAGGCGCTTGACCTGGCCCTCCAAGCCCACGTGGGGGGCATGCTGGTGGCCGTAGAAGGGATGAAAAGCCCATTGTCACGCCCGTCCTACGGCGGGGGTGACCTGACCACTATCCCCACCTTCTACGTGACCGGGGAGATTGCCCAGGACCTGCTCGCCGGCACCGGGACCACGTTAGGCACGCTCCAGTCGCGTTCCGGCACCATGCCACTCTCCACCACCGTTCACATGGCCGCGACCATCGCCGTGCACCAGGTCAACGCCCGCAACGTGCTGGGGCTGCTGCCGGGTACTGACCTGGACCACCGGGACGAGACCGTGATCCTGGGCGCCAACTACGATGCCCTGGGGCGCGATCCCGATGGGACGATCTACAACGGTGCCTACGTCAATGCCTCCGGCGTGGCCGCCATGCTGGAAATCGCCCGCCTATGGCAGGCGCAGGGTTTCCGCCCCGCCCGTAGTGTGCTATTCGCTGCCTGGGACGACCAGGAGCAGGGCTGGCTGGGCTCCCGCTACTATGTGCGGAATCCCGCCCGCCCGCTCGACCGCACCGTGGCCATGCTCAATCTGAACATGGTCGGCCGGGGCGAAGAGGTGACCATCGTGGGCCGGGAGACGGTGGCTGACCAGCTCGAGGCCAGTGCCCGGGTGTACAGCGCCACGGTGGACTTTATCCCTGTCGTTGACTGGGGTGATAGCCTCGCCTTCCACGAGGGGGCCGTGCCGACCGCCATGCTGGTGTGCTTTGAGACTTCCCAGGAATCCGTCTATCACCGGCCCGAGGACGACGTCGAAAACATCCAACTGGGCAGCCTGAGGGCGGCCGGCGTCCTGGCGGCCCACTCCCTGGCGGCCTGGAGCGGCGGCGGACCGACGTTGCCGCTACCGGCTGGCGGCCCACAGCGCACCCTGCGGGACCTGGTTCTGCCCACCCCCACCTGCCCTGTGCCCTGGCCGGTCGGCGCGATGACGTGCGACCACGGGAATTGGTTGCGCTGAAGCGAGCGTGGGCAGGTGGTCACAGAACCCCCCACTACTGTGGGGCCCCCACCTGCGTGGGGGGCTTGCACAAAGTCGCGCTGAAGCCCCCGCCCCAGGCGGGGGTAAGGTCACGGCTGGGCCAGGCGAGCGTGGGCAGGCGGTCACAGAACCCCCCACTGGCGTGGGGGGCTTGCACGAAGTCACGCTGAAGCCCCCGCCCCAGGCGGGGGTAAGGTCACGGCTGGGCCAGGCGAGCGTGGGCAGGCGGTCGCGGAACCCCCCACTACTGTGGGACCCCCCACTACTGTGGGACCCCCCACTACTGTGGGACCCCCCACTACTGTGGGACCCCCCACTACTGTGGGACCCCCCACTACTGTGGGACCCCCACTGCTGTGGGACCCCCACCTGCGTGGGGGGCTTGCGAAGCCAGTGAAGCCCCCGTCGTAGACGGGGGTGGGGTCACGGCTAGGCCAGGTGGGTCCAAAATACCCTGCATGCGGAAAGTATGGTATACTATCTACCCGCGAAGCGGCAGATCCATCCACTGCCCTTGCCAGAGGCTCTGCCGAGATTGACGTCTAAGAGAGGGAGCGGATGAGTACACCCGTAAAGTGATGGGAATGTCCAATATCCAACGTACCACTAGCCAGATCACGCTGCAGGATCGCTGGGATCACTTGCTGGCCCGTTGCGGTGTCAATCGCGGCGGGCACCGCGTCGAGCCGGGGTTGTATGCCCTGGGCGACCCTACACCCGCTTCGCCGGTCTTCGTCACGGCCAACTATACCCTCAGCTTTGACGCGTTGCGGTCGGCCTTGGCCGGTATAGACGGCTATATCCTGGTGCTCGACACCCAGGGGATCAACGTGTGGTGCGCTGCCGGCAAGGGCACCTTTGGCACCGATGAACTGGTGCATCGGATCGAAGCGACCGCACTCTCCGAAATCGTCCGCCGCCGCGTACTGATCCTGCCCCAACTGGGCGCGCCCGGCGTGGCTGCCCACGAGGTCAAGAGGCGCTCCGGATTCCAGGTCGAGTACGGGCCGGTGCGGGCGGCTGACCTGCCCGAGTACCTCAGGACCCACCAGGCCACGTCTCAGATGCGCCAGGTGCGCTTCACGCTGCGCGACCGCCTGGTCTTGATCCCGGTCGAATTAGCCCACCTCCTGCTGCCGCTGATGATTGCGGCCATCATTTCATTCTTCGTCGGTGGCATCTGGGCATCTGCTGCCGTCGCCCTGGCCATCCTGGCAGGTGTGGTTCTCTTTCCGATCTTGCTTCCCTGGCTCCCCACCCGGGAATTCAGCACCAAGGGGTTCATCCTGGGCGGCGTGGTGGCATTTCCTTTTGCCCTGGCCATCTTCCTGCGCAGCCCAGATGCGGCGTGGTGGCTGCGGGTGGGTAGAGCGCTGGCCTATCTGTTACCCTTGCCGCCGGTGACCGCCTTCCTGGCGCTGAACTTTACCGGCTCGACCACGTTCACGTCCAGGAGCGGGGTCAGGCGCGAGATATTCACCTACGTGCCCGCCATGGCCTGGATGTTTGGGGCAGGTATTGTGCTGACCATTGTCTTAAGGCTGCTCCGCGTCTGACCGCACGGCGCAATGTGGAGCCGCTGTCCGCTGATCAGGAGCCTATGATGATATTGTCATTCCGAGCGAGCACGGGTGTACTCACCCGCGGAATCTCGATGCGTGCCTCTGCAGTCAACACGTTACGATACGAGCCGGAGCAATGCATCAACTGTGGGGTGTGCAGCGTAGTCTGCCCGCATGGGGTATTTGCCCCGGATGGTAGCACGGCCCGGCTCGTGCGGCCCGCAGCCTGCATGGAATGTGGAGCCTGCCAATTGAACTGCCCGACCGGTGCAATTGTGGTAGATAGCGGGGTGGGGTGTGCCACGGCGATGATCCTCGCTGCGCTCACCGGCAAGAAGGGGTCTACCTGTGGCTGATCATGAGGGGGGACGTTCACCTGGAACGACTGTCCGACGTAGGTGGCCGGCTGTTTCTTTTGCGAGCCAGCCAATCAGGCAGGCAGCCGGTTACCTGACCGAGGAGTCGCGGGAGCGGCTCGGCCTCTACCTGGACGGTGTGTACGCCTATACTCAGGACCCCCTGGTGGCGAGGTTGAACCCGCAGGTGGGCATCCGGCCGATCGAGGTGCGGTGGGAGCCTGGGCTGGCAGACGGGCCGCGCTATACTTGCCTGTCGCACGACATCATCGCCCACGAGGCGGGACACGCCTGCCTGGACGGCATACGCCCATACTATTACACGTTCTCCTCCGTTCAGACGGCCGCCTTTGGATCTCTGCCCGCCGGTGGACATCCAGTTCATTGATTACGCCCAGGCGGTGGTGCGCCATTTCGAGTATTACGAGCCGTTCGACTCGCCGCGCCGCGAGGCCTACTGCCGGCTGGTCCGGGATACCTTTCACAAGCGCGGGCTGTGCACGGAGCCGGCATCCTCGTGCGCCGCGGACAAGTGCCTGCTCGATGCACGCGATGAGCCCCGCCTACGGGTGTACCACCCGGTGGATGAGATTGCCCGCTCGCGCACGGCGGCTTACTGCTTCTTGAATGACAACCGCGCTGGGTTGCGCATTCCGATCAACCAGGACCTGGTGGTGGACGTGGTTGAGGCGCGCAAGTATGGCCGCCAGGCGCACCGGCTGCCGCGCCAGATCGTGGTGCAGTACGTGTGGCGGGAGGAGGTCCCCCTGGCAGGGCAGGATTTCGGGCCGTTGCGCGACCAGGGCGCGGAACTACTGTGCGGCGGCACCCTGGTGTTCGACGAGCGCGGCAACCTGCTCTCGTGGATGCGCAAGCCCGGCACGCAGGTGCAAGAGGATGCGCTGAAAGGCGCAGCACGCCTGGAGCAACTCCGCCAACACGTTGCCCGCCAGGTGGCGCACGGAGCGGTGGGCCTGCACGGCGATGGTCCGTTTGAGGCGCTGGGGGTGTGGACGCCGCCGGTGGTGGCCGCGCTGAGCGAGGGAGCCTGGCGGCTGGAGATCAGGCCAGCACTGCGCGATGTACTTGACCGCGAGCCGCAGCCTGGCGCTGAGGGCGAGCAGGCCGCTGAGGGCCGGGAACGGGGTCGGCCATCATGGCAGTCACAACGGTGCGCCGTGGAGCCGTGGCAAGTACCCAGAGGTGGACAAAATCCTGGATGCCTTGACCTTCTGGGGGCAGGAGGGGGCACAGCCTCGCACGGACATTGTTGTCTCGACCGGGCGGGAGCGCACGAAAAGCTACCGGCGGATCCCGGACCGGAACCTGATGGAAGAACTGGGCAAGCGCGACCGCCAGGCGCGCCGCTACCAGGAAAGTGAGCGGTACGCGCCATCTGAATTCCTGGATGACAAGACTGGGGGTCTCAAAGACACGCTGTTGGTGCCAGATGGGACGCCGCAGCCTCGGCGCACCGACCTGGAGCCGCTCTTGACGGCCAGGCCGTGGGTTGAGGTGAAACTGCCGCCTGCTGAGTGAGCGCAGCCTGCATAGCGCTCTCGATCTGGTCGGAGGAGGAACTGGAACCGCCGTTCGCCGCCAGCCTGCTGGGCGAGATCGCCTACCGCTACCACTTCGGCCTCGACCTGGCCGGGTTCAGCCGGAGGTTCGAGGATGACCCACTGCTCGGCCCCCTCGTCGCCCGCTGGCGGGGCGTGAAACCGCTGAACTGTAACCAAGACGTATCCCCACCATAAACACGTTCCTCCGAATATCAAGCGCAACCGCATGCCTGCCTCTGGCCTGAGCTTCACCCGCCCCAACCTGTCGTTCCTGATTGAGGAGATCGAGCGGGAAATCCTGGACAAGCCAGCGTGATGGCGTCTACGTCACCTTACCTTTCCCCACACCTCGATCTCGGCCGCACACCATCCTAAGACCAGTCGTCGTGCCCACTCATAGCCAGTGAAGACGGCATCCTGATCGTGGTGAATGATCATCCCGGCTTGCTCCATCTGATTCCAACCCCTGCCTCTGACAGTCACAAAGCGCAAAGCGTGGTAGGGGGTGGGGGGCTCTGCACTTACTCGAATGCAGCGATGAACTCGTCAATGGGGATAGCGGCCAGCGTCTGGATCTTGATGCTGCCGCGGGAAGCCAGTTCGGCCGAGGCGCGCGCAATGGTCACATTATCGGGTGCTTCGACGATGTTGACGAAATCGAACGGCCCCAGTACGGCGTACTGGGCCATCACCTTAACGCCAAATCCCTCCAGTTCCTTGTTGACCTCTTTGATGCGAGCGGCGTGCTGCTTGAGGGTCTTTGCCCCCTCGTCGGTCACACTGCTGAGCATAATATAGGTCGCCATGGGTATCCTCCTTTCATTACTGCCCCCCACTCCCCAGGACAGGAACCACCGCGTTTTGCACAGACTCCGCGTCTGCCTGCTCACACGGCTGTCTACATTATAGTTGTTCTGCCCAGGCCGTCAATTACCGGAGTGCTACGCGGAGTAGACGTCGGTGGCTCGCTTGATGCGGGTGTTCCTGTTCGAAGCGCTCCCCGTCCTCACGTTCAAAGCAGTGGTCGAACTGGGAACCCTGCAGGAGTTTGACGACCTGGCCCATCCAGCCCTGCACCGCCTCCGTGGCCTCCTATGGCGCCGGAGTAGGCGCCGGGGAGTCCCCTGCGGTAGGGGACGGCGTGCTCTCTTCACCGCCCGTGTTGGGGCTGCACTCTCCCCGGTAATAGGCCCATTCATCGCACTCGCTCCCATCGGGGAAGATGCACACGCCGTACTGGCCGCCGCTGGCGTCCGTGCGCATCTCGAGGGTGTAGCCCTGCTCCTGGCAGTACACCGACGCCGGGTTCGCCATCTCCACGGGAGTGGAGACGGGGCTCTCGGCCGGTATGGGGGAGGGCCTCTCGGTAACTATGGGGCTGGGCGTGCCACAACCACTGACGATCGCCGCGCTCAACGTGAGCGTCAATCCCAAGATATATACGCTGCGTTTCATCGTTTCCATTCTCCTTCAAGTATTGTCGGTTGGTTTCACTGGTTTATAAGACGTCACGCAGGCCAAAACAGTTCCACCCTGACGACCTGGCCTGGTCCCTGGTATAACAACCATAACTCCCCGGCACATCAGCCAACCGGGGAGTTTCATGACCGGACGGAACACGCAACACGTTTCACGTTTCACGCTTCACGTTTCACGTTTCACGTTTCACGTTTCACGTTTCACGTTTCACGCCTTCCGCATTCTGTTGCGGATGTACTCATCACATCCCCACCATCATATCGTATACAGGTACCAGTGCTTGATACGCGGCCTCGAAGATCGGATAAATCTTCTCGTAAGCGGCCTGGGCGGCCGGATCGGGCGCGATCGTCTCGACTGTCCGGTTCATCGTCTCGATCATCGAAAAGCCCGCATACAGCCCGACGCCGACGCCGCCGGTCAGCGCGGCCCCCATCGAGGTCGCCTCTTCGAGGATGGCCAGCCGGTGCACCGGCATCCCGTATATGCTGGCCATCAAGCGGTTCCAGAACCGGCCACGCGCACCTCCTCCGATCACGCGCATGGCCTCAATCTGGGCACCCTGCGAGCGGAAGGTATCCAGGATTACGCGCAAATTCATGGTGACCCCTTCCAGCACGGCGCGAAGCACGTCCGCCCGCGTGTGGCGGATGGTCAAACCGATAAACGCACCGCGCGCCCGCGGGTTCCAGCGCGGGCTGCGCTCGCCCAGCAGGTACGGCAAAAAGATCAACCCATTGGCGCCCACCGGCGAGTGCTCCGCCTCGACGTTCATCAGTTCGTAGGGGCTGATCCCCAGCGCCTCGGCCGTCTGCACCTCGATGGGACACAGGTGGTCCCGCGTCCACTGGTAGGAAGCGCCCGCCGCCTGCATGGTGCCGGTGGGCGTGAACATGCCGGGCACCACGTGCCCGAAGGTAAAGTTCCGTTGGCCGGGATCGTAGAGCGGCTTTGTGCTGGCCAGCGCGATCCAGGAGGAGGAGCCGACGTAGTTGTACGCGCTCCCTTCGCTCACCACCCCGGCGCCGGCGGCGGCGCACGGGCCATCGCCGCCCCCGATCACCACCGGCGTCCCCGCGGCCACTCCCACCTCTTCGGCCACGGTGGGCAGCACGCCGCCGGCCACGTCAATGGACCGGCGCAGTGCGGGCAGGCGAGCCGGGTCCAGTTCGACTGCCTCCAGGATGCGTTCAGACCAGGTCCCTTGCTCCAGGTCGTACAGATTCATCCCCGAGGCGTCGGAAGGATCGGTGACGAAAGCCCCGGTCAGCCGGGCGACCAGGCAATCCTTGGCGTGGACGAACTTGAAGGCGGATTGATAGACGTCGGGCTGGTGGTCGCGCAGCCAGAGGATTTTGGATAGCGAATAGGAGGCGCTGAGGCGGTGGCCGGTGACCCGGTAGACGTCCGCCGGAGCGATCCGTTCACCCACCCACCGTTCCTGTTCCACGGCGCGCTGGTCGGCCCAGATGATGGCGTTGCGCAGCGGCCTGGCGTCTCGGTCCAGCGGCACGCAGCCCATCATCTGGCCGCTGAAGACGATGCAGGCGACACCGTCGGCGCGCACCCGGGTCTGCTGGAGCAGTTTCTGGGTCGAACCGCACACGGCCTGCCACCAATCCTCGGGGTCTTGCTCGGCCCAATTGGTGTGGGCATATTCTGTGTCATAGGCGTAAAAGGCGCTGCCCACCAGCGCCCCCTCGCGGTCGTACAGCGTCGCCTTGTTGCCGGTGGTCCCCAGATCGTGGGCCAGTACGTAGTCCTTCATTGGCATCCTCCGCCCCCATTTTACCCCATCACGGGTTCGAGCGCAATCACCTTCCCGAAAGCTTCCGTGGTGCCACTCAGCACAGCATGCATTACTTTCGGGTAGCCTCTTCGCATTCGCGGAGCGCTGGCGAGCTTTCGGGAAGGTCTGCCCCCGTTGCAGTCTGCGGCTATGTGTGGTACGATACCGGCGACGCTGCGTGCAATCACCTTCCCGAAAGCTTCCGTGGTGCCACTCAGCACAGCATGCATTACTTTCGGGTAGCCTCTTCGCATTCGCGGAGCGCTGGCGAGCTTTCGGGAAGGTCTGCCCCCATTGCAGTCTGCAGCTATGTGTGGTACGATACCGGCGACGCTGCGTGGGCCAGCGGTCACAGACCCCCCACTGGCGTGGGGGGCTTGCTCCCGCCGCGCCTCGTCCGGCTCGTCCTCCAGGCAGACCCCCCACTGGTCCTTCGACAGGCTCAGGACAGGCAGTGGGGGGCTTGCCCTGAGCCTGCCGGCCGCCTGCGTATTAAGTGGAGGTTCCCATGAATGCTGCACACCCCTCGTCGCCGGACGCCGGCGCCGATCTCGCCACTGAGACGAAAGACCTGGTGCGGTCCGCCTTTCGCAACCTGATCCTGCTCACGGACGGGCTCTATCTCACCTGGTACGTGGTGGTGGCCGGAACCGGCCTGGTGAAACTCAGCCCGGCTTTCTTCTTCATCGCCGTGACCCTCTTGCTCACCGGGGGCCTGGCCCTCTGGCTGCTGCCCAGGCGGCTCCTGGCGGCCCAGGTGGCCTGGCAGGTGGGGCTGGTCGTGGCGATTACGTTGGGCCTGTACGTCTCCCGGCGGCCGGAGGTCGTGTTTCTGTACGCCTTGCTGCCGTTCATCGCCGTCCTGACCGTAGACTGGCTGGCCGGGCTGCTGGCCGAAGCCGTGCTGACCGGTCTGGTGTGGTGGCTGGTCCGTAGCCCGCTCGCGCTGTCCATACCGGCTGCCTATGGCCTGGCGACCGTCGTCGGCGGAGCGTACATGGGCCTGCTGGGGTGGGTGGTGATCACCACGCTCCTGACGGTGACGCAGTGGTCTGCCTTTTACGCCGAGCGGGCCCAGAGAAATTTGGAGGAATCCCGCGAACAGCGCCTGGACCTCCAGCAAATCCAGGAGGACCTGGTGCAGGCCAACCGGGAACTGGCCCGCCTGTCTGAGCGGCTCGAGGCCATGTACCGCCTGGCCGAGGAGGCTAGAAGAGCCAAGGAGGAGTTTGTGGCCAACGTGAGCCACGAACTGCGCACCCCGCTCAACATGATCATCGGCTTCAGCGAAATGATCACCCAGTCCCCCCAGGTCTACGGAACCCGGCTGCCCCCCGCCCTGTTGGCCGACATCACCGCCATCCAGCGCAACAGCCAGCACCTGGCCAAGTTGGTGGACGACGTGCTCGATCTCAGCCAGGTCGAGGCCGGGCGCATGGCGCTCAGCAAAGGGTGGGCCTCCCCCCAGGACATCGTGGGCGAAGCGGCCCAGGTCGCGCAAGCGCTCTTCGAGTCCAAAGGGCTGTACCTGGAAACGGAGGTCTCCCCGGACCTGCCCCGGCTGTTCTGCGACGGCACGCGCATCCGCCAGGTGGTGATCAACCTGCTGAGCAACGCGGGCCGTTTCACCGAGCGAGGCGGGGTGCGGGTCAGGGCCTGGCGGGAGCAAGATAACGTCGTGGTCAGTGTCGCCGATACCGGCCCTGGCATCGCTCCGGAGGATCAGGCCAGGCTGTTTGAGCCTTTTCAGCAACTGGATGGCTCCATCCGCCGCCGTCACGGAGGGAGTGGCCTGGGCTTGAGCATCAGCCGGAAGTTCGTGGAAATGCACGGCGGCAAGATGCGGCTGGAAAGCCAGGTGGGTGCAGGCACCACCATCACCTTCAGCCTGCCGCTGGAGATGCCCTCGCCCGTGGCGCGGGCTGGCGGGGACGCGGCGCGCTGGATTCACCCTTACCTGCAATATGAGGCGCGGACGCGGCGGTCGAAGGCCCCTGCACCGGCGGTGCTCCCCCGCTACGTGCTCCTGGAACGAGGGGAGACGTTGCGCCGCCTGTGCAGCCGCTACCTGCCGGGCTTTGAAATCGCCTCCGTGCGCGACCTGGACGAGGCCATCCGCGAGTTGAGCCGTTCGCCGGCCCAGGCGCTGATCGTGAACGCACCTCCACGCCCCCGGGACGGGGGCTTCGAGCGTGGTGGCCCCCGGGACGGGGGCTACGAGCGTGGCGGCCCCCGGGACGGGGGCTACGAGCGTGCCACCGTGGAGCCATTGGCCCACCTGCCCCATCGCACGCCCGCCATCTCGTGTTGGGTGCCCGGGGAGGGGGAGATCGCCCGGCGTTTGGGCGTGGTCCGCTACCTGGTCAAGCCGGTGACCCGCCAGACGCTGCTTTCGACGCTGGAGAGCCTGGGAGAGGGTGTCAAGAGCGTGCTCCTGGTGGACGACGAGCCGGAGGCGTTGCAACTATTCACCCGCGTGCTCTCCTCGGCCGGCCGCGCCTACGACGTCCTGCAAGCAAAGAACGGCCGGCGGGCACTCAGCCTGCTGCGCGAGCGCCGGCCCGACGTGGTGCTCCTGGACCTGATCATGCCGGGGATGGACGGTTTCCAGGTGCTGCAGGAGAAGAGCCAGGACCCGGCCATACGGGACATCCCGGTGGTCGTGGTCTCGTCCAGGGACCCGTCGGGCGAGCCCATCGTGAGCGATGTGCTGACCGTCACGCGCAGCGGGGGGCTTTCGGTACGTGATCTCCTGGCCTGCATCCAGGCGGTCAGCGAGGCCCTGTCCCCATCGCAGGCCTGATGAAGACCTGACAGGTTTCCCAAACCTGTCAGGTCTGTGTGATCTGCCGGTCGAGTGCAGCCAGGAAGGCTTGCCGCGTGACCGGTTTGCGGACAAAGCCGCTGGCGCCCAGGGCAAAGGCCATCTCTTCCTGGGGCAGGATGGTACAGACGACGATGGGGGTATGCCCGGTGGAAGGATGTTGCCTCAACTGCGCCAGCACCTTCCAGCCATCCACGCGGGGCATCATCACGTCCAGCACGATGACCTTGGGTAAGACCTTGTCTGCCAGGTCCAGAGCCTGGGCCGGGTCCTGCGTGGTGGCCAGGTGGTAGCGGGTCCCGGCGGCGTAACGTCGCAGCAGTTGCAGGGTGTCGGCGTTGTCGTCAATGACCAGCACCGGCAACTGCTCCATCGAGGGCAGGGTCAGGCGGGCGTCGAAGGGCTCCGCGTGCCCTGAGTGTGCCAGCCGGCCCCCGCACAGTTCCGCCAGTTGGCGTGCCAGGTCCAGGCTGGCCGCGTCGTCGCGTGAAGACCTGGCAGGTTTGCCGGGCGTACTCGCCCGCAACCTGCCAGGTCTGGGAGTAACCAGGATACGGATCTCTACCTCCAGGGGCAGCGCCCTGGCGGAAATGGATACGGTGCCGCCGGTAGCCTGGTGGATCGCCACTGTGAGCAGATTCAGCAACGCCTGGCTTAGGGCCACCGCGTGGACGGCCAGGCTGGGGAGGTCATCGGCGACGGAGATGTGCATGCGGGCCTGATGCTGGGTGGCCAGCGGCCCGGCCAGAGCCAGGACGTCGGGCAGCATCTGGTTCAGGTCCACCGGGCTTTCCGGAGGCACGTCCTTCAGCCACGCCAATTCGTCGCTCACGGTAGGCCCGGTTACCCCTGCCGCGAAGCCCTCCCCCACGAAGCCCCCGCCGGAGGCGGGGGTCTGGTCACTGCTAACCCAGGGCAGCAGCGTGGGTAAGCGGTCACCAGACCCCCCACTGGCGTGGGGGGCTTGCAGCGCAGGCCCGCTGGTGTGGAGGGCTTGCAGCCTGGCTTCCAGGTCGAATTGCGTCCACAGGCGGCTGGCGAGTACTTCCAGCGCCGCGTGCTCTTTGCGCCGCAGGTGACGGACGGACATCCCTAATTGCCTGGCGACCTGCTCCTGGTTCAACTGCTGCACGTAGCGGTAGAACAGGGGCTCATAGATTTCCCAGGCGGGCGATTGGGGAAACTCGTCGGGCTTTGGTTCGAGGGACTCGATGGCCTCGGTCAGGATGTTCTGGAGGGCGGAAAACGTATCGAGACGATGGGCGACACCGAACAGGGCCGCCAGGGGGCTTGTGCGCAGGCGGTCAGGCTCGTACAGGTGGTTCAGCGCCCGGTGCAGGTGTTCCACGAACTCTTCTTGGGTCATGTCCCCTTTTTGTCCTCTTGTGTGCCGAATTTCTCAGACAAGCGGCATGATTCGTGATATTATATACACGCCAGCAGTTGCTGGCAATCCAACGCGAGTCACCTTCCCGAAAGCTGCCTTCCCAAAGGATGCCATGATTGTCGGAGCAGCTTTCGGGAAGGTTTGACAGGGAAGGTCTGATGGAGGAGGTGGACCTATCGGGCAGGATCAGATCCCAAGTTTGAGATTTCACCCGATCATTGCAGTACTTAGGAGACTTAGCAAACAGGAAGGAGAGTGAGCAAAAATGAAAACCGTAACTCGACGCGATTTTCTCAAGGGCCTGGCCCTGGCCTCGGCCGGCACTGCGCTAGCCTCGTGTGGCCCGGCCCCAACCCCAGCGCCCCAGGTGGTCAAGGAGACGGTGCAGGTGCCCGTCCAGCAGACCGTGGTGGTGGAGCCGACCGCAGTGCCCCCCACCGTCCCGCCGCCACCCCAGCCCTCCAAGGTGGTCATGATGGTCGGCACGGGCGACTATTCCGACGATGAATTGAACGCGTTCCTGGCACAAAGCAAATACGTCTCGGAAGTGGAACGCGTGGAAGGGGATGACACGCGCCTGCGGGCCATGTGGGCGGCCGGCACTCCGCCGGACGTGTGGCGGGCCAGCGGCGCCGACGTGCCCCAGTACGTCTCGCTTGATTGGCCGCTGGACCTGACCGAGTACTTTAACACCAGCGCGATGCTCAAGCCCGACGACATGGCTCCCGCCGTGGGCTACTTTCAGTACCAGGGCGGCTGGTACGGCATGCACAAGGACTTTTCGCCCGACCAGTCGCTGCAGATCAACGTGGCGGCCTTCGAAGAGGCCGGCGTGCCGGTGCCGGAAGAGAACAAGATCTACACCTATCAGGACGCCGCCGACTGGGCCCGCCTGCTCACCAAGCGGGAAGGAGATCGTACGGTAAGCATCGGCTGGGGCGACAATGGCTGGTGGGACGGCATCCTGCAGACCGTCTTGATGGAAGAGGGGCAGGACATCTTTGTGGACGACTTTTCCAAGGCCAACATCAAGGACAGCCAGACCGTGGTGGACGTGTTGACCTTCTACGCCAACCTGGCCAAGGAGAACGTGATCTGGAACCCGCTCAACCCTAGCCCCAGCTGGCCTGGCGACGACTACGTGACGGGGCGCGCCGCCGTCATCCGCTACGGCTACTGGATGCACGGCACTGTCGTGGGGACAGACCCGACGACCTTGCCGGCCCCGGTAGAAAAGTTCCAGATGCGTCCTGGCCTCAGTTGGGGCGGCAAGGTGGCCGTCAACCCGCCGCTGGGCGGCGCCGGGTGGTTCATCGCCAAACTGACCCAGGTGCCGGTGCCGGCCTGGGAACTGTTCGAGTACTACATGGGCGGCCCGCCAGCCGAGAGTCGCGCCAAGTCCGGTTGGGGTCTGCCCGCGCTCAAGTCGCTGTACCCGCTGATCCCGCAGGACACGCCGCTCGACAAGCAGTGGTTCGACAGCGTGATGTGGGAGTTGGAGAACACGGTGCAGAAGGCGCGCCAACTGAACCCCTTCATCGCCACCGGCAACATCAACTCAGCCTGGGACACCAACCTGGAACTGTATCTCAAAGACCAGATCACGCCCGAAGAGGCGATCGCCAACGTGGACAAAGAGGTCAACGACGCCCTCCGGGAGCGCATCAACGCACTGTACGGCTAACCCGTACCGCACGGCAACCCCGAACCTCCCGCAGGTTGGATGTAAGATCATTCATTCCTATAATAGAATCCTGCGGGAGGTTTAAGAGGTGCAGGCCGGACAGCCCCGAACCTCCCGCAGGCTAGACGAAGGACCATTCATGCCTATAATAGAATCCTGCGGGAGGTTTACGAGCCGATGAAGGCGGGACAGCATCATGTCAATCCGTGACCTACAAATCGCCCTGCAAGAACGATATCAGGCCCCCCAAGAACGGGTCCCCTGGCGCAAGGCCAAGTGGTTTTATCTCTTCATCGCCCCCTGGATGATCGGTTTTCTCGTCTTCACCCTGGGCCCGGTGCTGTCTGGGGTGGTGATGTCGTTCACCAATTTCGACGGGATGCACTTTGAGACGGCCAGGTTCGTGGGCCTTTACAATTACGTCGAGGCCTTTAAGGATGAGCAGGCCTGGTGGGGCTTTAAGCGCGTAATCTACATCACCGTGGTCGGCATGCCACCCGGGATGATCATTTCGTTCCTGGCCGCGGTGTTGCTGACGCAGCGCATTCGCGGCCGGAGTGTGTTCCGTACCATCTTCTACCTTCCCTCAATTCTGCCGGTCGTGGCGACGGTGTGGGTGTGGAAGATGATGATGGACAACAACTATGGCCTGGTCAACGCGGCGCTCGACGCAATCCGGCCGGGCACCCTGGTGCGCTGGATGACCGAATATCCGACCCAGGTGTTGATCATGATGGGCATCTGGGGAGCAACGGGGCAGGCCACCGTATATTACATGGCGGGCCTGGAAAGCGTGCCGGCCGAACTGCAGGATGCGGCCCTCATAGATGGAGCCGGCGGTTGGCAGAGATTCCGCTACGTGACCCTCCCGCTCGTCACCCCGGTGATCTTTTACCAGTTGGTGATGTCCGTCATTGGGATCGGCCAGATCCTCGTGCAGCCGCTGCTGCTGTCCGGCGGCATCGGCGGTGGAGGCGGGGGGACAGGCCTGGGCGCTACCCCTCCGCGGGACAACTATTTCTACATGATTCACGTGTTCAACCGGGTGTTCACCTATTTCCGCTTCGGTTATGGGTTTGCTTTGCTGTGGTTGCTGTTTATCTTTGCGCTGCTTCTGACCCTGATCGTGTTCGGCACTGCACGGTACTGGGTATACTATGAGGTCGAGTAACATCGAGGGGAGGGTTCTGATCCATGATCAGTGCTGTGAACAAAGTGTCGGGGCGGCCTCGTCCGTTACTGGCGAAGAATTACCGGCTCCTGGCCGGCGCGAAACAGATGCTCGTCCACGCCGCCCTGGTCGCCTGGGCCATCATCCTGATGGTGCCGGTGGCCTGGTTGCTGATCAGTTCGCTGAAAACGAATCCAGAGTTCATTTCTTATCCGCCCCGCTTTCTTCCCCAAGTCGTGCAGTGGAAGAACTATTACGACGTCATCGTCGTGGCCAAGTTCCTCAAGTACGCCGGACGCACGGTCTACCTGGCCGGCATGTTTTCGGTGCTGAACGTGGCCTCGAGCGCCCTGGCCGGGTATGCCTTTTCCCGCATCAAGGCTCCGGGACGCAACACCTTTTTTATCGTCATGCTTTCGACCATGATGGTGCCGGGCATCGTCACGATCATCCCCCAGTTCGTCATCTACGCGCGCATGAAGATCGTCAACACCTATTGGCCGTGGTTTTTGTGGGGGCTGGCCGGCAGTGCGCCACAGATTTTCCTGTTCCGGCAATTCTTCGCCGCTTTCCCGGTCGAACTCGAAGATGCGGCCGCCGTGGATGGCTGCTCCCCGTTCCGTACCTTCTGGCAGATCTTTCTACCGAATGCCAAGCCCGTGCTCGCCGTGGCTACCCTCTTCGCCTTCCAGTGGGTGTGGGGCGATTACTTTGACCAGGCCCTGCTCCTGAGCGAGGACAAGGCGACGCTGGCCATGAAACTGGCCAGTTCGTTCACCGATCCCCACGGAAACACGCTGGTGACGGTGACGATTGCCGCGATCGTGATCTACATCATGCCGCTCGTCGTGGCCTATTTCGTCAGCCAGAGGCAGATCGTCAAGGGCATCGTCATGACCGGCATGAAGTAGAATTTCTGTATATCCGCGCCCCCGGGACGGGGGCTATGAGCGTGCCACTACATCCGCGCCCCCGGGACGGGGGCTATGAGCGTGCCACTACATCCGCGCCCCCGGGACGGGGGCTACGAGCGTGCCACTACATCCGCGCTCCCGGGACGGGGGCTACGAGCGTGCCACTACATCTGCGCCCCCGGGACGGGGGCTATGAGCGTGTCACTACATCCGCGCCCCCGGGACGGGGGCTACGAGCGTGTCACTACATCCGCGCCCCCGGGACGGGGGCTACGAGCGCGCCACTACATCCGCGCCCCCGGGACGGGGGCTACGAGCGTGCCACTACATCCGCGCCCCCGGGACGGGGGCTATGAGCGTGTCACTACATTCGCGCCCCCGGGACGGGGGCTATGAGCGTGCCACCCACACGATCCCACGCAGTCTGCGAACCACTCGGCCGCCGGACCGGTTGGTGGTTCATCTTCCGCGATTATGACGAGGACGGCATTCCGCAGTATAATCGCAGATGAGTACAGCCATGATGCTTACGCACACCATGCAAGGGGAGGCCCGGCTTCAGCCGGGAAGATCCCCGCTGAAGCGGGGCGTCCGCCATAGGGGGGCGTCCGCCACAGGGCGCAACACAAACCAGGTGAATGGAGAGGATTCATGATACTGAATTTACTTCACCGCCCTGCGGAAGGCGACGACCACCGGCTGTTCCTGTTGCAGCAGGACATCGCACACGAACTCGGACTCAAAGTCACCCTGCTGGTGGACTTGAAGTCCATGTACGACGAGCAGATGGTAGACCTGTTCAAACGGTACGAGCGGGAGTATGGCGACGAAGTGGGCATCTGGTTCGTCGGCTTTGGCGGCCCAGAGTTCGACGAGCAGATCGGGAGCAAAGAGGTCTTCCTCTGGCTCTACCCCCAGGAGGACAAGCAACGCATCCTTGAGCTGGCCCTGGGCCGCTTCCGTAAGGTGTTCGGGCGCGACCCATCTGCGGTTGGCTCCTACCACTTTGACGCCGGCTCGCTGCGCTTGCTCAAAGCGCTGTGCCCCTCGGTCAAGGTCGCCGTGGCCGGCTGCTTCGAGGAGGGGGTGCGCGTCTTTCACGGCTGCAACAACTCCTGGTACCTGTTCAACGAGGGCATGCCGTGGGGGCCGTGGTACCCCTCCAGGACGCATGCCCTGCGTCCGGCCGTGGACGAGGACGACGCGGCCGGCATCGTCGCCGTGCCCCACCTGACCCGCGACCTGGTGCTCTCCTACGAGGGGCGCAACGATTTTTTCGCCACCCACCCGGGCAACGTACAACGCGCCATCGCCAACCTGGGCACCGAGTGCCCGTACATGTTCAACCTGGTGGACCAGCACCGCTTGCAGGAGGATTACAACGACGGCTTCTCCTACTGCCACGTCTTCGTCGGGGCCGGCTGGCTCAAGCCCAACCACAACGTGCCGGAACCCGAGCAGGTCTGCCAGCAACTGTACCGTGACTTTTTGGCGTATTTCGTCGAGTTGCGGGGGCAAGGCATGCTCACCGACATGACGATGAGCGAGTTCGCCGGCTGGTACCGGGAGCACGTGCCGATCGGCCGGCCACAGGTGGCCCTGGCCAAGGAGGTCCTCTACGGCTCGAGCAAGCACTACTTTTGGTACGTGGATCCGTACTGCCGCGTGACCGTGGACACCGCGCAGGGCGGCTCGATCGGCGACCTGCGGCCCTACGCGGGGCAGGTCGAGTGCGTCACCGGCCCCGATACGCCCCACCTGGTCTACGGCTCTTACCCCTACGTGATCCACTCGCAGTATCGCTCCGGCATCGCCCACCACTTCGCCGACGGGGCGCGCACGACGCTCCTGGTCACCCATCAGGACGAGACGATTGACCTGGGGAGGTGCCGCACCCGCTGCGCCCAGGTGACGCGGGACGGCGCGGGCGTCCACCTGCGCCTGAGCCCGGCCCGGCTTTCCTTCCAGAGCGGCCTGGCCGCCTCCATCGAGACGACCTACCATTTCGTGGGCCAGGGGAAGATCCTGATCGAACGGCGCCTGGCGGACGTCTCGGACCCCGCGGCCATCCTGCGGGTGCAGGAGTATTTCAAGGGCTGCTACGGCACGACCGAGTACCCGGAGGACATGCACGGCCTTCAACTGGCCGTCGAAGGAGCCTGCCCTGAGGTGGACCGCGCCGAAGGGGACGTGGTGCGGACCCTGGACTATGAGTATCGCAGCCGGACCATCCAGGCCGCGCACGCCCGCGCCGTCAGTGTGCGCATCCCACAGGTCAACGCCGAGGTCCGGCTGGAAGCCGCCGGTGAGCCGGCCGCGCTGGGCCAGGCCATCGAAGGCTACCTGTTCAACCCGTACTATACCCTGACGTTGGAGACGGCCCTCACAGGGGGAGAGGAGGCACGCACGTGGCTGACCATCCGCAAGCTGTGAGCATGCGCTGCCCGGTCTGTTTCTCGCGCGAGAACGACGTCGTGCTGTTCCGGGAGGGAGAGCGGTATTACTGTGTCAAGTGCAGTTTCGCCGGGAGCGAGGCCGACGTGCGCGCGATGTACGCCGATCTGCGGATCAAGTACCGCTGGATCACCCGGCGCGTGACGCTGGACGAACTGCGAGGCCTGGAGTGACAACCACGGAGACACGGAGAGCACGGAAAAGATCTTGAAACTCTGTGGCCTCCGTGTCTCTGTGGTGAGTAGAAATACCTGCGTGGTCGCGCGATGGAGGTCAAAGACAGCATGGATACCAAAACGACTGAGTGGGAACTCTTGATTCTCGATGCCGACCCCCCGTGCAAGAGCCTGGGTTGCCTGACGGCGGGGGACCTGGACGGGGATGGGAACGTCGAAATCGTCACCGGTGGAGACAACGCCCTGCTGTGGTATCGCCCTGCCACCTTCGAGCGCGGGGTCATCGCCGGCGTCGAGCCGCACGTCGGAATCGTGCTGGAGGACGTGGATGGCGATGGCGTCAAGGAAGTCGTGCTCGGGAGCCGCATTGAGCCAGGGACGGCCAAAGAGGACTGGATGATCAGTTGGTTCGACCCGGGAGCGGACCTGCACCAGCCCTGGACCCCCCACGTGATAGACCCCCTCACCACCGGCGGCCCGCACGACCTGCTGTTCGCGGACGTGGACGGCGACGGGGAGACCGAACTGGTCGCCAATGCGATGTACTGTGCGGTGCCGGGGCTGTTCATCTACAAGCGGGGCGAGGACGTCGCCCAGCCCTGGAAGAAAACCCAGGTCCAGAAGGGGTTCAGCGGGGAAGGTACCGTCGCCGCCGACCTGGATGGCGATGGGAAGGTCGAGATCATCTCCGGGCCATACCTCTACGCCTGCCCGCCCGAGGGGCCATTCTCCGGCCCCTGGAGCCAGAGCCCCCTGGCCCCCGGCTTCCGCGAGATGTGCCGGGTCGCGCTGGTGGACGTCACCGGCAACGGCCGCCTGGACGTGATCGTGGTCGAGTCGGAATACCCGGACGGGCGGCTGTCGTGGTTCGAGAACCGGCTGCTGGAGGAGCCCCAGCACCCCTGGATCGAGCATCCGCTGGAGCGCCCGCTGAACTTTGCACACTCGCTCTCGGCCTGGCGGGACTCGGAGAGCGGCGAGGTGCGCGTGTTCGTGGCCGAGATGGCGCAGGGTGGGTGGAACCCGCCCTACAACTGGGATGCGCGGCTATTACAGTTCGCCACCGCTGATGGCGGGAAGACCTGGCGGCGGGAACTGGTCTACCAGGGGGCCGGCACGCACGAAGCGACGGCTTGCGACCTGGACGGCGACGGCGCGCTCGAGTTCGTGGGCAAGGAGTATCTGCGGCCCAGGGTGCAAATCTGGAAACGGCGCCAGTCCCCCTCCCCCCTGCTCCGTTTCCGCCATCGCTTCCTGGACCGCGAAAAGCCCTGGACGGGCACCGACATCCTGGCGACGGACGTGGACGGAGATGGCTTGCCCGACGTGGTCTGCGCGGCCTTCTGGTACAAGAACCCCACCTGGGAGCGCTACCAGATTCCGGGCATCTACCAGGTCCACACCGCCTACGACCTTGACGGGGACGGGCGGGCCGAACTGATCGCCACCCGGCCCAGGCCGGGGGCGGCCATTGGATACGAGAGCCTCTCCAGCGACCTGTGCTGGCTCAAGCCGGTGGACCCGCTGCGCGGCCGCTGGGAAGAGCACCCCATCGGCCGGGGGAACGGGGATTGGCCGCACGGGACGGCCGTCGCCCCGCTGCTGCCTGGCGGGCGGCTGGCCCTCGTAACCGGCTATCACAGCGCGGAAGAGGAGGGGGACTTGCCCGAAATCTTCGAGGTCCCCGATGACCCCACCCAGCATCCCTGGCCGCAGCGCGTCCTGGCCGAAATCCTCTACGGCGAGGAGTTCGTGCCCTACGACCTCGACGGCGACGGCAAACTGGACCTCGTCGCCGGGCGGTACTGGCTGGAGAATTTGGGCGATGGCACCTTCCGCCCCTACCAGGTCGTCGAAGGAGACGACTTTCACAACGTGGCGCGCGTGCGGGTGGCCGACGTGAACGGCGACGGCAAGCCGGACATCCTGGTGGTGGAGGAGAGCGTGGACTGGGGGGAGGCCAAGGAGGCCCACTTTGTGCGCGTGGCCTGGTTCGAGAACCCCGGCGACCCGCGCATCGTGCCCTGGAAGGTGCACGTCATAGACACGGTGCGCAGCCCCCACTCGCTGGACGTGGCCGACCTGGACGGGGACGGCGAACTCGAAGTCATCGTCGGGGAGCACGATCCCTTCAAGCCCTATCGCAATCGCTGCCGGCTCTACGTGTACAAGAAGGCGGAGCCTCTGGGGCGCGCCTGGTACCGCTATCCGATCGAGGATCGGTTCGAGCACCACGACGGGACCAGGGTCTTCGAGGTGGCCCCCGGCCGCCTGGCCATCGTCAGCCACGCCTGGATGGACACCGGGTACGTGCACCTCTGGGAACCATACTGATAATTCAGGTAGGGGGTATAATTACACAGAGTTACACGGAGAACACACAGAGGCACACAGAGGACGGTTAGTAAAAGGCCATACACACAACCTCTGTGCTTCTCTGTGTCTCCTCTGTGAATCTCTGTGACCTGAGCCGCTACAAGGAGGGGCCATGAAAGCGATGGTGTTGCGTGCGCTGTGTAGCCTGGAGGAAAACCAGGCTCCGCTGGAACTGGCCGAGTTGCCGGATCCGGTGCCAGGAGAGCGGGAGATCCTGATCAAGGTCTCTGCCTGCGGGGTCTGTCACACCGAGTTGGACGAAATCGAGGGCCGTACGCCGCCCCCGCGCCTGCCGGTGGTGCTCGGTCACCAGGTGGTGGGGCGGGTCGTCTCCCCAGGCCCCCCACGTAGTAGTGTCCCAAACCCCCCACGCAGTGAGGTCCCAAGCCCCCCACGCAGTGAGGTCCCAAGCCCCCCACGCAGTGGGGGGTATGGTGACAGCCAACCCAGGGATGCCGCAAGCCCCTCACGTCTTGGGGGGTATGGTGACAGCCAACCCAGGCGCTTCAAAATCGGCGAGCGGGTCGGCGTGGCCTGGATCTACTCGGCCTGTGGCCACTGCAAATTCTGCCGAGCCGGGAACGAGAACCTGTGCGCTGACTTCCAGGCCACGGGCCGGGACGCCAACGGCGGATACGCCCAATACATGACCGTGCGGGAGGATTTCGCCTACCCGATCCCTGACGTCTTCTCCGACGTCGAGGCGGCACCCTTACTGTGCGCCGGGGCCATCGGCTACCGCTCCTTGATGCTGGCCAACCTCAAAGACGGGCAGCGACTGGGCCTGACCGGATTCGGCGCGTCGGCCCACCTGGTGCTCAAGATGGTCCGGCATCGCTATCCTGGCGTGAGGGTCTTTGTCTTCGCCAGGAGCGCCCAGGAGCGGGCCTTTGCCCGGGAACTGGGCGCGGTGTGGGCCGGGGACACGCTGGAAGAGTCGCCCGAGAAACTGGACAGCATCATAGACACCACGCCGGTGTGGACGCCGGTCGTCGAGGCGCTCAAGAACCTGGAACCGGGTGGGCGGCTGGTGATCAATGCGATTCGGAAAGAGCACGTGGATCAGGAGTACCTCTTGCGGTTGGACTACCCGACCCACCTGTGGCTGGAGAAAGAGATCAAGAGCGTGGCCAACGTGGCGCGCAGCGACGTGAGCGGGTTCCTGGCGCTGGCGGCCGAAATTCCCATCAAGCCCGAGGTCCAGGAGTTTGCCCTCGAAGAGGCGAACGCGGCGCTGGTCGAACTCAAGATGCGCAAGATCCGCGGAGCCAAGGTGTTGAAGATTGACTGATGGCACGCCGGGCCAGCAGGCGGTCGCGTATCCCTCGCGGGTCGAAGCGGGCCTCGTTCTGCTCACGCACCTGCTCTCTCTGCCGTTGTCGCTGGCACAGGTATGCTTCGACGGCCGGCCGCTGCTGCAGATAGTAGCCGATTACAGAGTACACGTCGGCCAGACCCAGGGACGGATACTGATACACGATTTCCTCAGCAGTAGCGCCCTCTCTGAAAGCGGCCACGATGGTGTCCAACGTCACGCACGTGCCACCGACCCGCACCACGCCATCAGTGTCTGTCTCTAGCGGGACGGGCCTGGTTTCAATCAGGAGGCCAGTGCTGCCCAGTTCCATCTTCCATCTCCTCTGCCCCAATCTGTCCATTTCCGAACCATCCGACGTGCAAACGGATTATACCCCGACACTCCAGGCAGGTCAAATGTGGGCCGGCCAATTTCGTTCGTTGTTCATTGGGACATTGTTCATTGTGCATTCTCGGCTTTGCTGCGCTCTGCAGTCCAGTGTATAATCCTGGCCGACTCACGGGTGCAGGTGAAAGCCGGAGCACGGTATGGCCAAGACGACCCCGAACCTACTCACCGACTTGCGTGAACGAGTCCTCGCGCGCTGCAGCACGGAAGAAGAACTCCGCACCCTGTGCGCCGACCTCGGCGTGAACTACGACGACCTGCCCGCCCAAGGCCGCGCCAACAAAGCGCGCGAACTCGTCGCCTGCCTTGAGCGCCTCAGCCGTATTCCCGACCTTGAAGCACTACTGGCCAGGCCGCGCCCGCGCACCACGCAGGCCATCGAAGACTACCTGGCCGGCCTGCGCGAATACTGCGCCAACCTGCCCTACCTCACCCTGCACGACATCCGCCCACCCAGGACGCTGGACGAGGTGTACGTCCCGCTCAAGGCTCGACCGCAGCCGCGCAAAGAGAGAGAAGACGAAGACCTGGCAGGTCTCCCGGGTGTCCCGACGTACCCGTCGGGCCTCACCCGCGACCTGCCAGGTCTCGACCGGGGCGAGCCTCTGTCCATCGCCGAGGTGATGCGCCGCCGCGAGCCGCCGCACGTCCTCATCCTGGGCGAGCCGGGCGCGGGCAAGTCCACGCTGCTGCGCCAACTGGCCGAGCGCGCCTGGGACGCGCCAAACCAGATTGGCCTCGACGCGCCGCACCTGCCCATCCTCGTCCCGCTGCGGCGGTTGGCCGGTGCAGAAGGTTCGCTCGAAGCGCGCCTCAACCGCGCCTTGACCGCCGAACTGACGCTGGCGCAGGACCTGCCCCAGGGCTTCTTCGCCGGCTGGCCCCGCCAGACCGGCGCAAACTGGCTGATCTTGCTCGACGCACTGGACGAAGTACCCGCCGGAGAGCGAGCGCGCCTGCTGCAATCGCTCAGGGGGTTGCTCAAGAGCGCCGAGCCGGCCCGCATCGTCGTCACCTCGCGGCCGTCGGGCTATGCGCAGGGCGAGCTGGACGACCGCCGCCTGGCCCACTACGACCTGCTCCCCTTCACGCCCGAACAGACCGGTGAGTTCGCCCGCAACTGGTTTGGCGATGACCAGCTTCCCGAAAGCTCGCAGCTTTCGGGAAGCTCCAAAGTAGAGCATTTCCTGCGCGAACTGGAGCGGGTGCGTGCCGGCGACCTGCGCGGCACCCCCCTGCTGTTGACGATTGCGGCCAAAGTCTACCTGGAGTGGGGCACACTGCCGGAACGCCGCTCAGTGTTGTACGGCCAGTTCGTCGAGATCTGGCTGAGCGAGGCAGAGCAGCGCGGGCTAAACGAACAATTGGGAGAGAGGCTCGCCGCGCCCGCTGACCTCTACGTGGCCCGGCTCGCTCACCTGGCGCTGCGGCTCACGGAGCAGCCCCAACAAGCCAACCTCGAAACGCTGGCCGGTTTCGTCGCAGAGCAATTGCAGAACCAGGAAGGCTTTACCCGGCTTCACGCCGAAACCTACGGTAGGCAGTTCGTACGCGTGATGGCGCAACGGAGCGGCGTGTTCACCCGCCGGGGCGACGCTTTCGACTTTATCCACCCCACCTTCCGCGAGTACCTGGCGGCGTGTGCGGTGGTGCGGGAGAGCAAACACGATCGTGGATACGACCTGGAACATGCCTGGGCACGGGCTGTCTCGCGTTGGGCCGATAAAAACTGGCGCGAGGTCGCGCTGTTCGCCTTGAGCCTCTTGAGCGATAAAGGACAAGATATCACAGCCCTTGTCAGCCGTGTGTGGCAAGAGAAAGAAGGGTTGTATTTCGCCGGAGCCGCACTCGCCGAACAGGTGAAGGTAGACGAAAACCTGAGCGATGGCATTATCAATGGGCTGTTTACAAGTGCGCGAGAGGACGTGCTTGGTTGGCTGAGATCGCCGAACGCTATCAGTATACTGGGTGAACTGCGCTCATACCCTCGTGCAGGCGACAGGCTACTGGCGCTGGCGCGCGATGAGAATGTGGGCGTGTATGTGCGCAGGGATGCTGTCGCAGCGCTAGGCAAACTCGGGCGGGCCGATGACCTTTTGGCACTAGTGTGTGATGAGAAGGCGAAGGCGTCTATGCGCAGGGATGCCGCCGCAGCGCTGGGCGAATTCGGACGGGCCGAAGCCGCACCCATCTTGCTGGTGCTAGCGCGCGATGAGAAGATGGACGCAAACGTGCATTGGCATGCCGCCGCAGCACTAGGCGAACTCGGACAGGCCGACGACCTGCTAGCGCTGGTGCGCGATGCGAAGGTGAACGAGATTGCGCGCGTAAGTGCCACTGCAGCGCTGGGGCGGTTTGCCGATGATCGCATCCTGCCCACTCTTGAGCGGGTAGCCCGGGAGGACAAGAATAAACGCGTGCGCCGCGCCGCACAGAGAGCCATCGAGCAGATTCGCCAGCGGATAGGGTGAGATTGGTGGGATAGCCTGACCAGCTCTGTGGGTCGCGCCGCAGTGGAACAGGCGGCGCTGGGAGGGGACGTGAGCCCAGCACCGGCGCTTTCAGGCCGGTGCGGCTCATGCAAGTCGCCCCCAACCCGAAGTACACTCCGGCTTTGCCAGGATTACAGTGTCGAGCGATTTGTGCTATAATACGGCCGTGGTTGTAGCTCTAACTACTAGCGGAGCGGTTATAAAGGGGTCCATGGTCACCCCACTCTTGACGACGAAACTGCACGTCCCGCCCCTGCGCCCCGGCCTGGTGCACCGTCCCCGCCTGCTCCAACGGCTGGACGAAGGACTGGCCCTGGGCCACCGGCTGACGCTCATCTCCGCCCCGGCCGGCTTTGGCAAGACCACCCTCTTGAGTGAGTGGATTGCCCAGCGACGGGGAGACAAGGAGACAAGGAGACAAGGAGAAGTGGTCTCAAGTCCCCTTGTCTCCCCCTCCCCCGGTCTCCTTGTCTCCTCTGCCTGGCTTTCGCTGGACGAAGGGGACAACGACCCGGCGCGCTTCTGGGCTTACCTGATCGCCGCGCTGCGCATCGCTGCTCCGACCATCGGAGAAGGGGTGTGGAGCGCGCTCCAGGCACCCCAGCCCCCACCCCCTGAGTTCGTCCTGGCCGGCCTGATCAACGAACTCGCAGCCATCCCAGGTATGGGCGATTCGCCCGCTCGTTCCCTGATGCTCGTCCTCGACGACTACCATCTCATTACCGCCCAGCCGGTTCACGAGGGCCTCGCCTTTCTGCTCGACCATCTGCCGGACTCTCTGCACCTGGTCATCGCCACCCGCGGCGACCCACCCCTGCCCCTCTCGCGGCTCAGGGGGCGCGGGCAATTGACCGAGTTGCGCCAGGCCGACCTGCGCTTCACGCTCGACGAAGCGGCCGCCTTTCTGAACGCCTGCATGGGACTGGGCATTGCGGCGGACGACGTGGCCACCCTGGCCTCCTGCACCGAAGGCTGGATCACAGGACTGCAGATGGCCGCGCTCTCGATGCGCGGGCAGGAGGACGTGCCAGGCTTCATCCGGGCCTTCACCGGCAGCAACCGCTACGTCCTGGATTACCTGGTCGAAGAAGTCCTGCAGCGCCAACCCGAACGGGTGCAGCGATTCCTCCTCCAGACCTCCGTCCTGGAGCGGTTGTGTGGGCCGTTGTGTGATGCGGTCGTGGGAAGGGATCAGGGAGCAGGGACTAGGGAGCAGGAGCTAGGGACTAGGGATCAGGACATGTCCCTGATCACTGATCACCGATCACCGATCCCTGATTCCCAATCCGTCCTGGAATACCTCGACCGCTCCAACCTCTTCCTCGTCCCCCTCGACGACCGGCGGGAGTGGTATCGCTATCACGTGCTGTTTGCCGACCTGCTGCGCAAGCGGCTGCAGCAAGAGCAGCCGGACCTTGCGCCAGCCTTGCACCGCCGGGCCAGCGCGTGGTATGAAGAGAACGGGCAACAGGCCCCTGCGATTGAGCATGCGTTGTCCGCGGGTGATTCTGAGCGGGCGACGGATCTAATTGAACAGGCCGCCGAGGCCACGCTGATGCGCAGCGAGATCGTCACCTTCCAGCGTTGGCTGGAGAGGCTGCCCGATACGTTGGTGCGCGCCCGGCCCTCGCTGTGCCTCTTTCACGCCTGGGTGCTCCTGGTGAGCGGTTGCCCGCTGGACGTCGTCGAGTCGCGCCTTGAGGACGTGGGCAGGGGTGCCGACCTGATCCCCGGCAGGGTGAACGTCCTGCGCGCCTTCATCGTGATACTCCGGGGCCAGGTGCCCAGCGCCGTCGAATTGGCGCGCCAGGCACTGGAACAACTGCCCGAGCATGACCTGTTCTTGCGCAACGTAGCCACCTGGATACTGAGCTTTTCCCACGTAGCCGCCGGCGATTTCGAGGCCGGTAGCCAGGCTCTCGACGAGGTCGTCCGGACGAGCCAACAGATTGGCAACGTATTGGTCGCGGCGCGGGCGCAGACGTACCTGGCCGGCGTGCACGTGCGCCTTGCACAACTTGACAAGGCGCGCGAGTGCTATGAACGGGCGCTGGAGATTGCGACCGATGCGCAGGGGCGGCGGCTGCCGGTGGCCGGCTTGGCGTTGATCGGTTTGGGTGACCTCACGCGGGAATGGAACGATCTCGCAGCGGCCTCGCGTTGTCTCGAAGAAGGCATCGCACTGACCAGGCAGTGGAGCATATTTGCGGCGCTGGAAGGGTATATCATGCTCGCACGCGTCCGGCAGGCGCAGGGGGACGCGGATGGCGCTGGCAAGGCACTCGAGCAAGCCCGGCAACTTGCTGCGCAATTCAAGGCCACCGACATGGATGACCTGTTCGTGGCCACGTCCCAGGCGCAACTGTGGGTCGCACAGGGCAACCTCGCAGCGGCGATGAACTGGGCCAGGGAACGGGGGTTGGAGCGGGACATTGACTGGGCTGAGTTGGATGATCCGGACGATTTTGTCAATTACCACCTGCGCAAATACGAGTACCTGATCCTGGCGCGCATGTGGCTGGCACAGGACCAACCGGACAAAGCGCTGTCTGTGCTGGAGCCGCTGCGGCTGCGCATGGAGCAGCAAGGTCGAACCAGGCTGGTGCTCGAGACCCACATGCTCAAAGCGTTGGCCTACCAGGCACAAGGTGACGTCGCGCAGGCACTGGCCTGCCTGGAATGTGCGCTGTCCCTGGCCGAACCAGGGGGCTACGTGCGCCTCTTTGTGGACGAAGGGGAGCCGATGCGAGCGCTGCTCTCGAGGCTGGCTGCCGACCGCCGACCACCGACCGCCGCTTACGCCCGCAAACTGCTGGCCGATTTTGGACTGAAGGCGGGACAATCCGCAATCCGCATTCCGCAATCCGCAATCCGCAATCTGATCGAACCCCTGAGCCAGCGCGAGGTCGAATTGCTCCGCCTCATCGCCGAGGGGCTGTCCAACCAGGAAATCGCCCGCCGGCTCTTCATCTCGCTGCCCACCGTCAAGTGGCACACCAGCAACATCTACGGCAAACTGGGCGTCAAGAATCGGACGCAGGCCGTCGCTGAAGCCAGAGCGCTGGGCATTCTCCCCACCGACTGAGTACCCCCTCCTGTTCCCCCAGAAACCCGGTTTCTGGGAGAAACCGGGTTTCTTGTCCCATACCGCGTCCCATACTTTCGTATGGTCTCAACCATACCGGTTCGCCGATATACTGGTGGCGTAATCCAGAGAGTATTCCGGTGATGAGGAGACCCATGAACCCCAATCCGAGCACGGGCAAACCGGCCACGTATGAGATTCAGGTGCAGGGAAGGCTCGACGAGAGTTGGTCGAACTGGTTCAATGGCATGACGATTGCGTCCGGGGGCGCCAGCGGCGACTCGCCGGTCACCACGTTGACCGGCGTCGTTGCCGACCAGGCGGCGCTGCGCGGCATCCTGGAAAGGATCTGGAATCTGAACCTGACGCTGCTCTCGGTTCATCGTGTGGAGGAGAGAGCGAGATGAAACTGGTGTACCCGTTTGTGACGGATGAAACCCCCGGACTGGCACAGGTCGGCGGCAAGGCCATGTCGCTGATTTCGATGACCCGCCACGGCCTGCCTGTTCCAGCGGGGTTTGTGCTGACCGTGGCCTTTTTCCAGCCGTGGCTTGAGTACATTCAAGCGACGCCGGAATGGACGCAGGTTCTGCGCAGTTCGCCCGAGGAACGGAAGCCGCGCTGCGATGCACTGAAAGCGCGGTGTGCAAGCCTCGAGTTGGACGACCTGCGCCGGCAAGCGCTGGCCGAGGCGTTGGCAGCGCTGAGGACCGCTGGCGGAACCCGCCTCTTTGCCGTCCGTTCCTCCTCCCCCGAAGAGGACCTGGAGGAACTCTCGTTTGCCGGCGGGTACGAGACGGTGCTCGGCGTCACGGAAGAGGCACTCGAAGACGCACTGCGCCGCTCGTTTGCTTCCTGCCTGGATGCACGGGTCTTCGTGTACAAACAAGAACACGGGCTCGCCGTAGACCAGCCGCGCATTGCGGTGATCGTGCAGCAGGTGTTCGATCTGACGATGGACGACCTGGACAAGGCGCTGGCCGATCCGGCGCTCGACCTGCGCGCATTGTCAGAGCAGAATACTCGCTTCCTGAGCAGGCTTAAGCGGGTCCGTGAGTTCCCGCGCGTGGTGGACTCGCGCGGCAAGATCTTCCGCGCCCCCAGGCGGGAGGCGCGCGAGGGCGAACTGGCCGGCCAGCCGATCTCGCCCGGCGTCGTGCGCGGGCCGGTCAAGGTGCTGCACGCGCCGGACGAAAAGCCGCTCCTGCCGGGCGACGTCATGGTCACCCGCGCCACCGACCCCGGCTGGACGCCGCTTTTCATCAACGCGAGCGGCATCATCCTCGAAGTGGGCGGCCTGCTCCAGCACGGGGCACTGGTGGCGCGAGAATACGGCAAACCCTGCATCGCCGGCATCGAGAACGTGACCGCCATCCTGAAGGACGGCCAAGAGATCGAGATGGACGGCGCAAGCGGGGTCGTCCGGTTAGTTTGAATTGCAGACCTGTCAGGTCTTTGAGGAGGAAAGCAATGAATCCAGAATACGTAATCGCTTTGACCGATCCGCAGGCCACCCTGGCGGTTGCGGGCGGCAAGGGGGCCTCGCTGGCTCGGCTCTCCAACGCTGGATTGCCGGTGCCGGGCGGGTTCCACATCACCACGGCGGCCTACCGGCAGTTCGTGACCGAAAACAACCTGCAGCCGCGCATCCTGGCGGCGCTGGAAGCGGTGGACGTGGCCCAGCCCTCCACCCTGGAGACGGCTTCGCGCGCCATCCAGGCACTGTTCTCCCAGGCCCACGTTCCCCCGGCCATCACCGGCGCCATCGCCCACACCTACGTCGACCTGCCTGGAGATGAGCCGGCCGTCGCCGTGCGCTCGTCGGCCACCGCCGAGGACCTGCCCGACCTCTCCTTCGCAGGACAGCAGGAGACGTACCTCAACGTGCGGGGCGCCGTCGCCGTGCTGGACGCAGTCAAGCGCTGCTGGGCCAGCCTGTGGACGGCGCGCGCCATCGGCTACCGGGCGCAACACGGTATTGACCAGGGCACGGTCAGCCTGGCGGCGGTGGTGCAACTGCTGGTGCCGGCGGAAGCGGCGGGCGTGCTGTTCACCGCCAACCCGATCACGGGTGCGCGTGACCAGGCCATGCTCACGGCGACGTGGGGGCTGGGCGAGGCCATCGTCGGCGGGCTGGTCACGCCCGATACGCTCACAGTGGACAAGGCTACCGGGCAGGTACTTGCGCGCGAGACGGGCGACAAGCAGGTAATGACCGTGCGCGTGGAAGGGGGCACGCAAGAGCAACCGACGCCGGAATCGCTGCGCCGCGCCCCCGTGCTCGACGACCCGGCCGCCGCGGAACTGGTACGGCTGGGCGTGCAGATCGAGCAACTCTACAATATACCGGTGGACGTCGAATGGACGCTGGCCGACGGGCAATTTGCCATCGTCCAGGCCCGGCCGATCACCGCGTTGCCGGAACCGGAAGCACCCCCCCCGGCCGAGTGGAAACTGCCCGACCCCAAGGGGCAATATGTGCGCACCAGCGTCGCCGAGCTGCTGCCCGACCCGCTGACGCCTTTGTTCAGCACGTTGGGCCGCTCAGCCATCAACGCCGGTACCAAGCGGCTGGGGGGCGAGCTTGCAGGCTCTGAAAATGGGTGGCCGGATGAGACGGTGGTGACCATCAACGACTATGCCTATTACACTACCCGGTTTACGCCCCGGCAGATACTGGGGTTGCTGACCACTATGCCGTTTACCATGCCGCGCATGATGCGGCAGGCGGATACGCGCTGGCGTGACGTGGTTCACCCGCACTATATGGAAACCATCCAGCGCTGGCAGGCCAGGCCATTGGACGAACTGCCGGCAACTGACATTCTGATCGGCGTGCGTCAGATTGCGGATGCCTCATTCGATGTCTATGCCTTGTACCAATCCGCCCTGTTTCCGAATGCCAACTTGAGCGAGATGCTGTTTACCCGCGTTTATGACCGGCTGATCAAGCGCGAGGATGATCCCCCGGCCCTGACCTACTTATTGGGATTCGACAGCACCCCCATCCTGGCCGACAAGTCACTCTACGACATCGCCGAATGGTGCCGCACGCGCCCCGCCCTGGCAGCCTACGTCGCCAACACGCCAGCCCGGCAACTGGCCGCCCAACTCGACAGCGAACAGGCTCCGCTGGGTGTGGAGGCCGAGGATTGGCTCCAGTGGCGAAACCGCTTCCACGCGTACGTGCAACAGTACGGGCACATCATCTACGATCTCGACTTTGCCAAGCCGGTGCCGGCCGACGACCCCGCACCGCTGCTGGATACGTGCAAGATGTTCCTCAGCGGTCAGTGTCCCGATCCCTATGCCCGCCAGCAGTCTGCCGCCGAGCGGCGCGAACAGGCGACCCAGGCGATGCTGAAACGGCTCAAGGGTCTGCGCCTGAGGCTCTTCCGCCGGCTCGTCACCTGGGCGCAAAAGAGCGTCCCCATGCGCGAGGAGGGCCTGGCCGGCCTCGGCCTGGGCTACCCGCAGTTGCGGCAGATGTTGCTAGAGTTGGGACGCCGGCTGGTACAGGCCGCTGCCATCGAGCAACCCGACGACGTCTTTTGGCTGTTCCAGGCCGAGGCCGAGCAAGCCGCCGACGCGCTCGACAAAGGCGCATCCACAAATTTCCTGGCCGATGCCGTCAAACAACGCAAAGCTGTGCGGCGTGCCGAAAAGCGTGTGATTCCTCCGCCAGTGCTTCCCCCCAAGTCCAAGTGGATGGGGCTTGATCTAAACATGCTTGTGGCCGCGCAAGACGGCGAGCAGGCCGGCGATACCATTCGTGGCGCCGGCACCAGCCCGGGCTGTGTGACCGGCACCGCGCGCGTGCTGCACGGCCCCGAAGACTTCGGCCTCATGAAACCGGGTGACATCCTGGTAGCCACGATCACCACGCCGGCCTGGACGCCCCTGTTCGCCCGCGCCGCCGCCGTCGTCACCGATATCGGCGGGCAGATGAGTCATGGCTCGATTGTCGCCCGCGAGTACGGCATCCCGGCCGTCATGGGCACCAGCGTGGCCACCCGCCGCATCCGCAGCGGGCAAGTCATTACCGTGGACGGCAGCGCGGGCGTGGTCACTCTATCGCAGCCTGGAGCGTAAGATGTTACGGAACACGCAACACGAAGCGCGTGTTCCGTGTTGCGTGTTCCGTGAACCGCGGTTCTTCACGCATCACGCATCACGCATTACGAATTATGCATCACGCATCACGATCCACATTGTCAGGAGGCATCTATGCCCAAGTTCCCTGAACATGGATACAACCCCACCACGGGTGAATGGAACGACAGCCTGACGGGCGATTTTCTGTGGTCGAATGTGAACGTCAGCGAAGCAGTTCCGGATGTGATGACGCCCAGCACCTGGTCTTTGTGGTGGATTCACCACTACGAGGCGAACCCGATCAAGTTCCCCGGAAATTATCCCTTCTGCGGCAATATCTGTGGTCGTCCGTATCTCAACCTGAGCCTGCTCGTTTCCGTGTATCGCGCCGTAGGCAAGGATGTCCGCGAGGAGCTGCAAGGGGACATGATCAGCTCCGCTCCGGCCAACCTGAACATTCCGATGATTTCCTTTTCACCTCTTGTAGTACTGTGGACGTCGCTGCCGGGACTGCTCAAAGCCCAACGGTACGTGAGCCGAGATCGGCGTAAGATCCCGGAATTTGTCGCTGCGACCCCGGGCTGGTGCCGCAGCCAGCGCATGCAGATCCAGGATATCCATAGCGGGGACAAGTTGATCTTGTTGTCGTTGTGGCGAGAGGCAATAAAACCCTATTTCCTGCAGGCCTGCAGGTCGCTACGCGGCGTGACCATGCTGTTCTCTGACCCCGCCACCAGGTTGCGCCTGGATTTGATCGGGCTGGCCGGAGAAGCCGACGCCAACACCATCATGTCGAACCTGGCGGGCGCCTCGGCCGATCTGGAAAGCCTGGGGCCGCTGGTCGGCCTGGCGCAGGTGACACGCGGCGATATGAGCCGGGATGCTTATCTGGAGCGCTATGGCCACCGCGGCCCGCACGAGATGGAACTGTCCGCTCCGGGTGCGGAGGAAGACCCTGATTGGCTCGACCGGCGCCTGGCAGAATTCACCCAAGCCCAGGTGGACGTTGAGACACTCCTGGGAAAACAGCGTGCCGCGTACGCGGCCGCCTGGCAGCGCTTTGAGGTCCGCTATCCCCACAAAGCGAACGCCATCCAGCGCATGCTCGACCAGGTCGCCGCGGCTGCCCGCACCCGGGAAGCGGTTCGTTCCGAGGTAACACGTTTGACCCGGCTGATCCGCCAGTTCGCCCGGCGCGCCGGGGAACTCACCAGCCTCGGGGATGACATCTTTTTCTTGTCGCTCGATGAAATCGCGGCCGTATTGTCCGGCGATGAAACACCGGTGGCCTACATCCCCGCCCGGCGTGAGACCTATACCCGATATAAGGCCCTGCCTCCCTACCCGGCGATTATCATTGGCCGTTTCGATCCTTTGCGGTGGGCTGCCGATCCCAACCGGCGCAGTGACTATTTCGACGCCCGTGGTTCAACGCTTACGCCAGCTCCCACCACCATCACCGGCTTTGCGGGTGCTGCCGGTCGCGTGGAGGGCATCGTGCGCCGTGTGGACAGCCCAGAAGAAGGCGACTTGCTGCAACCGGGCGAAATCCTGGTCACCGTCACCACCAACGTCGGTTGGACGCCGATCTTTCCTCGCGCCATCGCAATCATCACTGACGTAGGTGCTCCCCTATCCCATGCGGCCATCGTCGCCCGCGAGTTGGGGATTCCTGCGGTCGTGGGTTGCGGCAACGCCACCATGCGCCTCAAGACCGGCGACCGGGTGCGGGTGGACGGCGGGCAGGGGATTGTGGAGATCCTGGAGACCGCGGACAGATGACCGCAGACTGCCGTGAGACCAGTTGAGATCGCTCTTTTCGGTGGTCAACGGTCGGCGGTCGGCGGTCATAGAAGGAGCATGGGCGTATGAAAACGAGCAGCCGCAAGCAAGTAACGATCCTATCCTTCGCCCTGGTCGTGGTCATGTTGGGGTTTGGGATGGTGATCCCGATCTTTCCCTTTTACGTCCAACGCATGGGGGCCGGCGGCAGCGAGTTGGGCCTGCTCACCGCGACGGCCGCTTTTACGGAACTTGTCTTTGGCCCGCTGTGGGGCAGCATTTCCGATCGCCGCGGCCGCAAGCCCATTTTGATGCTCGGCCTGTTGGGGTACGGGCTGTCGTCGCTGTTGTTCGGGTTTGCCACCCGGTTGTGGATGCTGTTCGTCTTCAGGGCCTTGTCAGGCGTCCTGTCCGCGGCCACGCTGTCCACCGCCATGGCCTACATCGGCGACAGCACCTCGGACGAAGACCGGGGAGGCGGGATGGGCATCCTGGGAGCCGCCATGGGGCTGGGCCTTATCCTGGGGCCGGGTTTCGGCGGCTGGCTGGGCAATATCTCCCTTTCGACGCCGTTCTTCGCCGCCGCTGCACTCTCCTTGCTGACCATGATCCTGGTCTTTTTCCTGCTCCCTGAATCACTCTCCCCTGAAGCCCGCCGGCAGGCGGGTGGCAAGGTCAGGACCGTGCAGCTTGGCGAACTGTGGCGCGCGCTATCCAGCCCCATCGGGATTCTGCTGTTTATGGTTTTCCTGGCCAGTTTCGGGTTGGCCAACTTTGAAGCCGTTTTCGGGCTGTATGCCTTGCAGAAATTCGGTTACGGCCCGGACCGCGTGGGGGCGATCCTGGTGGTGGTTGGGTTGGTCTCCACCGTTGGCAAAGTGTTCACCGGGTCGCTCACCCGGCGCTGGGGAGACGCCGCCGTCATCAAGACCTCGTTGTTCACCGGTTCGGTCGGCTTCCTGGTGTTGTTGTTGGCCAACACCTATCCCACCATCCTGCTCGCCACGGGCTTCTTCGTCCTGTCCAAGACATTCCTGCGCCCGGCGGTGATGTCCCTGACCTCCAAGCGCGCCACGGTGGGCCAGGGGGCGGCCATGGGGTTGTGCAACTCCTTCATGAGCCTGGGGCGCATCGTGGGGCCGATCTGGGCCGGCTTTGTCTTCGACGTGAACGTCAACTCCCCCTACCTCAGCGGCGCGGCGATCCTGTTCGTCGGGTTCCTGATCAGCCTGGTCTGGGTGTCGCAGGGCAGCAAGGAGCAAGCCGGCGCAGAGGTGTAATCCGCTGCGGACCAGTTCGAGACCCTAAAGGTGGCGATAGGAATCGCTTTGAAGACCTTTAGGGTCAGTTGTCTTTTGACAGTGCGGGGCACCTCTGCTATGATGGTGGTCAGCCTACCCTCCCGCAGGTTCCCAACCTGCGGGAGGGTGTATAGAGTGGAGGGGGGATATGGCCGTAATCGGCGTGCTCCAGGTATTGGGTGGCCTGGCCCTGTTTCTGTTCGGCATCCGCCTGCTCAGCGCGGGGATGGAAAAACTGGCGGGCAGCCGCATCCAGGAGTGGCTGGACCGCATGACCAACAGGCCGCTCAAGGGCGCGTTCTTCGGCGCTGCAGCGACGGCCCTGATTCAGTCGAGCGGCCTGCTGATGGTCACCATGATCGGGCTGATCAACGCCAACCTCATGACGCTCGAGCAGGCGGTCGGCGTGATGATGGGGCAGGAGATCGGCACGACGCTTACCGGCCAAATGGTCGCCTTCAAGATCGGGGACGTGAGCCTGCTCTTCGTCGTCCTGGGCGTCGTATTGATCGAGTTCCTCCCGCACCGCAACGGGCGCACGTATGGGGAAATCATCCTGGGGGCTGGCATCGTGTTCGTGGGGATGAACACGATGTCGGGGGCCTTGAAAGTCCTGGCGGCCCAGCCGGCCGTGGCGGTGTGGCTGACGACGATGGGACGAACCCCCGTGGCCGGCGTCCTGGCGGGCACAGTTGCGACAGCCGTCGTCCAGTCCAGTTCAGCCATCACCGCACTGCTCGTCGCGATGGGCATGAGCGGAGTGATCGAACTGCGCGGCGCCATCGCCCTGCTCCTGGGCGCCAACATCGGCTCCTGTGTGATGGGGCTGATCGCCTCCGCCCGCCTCTCCCGGCCGGCCCGGCGGGCCTCCATGGCCCAGATCCTGATCAACGTCGTCGGCGTGTTGTTGTTCTTGCCGATCATAGGGCCCTTTACCGCGCTCGTCAGCCGCACTTCACCTGCGCTCCCACGTCAGATTGCCAACGCACACACCATCTTTAACGTCACCGTCAGCATCGTACTCTTCCCTTTCATTCGACAGATCGCGCGGGCGGCCGGGTGGTTGATACCGCAGAGCAAGCGCGAAGAAAAGGCCAGGCTCACGGCGTACATTGACGAACGCCAGTATCGTCTGCCCTCTGTGGCGCTGACGGAGGCCATGCGGGAACTGTATCGCATGGGCGAGGTGACGGCCCACATGCTCGAACGCAGCCGCCAGGCGCTGATCGCAGAAGACGTGGAGGCCGCCGCCTGGGTGGTGAAGCAGGAAGAGGAGTTGGTTGACCCGACGCGCAAAATCCTGGAAGGCTTTGTCAATACGTTGATGCAGGAAGACCTCAGCGTACCCCAGCAGCGGCGCTGCTTCCAGATCAAGAACCTGCTCATTGACGTCGAGCGCGTGGGTGACCTGGCCGAGGACCTGGCCGAGGCTGCACAGAGGAAGACCGCCCAACGTGTGACGTTCAGCCCGCAGGCGCTCCAGGACCTGGACCGGTTGTGCCAGCACGCACACTCCACCTACACGTGTGCTCTGCAATCTGTGCGAGACGGCGATCGGGCGCTGGCCCGTCAGGCGTGTGACCTGGAAGACGAGTTCGACGCGCTCTACCTGGAGGCCCGCCAGCGCCACATCGAGCGCCTGGATGCAGGGATGTGCAAGCCAGAGGCGGACGTGCTGTTCGTGGAATCGCTGCGCAACCTGGAGCGCGTCAGCGACCACGCCGACAACCTGGGCGTCAGCGTCAGCCGGAACTAGAAGAATTGACCGCCACAATTGCCTGGTCACCGGATATGGCAGTCCCGAGTACACGTCTCTGCTGAAAGGCAAGCGGATAGCGCTCCTCGTCACCTGTGGCGGTCCGGTTGAGGAGAATGCCGACCTCATCCAGGAGGTGTTCGACAGGGAGGGTCGGTATGAGCAATGGGACGTCGTTGGCAAGTACGTCGTCCCGTTTTGTACCACGCCGGATGCGTTGGGTGACAGAGCCATGGAAACCGCAAAACAAATGGCTGGAGATATCGTGGGGAGGTGATGTGCATGAAAGTGAGGAGAGATGGCAGCATATCTTTGTGAACAAATTCCTAAAATGACTAGAAATGCTTGACAAGTTAGCGGATATTCTGGTATAATAAAGTATATGTACATGCTCGCAAAGAAAGGCTGAGAAAGGACTAAGATGCCGCCATCTCTGTAGAAGTAAGGGTCAGCGGCTCATCATTTCTTGGGAGGCAGAGCATATCGGGACTAAGGCTCTTACTGTAACCAACCCCGTGTGGCCAAGCACTACCGGCGCTGAGGACACTGGGTGGTCGAGTATCTTTGTAGCTGATAAACAACGTAGCCTGTAGACTGCCACCTGTTTGTCGAAGACTCTGGCATCTGTATCGTTGGGTCCTGGGTAATGACTGATGGGGCTCACGGGGCATACTCCCCGTGAGCCTTTTTGTTTCTCGATGTCGCACGCTTCTACGTGGACCGGCCAGGCAAGTCGCTCTGGGGGGCGGACCTGAGCCAGGGTATTCGGGGGTGGGGTAGGAGGTAAGTGGGAACATTTTTATATCCTGTCGGAGCAGCAAACTGCCATTTAGAGTAACTGGTCACTGGTTTGCAACGAAGCAGGCCCAATCAGCGAAAGAAGGAGTATCAAAGTGAGCAAGCGAATTCTGATAGGAGTGTCAATTGCACTGGTGTTGGTGCTAGGCATAGCGACCACTGCCAGCGCTGACGAGGATAACACCCTGACCGTGAACTTCCCTGGCGTCAGTGGCGTCCACGTGTACGTCCGTACTAGCGATGGCGAGAGTGGCAAAGCCAATGGCAGCTCTGTCGCAACCTTACTGAATAAGAGCGACTCGGCTACCTTTAACAATCTGCCGGATGGCACGTACGACGTGGTGCTGATCCGGGGTGCCAAGACCAAGATCGTGGACGATGTGAGCTGCACCGGTGGTAGCTGCGAGGTGAAGGACATTGTCAAGACTCTGACAGTTGACTTCTCCGGCATCAGCGGCGTCCACGTCTACGTCAAGACGAATGATGGCGAAGATGGCAAAGCCAATGGCGGGGCTGTCGAGACCGCATTGAACCAGAACGGCTCGACGAGCTTTGTGGTACTGGAGAACACCTACGACGTGGTGCTGGTCAGGGGTGCCAAGACCAAGATCATTGACGCCGTGGACTGCAGGGACGGCGGTAGCTGCGAGGTGAAGGACATTGTCAAGACTCTGACAGTTGACTTCTCCGGCATCAGCGGTGTCCACGTCTACGTCAAGACGGATGATGGCGTTGTTGGTACAGCCACGGGTGGAGACGTCGAGACCAAACTGAATCAGAACAACTCGACCAGCTTTGTGGTGTTGGAGAACACCTACGACGTGGTGCTGGTCCGGGGTGCCAAGACCAAGATCGTTGACGCCGTGGACTGCAGGGACGGCGGTAGCTGCGAGGTGAAGGACATTGTCAAGACTCTGACAGTTGACTTTTCCGGTATCAGCGGCGTCCACGTCTACGTCAAGACGGATGATGGCGTTGTTGGTACAGCCACGGGTGGCGCCGTCGAGACCAAACTGAACCAGAGCGGCTCGACGAGCTTTGTGGTGTTGGAGAACACCTACGACGTGGTGCTGGTCAGGGGCGCCAAGACCAAGATCATTGACGCCGTGGACTGCAGGGACGGCGGTAGCTGCGAGGTGAAGGACATTGTCAAGACTCTGACAGTTGACTTCTCCGGTATCAGCGGCGTCCACGTCTACGTCAAAACGGATGATGGCGTTGCTGGTACAGCCGCGGGTGGAGACGTCGAGACCAAACTGAATCAGAACAACTCGACCAGCTTTGTGGTGTTGGAGAACACCTACGACGTGGTGCTGGTCCGAGGTGCCAAGACCAAGATCGTTGACGCCGTGGACTGCAGGGACGACGGTAGCTGCGAGGTGAAGGACATCGTCCAGACCCTGAACGTTGACTTCCCCGGTATCAGTGGCGTCCACGTCTACGTCAAGACAAACGATGGCGAAGATGGCAAAGCCAATGGCGGGGCTGTCGAGACCGCATTGAACCAGAGCGGCTCAACGAGCTTTGTGGTACTGGAGAACACCTACGACGTGGTGCTGGTCCGAGGCGCCAAGACCAAGATCGTTGACGCCGTGGACTGCAGGGACGGTGGTAGCTGCGAGGTGAAGGACATCGTCCAGACCCTGAACGTTGACTTCCCCGGTATCAGCGGCGTCCACGTCTACGTCAAGACGGATGATGGCGCTGCTGGTACAGCCGCGGGTGGAGACGTCGAGACCAAGCTGAATCAGAACAACTCGACCAGCTTTGTGGTGTTGGAGAACACCTACGACGTGGTGTTGGTCCGAGGTGCCAAGACCAAGATCGTTGACGCTGTAGACTGTACCGATAGTGATACCTGCAAGGTAGAAGACATTGTCAAGACTCTGACAGTTGACTTCCCTGGTATCAGCGGCGTCCACGTCTACGTCAAGACAAACGATGACGAAGATGGCAAAGCCAATGGCGGGGCTGTCGAGACCGCATTGAACCAGAACGGCTCGGCGAGCTTTGTGGTACTGGAGAACACCTACGACGTGGTGTTGGTCCGAGGCGCCAAGACCAAGATCGTTGACGCCGTGGACTGTACCGATAGTGGTAGCTGTAAGGTGGAGAACATCGTCTCCAACCTTACAGTCAAGTTCCCCAGCCTCAGCGGCGTCCACGTCTACGTCAAGACAAATGACGGCGTTGCTGGTACAGCCGCGGGTGGAAATGTCGAGACCAAGCTGAACCAGAGTGACCAGGCGACTTTTGCCCTATTGAAGAACCGCTACGACGTGGTGCTTGTGAAGGGTAGCCAGACCTTCATATATGACGCCGTGGACTGCACCGGCGACACCTGCGTGCTAGACAAGGCCACCCTCACAGTCAAGTTCCCGGGCATCAGCAGCGTCCACGTCTACGTCCGAGAGAACGATGGTACCGCCGGCACAGCCACCGGCAAGCAGGTGGCTTCCCAAACGTACAAGACCGACGCGGCCGTTCTCATCAATCTGCCCAACGGCGTGTACGACGTGGTGCTGGTCAAAGGGGCCAAGACCAAGATCGTCGATGACGTGATTGTCCTGGGTGGCTGGGCCACCGTGGATAACATCGTGGCCACCCTGACGGTCAAGTTCCCCGGCATCAGCAGCGTCCACACCTATGTCAAGGTGAACGATGGTATTGACGACTCAGCTACCGGCGGAGCCGTCGAAGAGCGAACGTACAAGACCGACGAGACGTCCATGGCGGTGCTCAAGAATACCTACGACGTCGTGGTGGTGAAAGGCGCCAAGACCAAGATTATCGACGCCGTGGACTGCACCGGCGACACCTGCCTGGTCGATGGCATCGTCGCCACCCTGACCGTCAAGTTCCCCGGCATCAACGGCGTCCACACCTACGTCAGGGTGGACGATGGCAACCCGAACTCAGCCACCGGCGGGGCCGTCGAGGAGCGAACGTCCAAGAATTACGAGACGTCCATGGCCGTGCTCAAGAACACCTACGACGTGCTGGTGGTGAAGGGCGCCAAGACCAAGATCGTGGACGCCGTGGACTGCACCGGCGACACCTGCCTGGTTGATGGCATCGTCGCCACTCTGACCGTCAAGTTCCCCGGCATCAACGGCGTCCACACCTACGTCAGGGTGGACGATGGCAACCCGAACTCAGCCACCGGTGGGGCCGTCGAGGAGCGAACGTACAAGAATGAAGAAACGTCGATGGCCGTGCTCAAGAACACCTACGACGTGCTGGTGGTGAAGGGCGCCAAGACCAAGATCGTGGACGCCGTGGACTGCACCGGCGACACCTGCCTGGTTGATGGCATCGTGGCCACGCTGACCGTCAAGTTCCCGGGCATCAGCAGCGTCCACACC
>Ga0307377_10000359_pt1 | contig 62007 bp, 43 predicted proteins | sample TR3MG_FD_202535 | JGI IMG/M metagenome (GOLD analysis project Ga0307377, IMG submission 202535) | Soil microbial communities from Risofladan, Vaasa, Finland - TR-3 | ecosystem: Environmental > Terrestrial > Soil > Coastal area > Acid sulfate soil | place: Finland: Risofladan, Vaasa | collected... | reverse complement strand
TACCTTGATGAGTTTTGCTACAAGGTGAATCGAAGAAATTTTGGTGAGCAACTATTTGATAGACTGTTAATAGCTTGTGTAACTACCAACTATAACAATATTATTACTCATAACCGATAGTCATATATAATTATAAATTGGATTTTAGGTTTAAATAAGATTTTTACTAAAATGAATATCACGTAAAAAATCTCTGACATATCGGGAATCATTGTAAAGCTGCCATTGTAGTAAAGATCATTGTGATTGAACAGCACACGCTCCTGGTTAATTGAACCATAGACCAATGCCCCTATAATGCCATTGCCCGATGGTAATCCCTCCCTCCATTGCGCCGAAGGGGTAATCATAGTCATACCACGTTTGTACGAAGGTTTATTGTCATCTGCTGAGTCTGTATATTGAGTATTCTTACAGCTTAGCGTCATTATAAGCAGGACAAACACCAAAAAGAAAATTCCATTTTTTTTCATGATCATAGATTTTTTATTTTTCAATTAGTCTAACAGAATTTCCCAATTACCTCCAAAATAAGCCTTATCAATTTTTTTAATCGCCTTGCTGTTATTAGTTCGTTTAGCATTGTCAACTAAATCCATGTAGATATAAAACTGCAGCCAGTAACCATAATTATATTTCTGGTTTTCTGATTTTGGGTTTTTCATAAATGCATACCACGAAGTGTTTAAGCCTTCTTTCTCTGCAAGCTTGAGTGCATTTTCTGCCTGATGCAAAATATTATCCGACATGGAAGTATGAAGTTGCCGGAAATCTTCATATTTCATTTTTGATGTATTAATAATTTCACATCTGTCATCAATATTTAAATCTTTCAGTAAAACAGTCTTATCGAAAATGGTATCGCCATCAATATCCATTTGAATTTTATCAAAAAAGCCATTGTTATCGGTATCTTCATATCTCATGGTACTTAAAGGTTTGTATTCTTTTTGAAGGCGATCAGAGGTAGGAGAATATGTATCGTAAAGACCACCCCATCCTTGAAAGGAATATGCCAACTGATCTATTCGCCAACAACCCCATTCGGCTCCAAAAAGGTGAATCCGACCATCGAACTTTGAGAGATACAAACTGGCTTTTCCGCTGTTGTCTAGATCCCATTCGCCACGATCACCAATTGCATCTGCTTGCGGATTATTATCAAGACCGCCATTTCTTTTACCAATTTTATACGGATTCAGTGAGTCATAAAATTCCACCCTTTCCCAGCGCTGACAATCATCGTCTTCGTCGTATACAAAATATATTTGGCCCCAATTGCCTTTGTTATAAATCAAATTTAATATAGAGTCACGGTCGGGATATATTAGTTCTGAAACTTTTCGCCAACGGGGATCAATGAAAAATGAATCGGCTTCAACAACTCTTGAATTATTAAATTTATGAACCTGATCCATATAATTGAAACCTTTGCCCGTAAAACGAAAAGACATATCGTAGTCAAATTCATTTCCGGGTGCATTATCATTATCCATATCGTATGTTAATGCTATTAAACTAACCTCGCCCGAACGATTTACATCTCTAGGTTTTGACTCTGCTCTTTTTTCTTTTTTAGTAGGATTATCAATAACCCTTATAGCCATCTCAGTTAAACCATCATTATCGCGATCAAAAAACAAAAAAGGATTTTCCCAATTTAAGCGTACATCATCCATGTAATAAGTGGAAGTATGTATTTTCAGGAAGGTGCTTTGTCCATTGTAATCTTCAAGAAAATTGGATGTACCCTCATGAAGCCAGGCACGTAATTCAAATGTATTCCAGTCGATATAATTAAAAACATTATCATTATCTGTATCAAGCACCCACATGTAATGACCATTCCCCATCGTTTTTGGATCCCCCGGTTTCGTATTTTCAACAAAAACCTGCATATCGGCTTTTCCATCGCCATCCGTATCTATCCAATCGATAGCCACATCGCCACTATCACCATACCTGCCGTCCTTGTTTACATCTATCATGATGCAATCACTATCGGTATCACCCTCTATATCACCTTCTTTTAAATCGTCATCATCATCAATCCATAGAATTGGCGTATTGTGAATCGTAATTGAACGAATAATATCAGGATCTCCGTCATTATCCAAATCGATATAGGTGGGTTTATAACCAATAGGAGGAGGGGGTAAACGATAGGATACCAATGGGGTATTATTGTTCCAATAGTTGTTTGTTAAATTTGAACTATCTGTCTGCTGTCCCATTAATGCAGATGTAACTAAAATAAAAAATGATAATAATATAAGCAGCTTATTCATAGTATATAAGATATTTAGTTATGCCTTTTTTCTTAATCTTCAACAGTAATCAATACTTTTTGGTACTCATGTTCAGTTATTATTGCAGTTGAACCTTATACAATATCTTGAGATGTTCATTTTCCCAACCCACCTGTAATTTCTTCCAGTTTATTAAAGAAGGCTATTTTTCGGGGAGAACTAATTCCCCAATTCACCGGAACAGACTGAAAACCATCGTCAAACCCTTCATCTTTCATGCGGTAATCGAAATATCCCCAGGAAGCATACGATTTTACTGCCTCAACAAAATTGTTGGATGGCTTGTCAAAATCAAAGTGATCGTCTTCGTTGAAGAGGATTGGCATAGGTTTATAGCCTTTAACCGCCCTGGTTTTACTAACCATTTCGGCAATCAAAGCCGGATCTTTAACCCCGTTACCATGAATCAGGATGAAGTCTGCAACTTCTACAACATTTTCCCTGGGAATCTGACCACCACTGTAGCTTGTTCCGACCAAAAAACGATAACCGTATTTCTTTTTCGATTTTATTCTTGAAATCAACTCATCAACACGGTCAGGTTTGAGAATATCATGGTCGTATTTGAGATTGCATTCGTTATTAACTTCAATGATTACGTTCCGGTATTTTTTTGCAAAAAGCCAATCGATTGCATGATCTACGGCATTAATAACCGCCGCCTCGTTTTCTAAATTCTGATCCTGATCGTTATAAAAAAGCCCCAGAATAACCACCATTCCTATTTCATTTGCCCGATTTAGAATTCGCTCCAACCGGGCCATGTATTCGGGACGTAATTCACCTTTTGGATCAAAGGCTGAGTTGATCCAGCCTTTGTTGCCATAACCCAGTGGGCTTCCACCCTGTAAATTAACCGTAAAAGCCAACAAGCCTTTGGCATACCATGAGTCTATCGCTTTAACGAATTCGTCTGTATTTCGGTTAGCGTCCCATTTTTGCGTATCAGGATATTTCCACCGACCTGCAGTTTCAGGATAAAGGTCATCAAATATACCCTGAACCATTCTTGAATTCATCAAAAGCCCTTCGATGGGATATCCTTGCCAGCTTCGTCCTTTGTAGGTTGGGATGCCATTGATCAGGAATTTTTCACCTTCAATACTGACGATAGTTTTATTTTTACTCTTTCTATTTCCACCCGAACTACCGGAAATGGAAACAAGGCATACAGAGAATATTACGGATAAAAAAAATATAATTTTCATTTCAAAAAAAATTTGAGATACATTTCATCCCCTAATTTTTTGATGTTGTTGTTTTAAACAATCAATTACGTTTCCAGATATAGCTATCAGCCAATAATTTTTGGTATTCTACTATAAGCTGTTTTTTCATTTCTTCAAAAAGAGCTGGATTCATTGATGCTGCATTTTCAAACTCACTTATATCTTTTTTCAGGTTGAACAAAACAAAATCAGTAAGTTTAGCCTTTTTTACCAACGCTTCATTTCCATCATAAATATTCTCCAACTTAGGCAGATATGTAGTATCATTTTTTAGATTGGCCATAATCTTCCAGTCACCATCCCTCATTGCAACAATATGGTCGTTGAGTGCATTGTAAAAGCTCCAGATCAATGGTTTGGTGCGCTTAAATTCCCCATCTTTTAAAAAAGATGTAAACGATTCTCCGTCGATAGGTCTTTTAGGCAATTCGGCACCGGCTATTTCGCAAAATGTCGGTAAAAAATCGAGTGACGAAATCGCTACGTCCGAAGTACCCTTAAAGGTAGATTTTCCCATCCAATAAATAATGCCCGGTACCCTGAACCCGGCTTCATTTGTCCATAGTTTCATTCCCTTCAATTTGCCGGGTGACCCATAGGACCTTTTGGCCCTTGCGTACCTGTTCAGTGTCTCCGGCCCATTATCTGAGCTGAATACAATAAGAGTATTGCCCTTTACATTTTCCCTTAAATAATCCAGAAAACGGCCAACAGCTTTATCCATATTTTCCACATTGGCAAAGTATTGAGCCTGATCTTCATTTTTAGAGAATGGAAGATATTTTTGCACCAAAGATTGAGGTGATGCTATCGGTTCATGGGGTTCATGGAAACATACCTGAAGGTAAAACGGATTGTCATTTCCCTTATTCTTAAGCCAATCCATGGCTTCATCCACAATAATCTGGCAACTAAAACCTTTTATTTCACCAACCTCTTTGCCGTCTCGAACAAAGTTATTGGGGTTTTCATGACTGGGAGCGGCATTGTTTTGTGTAGCAAACCAGTGGTCAAACCCAAAATGATCAGGCTGAGGTTGTTTCGGAGAATTAAACAAAGAGCTACAGTGCCATTTCCCCACCAGGCAGGTTGAATACCCTACCGATTTTAACCTGGCCGGAATAGTTTCTTCGTTTACCTGCAGGTGTACCAAATCCTTGTCATCATCCCTTTTTATATTGCCGCCAATAATAAAATCGTAAATACCTGCCCGGTTAGGACTTCTGCCTGTGAGTAAGCCTGCACGCGAAGGAGAGCATACTGGAGCTGCAGAATAAAAGTTGGTTAATTTGATTCCTTCTGAGGCAAGTTTATCCAGGTTTGGTGTTTGAATCACAGGATGGCCAAAAGAGGATAAGTCCCCATATCCTAAATCATCACAAAGTAGTACAACAATATTTGTTTTTTCCTTTTCTTTTCTACCAAAAAAAAGAATAGGTGAAATGATTAATAATATTATCTGTGAAATTTTTAAATGTTTCATAATCCCCCAATTATTATTTTTTAGTATAAATTTATTCTATTCAGCTTTTGCAATCTCAATATCCTTTTTTACCCATTCCGTTGTTTTTATCCAATCAACGTTTCCTACACGGTTTGTCCAAATCGGATTTATATTTTGCTGCATCGCTGTCTCGGAGTACAATTTCCAATATTTTAATGCCTCCTCCAGTTCGGCAACAGCTTTTTTCTGATTATTCTTGTCTTTTGTTTCGCGGTACATTGCCAGTTGTGTTGAGCCGGCTATTTTACAGGCATAATATTTTCCCAAAAATGCCATGGTTTTGATATCATTTAAGGTGACTGCCAGCTCTTTATCCTTGCCGGAATTCATCTCCTTTAAAAGCGATAATGCCTTATCGGAATAAGCATGAAGCATTTGCGAAACTTCGAGCGGATTTTTTAGCTCAGTAGAGCCCCCGGATTTAGTCATCTTTACATAGTCGGGGATGGATTGAAAACCCGATTTAAGATGTGGAGGTAAATTGATAAACCGGTTAACATCATGGAAACCTGTCTCGTTCTGGGCATAATTATTTCGGCTTTTACAACCTTCAATGTACCAATGGATATCGAGTGGCCCCCAATGAAAACCAGTAGTTGTTGGATAAATCATGGAAGCGCTCTGCCACGCCGTAAATAGTTTTTGACCGTCGACCTCAGGGAAATGGTAATGCAGGATGCCCGCGATCCTGTCATCCGACATGTCAGGATCATAACCTAATCTCCCCCACAACATCCAATGGAACCAGTGCTTATCCAATTCGATTTGTCTTGGCCCTTCAGGATCTTTCATGGTGAATTCCCGTCCCCATACCCACTGATCAGATCCATAATAGAAGCCTCGGGAAACCTCAATTGGAATATTTTGTATGAATTCGCGAACAAAATCAGGTGCACCCCAACGGAAATAGTAATTATCATCATTACGTAAGGTCCAGATTGTCTTCATCCCTTCAATATCTTTTACAAACTCCTCATGAAATGGTTGTGTGGTGGCGCTCATCACATGTGCCTGAGCGTATTTAAAACTGAAGAGAAACTCAATGTTTTTATTATCAATTAGCGGCTTGAATACTTTAACGATGTCTTTCGCCCCGGTTTGATGCTGGCGGTGAATGAAGGTAAATTTTCGATCAGGCATTTCAGCAGCGGCATCCATCATGCCCCTGGCATAAGTTTCAAAGGCCCATTCTTCTTTCTTTTCGCTAGAGTTTCCATACATATTTTCACCTGTTGTTAATCCAATTCCAGCCAAATCGGGGTAGCTAACAAACATTTGTTTCACACTTTTCCGGAAATAATCGCGCGTGTTGGGGTTGTCGATTTTATCTGTAATTCCATATTTTCCTTCAGCACCATGAACAAAAATATTCCAGGTAATTACATAAAAATCCACATTTCGGGTTTTGGCATATCGCATAACCTTTTTCCAGAATTCAATTTTCTCGTCAATGGAAATTTTGATTAAAGTATCGGGATTGGCTAATATTTCAGGAGAACAAAAACCCCATCCATTGGTATTATAATTTTCATCAAAATGGTGCGTTGACTTTTGTACATCGTTAAGCGCCACATCTTCGTAACCTGGTACTTTAACCATTGAGGGAAATGGATGCAAATTCCACAGGGAGATATAATTGAATCGATAACGGGCCAAGTCGTCTATGTATTCTTTCCAGAAATCGAAATTCCACATCTCGGCGATATTTTTCTGTGCAACATCCGAAACATCGGTGTAACTTGGAGTCCGAACATCGAGAGGAATGTTAAACTTGGTTCCCCGACGCTCCATGTAAGGATTTTGGGTAGTCTCCTTCACACCTGACAGACCATTTATTTTTATTTGTTCTGCCAGTTCCAGCCCTCCATACATCGCTCCTGCAGCGTCGGCACCGATTACCTGTATTTTGCCATTTTTTACTGACAACTGAAATCCTTCGGCTTTTAATCCGTCAGCATCTGGCGAGATCAGGATTACGATATCTGCAATTATTGAATCTGTCAATTTCACATCGATGCCTTGAGCATTCAAAGTAGTTGTCAGTTCATTTACTGCAAATTGAATCTGAGGAATATCGGGGTTCTCAAATATGCTGACAACTTTTTGGTTTGTTGAACATGCTGAAGCCAATAAAATCAAAATAATTAATCGTTGACAGATCTGGTTTTTAAAAAGGTTAAGAATCTTCATTGGTAATTGTATTAATTTCTGAGAAAATATGTTATTCCTTCACATAAACTTGAATATTACTATACTGTGCCGGATGTATTCAACTTATCAATTTTTCAAAACGAAGTATTTTCAATTGCTTTGATCCCAAAGTCGATACGGATCATCATAATACTTCATTTGTTCAAGCAATAAAGTTTCCATCTCTTTTAGTTTATCTGAATATTTTGGATTGCCAGCCAGGTTTGTTTCCATTTTCCCGGATTTATGATGCTCTTGTAAATATTCATTTGGATTTTTAGCAAGATTAAAGAGTTGAGTTTCCCTAATCGCACCATTCATAACGTCATACTTTATTAATTTCCAATCTCCCTTTTTTACACAACGCATGCCTGGTTTGGTTCCTCCGCAATAAACCCCGTACATCACATCCCGGACAGTATTCTTTTCACCTGTTAAAACTGGTTTAAAGCTTATTCCATCTACCGTACCGGGGATCTTAATTCCGGATAAGTCACATACTGTTGGCAGAATATCCAGGAGGTATATGTTTCCCTCAACCCGCTTGCCCGCCCTGATACCCGGACCTTTAACAATAAATGGTACCCGCCATGTATGTTCATACAAATTTTGTTTTCCCATTAAACCATGTCTTCCAATAGCTATTCCATGATCGGCAGTGTAAATAATATATGTATTTTCCAGCTCGCCCATTTCTTCTAATTTTTTCAAGACTTTTCCCAGTTGAATGTCAATATTTTCGACACAGGCATATTCGCGTCCCAGCTCATTACGTATTGTTTGTTCATCTCGTTTTTTCCAAACACCGCTCACACGCTCTTCATCTCTGAGTTTCGGATGGCCATGAAAAAACGGGTGTGCAGAAAGGTAATTATCCTGCAATGGCGGTTGTTTTGGATTTGCAGGGGGAAGGCTGCTTGAATCTGTCTGGTTCACTGCTCCATATTTTGCAAGAAGCTCTGGAGTACCGTCACGGGTATCATGCGGATGAGAAAAGCCGAAGTAGATAAAAAACGGTTCATTTTCATGCTTACTCTCCCTTTCATTCAGATAATTTAAGACCTGCTGAGCATGCCATGCACTGCCACTTTCTTCTGTTCCGCCTCTTTTGGTTGCATCATGTACCACTGTAAATTGTTTGTTCGCAGCAGCATAGGAATTACCAATCTTGCAAGTACGCATAGTTTTGTATCCGGCCCTGTTAAAAACAACTCCTATGGTCTGCTGTTCTAAATTATCAGGACAATTCGGATTTTGAAAGTCCTCACCTTGAGAAGGTATATGCCAAAGATAACGTCCAGTCATAATCATGTGACGCGATGGTGTGCTAACAGCGCCAACCATAGCTCCCATGTGACGGGCACTTTCGAATACCATTCCTTCCCTTGCAAGTTTATCTATGTTTGGTGTTACCAGAGTGGATTTCGGATCATAGATTTTTAAATCGAATGGAGATTGGTCATCTACCAATACAAACAAAAAGTTCGGCGGTTTTTGACCATTAACCCGATTTTGAGAGCAGCCTGAATTTAGAAGTAAAACCAGCGATGCTACTGTGAATGTTATTTTTTTCATCTTGTTTAATTTATTTTACAAAAACTTTAATGTTGCTGTATTGCGCAGAGCGTGTAAACATGTGCCTCAAACCAATCCGGCCTTCTGTAGGAGATTGTCCCTCTTTAAGCTCCCATGAGAAGAGTTTCTCAACACCTTCTCCTTTAACTTGAAAAAAGAGTTTTGAAATGGTTTTGATCACCGTTATTTTATAGGTCACACCCGGAAGAAATAATCCGGTCTTAAAAAAAGCAGGAGGGATTTCGGTCTCATCAAACGTTCTGTCCTTCGTAATCGGATATTTTCTAACCCTGATATAATCATTTGCAGGATCGTCATTAACCATGGGAAAAGCGGCATAACTAATATGAAGAGGGTTCATGTAATTGTAATAGATACTCATGGTGGGTATTTCCCTTAGTTCATCCCATTTCGAAATATCCTTATCGTAGGGGGCAGTATCAATACCGGCAGCCTGAATATACAGGATGTTTACATTTACAAGCTGGCTATCAGTTCTGGTATAATTGAATTCCATTTTTATATCGCCCTTAAACGATTCCTTTGTCCATAATACAGCATGGTGTGCATCATCTCTGTTAACCGGGCCGGCGATGAAATTCATACCCTTTTCGCTATTTTCAACCTTAGCGAGTTTACCATCCATAAACCAATTGTCCTGCCATTTTCCTGTGCAAGGATCAGACAATTGAAGGTTCCACGCTTTTGAAGCATTCAATTGGTCAAACTCTGTCTGATCTTTCTCCTGAGCTTGACAACTAAACGAAATCACAAGGAACGCCAACATGATAAATTTGATATAGTGTGCCATACGCTTTTCTTTTATCAGCAAAACAATTTTTTTAATTTAATTATCCAAAAAGTCAATCTGTTCCCAATCGAAACCAATTGAATCATTTTCCTGAATTTTACCCGGTGTACTTCGGCCATCACGGATATACTTCGATAATAAAGCCTTTAGTTCGATTACTTTATCCGTATTTTTTGCCTGTAAATTAGTGGTTTCACCAGGATCGTTCCGTATATCATACAATTGAATTTTAGGCAATGAATCTAAGGCTGCCGTATCGTTAGGCAAAGGATAGCTCCAACCTCCTGACCCTCCGCACATAATCAGTTTCCAATCCCCTTTCCGGATAGCAAAATTCCCGTTAATGGAATGATGTACCGTTGCTTCCCTGAATGAGCCTTGGAGTTCCTTATTTTCGAACAAGGGCATCAAACTGTAGCTGTCTTCACCTTCATTATCCAATAATTTATAACAAACGATGTCGGCACAGGTTGCCATAAAATCAGTAGTACATATTGTTTCGTCCGATACCAAACCCTTTTTAATTATCGGAGGCCATTTAGCAATGAGCGGAACCCGGTGGCCACCTTCAAAAATATCGGCTTTTGTGCCCCGATATATAGCGCTGGGGTTGTGACCCTTTGAAAGTAGCTGCTTAAAATCGGCTTTTGGCGAACAACCATTGTCGCTGGTAAAAATAATCAGCGTATTCTCTTCAATGCCTGATTTTTTTACCTGATCCAACAATTGTCCCACACAAGCGTCAACCATCATTACAAAATCAGGATATGGATTATCCAAACCGCTTTTCCCCTGAAAATCTTTGGTGGGCAAAATAGGCGTGTGGGGCGATGGCAATGCCAAATACAGAAAAAACGGTTGATCTCCATTTGCTTTCTCTCCAATATACTTTATTGCTCGCCGAACAAAATTAGGCGTAACATCCTCATGCACAAAATCGTCGGCGGTCAAGCCTCTTCGCCACACCTTTTGGCCTTTATTCTGGGTGTATTTTGTAGGGATCATGGTTGGCATTCCGTTTTCGACATAGACATAAGGCGCCATATCCAGAGAGCCGCAGTGCCCATAAGCATAATCAAATCCCAAATCGTTGGGGCCATTTGTAATTGGTTTCGAGAAATCAATCGTTGAGGAATCTTTCATGGCCCAATCCCATCCCAAATGCCATTTTCCGATATAAGCCGTTGTGTACCCCTGTTTCTGCAACATCGACGCTACAGTAATCCGAGTAGTTGGGATTAATGCTTTTGATTCGCCCATTAATACACCCTGTTTAAGATGGCTTCTCCAATTATACCTTCCGGTTAATATACTATACCGGGTTGGCGTGCTTACCGCTGATGAAGTATGTGCGTCGGTAAACCGAATTCCTTCGGACGCCAACTTGTCGATGTTTGATGTCTTAATTTTGCCGTTATTGTTGAAAACGGATACATCTCCATAACCCAAATCATCAGCCAATACATAAATAATATTTGGAAATTTCGGTTTTTGACTTTCTGTATTGCAACCAGAAAAAGAAAACAGAGCGCTATAAAGCATAACTCCATAGCCTGCAGTGATGTTTTTTTCAAATTTCATACGAAAATAATTTGTTTTTTTAAGGCCGGATGGAACTCGCATGTGAATATTCGCTTCGCGGATTTCCACTTCGTTACAATTCTTCCGTGTTTGTGTTTTTATTGAAAATGCTCTATTCATATCTTTATTTTTTAAGTTTCATTTGCACCTCCCTCAAATTGACCGGGTTCAATGAACCTGCGACAGGTTTAAATATTATCTTATATTCGCCCGGTTTTTAATATCAAATGTTTTCATAATGTTGGTGTTAAAATTATATACTTATGTTTTATGGTTTAATTATCTATTGTTCTGTTTTTTCCCATTAATTCAAGAATCTGAACATCTTTGACTTTCATAGGTATTCTTCCCCCTCATGAAAAAGTTCCCTTGAATTGGTTGCTTTTAATGGAGAGGATAACTGTAGCGCAGATAAAGCTCCTATACCAATTAAATATTTTCGTCTTTCCATCGTTGATTTTTTAAGATTTAAAAGAAAAATAGCACTAAAAATTAAATGAACGACACTAATTAATCTGTTCAATTAAGACCAAACTCCAGGGTGTAATGGTATGTTTATAGTTAAAGTTCCCTTTATCATCAGCTACAATAATCTCCGTTTTCAAACTATTTGCCACATCTTTCATTACTTTTATTTGCTCACGTGTCGGAGGTTCAGGCTTGCCCATTGCCTCCCAGTAATTATGAATATTCCCATGATCTTTATCTAATATCTCAATTTTGAAAATGGTTCCGGGCTTTAGTCCTGAAAGAGAAAGATCTATTGATCTGGATGTTCCAGCTTCAAGTTTTTTATTGCCTGAAGGAACAGCGCCAAGGTATTCGTCTGGATAATTATAAGCCAAAGCCACAACATGTCCATTGTCTGATTTTCGACTAACAAACAGGTAATCGTTCTTATACAGTTTTTCATCACCTATATTGGTTCAACATCCGGTAGGCATGATACGATGGCTTTACAAGTCCCTGGAAATTAATCATTCCAAATCCACCATGAAAAATACTTGAAGCACCACCTTTTTCTTCAAAAATATCGGTAAAAGTCCAATATGACAATGAATTTACCATTCCAATACAATCGAGATTGGTTTTTACAATAAAGGCGGCCGGTGGCAAAAAATCGTGCATGGCATTCCGGCTGCTTGGGCTTGTACTCCATTCGGTAAGGTGCAATTCAATATTAGGAAAAGCACTTTTAGCCACTGTCTTTTTCAGCCATTCCATATCAAGTTTTGTTGATTGGGCAAAACGAGTAAAGCCTCTACCTTTTCCTGTGTTGGGATCCAGGGCATAATCGGTTGGATAAGGGTGACAACTGACAAAATCGACCGGTAATTTCTCTTTTTCACAGTATTTCAGGAAATCTTCAATCCATACCCCATGCCATTCCAATTTATTAATATCTTCAACAGTGAAGGCTTTTTCAGTAGCTTTTTTATCGTCAATCTCACCATCAAAACGGCTATCGGGAACAAAATTACTGGTAGCCGGCCCTCCTATCTTAAGACGGTTATCGACCGATTTGACCGCCAATGCAGATTGCTTATACAATTCAAAATATTGTGATTTTGTACCGTCCCAAAACAATGGGTACAAGTTGGGTTCATTCCAAACTTCGAAGTACCAGTTTAAAACCTCGTCGATGCCATACCGGTCGACACAATGTTGTGTAAAAGCCTTTACCAGGTCGTGCCATTTTTGGGAATATCCCTCGCCGGGAGTAATGTTTGCCTTCCACCAAAATACGGTTTTTGAATCCTCTGCAGCCATATTTGTCGGAAGAAAGGCGAGTTCAACAAAGGGACGAACTTTTAAATCCAACATGCGATCAAAAAGGTCATCGATGTATTGCCAATTGTAAACAGTTTTGCCATTCTGTTCGAGAACCGGAAACATGTCTTCATGAAAAAGTCCATGGAAGCGTACATATTCAAAACCACAATTCTTCTGCACTTGTTTTAGTTGCTCAAGCCAACCTGCTCTCAAACCTTCGTTAGCCCGGCCAGCCCCTACGCATTTGCTCCAGTAGTGTTCGAACTTTTCGCCGTTGGAATTGATATTGATGGTGGTTTTTTGCTGGGCACCACTTTTGGCTGAGAACAGAAAAATTCCGCAGATTAGAAATGCGAATATTTTTAAAAGTTGGTTATGGTATTTCATCTTTTTATAATTTTAATTCACTGTAATTTATAAAATGTGGCACAAAAAAACTTCAAGTTATTCCATAATTCACGGAATGGGCTTAATTTTCCAGATAAAATTGTAAAGTTTTATTATTACTATCGTATTTCCCTTTTTCCTTTATATTATTCACAGTTAATGTTGTCTGATTTTTTGGTACATGAAGTTGTAACGTAACAAAAGGTTGTCCATCGAATTTCAGACTTGGATCTCCATTGAAATTTTCAACAAGGGCAGTATATTTCGATAAGGCATGTATCAATGCCATGGTATCGAAAGTATGCATATTATACCCTGCCAATACCCAGTCTTTCATTACAGGATCGATACCAAGCCGGACCAATCCTTTGGCAATCAGCATACGTTCTTCCTTACTCAGGTAATTATAGGCGCAATCGAATCCAATGGCAATTGCATAACCATTACTCGCACTGTTAATCGCACCCTTCCACGGCGGAGTCCTATCTAATAACTGCGCATTTTCCCAGGTTTCACCCTTGATGTTTTCCAATAATATCTTTTTAATGGCCTCAGCAAAACGATTTTCACCTGTCATCCGGTACGCCAAACCAAGTAACTGACAATCACCGGTAGTCAATCGGTTGTTTTCCGTTATTTGAACTGCCCTAAGATACTGCCTGTTCCATTCGGCACTTACGGCAGTATCTTTTTTAATATTTTCTTTAAGCCGCGCAATATTCTCATCAGTATGCAGCAAATAGTTCCTGTCCCGAGAAAATCCCGGAATAGCTATCAGGCTTACTAATAGAAGTAAGAATAGTTTATTCATAACCTTTATATTTAGTTTGTTAATATTTATTTAATGTATACTTATTAAATCATTAAATATGTCTTTTTTTCTCGTATTACTTTACCATTCATGAATTTCCATTCTTAAAACCATCTTCTATACTGATTCTTCAAATAATCCATTTCCTGAAAGAATTATACGAGCTCCTGTTGGAATTACCTTGGTCCTGCCTGATTAAGAGGAAAAGGTTTAAAGCCAATTTGGATTGCAGGACTATTCTCCGGCAGGCTGAAATCTCCATTGTCTGGATCTTTAAAGCCAGGATCTGCGATAATTGTATGTTGGTCGTTTCCAAGCCCAATCCACTCCTCCCAGCTCATTACGGGCTCGTCAGGTTCATAAATACGACTGGGAAAGCGATTCTGCGCTCCAATAACCTTACCAGCAGTCGACCAGACCAGATTGCTATCGGCATTGAAGGGCATTGGGGTCTCTACTTTGTATGCATAACCACCGGCATATATCGGAGAACCTTTACTGAGAATAATATTATTCCTCAGGATGAAGCTTGTATGAGATTCTGCCCGTGCAAGCATTATCGGGCCTGCATCTGCAAAAGCAAAGATGTTATTCCGGACGAGATTGTCTTTGCCATAATGCTGGTTAAAGCAGGCATGTCGGCAACGATAGGCAAGATTATTTTCGATCAGGATATTCCGGCTGCCCTCATCACAATATATAGCCCAGCCGCCATATTTTCCTGCAAAGATATCGTGAAAAATATTATTGCGGATGATAGTCCCGGTCTGGTCGCCCAGGGTATAGATCCCTCCCAGGTCGCTAAGCACCGATCCATCCCCGTTTGTGTACCCGCCAATGTGGTGTATGTGGTTGTACTCAAAGATATTGCCTGTGGCCAGTGCTGGACCATAACCCCAGGTCCAACCAGTTGAAATGGCGGAATAGTAAAAATCGAAGATTTCGTTATGATGAATTTGATTATCCGGGCTTTGTCCAATCCATATGCCAACGGCACAGTGGAAATAACGCCCACCATCGTAAATATGACAGTCTGCAATCTCATTATTACTGGTAGCATCATACGGATTTTCGAGCACCGATAATTCCTCCCGGGCATCATCGGTGCTGTTACCAGCCTGTGCATTATTGGTTCTGTTACCGCGAGGTCTTATTTTTGGTCCTATCATAAAACCACCGGCACCCAGGTCATGTATATCACAACGCAGTACCTTGTTATTTGAGCATCCCAGACCTATCTCTATACCATAGTTGCCAATGGCGGTAATTTCACATTCCTCGAAAAGACAATTCCTGGTATCCCTGAGAAGCACAGCACCCTCTATTCCGTTAATGTCGGCCTGTCCCAACCCGGATGGTCCTGAATCCCTTGATAATTTCCAGGTAGTATGGCTGAAGGTTAAACCCTTAAACTGTACATATTCAACCCATTGGCCATCTGCAGCATCGCCCACCATGCGTAATACATTATTCAGAAAAGGAATCACTGCAATCACATCGGATTCACCTTCAAGAGGGTAATAATAAAGCTTGTCTGTTTCGTGATCGAGGTACCACTCACCGGGGTTATCCAGCATTGCCCTGCCTCCCTCGAGATAATAGGCTTCGTTCGTTTCCACACGACGCATAGTCTTGCCGGCAAAGATGATTTCGTCGTTTTCCCTGTCAATCCGGTCAATTGGTAAATGGAACTCTAACCATTTGTAGAAAGCCACCACAACCCCATCACCAATGCCCTCAAAGTTATGCTCATCCTCCGGAAGGTAGGGAAGACTTTCCATCGACCCCTGGAGACCTTCCGTCATGCTCGTTATTACTGATTCATCGAACTTGATTCTTAAATAGCCACTGTTGGGAGTGCGTGCCTGAACCGCACGATGACCGTTCACCCATAATTGTTCAAAGGGGGTATATCCTTCAGGAAGACTTGAAAGGTCAGAGACCAGTACCTTATTCCCGTTGAGATCTGTCTCCGTCCAGACGAGAACCTCTTTGCCCCCGCTGATTATTGGTTTCTCATTTTTGTACGCCCGGTATGTAATTTTACATGCCTCTGTCCCGCAATCTTCAGTTTTCAGAATGAATGGTTCCAAAAGCTCATAGGTACCGCCACGCAGATAAACAGTTACCGGTAATTTCAACTCACCTTCCATCCTGAGTGTCCTTATGGCATCACGTGCTTTTTGCAAAGTGGCAAATGGTTTACTGACACTGGTCCCGCTCTGTGAATCACTTCCATCAGGAGAAACATAGAAAGCTTTTTCTGATGTACATGATGACATCGCTAGAACCAATATAATTATGCACAGATTCGTAATGTTTTTCATAGGTTTTTTGATTTTAATTAATTTATAAATATTTTATATTCTGAAATTCAAATTGTCTAATTCTCTCCTTTTATGTATGCTCAATGACCTGGAAGTTCCTTTATTGAAAGCGTTGCATTGTTCTTTCCATAATCCGTTATCTTTCCATAGCTGGTGATATTGTTATGTTCAGAAAGCTCGCCCAATATGACAGGATATTCAGTTTCATTAATAATGGTGTTGCCTTTTGCTTCGTAGCTTACCTTGTTCTTTTCATAATTTTCTTCATACCCCTCAGGTACATCGGGAAAATCGGTTGTTAATAATTCAAACCGCGAATAATAACCAACCACAATGGGTCTTAAGTTCGCATCTATGGGACTCTCCGTTTGGGTGAGTTTGAAAATATTGTTTGTCCCACGAATGGCTGCCATCACATGATTTCCAACAGCATGTGTTGAAGGGAGAAGCTCGATCTCAATGTTGCTTCGATGGGCCGCTTCAACTTTATAGAAATTATCGGCGGGATGGATGTAGATCAGAGGTCCATAAGCGGCGTTACCTCTGCAATTGATCACTTCGCCGTCACTGGGCATGGAATAGCCTTCTACAATACAATCAAGAACAGTGCAATTTCTGGCGATGGCTTTTCCGCTGGTCATATAAAGTTTTATACCGGACCGGCATTTCTTGATGGTGCAATTTTCAACTGTAACTTCGCCTTTGCCGGGATATGCCCTGATGCCGTCTTCTGTGAGGTTCAACATTTTGTCTCTGGGAATGGAAAGTCCCTCCAATACGTCAAACTGCACTTTGTAATCGAAACTCCTGGGCAAATCTCCATCATTCGTTTCGGAATACAGATCGTTGCTTGGTCTGACTCTTCCTTCAATCAGCGTGTTCTTGATCAGGATCTTGTCAAATCCTTCTCCCATATAAATGACATGCCCGAATGCCTGGTGCTGAAATTCGCAACCATCAATAGTTACGTTTTTGCCGTGAATCAATAATCCGCATCGTTTGTCCAGGCCCGCCGCATTCTTGCCCCCGATTCCGTAAATGTTTCCATAGCCATAGGGGAAAGAGCCTCTTGCGGTCAACTTCATGCCCTCAATTCGGATGTTATTCCCGGGTACGGTGAAAAGCGCCCCTCCTTTTTGACCCTTTGCCAGGTTCTCCCTGTCCTGGTTATAACTGCCAAAATCCGTGACCTCAGTCATTCCGTTCTTATATACATCTTCGAATTCACCGCCTTTGAAAGTGATACCATTACCTGTCAATCTGAAATAGGCTCCATTGGCTTCACCTACCGGGAATTTAATGTAGACTCCTGTCATCTCAATGATGTTGTTATTCCCCGAGCAAAGGAAATTTCTGGATTGCCCGGGCAGCTCGGTTATTGTGTAATTGCCAGGCTTCATGATGATGTGCTGGTTACTATCTTGCACTGCCAAACGCAATTCGGCCAGTGAGGACACATTTACGGTGGTTTGAGCGAAACCTGATAAACAGGTTAATCCCAGCAAAACCAATAGCGGCAATCCAACGATTAATGGATTAGATAAGGATAAAACCTTGAACTTTTTGATGATGATCATAACACCTCCTTGTTTGAATAAGATGAAATATACACTCCAATGTAACATGTACAGAGTAGTATTACTTTACTATTCTGCTGCAAAGACCCGCCATTCTTCAATGCTCGCAGGACCTTCTGGACTTTTTGTTACATACATCCTCACCTTTGTGGCCTGTACGGGATCAAAATTCTTCATAACACCATATCCAGTCGTAATTAAAGTAAAGCATTCCTTCCATCCATCCGGGGTCAATGCTTCCATACGAAGAGTTTGCTTCGGCTTGGGATAGCCGAAAGACTCTTCTATTCCAGTACCAATGATCCATGTGAATTCTTCCAGGTCCATTTCCAGGTAACTTTCACCATCGGCATCGGCAGTCCATGCACGCTGCGAGCTTCCGTCACCGGCATTCATTGCCGGACTTCCAGGTTTCTCACTGGAAGCAGTTATGATCTTTCCCTCGTAAAGAGGTGGAGGTGTCACAGGTTCCTCTTCAATTTTCAGAATAATCACCGAGGCTATCGGATCGGGGGCCTCTGCAGGCACATCAATCACAATCCTTTCTTGTTCTAAACTGAATGGAAGCATCTCTTCCGGATCCACCATAAGTGCCGCACTGACTACTTTACTGCTTATTGGCACATTCAATTTCCCATCTTCCGGCCATTCCCAGACATGAAGGTACAATAGATCATCCTTGCGGGTGGCAGCTCCCCAGGAAAGATAACCGAAGGGACCCTTTGTGGTACCATGAATGGATTCGCTATTTACTTTCATCCAGGCTGCAAAATCCGCCAATATCTCCATACATTGTTCAGGAAATTCACCATTAGCTTTAGGCCCTATATTGAGAAGATAATTACCTCCTTTTGAACAAACATCTGTCAATTGATGGATCAGTAGTTCCGAGGTTCTCCAGGGGTCATAGGGGTTCCAACCCCAGTGAAAGTTCATGGTCATACAAACTTCCCAGTACTCATCTTCAGGAGTTATCATCGGTACATACCCCTCTACAGATCTTGTATCCCCAGAGATGCCAAGCCTGTTGTTTGTGATGATGTTAGGCCTGATTTTCAGTGCCTCAACAAAAGGCGTGGTCCGCTCCCCACGCATTCCCCCGGGGGTGTCCCACCAGAGAATATCAATGGGATAACGTGTGAGAATTTCTTTGACCTGGGGAAGAGCAATTTCAGCCAGGTAGGTATCAAAATCCCCCCTGTGAGCCTCATCCCATCCTTCTTCACCGAAACCTTGTTTAGTACCTCCCGGATGAACCCAGTCCTGGGACTGGGAATAATAAAATCCCACTTTCACTCCTGCCTTTTTTCCCTCATCCACCAGGGGACCCAGAAGGTCCTTCCCGTAGGGTGAGGCATCCGCCACATCCCATTCAGTTACTTCCGAAGGGTACAGGGCGAAACCATCATGATGCTTGGAGGTGATAACTATATATCTCATCCCTGCATCCTTTGCCATCTTAACCCACGCTACCGGATCATATTCTACCGGATTAAACTGAGCGGCATATTCTTTGTATTCGGCAACTGGTATTTGGGCTTTGCTCATGATCCACTCACCGTGGGTGGTATCATCACCATACTTTCCGGCAGGTACAGCATACACTCCCCAGTGAATGAACAGTCCGAACTTTGCTTCTCGCCACCAGGCCATTTTTTCATCCTGATCCATTTTTGCTATCGGCTCATCCTTCTTCTTAATTGAAGTTGAACAAGATATGATTAGCATGAATGACATACTAATAAAGAGAAAAAGAGCAATGTTTTTTTTCATGATTTCTTTTTATATAGTTAAAGATATCACCAAAGCGGACTTACATCCTGTGGCCATTGATCGATATCCGTATATTCTTCATTTCCTTTTAGGAATTTGCTGTTCTCCATGGTCACACCACATTTATACAGTACCATGTCAGATTGTTCACTGTCAAATGTACTGTTGATAATATAAGCACCTCCTACCTTTCGCCACATGGCACCATAGGCATTATCAATAATTTCACATCGATTAATAATGACATTTTGAGGAGCGTATTTTGGATCTTCGGTATAATTGTACTTGTCGTAATAATGCTCACAAGGAAACCAGAAGGCTGCATTTCCACATCCCGAGATATTGTACTTGTGAAAAAAGAAGTAGCCTGCTTCTTCATGGTCGGCCTGGATGCCATTTCCTTTGCAATCTCTGATGGTGCATCGTTGGGCGATGACATACTCGAACGAGGTGTATTTATTGCCTTTGCCTTTTACAGGGAACGACATATCACAATCGGATTGCAGCAGGTACTTGTTGTAGAGGAAATAGACGTTGTGATACAAACCGCCGGCAGAGCCGTTGTACTGAATGTCGCATTTATCCATGATGATGTTGTCGGTGCGTTTGATGTGGATACCATGTTGTGACCAGTCAGCCACCGTGATATTTTGCAGCATGATACGTGTGTGCCGGCTTTCATTACGACCTGTCATCAATATTCCATTGGCATTACCCGTGCGTGTACCTCTGAGGGTCATGTCTTTGATAACCACATCGGTCACCTGGGGTTCAGCCCCGGCGCTGAAACAAGTGCCTTTCATTTCAGGGCCCTGCAACAGAACAGTCTGCGCTTTTCCTGCTCCAATTATGGTTACCTTGCTCTTCAGTGTAAGCGTACTTTTCAGAATATAGGTACCTTCCTTCAGGGCAACTACTCCTCCACCCGAAGCGTGCGCTTCGTCAATGGCCGACTGAATATCATCACCGGGATTTACGATGATCACCTTATCCAGAAATTGTTGTGGGTATTCCACATGCTTAAATTCATCCTTCCATTTTTCCTCTATGATGGAAAGTACTTCAGGCTCAATCTCAACTTTGGAATAAGAATAATCAACTTGTTTGGCAGGTTTAGATTCAAATAAAATGTATTTCGATGTCCAGGTTTGTTCTTTATTGGGTTCAATAGATAACTGAATAAAATGTTCGGGACAAAGTGTGGTGTTTTTTGCCCAAAACTGTGCTCTGGTAATGGGCTGGTCGATAGATACCAACACGCCGGCACCTGTTTTTGTATTTTCAATGGAAAATTTATTATGCAGAACGGATGGCTTAAATCCTTCCAACTCAACAAAAACACTTTCACCCTTTTCAAAATCTTTAAGGAATTCGATATCAAGACCGGCGACTTTCACGAGTCCTTTCGTGTCGTTTGTGGTTTTAACCCCAAAAGGATATTTGACTTTGAAAGAAGGTCCTGAAATTTGATTGTCGATCACAAAAAAGTTGTGATTGTACTGATCGATTTCAATCTTTTTTTCACCGGTATTTTGCAATCTGTGTTCGATATGAAAACCTTTTTCATTAAGTCTTACTGTTTTTTCATAAACGTAGCTATAGCCAAAATCACTTTTAATGGTATGTGTGAATGTTATCCAATCATCCCCTTTATCAATCTTCCATTTACCATGATCAAGTATCTTATAGGTTTCAATATGCTGGTCGTACTGCGGCTCATCACCTTTTTGGATGATTCCAACACCCAGGCGTATGAATTTACCTCCCGGAAGGGCTTCGTCATATCCCAAACCGCCGTCTTTTGAGGATTCAGCAGGGCCTACTACATCAGCTGCACGTAAGGGATCATGTGAATCATTCCAGGGGCCAAAGTATTCATGTCCTTTATATTGAACACTCCCAATCAAACCCGACCAATCAAACCGGGTAGCCCGGTATATTCCCTTTTTAGCATCAGGCAAATACAGCTTCATGCTTACCTCATTATTGGAAATTACAGTACTTGGGTATTTGGAAAAATCAGCCTTTTGTGCATTCACTTTATTTAAGGAGAAGCACATCAGGGAAATCACCGTTAGTACAATCCTGATTCTCATAATATTAATCTTTAAATTAGTTTTTAATGTTCAAATATTTGTAATGTTTTTCATAGGCACTTTTGAGTTTTTATTTTACTATTCCTTCAATTTCCACTTTTATCACTGTAGCATTTTTATCGGGTGCAATTGCAGGTAATTCGGCAATTAAGTTTTCACCAATTGATGTAATTTTAACTTTACCTCCACTGGCCAGAAGTGTTGATTTCAGGATTTTATTGGAAAATTTTGGTAGCGTCAGTTTCCCCTTAGCTGGCCATTCAAAAACAGAGAAATAAAGAATGGTATTCCCGTTTCGAACTTTCTGGGTGCAGCGTCCCCATGAAAATAAACCCAAAGGGCTGGCTTTTGTCCCGTAAATTGCCTCTCCATTTACCTTGATCCAATCCCCGATTTCGGACAGACGCTGAATGCTTTCTTCGGGAAAAGTTCCATCTGGTTTTGGCCCAATATTCAATAAATAATTCCCTCCTTTTGATGTTATATCGATCAAATTACGGATCAATGTTTCTGCTGATTTCCAATTGTTATCAGAATAACGAAATCCCCAGGTATCATTCATGGTCATACAAGTTTCCCAATTTTTTCCTTCCAATTCTTTTTGATCAGGAATTTTCTGTTCGGGAGTTTTTGTATCGCCGGGAAAGAAATCTTCTCTCATTAGTCTGTTATTGGTAATAATATTAGGTTGCAATTTCAATAATTCTTGCAATTTCCAAGCAGCCTCAATTGTCATAAAATCGGGAGTATCCCACCATAATACAGAAATTTCACCATAATTTAAAAGTATTTCACGAACCTGTGGCAAAGCTACTTCATCGATGTATTTATAAAAAGGAACAGTCTCTTGTGCCGAATCCCAATGTCCTTGATGAACTTCAGTATAATTATCAATTTTAGTTGAGTCGGGGTTAGGATAACCTTCACGCATTAATCTGCGAGCCACTGTTCCACCCGGGTTATTCCAGTCTTGCGCCTGTGAGTAATAAAAGCCCAACTTTATGCCTTCTTTTTTGCAAGCTTCGGCCAAAGGTTTCAGCAAATCTTTTCCATAAGGTGTTGCATCAACTACATTCCATTTACTGGCTTTCGATTCAAAAAGTGCGAACCCATCGTGGTGTTTGGCCGTAATCACGATGTATTTCATCCCTGCATCCTTGGCCATTTTCACCCAAGCGTCCGGGTGGTAGTTTACAGGATTGAATTGTTTTGCCATTTCCTGATATTCAGTTACAGGTATTTTACAGCGGTTCATAATCCATTCGGCACCCCCCCTGGCTTGTTCGTGTCCATTATAATTTCCACCATAAAGGGCATAAACCCCCCAGTGGATAAACATGCCGAATTTTGCATCATGCCACCATTCCAACCGTTTGTCAATTATATCGGGCGATTCATCAGACTTTAATTTAGCATCGGCGAATTTGTCGCCGGTATCAATAGTTCCATCGGTATTTACCTGTGCGAACATCCCGCCTGACATGAATAGGGAGAGACCAGCTATTAATATTGATTTTATAAGAAGATTTATTCGCTTCATTTTGATTTAGTTGGTTAGGCTTTGACTTCGTTAATTTGGTTAATTAGATTTCATTTTTTTCCCTCCGGCATACTCCAAAATCTGTCCGTCTGCCACCAATTTCGTCTTGATATCATTGTATGACAAATCATGGATATCGATATTTTTGTCAAGCGCCAATGCGGCTATGGTTCCGGCGCTTTGTCCAAGAATCATAAAAACAGGCTCCATCCTGATGGAGCCAAATGCGATATGTGAACTGGAAACAGCCGAAGGAACAATCAGATTTTTACATTCCTCTTTTTTCGGAAGTATGGTTCCCAAATGAATCTGGTAAGGTTGTTTCGGTTCTACGCCAAGATCACCCTCATTCTGAACATATCCTTCAGGAGTAATATATCTTTGGACGTTATGTGAATCCATCGTGTATGAGCCCATGCCAATTGGTTCTGTCACTTTGTTTTTACCAAGTATCTCATTCTCAGTCATCACAAATTCACCAATCATCCTTCGGGCTTCGCGAACATAAATCTGGTAAGGCCAATAGCCATTATCCTGAAACTCATCTTTGGCAAGTCCCCATTTATTAATACTCTCCCTTAACTGTTCCGGCACACTTTCATCATGTCCCCAGAAATATAGAAGGCCTTTATGGTAACTTATATGTTCCTCCAAAATTTCTCTTCTTTTTTCATAGGATGCTTCAGGGTACTCGTAGTTCATTCCAATATTATCAGAACTAAAAGGGCCTACATTGTTAACATCCCTTTTGTTATTGGGTATTTTACCACCTCCAAACATGGATGTCCGCCCAGCTATAAAAACCCTTCTTAGCAATTCATATTGCTCAGGATCATAATTTTCAGGTTTCTCAAAGGGCACTATATTACCTTCTGCATTGGTGGTGCATAATCTATAGTTGTAGGCTTGTACGCGCTTGTCACCAGAGCCTTGTTCTCCTTGCGGTTCTATTGAAATACGAGGAAGAACACCACTTGTAGAATCTCCTGTAATTATATATGGACTAATATTCAGATTACCAAAATTATGACTATGATGAAATACATTACAATGGACACCATTCCATTCTTCGTTGTACACACTATTTGCCTCACGGCCAACATGATATTTTACACCTGCCGCAGCCATCAGATCGCCTTCATAAGTCGCGTCAACAAATATCTGACCTATGAACTTTTCGCCGGATAACATGGTAATGGAAACGATTTTTCCGTCTTTCATCTCCACGCCGTTTTCGCGGTCTAGCCACTTATCACGAAAAACTTTAATCTTGTTTTCTCTGATAAATTCTTCAAAAATTTGTTCGGCAACATGCGGTTCAAAAGTCCACATGGTTTTTAAATCGCCATCAATAGCTTCAGTACCTTGGCCAACATTTCCAAATTCATTTTTTGGTTGCCATTTCCAGGCATCGTCTTTTTGATAATGATTATAAACGCGCTGATAAAATTCTCTTGATATTCCACCAATTACACTTTTATCACCAATGTCGGTAAAACCCAATCCGCTGGCCGACATTCCGCCCAAATGTTTTTCAGGACAAACAATGACTACGTTTTTATTCATGCGGGCCAATTGAACCGCAGTGGCAATTGCGGTGGAAGTACCACCATAAATTATTACATCTTCGCTAATTGATTTTCGTATATTCGAGTCTTTACATCCAAAATCAAAAATCAATAAGCATAAAGTAATTATTGCAATAAGTTTGATTTTTATATTCATAAAATATGTTTTTTATTATATACTAATTACCATAACATTACCAATATTGGTTCAGATTAAGGTGTAACGCCATTAGGCTTAACGGATTCCATACTCCAATTACCGCTTTTAAAGTAATAATAAATTCACGACCAACTTTCATCTATAGTTACTTTGGTGCAATAGCATTTGGCATTCCTGTAAGCTTCAGAACTATAACAGAAGAGATCGGATCAGGTGAGTCACCAGTAAGTTTCACAGAAATACCTTTCTCTCCGGTATTCGTGGTAAAATTTCGTTTTGGGTTAGTTAGCAGATAACATGATTCAACTTTGTTCTTTAATTGTACATCCAGTTGCCCGTTATTCACCCAATCAAATACATTCAGATAAAGGATTGCCTTACCATTTTGTGTCTTCATGGTTATTCGTCCCCACGGGGGTTCTGTGCAGGGGCCGGCCTGAGTTCCATAAATAGATTCACTGTTCAGATGCATCCATTGACCAATGGCCTTAAGACGTTCTACAGATACAGGCAGTAATGTTCCATCAGCCCTCGGACTTACATTAAGAAGATAATTTCCTCCTTTACTGGCAATGTCCACCAGATTTTGAACCAATTTTGAAGAAGTTTGAAAAACCGTGTCAACAAGTTTGTAACCCCAACTGGCACTGATAGGCTGGCAGATTTCCCAATAACGGTCTTCGGGCTTTAACTTAGGAATTCCCCGCTCAAAAGTTTTGTAGTCTCCAGGGTAGCTATTGCCCAACCGGTCATTGGTAATAATGCCGGGTTGAAGAATTCCAGTTATGCGATAAAGGCTATCGACGACTTCTTTTGACATTGCCCTTGGGGTATCCCACCAGAATATAGCAATGGGGCCATATTCGGTAAGGAGTTGATTAACCTCTGGAAGGGCCTTTTCGTAAACATACACATCGGTGCTGACACGCTGCATCTTCTTATCCCAGGTGTTTCCGATGCCTCCCGGATGACTCCAGTCCTGCGCCTGGGAATAATAGAAGCCAAATCGGATACCCTGTTTCTCGCACTCATCAGCAAGCTCTTTAAGGATGTCACGTTTAAATGGAGTTGCATTAACAATATTGAAGGGATTACTTTTTGAGTCGAACATCGAGAATCCATCATGATGTTTCGAGGTAATCACCATATACTTCATTCCGGCCTCCTTTGCCAATCCGACAAATGCTTTGGCATCGAAATTAACGGGATTAAACTGGTCAGAATATTTCATGTAATCACATAGTGGAATCTGACCTTTGTTCATGATCCATTCAGCACTGTTGGAAATCGTTTTCCCATTGTATTGTCCGGCAGGAACCGAATAAATACCCCAATGAATAAACATCCCGAAACGGGCTTCCTGCCACCATTCCATACGTTTTTCTTTCGTGAGCTTATCAGCTTTTGATTGATCTTGTGCGTATCCGGAATTGATTAGCAACACAAAAAATGCAACTACCAGTACTTTTGTTTTCATATTTATATTATTAAAATTAATTTGTATTATACCGTATTGTCTGTTATTCTTTTGAATCTGGTTTAAACTGGTTATCGACCGTCCCTTTTACAATAATTTTAACCACGCTTGCAATTGAATCAGGTGCAATAGACGGCAGTTCAATCCTTAATCCTTCATCAACAGATGAGGTTTTAACAGCCTTACCATTTGCCAGAAGCGTGGATTTAAGGATTTTATTTGTGAATTTCGGTAGTACCAGTTTCCCGTCAGCAGGCCAGTCAAATATTGAGAAATAAAGAGCTGTATTCCCGTTTTCCACCACCTTTTGGGTACACCGCCCCCAAGAAAATTTGTCGAATGGACTGAACTTGGTACCGTAAATTGCTTCTCCGTTTACTTTTAGCCATTTGCCCATCTCTTGTAATCTTTTTACAGACGGTTCTGGAATAATCCCCTCACCGGTTGGACCCACATTTAAAAGAAGATTTCCTCCTTTGCTTGCTATGTCAATTATACTATGGATTAATGAATCGGCCGATTTCCAATTTTCATCGTTCTTATGGTATCCCCAGGCTCCATTCAAGGTCATACAGGTTTCCCATGGTTGAGGTTCGCCGCCGGCTGGAATTTTTTGTTCCTGAACGGCGTAGTCGCCTAAACGGTTACCTATCCTCTGATTGACGATACAATTCGGATCAATATGATGGATCAGGGCCAAAAGTTCCTGGCTCTCGTCCAGTGTAATCAATTCAGGAGTATCGAACCAAATAATGGCGGGATGGTATTGGGTCAATAATTCGGTAATTTGAGGTTTCACCTTTCGTTCGAAATATTTCGAATAATCCTTTTTTGCTTCATCGGGGAAATCCCAGGTATTGCTTCGCTTACCTCCAATTGAGTTACAGTCGGGATCGTGCCAATCTCTGCCCAGCGAATAGTATACACCAAATTTCAAACCTTGTTTTGCGCAAGCCCCGGTAAGTTCTTTAATCGGATCCCGTTTCCATGGAGTTTGTTTGACAATGTTGTAATCGTTACCAGGGCTATTAAACATTTCAAAACCATCGTGATGTTTCGAGGTGATGACCATGTATTTCATGCCGGCGTCTTTTGCGATTTTCGCCCATTCATCCGCATTAAAATTAACAGGGTTAAATTGAGCGGCAATTTTCACATATTCCGAAATTGGTATTTCCAAAATGCGCATCATGTGCTCTGAACGACCATCTTTACCATTCCAGAAACAACCATCCTGTGCATAAACCCCCCAGTGGATGAACATGCCAAAACGGGCATCGCTCCACCACTCCAGCCGTTTCTCATCTGGAAGGGTTTTAACCTTTAGATTCTCTTGTGATTGACCTTTTAAAATTATCAATACAAGAAATACAATTATTAAGATTGTTCTTTTCATTTTATCTTTTTAATAACTGTAAATATAACATGACTTAAAGTAAAATCTACCACCTTCTGAATGAGAAATTCTTCCACATCGCATGGAGTCTTAATTTATATGTTGGAAAACACTGGGATCCGGAAGTTTGCCCTGTTCGAGTATTTTCAATCCATCCCATACTATAAAACTGTTCCTTCCTTTCCTAAGCTGCTGAAATGGCCCGGGAAGGGCTTTCCCGTTCTGAGGTACCTTATTCCTGAAGAAGTCATTGTCAACAAATTTATGGTTTTGAGATCCCACGGCAGCAGGATCAAAAGCAACATCGAGTATCAGTTCATGAGTATCAGGATTATAACTGATCTTCGTTTGCCTGGAAAGAATACTGTTACTATCATTAGCCAGTTCATGGCTCTTCCAGAAAGCTCTCCACTCAGCCAGGGTCAGGTGAGCCAGTCCCCTAGGAGAATTTATCTCTTCCTCCGACTGCCTGTGATTTCCGCACATTTTATCGGGTACTTCAACAAGATGGCTGCCAGCCATCTTGTTTTCGGGGGGTGCCATTTTTCCGAGATCCTTTTTTATCAGGCTCATGAATTCATCGTCTGTATAGGGACTGGGACGATCGGTGAGCTTACTGATGCAGAACAACCTGTCCTTTTCACCAGTAGCGTAGACATTATAATCCATTTTCTGAGGACCTCCCCTGTGGGATGGATAGTTGATATTATATATACTGGAATTATCTATAAACAAGTTATTGTAGAATGAATGATGATATGTCCGGGTTCTGGAATCGGTCTGCCTCAGAAAAACAGCCTGTCCATATTCAGGTTGTTTCTGACTAAAAGCCAAAATATTATGCATGAATGTAGCTCCAGAGGCGTCATGCATATAAACCTGGCTGGTGGCATTGCCAATTATTACATTGTTATCGATGAAGCACCTGTCAAAATCATAGTCAGACATCTCAAGAAAAATTCCGCTTCTGCCGTTAAACGCGAGCACATTCCTGGTTATCCTGGCATCAGGGAACATGGCATCAAACCAGATGCCGGCGGTGAGGTAATTATGAGCGATGTAATTCCCTTCAATAAGGCCATTTTTCATATCATGACATTTTATTCCAGCCTGTTCCCAACGTTTCATTCCCAGGAATCCAAGAGTATTATTATACATCACCACATTGCCCCTGATAATCAAATCGACCGAGGCACTTGACATGATCCCTGCACACCCGTTTTCAAGTATGTAATTATCTTCAATGATGTTGTCGTGGGGTATAAGGCCCTGTGCTCTGCCGTGCTGGTCAACATACCCGCAATCAATTGCAAATGTTTTGATACGTCGTATCACATTTTTTCGTATCACCCAATGGTGCCCGGCTTCAATTCCCATAGCCCCCTTCTGCGCCCAGCGGTCTTCCATCCAGAAATTGGTTGGATAATTGGTTCCGGCATATTCCATAATAAAACCTTCAACGGTGATATACCCAAGTCCCCGTACATAGGGTGCAAAAATCCTGCGTCGTGTGGTGATTTCAACAATATGAGAACCAGGATCCGATTCACCAAAATTTACATAGATACGCCCCGTTTCCTCTTCATAATGCCATGTGCCTGATTTGAGTTCATCCTTAAACGGAACCTCAATAAACAGCTCGTCATCAACAATTACCTGTCCGCAGCTATATACAAGGGTTGTATCCCCTTCCCATCCTCTCTCTTTTTCGTATTTTCCCTGCCTTTCATATGGCGTAGAGGCCAGTTCCGCCTTAAACGGATTATAACTATCAATGTATTCCGGACTTCTGTCCGTAAAAAGGTAGTCTTCAGGTACGGCATACCAGCTTCCATTTCCGGCTTTCTCCCATTCCGGCTCCCAAACTTCCGATCCTTTTATATATACATTTTTTCCGGGTTCACCCAGAAACAAAATTGGTTTGCCAAGTTGTCCGCTTCTGGGTGGAGCCACCCTTTCCCTGTATACTCCCTCCATGACGAACACCGTATCCCCGGGCATAGCCATTGCAGCACCCCGGTTAATAGTTCTGTACGGATGTTGTTTTGTACCCTGGAATTGATCATTGCCCGACACCGAAACATAATATGTTGTTGCCTGGATCTGTAAAGAAATAAGACCAATTACAATGGTCAGAAATAAAAATCTGTTTTTTGCAACCATGTCTTTTCGGATTAGATTATTTTTAGTGTTTATTAAATACTAATTTCTTCATTTGTAGTTTATTTATTTAAATCTGGTTCCACCAAACTAATTTTGGATTCCGTCGGGAAATCCTCAGGAACCTTATAGGTAACTTTGCCAGTGGCCAACCACTCAGTTGCCCGGATCAAAGTAGTTTGAAATCCGATGCATCTGAAGCTAACCGGATATATTTCTCCCTTCCAAAGATGCCCCATACTGGAATTATATACCCTTCCTTTTCCATAAGCTACAGTCCATTCAACAGGCCAGTTGATATTTGTTTCTTCATCCCTGGCATAGGATATGACGGTTAGGTTCTCAGCAGGCCCCCTGGCGTATTTATAAAGTTCCATGTCAGGTGTTTTCCATGCGTTTGGAAAACTGCTATTGATGGGATGCTTATTTAGAATATGTATTACTTCGTCATTCCTGGGGCCATGGTATGTAGCCATTCCCTCACCAGCAGGGACTTTCTCTATTTCACCATTCTCTTTGACTTGCAGGGCAATCCCATACTCTTTTGCTCTCCATCCTAATCCGATCATCAAATTGTATTCAGCCCAATCTGAAAATGCATTATTGGCTGAGTGAAATACATACAATCCCCCGCCTGATCGCACATATTTCTCCAATCTTTTTTCCACTTTCTTTGGCCAACTGATTTCCTTATTATTAATATTATTTGTATTCTGAATAACAACGTCAAAGTTTCTAAAGACAGGGTTCCATGAATTCCAGTCTTTATCTTCTGGTTCAGAGGGAGCAGTTGAAATAGAGACTCTGAACAATCCACTCTTTTCCAGAATTGTTTTAACAACATAAGAAGTTTGTTTCCAATCGTGATTATTAAAACCGTCAACTATTAAAACATCAATTTTGTCTGATTTTGGCTGACAAAAAGCTAAATCAGACAGAACAATAAGGATTATCCAACTAATGCTCATACGGATAATATATTTATTCATTTTAATTCCAAATTCTTTTCCCATAGCTTTTAAAATTCAATCATAAATGTTCGAATCTGATCATGCCCCATCTTAAAGCTGAATTGTTTTTCCTGAATTTTTATTTCACTTCGTGGCTCAATTGCATGTTCCAAATGGTTACATTCCGTTACCGAAACAGCATTATAAGGCAACTGAACTGAAACATCTTCATCTCTTCCTTCGGTTTCCACTATCCGCAATATGAGAGGATTTAGTTCATATGCATCTTGTTTGGTTTTCAGGCTTGAAATAATTATATGGTCGCTTTTTATATTAAAAAACGATTTTTCCAATGGAAATGAATGTTTCCCTTCATCCATTCTTGGGTCCATGTCTCTTGCTCCACGCACGACCGACATGGTTAAAATGCCTTCATTAATAGTAAATCCGTATTCCCCGGTGTTATCCAGATATATACACATCTCAATATCCTGGTTCATATAATCTGCGGTCCGGTTTGCAGAGAAGAACTGCCGGATAAGACTTTCTCCGGAAGAGAGGGTTTCATCAGGCTCTACCCACTGGCCACCAACAACACTCCACCTTTTGTTATTTATACTGTGTTTAACCTCTTCGAATAAAGCAGGAAAACGTTTTTGAATGGTTGAATAATATAAAAGATAACTTTGGGCAAAATGTAATTCAGGATACTTGTCTAATGTATTTAGCACGTCAGAAAAAGTTTTATAAATCTCCCGGGTTTCAATTTCGTTCCACCTCCATCGATACACCGGATCCATATGGGCATGGCCAATTACTTTTACTTTTTGGGTATCTGTTTTGTTGGAAACAGTTTGGCCATACCCATTTAAATTGAATAAATAAATGGCAATAAAAAGAAGTTTCAAATGTTTCATTTTATTGGTTTTTGTTGATTCTAATCCTTCGCCGGTTCAACTATAATCTTCACAACGGTTGCAATGGTATCCGCAGCCATCGTTGGGAGGAAAATAGTGACACCAGAATCATCAGCCTTAAATTTCAATTCTGTTGTCGGATCGGCTAAAAGGCTGGCAGATTTCACCTGAATGTTTTTATTCAAAGCCAGTATCCCATCTTTAGGCCAATCAAAAACATGGGCATAAACCACTCCCGGTTTACTGGTATATCTTCCCCAATCAGGCCGATCATAAGGACTGGCTTTCGCCCCGTAAATCGATTCGGCGTTGGCTTTTGTCCAAACACCCATTGCTTTCAGGCGTTCCACACTTTCAGGTGGAAATAAACCTTGTGAGTCAGGACCCACATTAAGCAGAAAATTTCCACCCTTCGAAACAATATCGATCAAATTGCGAATGAGCTCTTCACTGCTTTTCCAATTATGATCGGATGGCTTGTAACCCCACGAACCATTCATGGTCATGCACGATTCCCAATCGGAACTGATTCCGGTTGCCGGAATTTCCTGCTCAGGAGTGCCAAAATCGCCTGCAAAAACACCTTCTTTGTCAAGTCCGCTCATTCCTGTACGACCTTTATCAACACGATTATTTACAATCGTATTGGGTTGGATATCACGGATGAACTTATACAACTCTTTCCCCATTTCAGTTTTATAATCAGGGATCCAGTCGCCATCGAACCATACCACACCGATATCACCGTAATTTGTCAGTAATTCTTTGATTTGTGGCTTCAGGTAATTCTCAAAATATTTGGGAAACTCAGGATTAAATACAGTTGAATCTTTTTGCCCGGCATTGTAATTCGGGTATAAAGGCGCCTGTGCCTGAGGATGATGCCAATCTACGATTGAATAATAAAAACAGAATTTGATCCCCTGCTTTTTACAGGCTTCCGAAAGCTCTTTAACAATATCACGTTTAAAAGGAGTAAAATCCATAATGTCATAATCGGTTACTTTCGAATCCCACATACAAAAACCTTCATGGTGTTTCGAAGTCAAAACGATGTATTTCATACCTGCATCTTTGGCCATAGTCACCCATTCGTCGGCATTGAATTTTTCAGGATTAAACTGCGCGACAATTTTCTCATAATCAGGAATGGTAATATCCAATTTATCCATTACCCATTCTGCGCCACCTTTACAGGTGTCGCCTTTGTACTCACCACCAAGCATGGCATAAGATCCCCAATGGATAAACATTCCGAATCGGGCATCGCGCCACCATTCCATGCGTTCATCATCGGTAAGTTTCTTCGCGCTTGAACTATTTTTGGTTTGGCACGCGGTAAAAAGAAAAATAAGTGTTGATATGATCAGAGCTGTTTTTTTCATCTGTTTATTTTTTAATATTACTTCCGACATTTTTTTTAAACCAAAATTTTAATCATATAATGAAACGAATAACTGATTTTCAGCAGACAGGGAAAGCGCATGATAAATGTCATTTGTTTCAATAGCTAACCTTATCATTTTCAGTTTTTTATCATTCATTTTTTTTTATTCATTGCTTAATTTTTATCCTGAATTATAATCGTATTGATGGATGTGGGTTGCAACTGCACTAAAAGAACCGATTTCCCAATATTCACATTTACTGATTCTTCCGTCTCTTTTGGATTATTGACAAGTAATATTATTCTTCCATCTTTTAGTTTAAAAGCCAAATGGTTCTTACCTGCGGAAGATTTTAGAGCCGTCCATCCCAATTCATTAAATGCCCCGCCAATGCCATCAATTACTAACAAGGCGCTATCCGGATAAACAATTACATCGGGAGTTAACTCATTGGCCCTGCTTAATGGCAAGGGCTTCTTCTGCTCTACCCACCTTTTGGTTGGTGTGGTGTAGATCAATTTTGCTGTTTGCGCGTTGCTAACATTAAAAATAAAAAGCAAGCCAAAAAATGCACCAGACATAACTCCTCTGTTGATTATTCCTCTTCTCATATCTTTTTTATTTCATTTTAATAGTTATTGATTGTTCGGATTGATTTCTCATAACAACCAGGAAAATAGTATTTGATTGGGTGCTTTCCTTAAGAAGTCTCAAAAAATCTTTTAGATTATTAATCTTTCTGCCATCTGCTTCAAGAATAACATCTCCTTTTTTAATCCTGATTCCCCGGCAATACTACCTCTCCCGATATTCAATACAATCACTCCTTCCAGCGAGTTCAAGCCGTAAGCCGATTGTTCTTCCTTTGAATCGACGCTTTTAAGGTCAGTCCGCAACCAGGAAATAACTGGGCTGACTTTAAGATTAGTTGCATCCGGTTTTTTGATGATCGGAATTTCAGGAGTCCTGGCTATTTTTTTAAACCTGGCACTTTGCACCCCAAAATTATTCATAGGAAAGTTTATAAAACCAAGTTTAAGTGCCGGCGAGTTGACGGCCACACTAAAATCCAACTGTTGTGGGTTATTAAATAAGGGATCACCAAATCTGCTATGCGCGTCTATATCATAAATTTGAACTTTCAAGAGTGACTCTTCATCCGGGAATAAATTATAATCGATCTCTTTTCCCCAGGCTTGAAGTCGTACATCTTTATGCTCTCCGCCAAGAATGTTTCTCCGAAATATGTCATCGCTGTTGACAAACCAAACGTGAGGGTGAAAAGAGTTATTCACTATAATATTATTTTCAACCACGCGATAAAATCCTTCTCGCAATTTAAGACCTCCCCTTAGGCATAAATTATTATAGATGTGATAATTTGAAGAGCCATCGTCGAGATCAATGTCCCAGCCATGATCGCAACGGAACCGGTTATTCCGGATTATGGTTGTATGGATGGCATCCCATCTGGGCATATTTGGATTAGCCAGAGTCAGACTGTCCATTACATTACGTTTGGAGAGCCAGAACCGGTCACGTCCCCATGAGTTAAAAGAGCCATGATCGCCAGATTCCAAAACGGTATTGAAAACATCGTTGTATTCAAGAAGATGGCCGCCCCAGGTTCCGTCACCAATGTTAATTCCAGCCCGGGGTACTTCATAGATACTGTTGTGACGAACGGTAATATTCATCGCCATCGAAATTTCTACGCCTGCTGTTTGTTTCTCGATCCGACCAATCCGGTAGATGAGATTATCTTCAGCAACACAATTCATTGGATACAAATTATTTTTGGGACCTGAAATGGTATCCATTTCATCAACAGGAACAAATTGCCCATATTGAAAAGAAGGCGAACGAACGGCTGAAGGATTACCAACGAAACAAATGGCGCTGGCGCCACATTCATGAATTTGATTGCCTGATATTTGTATATTTCGATTATAGCCGCTGACGAAAATAACGTTTCCACCTAAATTGGTAAATTCACAATCTTGTACCAGGCAATTTTCAGCACCTTCGATGAAAACTGCACCACCACGATAGATGGTCCAATCACTGCGCAGCAATGGTTCGTATAATTCCATAAATGTCCTCTGAGCATATTCGAACTTTATACCTGTGATCGCAACATCTTTCACCGGTGATTTTTCATCGCCCTTAATTGTAATTAAATTTTTGAGGACGACCCCTTCGCAGCTTGCTTTTGCCAGATCAACGTTTTTGTCAGGCCAATAATAAATTTTGTGACTGGCTTTATCCAGGAACCATTCACCCGGAGAATCCAACTCTTCCAGCACATTTTCAACCATCCGGTATTCCGGATGCGGGCGGGATGGACGATTATTTTGAAACCCACCTTTCAGAATTGCTTCGCCATTAGCATCAACTCCGGTAATTACGTAATGCATTCCACCCCACTGGCCACTATGCATGGCATGAAAAATAGCTCCTTCTGGATGCTTCCACTTTTTGATCCGCTCTTTTGAAATTGCGTCGGCAGCATATCCTTGCCAATGACCACCATTTTCGTCATAATTTGGATAACGGGCTAAAATCTGAAGTTTATTATTCACAACAAACTGATCAAAATCAGTATTATCAGCCACATTGGAAACATAAATATTGCCGCTCTGTTTTTCCCAACTGAGAGCTAAAGGAATTGAACCTTTTATCGTAACTAATGAATCGCCAGCACCTTTCAATTTTAATCCATTAAGCGATGAGTTGATAGTAATAGGGGAAAATAAATAGTAATTCCCAGGAAGTATATTGATCGAAATTTCAGCTTTACTATCCTGTTGTTTTATTTGTTTTGCCTTTTCGATTGCCTCGTCAATCTTCGCCAGGGGAGCTTCCTTTGTCCCATTATTATATGATTGCCCTGTTTGACTGACAAATATTTCAATCGTTTGGCCTGTGCAGCTATAAAAAGCAAATAAACATGCAATTACAAAAAAAAAGAGTACATTTTTCATTATTTTAATCTATTAGTTTGCATGTTTTAATAATCTATTTTAAATATGTAAGCTGTGAGTTATTTTTTTTATCAGGTAAAATGAACAGCACTAAAGGTATCGCTTGTCACGCTACCCCGACTTTTTTAAAATATCACCTGCTTAATCTCGTTATCACCATCTTCGGTTATACCACCTTTGATCTTAAATGACGATTCCAACTTTGATTTAACCGGCATGTCGTAATGCTTTAGCATCCATTTGCCTTGCGATTCAATTTCACCATAGATAAGTCGAGCAGAAGCTTGTAAACTTTCGGGAGTAATAGAATAGTTGCAAATTATGCTTTTTGCCTCGGCAGGTGCGCCCAATTCGTAAGGACAGTTGGTTACAACCACAACTTTTTTACCCATTGCAACTAATTTACGGATCAGATCAGTATTGTTAGCAGGGCAAAGTCTCCAGTAATAATTTGTAGCAACAATAACATCAACGTCATCAACATATTGCATAAGGAACTCTTCGTCGTCTTTTGTTGCTTTGAACTGAGTATCCAATCCAATAATATCCATTGAATGTTCGTACATTGCCTGATTAAACGCCTTGTTGTTACAATATACATCGAACCCTGAATAGCCATCCAGCACTTTTTGTTCGATCACCATTACTTTCTGACCTTTTTTAACAGGAAGAATGCTTTCTTCGTCGCGAAGCACGGTAAGACATTTTTCGGCAGCTTCCCTAGCTGTAACAATAATAGCCTTGTCGCGCATTGGTTTGCTCACATTGGCTATTATTTCCTGGCCCATGTTGTCAAACATTCCCAGGTTATACTTCATATTCAATATGCGGGTTACCGATGCATCAAGTTGTCCGATAGGAATTTCACCCTCTTCAACAAAACGCTTCAATTCGCAGAAACCCTGGTCACGGAATTCATCTTCTGTCTTGTTCAGGATCAGGTCACAGCCGGCTTTAAAAGCCATGGCACATGATTTTCCCACACCATACTTTTCCATCAATGCACCCATGGTAATGCTATCTGTAGTGATTACGCCATCAAAACCGAGTGTTCCACGCAGGTAATCAGTAACAATTTTTTTCGAAGTTGTGGAGATTTCGTTACTTGAATCAACAGATGGAACTAAGGTATGCGCAAGCATAATACTTGGCAACCCCGCATCGATTAAAATTTTATATGGATAAACCTCTACATCATCAAGTCTTTTGAGGTCGCCTTTAACTACAGGTACAGCATAATGGGCATCAATATCCGAGTCGCCCCTGCCCGGAAAATGTTTTGCGGTAGGAACAAGTCCTCCGTCCATCAACCCCTTGATATATGCAAGCGAGTATTCGGCAATTATTTTTGGATCGTCACCAAATGCCCTGATGTTAATTTCAGGATTCATAGGGTTCATATTCACATCTAACACCGGTGAATGTATATTAGTGATACCGATAGCTCTTAACTGTAAACCAATAGCTTTACCAACCTCATATACTACTTTAGGGTCGCCGGTAGCAGTTAAACCCATAACTGAAGGGAAGAGGTTAATCCCATCAAAACTAAAGTCGCGGCTTACATCACCTTCCTGGTCAATCGAAATGTGAAGCGGGATTCCCGGGTTACGCGATGTTGCAATTTTTTGCAGCCTATTTAATCGCTCAGCATATTCTTCTGCCGAAACAAAAACTTCAGACCCGGGGATAAACATGTTTTGTTTAATTTTCTGGTAGCCTTTTGGATATGTGTAGTTATAATCCAGACTTTGGTGGTAGTGTTTACCTCTTCTTGAGTTTTGACCAAACGGAGTAACCCTTAATCCCCCGATATGTAATTTTTCAATGGCTTCAACTAAATAGGGTGTTATCAGGGAACCTCCCCAATGTATTGTAAAACATTGGCCTACCTTTTCGTCAAGTGTCATTTTTGACAGAATGCCACTCACTAATTTCCCCCTCTTCAGGGTATCTGCCTTAAGATTGTACATTTTCTTATTCCTCCTAAAATTTATTTTATGTTGAAAAAAATTACTTTACAATACTTATTGCATCAATTTTATGACGTATTACAGAATCTAAAACGGTTTTGCCCTTATAACTTATTTTTGATGTTTTTGCCCCATAACAATTTACCAGATTATTTTGAGCGTCGAATTGGGCACAAAGCATTTCACCATCGAATTGAAAGTCGCCAACAGTCTTTTCAGAACCATCGGAAAAGATAATCAGATAGATTTGATTATCGAAAATAACTTTGTATTCATTTTTACTAATTGCTTCAACCTTATATCCTGCAGGTTTATTTTTAAATGGCACCAATAAGGTAGCAAAATGTGTAGTTTTATCCTCTTTTGAGTATTTAACCACAGGGGCAGGGACTTTTACAGCATAATCATACGAAACATATGAAAGCGGGTCCATCGTGCCTTTATAATGGTCAATTTTAAGGTTATCAGTATTAACGGGTTTAACAACGATACCTGCACCATTCTTGTATTTTGCTGTAACTTCGAGCTTATCTCCATTGGAAATTTCTGCATCCGGGCCAAAATGAAAATATTGGTCGTAGGTATGCTTATCACCTGCAGTCAACTCATCCAATATCAGCCAGAAATCAGGTTTAATAAAACAAACTTTCCTCCTGTGTGTTACTGGATCGCCCAGCCGGTGATAACCTTCGTGGCTCCCGTCAACATAGTCGAATTTATCGGTAGCAGCCCAGCAATGCTGAATACTTTTGGCCTTTGTTTTAAACATCCAGCCATCGGCAAGTTCTGATGAATCCTGATTGTCAACAGCAATGGTATTGTGTGCTTTTGTATTTTTAAACGCAACCCGCCAGGGGCCTTCATACATATATCGTCCCGGGTCGATCAACAGGGTTTCGCCATAACCAGATACATCAATGCTAAGAGCATCGGCATTACCGTGTACACAACTCTGATCCATAACTCCTAATTCACCACAGGTATAAACCATGTATAAATCGTCGTTTTCCCAACCTGAACGCATAGTGAAAAATCCGGCATACGGTGCAGCAACTGAGTTAATTTTAGGTTTTACACCTATTTTCCCGTGTGTGGCAACATACATAAAATCTGGTCTGTTAAACAGACGCGCACCTGCTTTAAATACCCAACGCAAATCGTTGGCATCTTCGAGCATGTTCAGGTTGTTAATATCTTCCCATAAGCCATACGAAGCACGTTCTCCAAATACATCGCTTTCATCGGCATCTTTCAGCATGGGGTGGACGCCATGTGGTTTCATAATACCCATCACAAAATCGACCATTTTTTCTGCAATCTTCATATAGGTATCGCTTACCCTGACGTTGTTGCGAAGTGCAAGGTCTAAAATCTGTAAAAAACAGAAGGTACACACAAGGTTGTAACCAGATGCACGCTCTACCTGCATACCATCGGGCAATACCTGCATCCTTATTTGTTCTTCAAAACGCGACATGGCTTCAACACGCCAGTCGTTAGATTCTTTAAACTCTGGAAAAAGGATACCCATGTGAGCCAAACCGTTCGATTCCATCAGCCCCCAGTTTGGGGACACGTTGAAATAACTTTTATGCCTGGTGTAATACAACCTTGTATGTTTCGCATGTTCGTACATTGTATGAAGCATGGTTACTAAAAAGTCAGGTGTAAAATTGGGAGAATTCAAAAAGTGGTAAAAATTTGGCACAAAAGAAGTGTACATCCTGATCCCAAGAGTTAAAGGCCTCCAATTTGCAGCTTTCATAAAATGCATCCGGCTGGTCTCGCTGTCAACATTTAGCATCCATTCTAAATCGGGCATTGGGTTTTTCTTAATCCAATCCGTTAATAATCTTTTAAATGCCAATGTATATTTTTCATTGCCAGTGTACCAATATGCCCGTCCAAGAGAAGTTAAAAATTCGTGCCTGTTAATACAGTATGTCCATTCCGGATCGTCGTGTGGATTGGCGAGCCAGTCTATATCTTCCGGCAAATCCATGTGTACAATGTGGTTATTACAAACCTCATCTGCTTCTTTCGTATTTAAATCAGGATCAATTGCCGGCCTTTCCCATCCATCATAATAATGAATGCCGGAACGGTTTCGATAATAAGTCAGCAATTCTGCTGCTGCTTTTTCATAATTCTTCTGATCTGCTTGTTTTTTTATACTCTCAAGTCCTTCTTTATTTAAATCGAGCAAAGAGAAAAATTTCTCCATCTTGTTCATTTCACGAATTGTTAAACTTTTACTATTTTTTTACTGATTATGTCACTTTTTCTCTTGAGTACCAGGCCTGTTATCAGTATCAGTAGGCCACACAGAGATATATATATTCTGGCTTCCCAGCTATTGGGTATAAAATTTAATAGCATAACAAATCCTCCATAAATCAGACAAAGCTTTCCAAGTACTCCATATTGCCGGCTATCGCTTTCATGCTCGCCTATGTGTTCTTCGTCCATAATTATGGGTGTATCCATTTCCACAAAAAATTCGTCTACTTGCTTTATGTATTCTTTCTTTTCACGTTTGTAAAAGAACATGGAACTAAAGAACCAGGATGTACAAAATACAAAGAGTACCCCGGTAGTTAAGGCAATATTCAAATCTTGCAACTCTTGCCCGGCAAATACTCTTTCCGGCGAGAACAGGGAGCTTATAAATTCATTAGTCAGAACTATCCGAAGAACTATTGCCAGTATAAATCCAAGCAGCATGGTACTCCAGGCTGACCAGGGCGGAGTTTTCTTCACGAAAATCCCGAAAAACAGGGGAATTGTGGATGGGATTCCAACCGAAGCAGCTGCTATTAACAACAGGTCGAAAAGTGGCGTATCCTTTAGGCCCTGGAAATATATAGCCATTAATATCATTAATATTCCATAAATTAAAATAAAGATCCTGCCTATCAGGATTTGTTTAGATTCGCTGGCATTTTTATTGACCACACGAATGTAGAAATTTCGAACAAATGCACCGGAGGATACATTCAGAAAGGTATTTATAGTTGTAAGTGTTGCGGCAAAAATAGCACATACAAGAAGGCCGAGAAGGCCTGTTGGCAACAAGGTTTGCGCCATGGCTACATAAGCCCCTTCGTTAGGATTATTCAGAAGCGGGAACTCTGCTGCCAGATTGGGATGGAAAAAAGTAGCAGCTACTGCTGGTATCATCCAAATAGGAGAAAGGAACAAATATCCGAATATGGAAACCAGTACCGAACGCCTGGAATCTCTACCATTCTTAACAAAAACGTACTTAGCCCCTCCGGTTGATGTCATACTATTCATCTGAACCAGTTGGTTGACCAACAGGGTGATAGCAAAAAATGCAACTACCCATGGCCGGTCAAACAAAGACCAGTTTAAGTGCTGGGCAGGGAGTTTTTCTATCAATCCTTTGATACCGCCTGTAATTGGATCAGTCAGGGTAAGAAACGCCATGACCAGTGTTATGGATAATACAATAAGCATTTGTACAAAATCACCGGCTGTTGCCGCCCACGACCCCCCTATAAGTGTCATCAGGAATACTACTGAGCCGAGCACTACGATAAGCAAAACGATGTTTACTCCGAATACTCCGTACATAAATACAGAGATTGCATAGAGGTACATTCCTCCCATAATCAGGTTATAAAACATGGGCAACCACGCAAATACCTGCTCGTTGCTGTTCCCGAAACGTTTCTGAATAGCCTCAATGGCAGTGACTACCCGCATTTGCCGGAACTTTGCTGCTGTAAAGAAATAGGTAAATATATAAACCAGTACATTGCATCCAAAAAGCAATAAAAAGAAGGTACCTGTTTCATAGGCCTTGGCAGCCCCTCCTGTGAACGACCAGGCTGAAAAGGTGGACATAAAAGTGGAACTTCCTACTACCCACCAGAGCATGCCACCTCCACCACGAAAGAAATCACTGGCAGACTTACTGAAACTTTTATAAATAGGCCCCATGAAAAACATAAAAGCCAGATAGAAAACTATTACAATATAATCGTAAATTGTCATACTCTTAATATTATGTTTTAAACACTACCATTTATTTCTCTGCCACCATTAATATTGTTATATCCGGTCAATTCCAGCAATGTGCTTGCATCATTAAAAAATTGCTCCTGGGAGTTATCCTTTATAAATTCAAGATTCCCAAAAATTTTCCGGGATAACCCAGACAACCTGTATAAATACTCTTTCCAATCACCTTCTCCATGCCGGAGAGGTAATCGTATTTCAGCTTTTGGCCACCAGTGGAATATATGAACCCCCACTATCCAGGGAAGGATCAAATCTATCCCTGCTCCGTTAATATCCGGCCCGGCACCATGTACCGGCTGCCAGAACGTATTTACTACAGGGTGATTCAAATCAGTTAGTAGTTCACAACAAGCTTCATAGCTGTCGTTCAGGGTATTCTCATGAAATTCAAAGGCAAGTCCTATTCCACTTCTTCCTGCCTCATCCGCTATTTTCAAAGTCTCATCAAGTACCATCCTGCGATATTTCTGTGTGGATTCACCGCTGCCATTCTCACCAGCCCAAATCCTGATAACCGGAGCATTTAGCGCTTCAGCAGTTTGAAGAACATCATCAAACCGAATCCCATCATCGCTACTTTTTCCTACAGTATAATATGATCCGTAAGCACTCACTTGCAAGCCTGAGTTCCTCGTTAAACCGAATACTTTTGCCGCCTGATTAACATCACCAACAGGTACATGGATATCGCCTCCCCACTCGATCCCCATCAGACCTGCCTTCAAAGCCATCCTGACAACCTCCTGAGGTGTTCTGTTTCTAAATGTTACTGAAGTAAGTCCCGGTATTATCATTGGGTATCTCAATATTCTTTTATTTTCCTTCCCCATAGAGGGATTTCACAATGTTGCTAGTGACCTAAAATCTTTACCTATTAGTTTTCAATTTTAAAATTTAGTTGTTGCCAGGAGAGAACCGGTACCTCAAATACAATCATCTTATTAATTCCTTCATTTATCCGTTTCCCATTAAGTTGTTTGCTCCCAACGGTCAGAATAGGTGTCCCGGGTGCAGTTTGCTGAAGGTATCCGTATAAATAATCGTAACAAGAAGTCATATCTCTAACAATACTTTCATGAATAACCTGGAAGGACGAAAGCCCGACAAGGGTTTGATGATGCCCGTGGTTCAGGTCATAAGGTTCTTTCCGGTAAGACATGCCCACCATGTAAGTGTCAAACAAATCAAAAGCAAATTTGGCATATTTCTCATCGCCTTCAAGCCAGTAAATCAATGCCGCATGGCTTGCCAATCCAATAATTTCGCTATTGATTGACTCAATTATTCTGGCGGTTTTCTCTTGTTTGACCCATTCCCAATTCCGGGTTGTTTTGTTCTGCACCCAAAGCCCGCGCTCATCATCCATATAAGGCTTTATATCTTCGAGCTTTGGCTTTAAATAAGATGTCACAGGATCGCGTGCTCCGGCAAACCGCACTGTGGGAACAGGGGCATGGCCTTCGGCATGTGAATAAACGCCTCCTTTAATGTAAACATCGATAGCATGTGTTTTCCAATACATTTGCAGGCGGGAAACTATCCATTGAGGATCATCAACATGCTGTTCGGTGTAGATATCAACACGTTTTTTAAAGTTTCTGTAGGCTGTACTTACTTGCGGATTGTTCTCAATCTGTTGTTTCAGACAGAACTTGTCTACACCTGTTGAAACAAGCCTGGGATGCTGATGTTCAATATGATTCGGGAAAATCACCTGAGCAAATAAGCTCAGAGTTGCCATTAAATAGAATATGATGATTAAAAGAAGCTTCATTATAATATTTTGTTGAAGGATCACGTCCTGAACCCATCATATCCTTTTATGAGTAATAACCAAAGAATCAAAACAGCCAACTGCAAAAATGGTAAGTTGCCAGTCGGCTATTCTTGAAAGAAATCAGAAGAACTGAAAAAGGTAGATGACCGGGAAGTCCTTTTGCGGACTTCCCGGCTCATCTAACCTACCCTTACTAACCAACCCTAACCTTTTTAAAGAATTGATTTCAACTACGATTATTTAGATTTGATTCTATCTACCATCCCGGATTTTGCAAAAAATTCGGGTTCAGTTTAATTTCATCAGTTGAAAGCGGCCATAAATAATCTTTGATTTTAAAATTACGAACAATCTTAGCGTCGAGTACCAAGGCGCCTGCCTTTGTTGAAACAAAGCCGGCATAACTTGAAACTGATTCTTCAGCTGGTAATAATCCATACGGCCATACATCCATATAGATGGTTTTTGTAGGGTCTTTTGGGTTTATTGCCGTTTCAAATTCCGTCCCTGCAATATATACCGTACAATGGTCTATATTAAGTTCTTCAATTGCTATACCCCAACGTTTAATGTCATCCATACGTTTGCCTTCGCCGAATAATTCGATTGCACGCTCGCGGCGTATTTCACCGAGCATGGTCAAATCAGAATATGGAGCAATCAGAGCATTTGTTAAAGGTGCAACACCTGAACGGAACCTGATTTTATTGACTGATAGATTGAGGTCGGCATCGGAGATAGCTCCATTTCCCAGCTCACAGGTTGCTTCAGCATATGTCAATATGACCTCAGCCAGACGGATATAAGGATAATTATAGGATTCTTCCTGATTTTCCCTTGCAATATGTTCACTTGTAAATTTACGCCCCTCATAACCATAGTTACGCGTTACACTTGTTTCAATTAACTGAGGTACATGACGGTAATCAAAATTAATACCGCTTGTTGCAAAGGTCTTATCATATTGAGCGCCTCCACCATCTGTAGCTGCACCACGTCCCCAGTATTGTTTTAAAGGTTCGCTGACAAAAGCAGTTACGCGAAGGTCGCGGTTTCGGAATTCGGAAGCCATCATACTATATCCCTGGAATAGGGGAGAGTACTGAACAGGTAAACCATCGGTACACAGATACATATCCATAAGCTTTCGGGAAGGTGTACAAGGTTTTGAATGATTGAGGTTTGAGTTTGCTTTTTTTAACACATAGTCGTACACATTATAAAAAATAAACTCCTTATTATCGGCTTTGGTTAGTCCTGCAGGATTTGATTGAGCATCTTCCAGACAAAACAAATAGAAAAGATGATTATAATCAACAGGATCTCCATTCTCTACTATTTGTGTTCGTTTATCCCATAATTCGAAAGGTCCATTATTCATCACATCCAGCGCCGTAGCTTTTGCATCCGTTAACATTGTGGTAATGGTTGGGTAACCCGCTGGTTTTGTACTACCTGCACCAGAACTAGTGCCGTCACCATCAGTATCAGTACCCACATATTTTTCCCATGTTGCTTCGTAAAGCAGAGCGATGGCTTTAAGAGACTTCGCAGCTTCAATTGATATTTTACCCTTACTACCGGTGGGAATGGCGGCGTCACTTGGCAAACCCAATGAAATGGCCATATTTAAATCAGATATAATCTGATCAAAAACTTCATAGCGGCTACTTCTTTTACCATAAAGTTCTTCCGAATCTATATCCAGCGAATGGGTAATCAGGGGAACTCCACCATAGCGCTTCATTAACATAAAGTAATGCCAGGCCCTGAAAAAATGTGCAGTACCCAAAGAAACTGCAATTCCGCTCTGTGAATCCTTATATTCAGCAGCCTTTTCAATTAACTGATTGACTTTACGAAGATCTTCGTAGGTATCATCCCAATAATCGATAGTTGTTGGAACGGTAAGCGACCCACGGGCATAATCCATATCATCTCCAGTACCGAAGTTTCCTGATAAATCTGTACCAGGGTCCCAGGGACCTAGAAAATTGGCGCCGAACCCTTCAAGTGATGAATACAAATAATTGGCAGCAGCCTCAAACTGGCTCGGGTTTTCGAAATAAATCGCCTCCGTTACCGAATCCTGGGGTTTCTGATCTAAATACTTCTCACAACCGCTCAGAAATATTCCTGAGAGCAAAATAGTCATGAAGATTGTTTTCATATTTATATTTAAATTTTTCATACTTATTTAGCTTAATATTAGAAATTAAAATTAGAATGTGATATCAATACCAAATACCATTGTAGATGTGTATGGAACAGTTGCCCCCTGGGCACTGTCTGCCTTTTTTTCAGGATCCAATCCATCTCTTACATTAGATATGACAAATAAATCGTCAGCCGAAACATAAAGACGCATCCTGTCTATATTTACTTTATTCAGCAGAGAAGTCGGTAATGTGTAACCTAATGAAATATTTTTCGCTCTTACATAGGCCACATTCATTACATTGATATCGTTGGCATGACCATAATTCCAGTTCTTCCGGCTTCCGTCATAGGATATGCGCGGAAATTCAGCATTTGGGTTTTCCTCTGTCCAGGTATTACCAATCCAGGTAGAATTTTGATTAGTCCACCAGGTACGGAAGGGATAAGCTAATGAACTGGTCCTGAGAAGATATTGTTGACCAACACCCTGGAACCTTGCGCTGAAGTCAAAGTTTTTATATGAAATGCCCAGATTAATACCGAAAGAGTAATGAGGATTCGCATCGCCGTAATAATCCAAATCATCAGTTGTTATTCCACCATCATCATTAGTATCAACACGATTAACACATCCCGGAAGCAGCCGGCTTGCACCCCGATATACCGGTAGAAGTGTACTTGATTTCAAAGTAGTCTGATCGGCAGGTTCAACGAATCCATATGTGTTATAATATTCCAATACCTCATCTTCATTTTGCAGGTACCCATCTGTGCGATAAATATAAAGAGCATTAAGAGGTTTCCCCTCAATTATTGTATTCAATCCACCCGATATGGAGGTTTTTCCTTCCATTCGTGTTACCTCACTGCGCGAATCAGATAACCAGCCACCAACACTATAATAAATATCTCCTATTTTGTCACTCCATTTCAGTACCAGATCAAAACCTTTAGTGGTAAAGTCACCGCTGTTGGTTTTAGGAACAGTTGCCCCTATTAATTTAGGATAGGTGATACTTACCAGCATGTCATTATTTTTCCTGACAAAATAGTCTAAACTACCACTCAGACGATGCTTTAAAAAGGCAAAATCAAGGCCATAATTCAAACTTGTAACCCTTTCCCAGCTTCTGTCCAGGGATGTCATGGATGCAATCCAGGCAGTATTAGCATATGCTCCTGTAGAGCCTAATACAGCAGTTCCTGTAGACATGCCGGAGATATAGTCATATTCACCAATACCCTCTACGGATCCTGTACTGCCATAAATAACACGTGCTTTCAATAAGTCAAAAGCTTTTCCTCTCAGAAAATCCATTTCTGAAAAAACGATACCACCAGAAACACTACCAAAATTTTTCCACCTGTAATCCGGATGTAAGCGTGATGATCCATCCCGACGACCTACTAATTCAAACAGATATATACTTTTGTAATCGTAACTAACACGTGAGAGATATGAAACCAGGCCCACAGCATTTGCGCCACCTTTATTGGTTTGTGTTGTTGCATCACCGATATTTAAATCATCCAAAGCATCAGTTAACATATTTGCACGATACTCTTCATAAGTTTGAACTTGAGTCAACTCAGAGGTTAAACCGGCAGTGATTTTGATGTTATGCTGATTAAATGCCCTGGAATAGTTGCCCAACAACTGGTTAACCTGAAAATTGTAATCAGATTGATTTATTTTTATAGATGTATTAGCCTGTGACGGAATTATAAAGCTGGGGTTTCCCTTCCAGTCATACATGTACGCTGATGTAGTTCTTACGGTTTTGACTCCCTTACGCACACGGAAATGAGAACTGGCTTCAACAGAGAATCCCTTTAAATATTTATTAAAATCAAAGATAAGTTTGCCTCCTGCATGCAATATATTCTCATTAGTCTTTGTCCGGCCGCCTTCATCAAGTTTAGCCAATAGATTGTTCGAACCAAAAATGTCGTAATATTGGCCGGCAGGATTATACAACGGGAAAATGTACATATCTTGTATTCCATAACCAACTGCCGTGGTTGGTTCATCAACTAACCCTGATTCATAAGAAATATTAAACTCCGTTTTCATCAGATCGTTTATTTTATAATCAAGATTGGTACGGAAGTTATACTTCTTGGTGCCATCATAAACAAAATCGATGATTGACCGATCGTTACTATAACCTATAGATGTCATGACTTTTGTTTTTTCAGTTCCCCCGGAAATACTTACATTATGCCTTTGAGACATAGTTGTTCCGTAGACTGCATCTAATTGATCGTCATAAAATATATGATGCCACTTTGAATTGAAATAAACGGTATCAGCCGGATTGACACCAATTGTTCCATTGACCAATCCTTGAAAAGTTTCTGCAGTGGTAAATCTATATGATGCAAGGGGCGTGATGGTAACTCCAGCGCTATTGACATAAGGGGCAACATCAGCGTCTCCAACATCCAGCCAAAACTGTGCCCACTCTTTCATATTCATAAGGGGGAGTTGCTTACTTATATAATTCAATTGATAAGCTCCGGAATAGGTCACTTTAAGCTCACCTTGTTTTCCTCTTTTGGTGGTAACCAAAATAACACCGCCTGCAGCTTTTGTTCCATAAATGGCTGCTGATGCATCTTTTAATACTGATATTGTCTCAATATCATTCGAGTTCATTCGAGCAAATTCCCAGTCTGGAATTTCCAAACCATCTACTATAATAAGTGGTCCAATATCGTTCACCGATATATCTCCACGAATTTTAAGCTTTAAATCTTCATTTCCCGGGCGGGATGATGTACGTGTGACGACCAATCCGGGAATTTCACCCTGCATTGCTAATGCAGCACTGGAGGTCCCCTTGCCTTTCATGATCTCGGCACCGGTAACTTGTGTAATTGAACCTGTAAGTGTAGCTTTTCTCTGCGTGCCATATCCGGTAACCACAACCTCATCAAGGCCATACGCATCTGTCTTTAGAGTTATGTTTATTGAAGTTTGGTCTCCAACTACAACTTCCTGTGGTACCATTCCAACAAATGAGAAGATAAGTACGTCTGCAGCAGAAGATACATTAATGGAATAGGATCCATCCATATTAGTAATTGCTCCCACGGCAGTTCCCTTTAAAACAATAGTCGCCCCGGGAACCGGTGCATTATTGTCATCGGAAACAATTCCATTAATTGTTTTACCCTGCTGGGCAAAACTCTGGGTAATCGGAAGCATGATGAATATCATCATCATACCGATTTTCAAGAACTGCTTACTCAATTTTAGCTTGTTCCCATTAAATAATTCAATAAGTTTTTTTCTCATGGATTTAGTTTTAGTAATAGGTAATTTTAGTTATTGAGTGATTCTCAATCAGTATTTTCAATACTAAAAGAAATGACAAGTTAAATTAAGGCCAAATCATTATGAAATCAATGAAATAATGAGGGAATTAGTTCCAAGTTATACTTTGAAACTCTTATTCAATTTCGCTAAATAGCTTATATTTGTATTGCTAAATAGTTGTTATTTATGTTGTTATCAAATTCCTTCCAAATTTTCTTAAAAAAAAATTTGTGCCATTTTTTTTTGGCACTGGTAAAACACAATTTTAAACGGAATTTATGCACTTGCTTATCAGCGATCATGACTATTAAGTTCTTTCAGATAATCAGCAGGTGTTTCACCTGTCTCTTTCTTAAAAATCCGGTAAAAGGATGTTTTTGAATTAAAACCACATTGCTGGGCAATAGCAAAGAGTGTGAACTTCTTATAATCCTTATCACCCATCAGTTTTTTGACCTCCTCAACACGGTATTTATTGACAAAATCCGAAAAACTTTGATTGAGATCCTGGTTCAGTACTTGAGATATCTCGTTTATTGGGTGACTAATATGGTTTGCCAGGTCAGCAAGCTTCAATTCTGCATTCAGGTACGGTTTCTCTTCTTCCATGTGCCGTCCTAACTCACTAACAATTAATTTACACAGGTCTTTTGGAATTCTGGAACCTTTATATTTTTCAAATTTATCCAGTAAATCAATCATTTGCCTAATTTTATATGGAAGCATTTTTTTGTATCGAATCATTATAAATACCCCGGCTATTGTAAGAAGGAAAAGGAATATGAAAAAAAACGGTGACCTGATTAATGAGGGATGAATAAATATCATTATCTCAGCAGTGTTGGGTGAATCAATATCTGACTCCTTTGCATTTCTTACCTTAAATATGTATTTCCCTGGTTTAATGTTTTGGTAAAATACAGTATTATTGCTGCCATTATTTTTCCAATCACTATCAAATCCTTCTAATTTATACTGGTAATTATTATCAGCTGCATCAAAAAAGTTCATTGCAATAAAACGAAAACCTATATTATTCATTCTGTCATTCAGACGAATCTCATGAGTTTCCTCGATAATCTGTTCCAATACTGAATTTTCGCCAGGTTTCACCTCTTTGCCTGAAAGGTAGAAATCGGTAATAATTATTCTCGATGAAACCGCTGTTTCATTTGCATTATCAGAAATAAAATAAACTAATCCCTTTTCATTCCCAAAAAAGAGCATCCCATCGGGAGCCTGATAAACAGCTGCCGGAGTGAATACTAAGCCCGGTAGGCCGTCCGATATAGTATATTTTTTAAATATATTTGATTCTGATGAGAACCTGCAAAACCCTTTTAGCGTGCTAATCCAATATATCCCGGTACTTCCTTCAATAATCGCGCAAACTGAGTTGTCAGGTAAACCATTTTCAGTACGATACACAGTACTTCGTGATAATTCTGGGTCAACCATTATCAATCCTCCCCTTTCAGTACATATCCAGATATTCCCAACCTGATCTTCGTATATATAATTAATTTTGAATGTATTATCGGAAATTACTGACAAATCAATTGGTTCAAGTTTGTTTCCTTTAAAATTATAAGCGTATGTTCCAGACACGGTTCCCACCCAAATTCTTTCTTTGGAATCAAAGGTGATCTCAAAAATTTGATCATTTTTTACATCACTATTTTTGGTATTAAAATTTTCTAAACTTTGATTTTCTGCTGAATACCGATAGATCCCGTTATAAGATGTAATCCAGAGGTTGCCAGAATTATCGATATTAAAAGCGTAAATATTATCATGAGAAAAAATATTGCCTTCTAAAAATGGTATAATCTTTTGTTCTGTAACAGAAAAACGACTTAGCCCTCCCCCATAGGTGCCAATCAAAATATCACCCATAAAGGGAAAGACTGAAAGAATAATATTAGATCTTAAACTTGATTTGATGCCTGAAGATGCTTGAAATAACTTAAATCTGCCATCTTTAGATATTTGTATAAAACCATTTCTGGTCCCAAAATATTGTGAGCCATCCGGAGAAAAATAAAATGAACGAATACTCTTATTTATTTGTGTATAATCGGATGTCAAAGGATGAAGCTTGAAAATCCCTTTTATATTCTTCGAGTAACAAAATCCTGCAGAATAAGTTCCAATCCAATATCGACCCACTTCATCAAGAAGAAATGAATATACTGAATTAGAACTCAAAGATTCGGGATCATTCTCTTTGGTTACCAAACTCTCTATCTCATTGGTACGAATATTAATTATCTTCAGCCCGCCTCCATCTGTGCCTGCAAAAATAAGTTCCTTTTTATCACTTGCGATATTTAATATAATATTGTTGTCGGTGGAGACCCCTTTATAAAATACTTTTTTGAAAAGGTCAAATTCTACGATTCCAGCATTTGTGGTACCTAAATAAAGTTTGTTACCAACGCTACAAATTGAAGAAAAAGAATTATGTGCAGCCTGTGGTATAAGCTTACACTGGAACAATTCGCTCTTTTTGTCTTGGAAGGAGTATCTGACTAAACCATTGGAGGTTGTAATCCAGAAATTACCATGATTATCCGGGAATATGCCGGTTACATTGATGTTTTGATTTCCGGATAAGTCGGAAAGAAGCAGCTTTTCCGATTGAATTGAGTTAGTATTTACCAGATATAGCCCATCCGTTGCACCAACACATAGATTACCGTCAGGCAGTATAACCAAAGCAATAATCGGAGTATTCTTCGTGTCGATATTGACTCTTTCAAACCTGTCGGTCTTTTGATTGTACCGGAACAATCCCGTGGATGTCCCCACCCACAGGGTTTTAAAAAGATCTTCTGTAATAGAAGATACATTTTCTACTGACCCTGAAAATCTGTACGAATAAGGTCTGATTTCAACTCCGTCATAACGATCAATCCCTTCTAAAGTTCCAATCCAGATATATCCATAAGAATCTTTGTAAATTGCGTTAACATGATTATTAGACAACCCATTCTCGATAGCAAGTTTTGAAAATGAATATTCGGTGCCCAAACAATACAATTGATGGAGACAAAGTAGGCCAAGTATTATATATACTTTGTATCGGAACATAGATTATTATCTATTCACTTAGGGGTTAGTTCCCCTACATTTGCGCCCAAGGAATAATTTATCGGCTGTCTCTTAAAACCTAATATTAATATAATCATCTGATTGTTACTATATTAATTGATATAAGTCCGATTAATTGCTTAGTTCTACAGTATAAAATTAAGCAATAATAACATAATTGCATATAATTTTGTCGAACATGAATTTTATTTTCGCATTTTTACAGTTTAATATGGCAGGGTCAGGATTATCTTCCTGCCTCTGCAGATTATTTTTTAATTATTTTCTCCGACTCCAACAATTTTACCTGATCTCCATGACCGTTGCCGGTTAAAATATTTTTACGGACTGTGCCTTCTTTAACATTTCCTATAAGGATACCATATTCGCTATTATAATGTGATAAATTGTCCTGAACATCAATGACATTCGATCCATCCATGAATGCTTCAAAAACAATTCCGTTACTGTTGTTACCTTCCGAAAGATTTCCATTAATTTTTACATTCCTGCAGTCAGCTATTTTGATTCCGTTGAGAGCATTACGGGCCATCTCACAATTTGAAACCGATATATCACTGCAATTGGTCATGTCAATGCCATTGCCCCACGGAGATGTATCAAACCTGGAATCAATTATCTGGCAATCTTCTACATGGTTCAGAAGCAGGTTATGTTGCAGACCTGGACCTGGAACTACGCTGGAACCATTATCACTGAAGTCGCATGCAACAATTCTGACCTGTTTTGCTCCCTTTATAGCTACACCGTTATGTGTGTTATTACGAACCGTGACATGCTCAAAAGTCAGGTTACGCATTTGTCCTTCCTTAAGACCTGAAAAGATGATCCCTGCACGTCTTTGGGCACTCTGATATGAGCGTTGCCTTCGATCCTGGTTTGGATCTGAGGATGTTTTAGTTGTCAATGCTCCTTCAATTACCAAATCTCTTATTGCTACATCATGCAAATCATCATCAGCATTTAACAAAGAAGCAATGCCACGTTCATTTGTTAGTTTAGGATCAAGAAAAAGAATAGTCTCAATACCTTGTCCTGCTAAGGTTACTCCACTTGGAATTTTAAGCATTGCAGTCAATGTATAAAGTCCCTTTTCAAGAACCACCCAGCCACCAGCTTTGTCTGCTGAATCCAACGCATCCTGAATAGAATCTCCTGGTGCAACTTTGATTGAATTAGATGGAGGTTGAACCGAAGATGTTGATAATGCCCCTGCCAATGTTGCAAATTTACTGGCAACAGGAGTACCGGAAGTTGTCATGGGGGAATTGGTAAGCGGACCCTTATTTGAAGTAAGCAGTGCCACGGAAGACTTGGGCCGTGTCGATTCAATTGCCCGGGCAGTATATGGCATATCAAGGCCTTTCACATACCGATAATGCTGATAAACAACTTCATAGATATCACTGAATCGTCCACGTCCCTGTGCAGATATTATCCCATAAACCGGTACTTCCTCCCCAAGCATATATCTGGCAGTGAATTCATAACCCAGAGCCAATCTGTTTCCAGCTGCTCCATATAGGTCTATACCCTGGTTCCATGCAACCTGACAAGCATCGGCAAAATATCTCATCCCCATTTGTGTATGTCCCATATCCCTGGTATTTTCCTGACATTGTCCGCTGGGGTAAAAGTATTTAGTAATTCCACCATTCCCGTTGCCGCGAAGAAGATGATTAACAGCACGATCAAAGATATCATGGTCATCACAAAAAACACCGATACACATCATAGTATTAATCAATGCTACATCCCAGTTACCATTTGCTTCAGGAAAGAAGTTCTTAATCATAGGATAATAGGCGGTTAATAACATTCGTTTAAAATTCCCGATATCCTTTTGCTCCCATCCCGAATCAGAGTACCTCAATATTTCGGTGGCATTACAAAAAATATTGCCAGTCCATCCTGCGAGTACTTTTGCATCATTAAAATCAAAATCCCACAAAACCGAAGACCATGCATTTATGATTTCAATTGCTTTCCGGGCATATGCTTTATTACCAGTTATATACCACATAAGTGCATGTTTATAAGCAGCTTCAGCACTGCTGGATAATTCTGAACCACCAATAGAGGGTCTGCCATAAGAACCTCTGATCACATGAGTAAATGGGTTTGGCTGAAAGTCAAGTGATACTGATTTACTGAGCCTGTCAAATGCATCCTTCCATGGTTGTTCCCCAGCAATAATCTTCTGTTTCATAAACTCAAGATCAGCTCCGGTTTGCATCATCCCTGGGTGAACAAAAGGTATGGTTTTATTCTGGGATGAAACCGCTTGAAACTGAAAAATAAATAAGACAGCAGTGAATATTAGTACAAAGGTTTTCATCTGTTTTACATGTGTTACGACATTTTTTTTCATTTTCCTGTGAATTAATATATTGATATTAACTATTTCATCTAATGCCAATGAAATTTTCCATACTTAATTAGATTATATTTAATACATCATCTGGTTCCTGTCTGAAAGCCTGTACCCTGGTAATCCGGATCAGTTTTCATGATATCTATAAACTTGCCGGTATTATCATATACAGTATTTACTTTCTCGTTATTCAGGAAGACATTTACAGGTTTTTGTATTGATCTCAGACGAAGGTCGATCAGCGGTTGCCCTTTAAGAAATACATTTAATCCGTTTTCTACTTTTTGCGATATCATGAAAACTTTTGAAAGTGAACTAACGACAACCTTTCCGTTTTTACGTAAATAACTGCCATTTGAAACAAAATAGCGGGTTGCCGCATCCGGATCATTCCTGTCAGCATTTTCAGGATAGGTAACTGCAACAATATCAGCATCAGTCTCCCACCCATCAAAAATATTGAAATTAGGGCGGTGCATAATCCGTCCGTCAGCCATAAGGTTTAAATAAACATATGTCACCATCCCGTTTTCATATATTTTAACACCATTCATATTAACTCCTTCAAATCTTTCAGTACGGGGTAATTTCCCGGGATTGTTTTTATCGGGTAAAAGAATAGCGGTAATGAATTTTGTAGCTCTTGCCAAAAAAGGTGGTTCAATAGCATAATAGGAGACTTTAGGATCATTATCACGGATTTGGGGAGCATCTCTCGTAAGGAGCTTCATCCTTTCAGGATAATCGTGAGGAGTATAACCGAGAATCTGGGGAAACAACGGGCGTATTATAACATGTGCCTCTCCATTGGTAATAGTAAGATCCTGATCTGTCCTTCTGGTTTCTCCATTATAATGTAAAAGCCATTCGAACTGGCCGGGTTCAAAAGCTTTTACGTCATCGATAATCAATATTGTATTGCCAATCCAAAGAAAATGCCGGAAATTTCTCATAAGAATATGGGAATAAGGACCTGTGGCATCGGCATAAATGTATTTAATATCCCCGGCATCCAGCAAATCGTAAAGTTTCCCCGGGGTTTTTACTCCTGTATATTCATCTTCAGGATTCTGACCTTCCCCGTTAAATAAAATAACGTTATGTGCAACACTCTGACAATAATAGGTTGAATATTCAAGAGTGCTATAACTGCTGTTACCCGAATCGGTGATAAGATTCTTACCGTTATGGTACAGGATAAATGAACCGGCATCGGCATGGGAATGATTAAACGTAAATCCGCATTTGATAGCCAGCATTGTTGCATCTTTTTCCCATGATGAACGCAGCATAGCCCAACCCATATCCGGATATAGTGCTGATTTTGGAATACCAGGAGATGCCGGGACCGAAGTGTTCACTGTAATGGAAGGATAAACCAGGCTGAATGCCGAATTTCCTCTTTCATTTTGTCTGCTTCGTCCGGTTTGTATCTGGTTAATAAGCCATAAATACCTGTCTTTCTTGAAACCATTAGCTATCAGCAGGTTAACAACATTACCGCCATTATTACTTCCGTCGCCAAAGTTCACAGTTAACATTCTGTCTGAACTGGGGTAAGCTGCATCAATAAAGAATTTGTCAATATTTTCAAGCTGGGGTATGACAAAGAATTTATTTTTAGGCAGGGCATTAATAAAAGCCAGTCTGAATTTTAAAAACTCTCCCATCGCATAACCGGCATAATTTGTGCTTTCATAAAATCCTCCCTCACTGTCAAATGTCTTTGGCTTATTACCAAGAACGCTTCCCTTGAAACCGAACCACTGTGGGATAGCCCTCATAATCTCATCGAGCCAGCCTTGAGCCCTTGGATCATCTCCAAGAATTGATAATACAGCTATTCCGGCATTAAAGACACAGGCGCTCCACCAGTTATGTCCCATTGAATCAAATGAATGTATCCTTTTTTCTCCAAGTACCCAGTCATTCATTGTTGGCAATATACCTAACCTGACTAATCCTTCGACAATTGTTTTTCGTTCTTCAGGAGTTAAATAATCATAAATACAGTCGTAGCCGACCGCGACAGAGTAGCAGGTTTTTGAGAGATTCAGTCCGGCATTCCATGGTGGGGTCCGGCTTAACAATGCTATGCTCTCCCAGTTTTCCCGTTTGCAGGAAGCAAAGAGTATTTGTTTTATTTTAGCCGCATATTTCTTATCACGGGTCATGATGTATACAAGACCAAGATCATCAATAGATCCAGAGTTACCTTCCTGAGTAAGGGACCTGTCAACTCTGTCCATTAAATTCTTCCATTCTCTCTGAACCAATGTATCCTGCTTTATTGAATTTTGTAGTCTTATTATCCGATCGGAGGTATAGAAAAGATATGGGTGCTTACCTACAGGCACATAATCCGATGCCCCAGCTAATGGATTTTCGGCGAGATTTTCTGATTTGAGAGGAGTTGTAATAAACATAAAAAATATTATTGCCACTAACAGAGATTTCATCTTCCCATTTATAGAAAATGGATTTCTTCTGAACAAATAATTGGTTTTCATTTTGGTTAATTTTTATTTTATATGTTACTAAAATAGTTAATAATCAACTGTTTTATATATTGCTGCTAATTACAATGTTATTTATTCGAATAACCGATTGGAACTTGATCATTAATGTTTGAATATATAAATTGCGTATCGAAACGAAACTTAATAAAGTAATCATTTTTAAAATTAAAAATTTGGAATAAGTTACATAAATATTTACAATTATCTGCAAACATGTAATTTATCGGAGATTTGTACAATTGTAATTTTTAGAATATTAATATTCAGTAATTCCTTTTACTATTACCCCATTTCCCCAAGTGGGATAAGCCAGACCCCCTCACCCGGGGGAAGGTTAGGACAGGGGTATTAAAATATTTAGACTAATGGTTCATTGGAAAAGATTCCAAATACTTGCTTAAATTAATCCATTATGCCAGTAAATAAAAAAGATGATCCTGTAACAGAAAAGATCTCCCCTACATTTGAGAGACGAATTGCATCCCTGAATAAATTGATGGTAGTAGTCTGTGATTTTACAGGTGGCCCGGCTTTGAACCCCGATCCTCCTCACTTCCACCCGCACGAACAGATTACCTATGTGGCTGAAGGAGAGCTGAAATTCTTTAAGGGAGATAAAGAATTCCACTTAAATAAAGGTGACCTGATAACTATTCAGGCTGGGGTACCTCATTGTATTCAGACTCTTTCAGAGCATGTAAAGCTTATTGATAGTTTTCATCCTGTCAGGGAAGATTTTCTGCCCTAGATAATGTATAACAGGAAATTTTTTTCTAAAAGATAGTTACAAATTATAGATGAACAACATTAGCTTGTGCGGACCAGATAATGGTGTAGTTAGCTATAGCAATGGAGAATTCGCTATCTATAAATAATGGAAAAAACTATGAAACACATATATTTACAAAAACTAAAACAGCAGATCATGAACAGAAGGTTAATATTATTGGCAACTTTTGTCCTTTTTCCAATTTTTAACTACGCACAGAACGTAGGCTCATCACCTGAATATATTAAAACTCTAACACCTGAATGGAAAGGTGAACGTTTTGCTGACGGAAGACCAAAAGTGTCCAATACCTTGCTGGAGAGGTTAAAAACCATCTCTATTGAGGAAGCATGGGGAGTTTTACGTAACAAAGGATTTCAGAACCAATATGAAGGTGATTGGACAATCATCAACCCTGATGAGGTTATGACAGGGCGGGTCGTGACAGCCCAGTACATGCCTCTGAGACCAGATCTTGAAAAGCAGGTGAAAGAACAGGGTAAAATTGAAAATAGGGCACAGCAGGGAGGCACAAATTCATGGCCTATTGATATCCTGACAACAGGAGATGTTTATGTAGCTGATTCATATGGAAAAATAGCTGACGGAACATTAATCGGGGATAACCTTGGTAATTCAATCTATGCTAAATCACAAAGGGGTGTGATATTTTATGGCTCGGTAAGAGATCATGAAGGTCTGTCCGAAATTAAAGGTTTTAACGGTTGGATAAAGGGAGCTGATCCATCATATATTATGCAAATGATGCTCACCTCAATTAATGCACCAATTCGTATCGGACGAGCAACGGTATTACCAGGAGATGTGGTTCTTGCCAAGAAATATGGAGTAATCTTTATTCCTGCGTATCTTGTTGAAGATCTTGTATTAACTTCTGAAGTTACAGCACTTCGTGATGAATTCGGACATCAGCGTCTCAGAGAAAAAAAGTATCTGGCAGGTCAGATAGACAGCCGATGGTCTGAAGAGATAAAAATGGATTTTTTAAACTGGCTGGACAATTACCATGGGAAACTACCTATGACCAAACAAGAGTTAGACGACTATTTTAAAGAGCGTAACTGGTAAGCAGGAAGCAGTGATCGGTAATCGGTAATCGGTAATCGGTAAAAAGTAATAAGTCTATAAATAAATAATTAATGCAATGAAGAAAATAATTGAGCAATTAAAAGAAGGGAACAGGCAAATGGAGAAGGCTGAAGCTGTTGCAATTCAGGCTGAGATCAAAAACCCCTCAACTGATAATAGCAGACGTAACTTCTTGAAAAAAACTGCCTTAGGATGTATAGCCATTGGCGGATTAATGTCTCTTTCAATAGAAGATACTATTGCCCGGACTACTTCTAAAGTAAGTCGTTCTTCAAGTCCATCCGAATTGAAAATAACAGATATGCGTGTAGCAGTTATCCTTGATGGCGGACGTAAGGCGCTGATTCGTATAGACACAAACCAGGGCATTTATGGTCTGGGTGAGGTAAGAGATGGTGCCGATGAACGCTATGCTCTTTTTCTTAAAAGCAGGCTACTTGGATTGAATCCATGTAATGTAGAGATGATATTTAAAATAATCAGGCAATATGGTTATCATGGCAGACAGGGATGTGGTGTATGTGCTGTTGAAATGGCTTTGTGGGATTTGACTGGGAAAGCTTATGGTGTTCCGGCCTGGCAATTACTTGGTGGCAGATATCGTGACAAAATAAGACTATATGCCGATACTCCGGGAGTGAAAGATCCACAGGAATTTGCAGATAAATTAAAGAAAAGGGTTGACGAACAAGGTTTTACCTGGCTTAAAATGGATCTGGGAATACACCTTGTTGGAGCCAAAGAGGGGAACATTGTGAACAGCAAATTCTGGAATGGTGCTTCAGGGCAATATGACCTACGTGAATATACAGGATATGGAAATACTTTACATCCTTTTACCCAGGTTCAGATATCCGAACAAGGATTGGCAGATTTAACTGAATATGTAGAAAAAATAAGAGATGCAGTCGGTTATGAAATGCCACTTTGCGCTGATCACTTCGGCCATTTCGATATCAACAATTCCATCCGTTTTGGAAGAGCTATGGACAAATTCAGAATGGCCTGGCTGGAAGATATGGTTCCATGGTTCTATACTGACCAGTGGAGAACTGTATCCGATGCTATTGAAACACCTATCATGTACAGGTGAGGATATCTATATGCTGAAAGGAGGGTTCAAACCACTGCTTGATGCCAGAGCTGTTGACATAATTCATCCTGATCTTGGAACTTCCGGGGGTCTGCTGGAAACCAAAAGAATCGGTGACTATGCTGAAGAATGTGGTGTTGCTATGGCTATGCACATGGCAGGTTCTCCCGTTTGTCTGATGGCTAATGTTCATTGCGCAGCTGCAACACAGAACTTTCTGGCACTGGAGCATCACAATGTTGATACACCTTGGTATGACAATCTTGTAAGGATGACCGGCAGCCAACCAATGATTACAAAAGGATTTGCCAATGTTCCTCTGGATTCACCAGGATTAGGTATTGAACTGAATGAAGAAGAGGTAAAAAAACATCTGCATGGAGGTAAGTATTTTGATCCTACACCTGAATGGGATCAGAAACGCTCGCATGACAGAATATGGAGCTAAAAATATCAGGTTAGTCATAACTACTGTAATGTTTTGATTTTATCAAACTCATTTCACAGTAAATTCAATCGTACTACTTCCAGCCAGACCGTTGGCTGCATTACCCTCAACGGATATATATACTGTGGAAGATTGTTTATTGGAAAAACTTATGGATGCTTTCCCGGAACTATCAGTTATGATATCAGGCTTCCAGAAGATTGTACTGGTTTTATTTTCACTTATTGGTTTTTCCACTTCAATAATATCAGGACCTTTTTTTGTAAATATTTCAATAATTCCCACACCATTAAACCCTGTATATCTCTGAATATCTATTGGGTGAGTTGAAACAGCAACTCTTGCAATATCCTGTATGGGGATACTGTTAAGTACCGAGACATCAGTACCCATACTTATGCCGTCAATAACAATTAAAGCTCCATCCTGATAGTTAATGGAGGTTATTCCACTAGTTGCAAAGATTATTTTCCCCCCAACAAGGGAATATGACTTGATCTGCATAATAACATCAAGAATTTTACGATCAGCCGAATATCCTGTTTGCTTCAAGCTAACTTCAGACTCCATTTTTTTCCTTATCTTATCAAGGTCATTTTTCTCCTGAACAGTATACGAATATCCGGGAGTCTGTGTTAAAAGGGAAAGGCATTGAGAAAAGATTTTTCTTAACGGGAAATTAAAAACTGATTTTGTTCCTGATTCAAAAACTCCTAACTTATTAATTTTCTGCAGAGTCTTCTCCTCAATACCTGATAAGATCTTATGCCATGGGGAACCGTATCCTGACAAACCGGTGTTCATATTTGAATAGGACA
>Ga0307377_10000358_pt1 | contig 62111 bp, 57 predicted proteins | sample TR3MG_FD_202535 | JGI IMG/M metagenome (GOLD analysis project Ga0307377, IMG submission 202535) | Soil microbial communities from Risofladan, Vaasa, Finland - TR-3 | ecosystem: Environmental > Terrestrial > Soil > Coastal area > Acid sulfate soil | place: Finland: Risofladan, Vaasa | collected... | reverse complement strand
GTCGTGCCGGCCTTCTCCTGCAGCGCGGAGCGCTTGACCACGAGGTCGGCGGTGGCCAGGGGTGTCGAGCGTTTGTACACCGACTCGCGTATCGAGGCTATGAAGCGCTCGCCGAGCTTCGTGAGACCTCCGTTGACGATGATCAGGCCGGGATTGAAGAAGTTCACGAGCTTCGCGAGGACGTCGCCGATGTGCCCGCCGGCCGCGATGATCGTCTCGAGGCACGCCTCGTCCCCCAGGGCGGCGCCGCGCGCTATGGTCTCGAGCCCGATGTCGGCTTTTTTCTCCAGAGTCTCGGCGAGGAAGGCGCTCTTCCCCGAGCGGGCCGCCGCCTCGGCGTACTGCGCGAGCGCCCGTCCTCCGGCGACCGCCTCGAGGCAGCCGCGATTGCCGCAGCGGCAGAGCGTCTCGTTCCTGTCGATGCCGATGTGGCCGATGTCCCCGGCCGCTCCCTTGGCGCCCCGATAGATCTGACCGTCGATCACGATGCCGCATCCGATCCCCGTGCCGGCTTTCACGAGAAGGAAACTGCCCTTCCTGTTCGTCGGATCGTTGGCCGCTCCCTTGTCGCGCTCGGCGAGGGCCATGAGGTTGACGTCGTTGTCCACGAAGACGGGGCAGGTGAATTCCTGCGCCAGGAAAGAGGCCACGGGAAAATGGTCCCAGCCGGGCATGACCGGAGGATTGACCGGCACGCCGTGGGAATAGTCCACGGGGCTCGGCAGCCCGAAGCCGATGCCGAAGAGCGACGAGGGGCCAAGGCCGGCGCGGCGCTCGAGTTCCCGCGCGTAGCCTATCACGCGACCGAGGATATCTTCGGGCGCCTCGCGGGCCAGGTCTATCTCCCCGCTCTCGTTGTCGATGATCTCCGCTTCGAGATCGCTGAGGGCGACGCTGAGATGACTCTGGCCGAGGGCCACGCCGACGACATAGCCGGCCGACTCGGCGACCTTGAGCTTGCGGCGCTTCCCCCGCTCCGGGATTTCTTCGCGCACGAGGCCCACGCCGATGAGGCGGTCGAGATAGTCTGAGACCGTGGACTTGGCGAGACCGGTCCGGCGGACAATATCCGTTCCGTACAGGGGACCGCGGTCCCTGATGACCTTGAAGATGCTTCCCGCCGCCATGGAAATGTTGGGCGCCTCTTCGTCGTCGAAGTGCAGCATATCGCCTTCGTTTCTCCCTTGTAGTGTGGTAGTAGAACCGAATTGTCCCATTGTCAAGAGACATATGTCCGGTATTAAAACGGAAAAGTTCGGAAAGCGAACTATTAGTTGACAGATTTGAACGATGGCATATACTGCTTCATTGGAGAGTATTAATGAAAACCGAAGCGATCTTCTACCTTGGCGAGAGACACATCGAACTCCGGGAGGTTGATCTGCCGGAACCCGAGGCCCACGAACTGCTCATCGAGATGGAGCTTTGCGGGATCTGCGGCTGGGATCTCCTCGCCTATTCGGGACGCTTCTCGAAATTCCATCCCTATCCCTTCAGGGCCGGCCATGAAGGTGTGGGACGCATCGTCAAAGCCGGCAGCCTGGCGCGCGGCCTCGACCTGGGCCGGCGGGTCGTCTGCCACGAGCTCCCCATAGGCGAGCGCGGGGGCGGGCTCATGGCGCGCCACGCGCTGCGGCCTTGGAACAAGGTGACCCTCATTCCCGAGGCTTCCGGCATAGAGCTGCGGCACTGGGTGGTCGAGCCGGTCGCCTGCGTCATCAACGGGCTCATGTACTCGGAGATCCGGCCGGGCGATTCGGTCGCGCTCGTGGGAGCCGGCTACATGGGCCTGCTCATGCTCCAGGGTCTGCGAAGGACGATGGCCGGGAAGGTAAGCGTTTTCGAGCCCGAGAGTTCGCGGCTCGAGCTGGCGCGGCGCTTCGGCGAGGGCATGGGCGGCTGGGACTACGTCGAGGTCGGCCCGGGCTCCCCGGAAGGGGAGCGCCGCTCGCTCTACGATATCGTCATCGAGACGGCCGGCACGCGGTCTTCGCTCGAGCTGGCCTTCGCCCTCGCGAAGCCCTACGCGGTCATCGAGAACTTCGCGTGGCACCACCATGCCTACGAGTTCGACCTCGACGAATGGCACACGAAGGGCTGGCGCATCCTCAACATCCAGCCGCAGATGAACGACGCCTTCGACGCCGTCTTCCCCCGCGCCGTCGCCCTCATGGCCGCCGGGGCCTTCACGAACAAGGGCCTCGTCACCCACCAGGCCTCCCCCGAGAACGCGGAAGCGGCCTATGCCGCCGGCTTGGACAAGAGGGAGGGCTACGTCAAGGGTGTCATCGACTTCACGAAGTAGAAAATCCGGCCGATCGAGCTCGATCGAGCTTCGCCAAGAGAAAGGACAGCGGCGGTATGAGAGACAAGCGGCGAGAGGGAAACCTCAGATATTGCATGGTCGGCGGCGGCCCCGGCGCCTTCATCGGCGAGGTCCATCGCAAGGCGATAGCGCTCGATTCCTCGGCCGAACTCGTGGCCGGCGCATTTTCGACCGACCCCGGGAAGAGCGCGCTGACAGGCCGGGAACTCGGCCTCGATCCGGCGCGGGTGTACCCGGACTTCGAGGAGATGGCGCGCTCGGAAGCCGGACGCCCCGACGGCGCGGACTTCGTCGTGGTCGCGACTCCCAACGACAGCCACTTCGCCGCCGCCTCCGCCTTCCTGCGCTCCGGAATACATGTGGCCTGCGACAAGCCGCTGGGACTGAACGTCGCCGAAGGAGAGAAGCTCGCCGCCCTCGCGGCCGAGCGGAATCTGCTCTTCTGCGTCACCTACGCCTACACGGGCTACGCGGCCGTCAAGCAGGCCCGCTCGATGCTCGCCTCCGGCGCGATAGGCGATATCAGATTCGTCAACGCCGAATATCCCCAGGAGTTCTTCGCCCGGCCGGTCGAGCGCGAGGGGAACAAGCAGGCGGCCTGGCGTTTCGACCCGGCCAAGTCCGGGCCCGTCGGAAGCCTCGGGGACATCGGAACCCATGTCGAGAACCTGGTTTCGTACATGACCGGCCTCCGCCTCAAGCGCGTATGCGCCAGGCTCGACAAGTTCGTGGCGGGCCGCGCGCTCGACGACAACGACACCGTCATGACCGAGTACGAGGGCGGGGCCACGGGCCTGTATTGGGCCTGCCAGGCCGCCTTCGGCCATGAGAACGGCCTGCGCATCCGGGTGTACGGCACCGAAGGCGGCCTGTCGTGGTGCCAGGAGGATCCGGATCACTTCACGCTGGCCCGAGCCGGGGCCCCCATCGAGCGCTGGGGCCGCGGGCGCGAAAGCTTCGTCCCCGGGGCTCAGGCCTATTCCCGCGTGCCCGCCGGCCATCCCGAGGGCTACTTCGAGGGCTTCGCGAACGTGTACCGGGCCTTCACCGCGACTCTGCGCGCGCGGATCGAGGGCCGCTCGCCCGACGCGGCCGCCCTCGACTTCCCCGGCGTGGAGGCGGGCGTTTCGGGCCTGCGCTTCGTGGCCGCCTGCGTCGAAAGCTCGCGCTCGGGTTCGGAATGGGTGGAGCTGTGAGGCCGGCCCGCGCGAACGGCGGCGGGCGAGGAGGAGCATCGTGAGCCGACCCGTCACCATCATGTCGGGGCAGTGGACCGACCTGAGCTTCGAGAGCTTCTGCGAGAAGGCCGGGGCGATGGGCTACGACGGAGTCGAGATCGCCTGCAACGGCGGCCATCTCGACGTCCGCAAGGCGGTCGAGGATGCGAAGTACGTCGAATCGAGGAAGGCCGCGCTCGGCCGGAACGGCCTGGGCGTCTGGGCGCTCTCCGCGCATCTCGCCGGCCAATGCGTCGGGGATCCCTGGGATCCGCGGCTCGACGGCTTCGCGCCGGCCACCGTCAAGGGTCGGCCCGAGGCCATCGTCGCCTGGGCGATCGAGGAGATGAAGTACGCCGCCCGGGCCGCCCGGGCCATGGGCTGCTCCATCGTCACCTGCTTCATGGGCTCGCCCATCTGGCGCTACTGGTATTCCTTCCCCCAGACCACCGAGGCGATGATCGACGCCGCCTACGAGCGGATCGTCGAGCTGTGGAGTCCCATCTTCGACGTCTTCGACGAGTGCGGCGTGCGCTTCGCCCTGGAGGTGCATCCCACCGAGATAGCCTTCGACTACTACACCGCGAAGCGGCTCCTCGAATCCTTCGACGGGCGGAGAACCCTCGGATTCAACTTCGACCCTTCCCACCTGCTCTGGCAGGGCGTGAAGCCAGAACTTTTCATCCGCGATTTCGCCGACCGCATCTACCACGTGCACATGAAGGACGTCGCGCTGCGGCTCGACGGCCGTGCGGGCATCCTGGGTTCCCATCTGCCCTTCGGCGACCTGCGGCGCGGCTGGAACTTCCGCTCGCTCGGGCACGGCGACGTCGACTTCGACGCGATCGTCCGCGAGCTCAACGCCGCGAGCTATGCGGGGCCGCTCTCTGTGGAATGGGAGGACTCGGGGATGGAGCGCGAGTTCGGGGCGAAGGAGTCGCTCCAGTTCGTGAGGCGTTTCGATTTCGGATCTTCGGACATAGCTTTCGACGGAGCGATGAAGCATGAGTGAAACCCTCTTGGAGACCCGGAACATCTCGAAGGATTTCTCGTCGGTCTATGTGCTGAACGACATCAACATCCAGGTGATCCGAGGGGAGATCCTCGGCATAATCGGCGAGAACGGTGCCGGCAAATCGACGCTGATGAAGATACTCGGCGGCATCCATACACCGACCTCGGGCGACATAGTTTTCGAGGGGAGGACCGTCCATATCCACGAGCCGCTCGACGCAAAGCGGCTGGGCATCGGTCTCATTCCCCAAGAGTTCAATCTGATCCGCGAACTGACCGTCTACGACAACGTCTTCCTCGGTTCCGAGCTCCGTCAGAAGAACGGGCTTCTCGACAAGAAAGCCATGATGGCCAGGACGCGCGAGCTGCTGTCCGAGCTCAGTGTCGATATCAGACCCGAGGAACGAATAGAGAATCTGAGCACCGCGCAAAAGCAGATGGTGGAAATCTGCAAGGCCGTCTCGATCGACGCGAAACTCCTCATCATGGACGAGCCGACGACGGTGCTGACGCAGCACGAAATCGACATTCTCTTCAGGCTCATGCGACGCCTGCGCGATCAGGGCACGACGATCATCTATATCTCCCACAAATTGAAGGAGGTTAAGGCGATCTGCGATCGCGTCATCATCCTGCGGGACGGCGCGGTCATATCGACGGAAAGGATCGAGAACCTCTCGATCGTGGAGATGGCGCAGCGAATGGTCGGTCGCGCGTTGAACCAAGTGTTTCCGGAGAAAGGCGCGCCTACGCAGGATGTGGTCCTGGAGGTGCAGGATCTGACCGTTCCCGGCGTCATCGAGAATATCAGCTTCAAGCTTCATCGCGGAGAGATACTCGGGCTTGCCGGCCTGGTCGGGGCGGGGCGCACCGAAGTCGCCGAGACTATCCTCGGCGTGCGCAAGGCCGAAAAGGGGCATGTCCTGATAAACGGGAAGGCGGTCGACGTCTCCCGGCCCGCCGATGCGGTCGCGAATGGCATCAGCTATCTCTCGGAGGATCGCCAGGGAAGCGGCATTCTCACCAATTTTTCCGTCATCAAGAATATAAGCCTGGTATCGCTTGCGTCTTACTGTAGATCTGTCCTGAAGCTTATTCTGCGGCAAAAGGAACGCGATGCGGCGGAGGTCCATATACGGCGGTTCAATATCAAGGCGCAGAGTCTGGATACGCGGCTCGAGTTCCTAAGCGGCGGGAACCAGCAAAAGGTTTCGCTCGCCAAGAGCATCGATACGAAGCCGACCGTCCTTATCGCCGATGAGCCGACGCGAGGCGTCGATGTGTCGGCCAAGCAGGAAATATACCGGCTCATCAACAGCCTCGCGTCGGAAGGCCTGGCCTGCATTTTCATTTCGTCGGAGCAGGAAGAGATCATCGGGATGTGCCATCGGGTCATCGTCATGAAACAGGGACGAGTGATGGGGAGCCTCGAGAGCGAGAGCATCACCGAAGAGGAAATCATGTATCTTGCTACCGGAATCAGGGAAGGAGTGGCGTGATGGCGGCTTCCACTATTGCACATGCCTTGAAGCGTTTTGAATACCAGAAGTACGCGTCATTCATAGCGCTGGTGGTCCTGTTCGTTCTCTCGGCTTTCCTCAGCCCCTTTTTCATAAAGCCGGCCAACCTGGTGAACATCCTGAGCCAAGTCTCGTACACGGGGATCATTTCGCTGGGCATGGCCTTCGTCATCATCACCGGCGGGATCGATCTCTCGGTCGGTTCGCTGGTGGCATTCGATTCGCTGCTCGGCGTCATGTTCATGAATTTCATCATGGGATCGATCCATAACGAGCTCGTAGCGGTAGTCCTGGGAATTCTCGCCGCGCTGACGGTGGGAGCGGCGACCGGTCTGCTCAATGGGATAACGATAACTCGGGGAAGGCTTGCGCCTTTTATCGTTACCCTCGGCACCATGGCGGTCTTTCGCTCGCTTGCGCTTTTCATCGGGAATGCGGGGGAAATCCAGTCGCAGAGCAATATCTACGGGGCGTTCGGGCTTGTCAACGTATTGTTCCTTCCCATTCCCGTATGGATCATGCTGGTTCTCGCCCTGGTACTGGATATCGTGCTCAATCGAACTCGATATGGCCGCTATCTCTGCGCCGTGGGCTCGAACACCCGAGTGGCGATCTTCTCCGCCATCAATGTCGACCGCGTGAAGGCGATCGCCTATACGATCACCGGCGTGCTCGTCGCCATTTCTTCGGTACTGCTCTCGTCGCGCTTCAACGCGGTGAGCACCTCCAACACCGGCATGGGATACGAACTCGACGCGATAGCCGCTGTCATCGTGGGCGGAACCCCCATGACAGGAGGCCGAGGAACCGTGTGGGGTACGATCATCGGTGCGATCATACTCGGCATCATCAACAACATGCTGAATATGCTCGGCGTTTCGGCCTATCTCCAGGGAACGGTGAAGGGGCTCGTGATCATAGGGGCGGTCTATATTCAGCGGCAGAGAGCCTGACGATGCGGCTCTCCGTCGACGGAAGCTCGGCAGGCCGGAATCCGGTCGGCCCGGGGAAAGGAGGAGGCGCAGCGACCGGGGGGAAGGGGTCTATTGTTCATCGCTTCGGCTCTGACCGATTCGCATGAATCGGTAGAACTTGTCAGGAGGAAGAGGCATGAAGAAGACGTTGAGTGTCTTTATTACCGCGCTGGTATTTGCCGCGATATTCGTAGTGCAGACTACGGGGCAGACCGCGCAGCAGCCGGTCCGTATCGGATATACAATGCCGACGGCGGATCATGGATACATCGCGCGAGCGATATTCTGGGCGAAGAAGGCCATGGCGGATTGGCGCGCCAAGGACCCGAACGTCACGTTCTATTTCGTCACGGCGGACACGGTGACCAAGCAGGCCAATGACATCCAGGACATGATGATCAAGGGCCTCGACGGACTCGTCGTGTTCCCGATCGACGCATCCATCACGTCCCAGGTCGAAAAGGCGCATAATGCCGGCATCTATACCGTCGTCATGGATCGCGGAACGACCAAGCCGGTCTACGACTGCTATCTGCACAACAACGACCTCGCGTACGCGACGCTCTCTTCGGAAACCCTGGCCAAGCAACTGAACTATAAAGGGAATGTCGTCATCATCGAAGGTATCCCGTGTCCGATAAACACCATTCGCGTCGATGCCGACAAGGCCGTCTTCAAGAAATACGGCATGAAGGTACTCGATTCGCAGCCGGGAAACTGGAACCAGCAGAAGGCTCACGATGTCATGCAGAACTACCTGCAGAAATACCGGCAGATCGACGGCGTCATCACCAATGACGACGACATGATGATCGGCGCGCGACTCGCCGTAAAGGAAGCCGGCCGCACGGATATCAAGGCCTGGATCGGCGGCGGCGCCGACAAGCGCATCCTGAAGATAATCCTCGACGGAAGCGACCCGACCGTGACCGCCGACGTGACCTATCCGCCCGATCAGTGCGCGGACACGGTCACGGTCGCCGTTCTCGGCGCGCGGCATCAGTCGTTCCAGGGATTCTATCAGAAGAAGCCCCCGCTCGAAATCGTCCTCGCGGCGGAACTGGTCACAAAGGAAAATGCGGCGAACTATATCGATCCGGATGAGCCATGAGCGCATTCTTCCCTCCGCAGTCTGACTAGCTAGGAAAAGACTGACGCAGTCGGCCGCGGGGGAGGAACGAAGCCCGTCCTCGAGAGGGGGCGGGCTTCCTGCCTGCGCGCTGTCAGAGACAGAATGCCCGAGCCCTGCCGCGCCCCCGGCCACGCGGGGCATGCTGCCCTGGGTCGGCATTGACGGTTCCCCATGGAGGATGCAATGGGCTTGAAGATCGGAATCGTCGGGGCCGGAGGCATGGCCCGCTACCATGTCGCCGGGTTCCGCGCGGCGGGGGCGGAGGTCGTCGCCTTCGCCGATCCCAGCGCCGAGGCGCGTTCGCGCGGCGCCGCCGGCTTCGGCGTCGACAAGACCTACGCCGGTCTGCCCGAGATGCTCGCGGCGCACCGGGACCTCGACGCCGTTTCCATCATCACGCCCAATAAGTTCCACGCGCCTTTGGCCATAGCGGCGCTCGAGGCGGGCAAGCACGTCTTCTGCGAAAAGCCGCCCGCCCTCAACGCGGCGGAGACGGCGGCCATGGCCGCGGCCGCGAGCAAGGCGGGGAAGCGGCTCCAGTTCGATTTCAACAACCGCGCGAGGTCCGAGTCCTATGCCCTCATGGAGTATGTGAAGGCCGGGGAGGTGGGGCGCGTCAACTCGGCCCAGGCGATATGGGCGCGGCGCGCCGGCATTCCCGGATTCGGCGGCTGGTTCACGACCAAGGCCCTTTCCGGCGGCGGCCCGGTCATCGACCTGCTTCACATGCTCGACCTCGCCCTCTATTTCATGGGCTTCCCCGATCCGGCCTACGTGCTGGCGAGCGCCTTCCGCGATTTCATCTCCGAGAAGCCCTTTAAAGGTCCCTGGGGCATTCCCGACGTCATCGGCGGCGTTACCGATGTGGAAGCGGCTTGCCATGGTTTCGTGAGCTTCGCCGGGGGTCAGGTCCTCTATCTCCGCAGCTCGTGGGCCGAGATGACCGAGCGGGAGCTGGTGGCGATGAGCTTCCAGGGGAGCAAGGCGGGCGGCCTGATCGAGAGAACCTTCGCCCGCGACGGACTCGACGACACGAGCCTCGACCGTTGCGAACTCTACACCGTCGAGCATGGGCGCCAAGTCAACAGGCATATCGGCATCCCGGTGGATGAGAGCATGGGCCGGCTCCGTTCCGCAGAGAACTTCGTGCTTTCGCTAGAGGGCAAGGAAGCGCCGCTCAACACTCCCGACCAGGCGCTGAAGCTCATGCGGATCGTCGATGCGATCTATGATTCATCGTCCAGGGGAGAACCGGTCAGGCTGTCGTCCTGATGCTTCCCGCGCGGCTCGCCCTCGACAGGCCGCGCGACGCGCTATCCTCGGCCCCGCGCTTCGAGTTCGCGCAGGAGGGCCGTGAGCCAGGATCGATTGTCGGCGCTCGTGTAGCTCATCCGTCCGCCCATGCGGCTGAAAGTCTTGCAGAACCTGAGGTAATAGGCCGGATCGTCCTTCGGCGGCTCTCCGTCCCGCGTCCAGTCCCAGGCCGATTTCGCCAGGTCGACGACATGGATCGAGAAGTCTTCGATCGACTCGCCTCGCCCCAGCGCGACGTTGCGCGCCATCGACAGGGCCTTCTCGAAGATCATGGGCGACATGACTGCCGAGCCGACGGAAAGGTAGACGCCTCCCTCCAGCCTGGATATCGAATCGACGAAGGCGAGGAAGTCGCGCTCCGCGGTCCGGCCTATCGGCGCGCCTCGATTCAGGGGATGGGTGTAGATGATGTCGTGGCCGAACATGGGGTGGGCGGTGAAGGGCTTCCCCGCGCGATAGGCCGCGGCCGCGAGGCTGTACTCCCGGTAAGGGTGCTCCACCGTGAGCCGCCCCCGCCCGGCCGGGAAGCGGCCGAGGATCGCGCGGAGGTCGGCCGCGGCGGCGGCCCGCTCCAGCTCGGACTCGTCCGCCCCCGCCGCTCCGCCGCGCAGGATGGCCGCGACGAGCTCCTCCTCGCCGGGGAGGTCGAGGCCGTCCTCGGCTATCATGGCCCCCACCGACTCGCCGTAGCCGAGGCCGCGGTAGGCGCCCACAGCCAGGGCCAGATTGAGGTAGCGCCCGGTCTCCTCCCAGATGCCGAACTGCCCCTCGGCTACGTAGCGCCTGACGTCTTCGCCCGAGGCGCCCTGGTAGGCGAACTCCCAGTCGTGGATGACTCCGGCGCCGTTCGTCGCGAAATGCCCCACCCAGCCGCCGTCCATGAGTCGCCTCATGACGCGGCCCAGGCCGTTCTTGATCGAATGGGCGCCGAAGGCGAGCACTACCGGGGCCTGCCGCTCGCGTGCCGCCAGGATCTCGCCGGCGGCGCGCTCGGCGTCGGCCCGGGCCTCCTTCGAGAGGCGAGGCTCGAAGGATTCGGGATCGACGGCGTCCGCCGCGGCGTCGAGCTTGTTCTTCCGCTCGGCCAGGGGGCGCGTCCTGAGGGCGGTCCGGTCGAAGAGTCGGTTCATGGGTTCTGCTCCTTCCACAGTCGCAGCGCGGGGAAAAGGTCGTCGGAGCTCGCGGTGCCCGTCGTGCCGAGCCGGCGCACGGTCACGCTCGCGACGAGATTGCCGACGAGCGCCGCCTCGCGCAGCGTGGCCCCGGCGGCGAGGGCCAGGACGGCGCCGGCGGTGAACGAGTCGCCGGCGCCCGTCGGATCGACGCTCCCTTCGACGGCCACCGCGGGCACCCGCAGCGGCCCGGGGGAGGCCGCGTCCCCGACCCAGACGCCGCGCTCGGCCATCGTCACGAACAGGGGCGCGCCCACCCGGCGGGCGAGGCCGGGGAATTCCGCGCGGACGACTTCGTCGGACACGAAGGAGCCGGGTTCCGGCTCGGCGATGCCGGCGAACTCGAATTGGTTCATCTTGAGCGCGAGGCCGCGGAAACCGAGGATGCGGCGCCGCGAGTCCGCCCAGGCGACGAGGCCCGGCCGCGGCAGCATGCCCGCGAGGGCCGAGACGACTCCGGCAGTGAGGACGCCGCGGCCCTCCTCCTCGACCTGGTCCATGACGATGAGCGCGTCGAGCTCCGGCAGGAGGGCTTCGATCGAGGCTATGATCGCCTCCTCCATCCGAGCGGGCGTCGCGTCGCGGTTCTTCGTGTCGTAGCGGCTGTGCTCGCCCGCGAGGCCCGGCCTGTCGATGTAGCGCGGCTTCAGGTAGGTCGGCGTGAGCCGGGCGGGATCGACGTGGAGCCCTTCCACACCGCAGCCGAGGGCGGCGAGATCGCGGCGGAGCTCGTGGCCCTCGCCGTCGTCGCCCGTGAAGCCGACCGCACTGAGACCGCGCGCGCCGAGGGCGGCGAGATTGTTGACCACCGTGCCCGCGGCGCCGGGCGAGTGACGCACCGCGACGACCTGGTGGGCGGTCTTCCCCGTCTCGAGCGAGGTCTCCGCGAGCCCCGGGTCGACCTCGAGATACTTGTCGAGGAAGAAGTCCCCCAGCACCGCCACGCGCAAAAGGGGAAACCTGGCGACCAGGGCTTCGAGCCTCGATTCTTCGAGCGCCGATTCGGCGGCGCTCACGGCCTGCCCCCCTCCCAGATATAGTCGACCAGCGCCGCCTGCTCGCGGTAGTCGGGGATGACGAGATCCGCGCCAGCGCCGATGAGGCGCTCGCGCTTCCAGGGGTCGGGAGCGCCCGAGCGGCCGGCCTCGTCGCTCGCCACGGCCACGGCGAGGCCGCCGGCCGCCTTGCAGTCGGATATCTCGACGTAGCCGTCGCCGAAGGCGACGAGGCGGCTCCCCTCGACGCGGTTCTCCGCGAGGATGCGCGCGATCACCATCTCCTTCGAGAAACTCGCGGGATCGGCCAACGCGCCGTAGATCGTCCCCTCGGCGAAAAGGCCGAGGCCGAGAAGCCGCGCCTCCTCCAGGACGAAGCTTTCGTCGGTCCCCGAGGCGATGTAGATGCGGACCCCCCGCTCGGCGAGCGAGCGGAGGATATCGAGCGAGCCGGGGACGAGCATCGACTCGGCCTCGGCGCTCCCGTCGGAGAGGGCCCTCCGTCGGCGATCGATGCGCGCCATGAGCCGCTCATGGTACTCGGCCTTGTAGTCCCGCGGGTCGCGGGGCTCGCCGCCGCGCGAGCGGATCTCGTCGGCGAGCCGCATCATCTGGTAGATGGTCTGCTTGCCCGTGAGCCTCGTCACGAAATCCCTCGCCAGCGCCTCCAGGGAGTTTTCGCTCTCGCCCTTCCGGGCGAAGGGCGAGAGTATCTCGACCATCATGGGCACCATGATGTCCATCCAGCCTTCCCTGATGAGACTCAGCGTCCCGTCGAAGTCGAAGAGAGCGTGCTCGGGGGGCGCCGAGAGGCGCGGAGCCCTCACGATCTCGATGGAGGTGCCCGCGAGGTAGGCCGCTCTCGCGGGCAGGGGCCAGGCGGCCGCGAAGTCACGCTCGGCCATGGCTCGGCTCCGGCCCCTCGGGAGGCAGGAAAGCGGCGAAAACCGCGTAGATGAGATGGTCGAGCACCAGGTGGAGGTCCTCGGTGATCTGCATGTCGTCGACGGGGATGCGGACGGAGTGCCCGGCCGCGCGCTTGAGCCGGCCGCCGTCGTAGCCCGTCAGGCCCACGGTGACCGCCCCGTTCCCGTTGGCGTAGTCGATCGCCTTGAGCACGTTGCGCGAATTGCCCGAGCCGGAGATGCCGATCACGAGGTCGCCCTCCTCCAGGAAGTTGCGCAGCTGCTCGACGAACACATCCTCGTAGGAGACGTCGTTGGCGTAGGCCGAGACCGTGGGATGGTTGTCGTTGAGGCAGTGGACGCGGAAGCGCCTCGCCTTGCCGTACGAAAGCCCCTTGTTGAAGTCGGCGGCGTAGTGCGAGGCCGTCGCCGCAGAGCCTCCGTTGCCCATGATGTAGATGCGGCTCCCCCTCTCGAGGGCGTCGAGCAGCAGGTTCATGAAAGCGTCGACCTCGGCGCGGGAGACGCGGTCGATCGTCTGCTTGAGCCTCTCGAAATACCCGTCGATCTCGGCCGTGAAGTTCCGCTTCATGATCACTCCTCTTCCTCAGCGATATGGCTTCAGGGCGAGGGCCGCGGCCCCGACGAGCGCCGCGTCGCAGCCTAGGGAGCTGGGCTGCACGCGCAGGCCGCGTTCCCGCCCCGACAGCATGAAGTCGGGAGCCGTTTTTGCGATGACGGGCAGGAGGATGTCGAGCGAGGCCGCGACGCCTCCCCCGATCACGATGGCCTCCGGGTCGAGGACGGAGGCGACGGCGGCCAGGCCGCGGGCGAGCATCGCGCCCATCCGCTCGACGACTTCCAGGCAGAGCGCGTCGCCGGCGCGGGCGAGCTCGGCTATCGCGCGAGCGTCGACGAGCTCGCGCGGCAGGGCGGCGAGCTTCCCGGCCGGCCGCTCCTCAAGGAGCTGCAGCGCGCAACGCCTCCACGCCGGCCCGGCGGCCTCGGCTTCCAGGCAGCCGCGATTGCCGCAGCCGCAGAGCCGGCCGCCGGGGTTCACGACGAGGTGGCCGACCTCGCCGGCCATGCCGGAGGCGCCTTCGCGCACGCGGCCTTCCGAGACTATCGCGCCCCCGATGCCGGTGCTGACCGTCAGCCAGAAAAAGCAGTCGAGCCCGATCCCGGCGCCGAAGAGCGCCTCCGCCCATGCGCAGGCATTCACGTCGTTGTCGGCCGCGACGGGCAGCGAGAACGCGTCCGCCAGCATCGACGCGAAGGGCACATCGCGCCAGCCCGAGGAGGGGGAGTAGCGGAGCATGCCCGTCCGCCGGTCGACCACGCCCGGCAGGGCGACTCCGAGCGACTCGGCCGGGCCGGCCTCTTGCAGGGCTTCGGTCCCGAGCGCTACCATCGCGTCGACGGAGGCCTTCGGGTCGCCCAGGGGCGTCGCCGCTCTCCGCCGGCAGAGCAGTCTGCCGTCTGCGTCGACAATGCCGGCGGCGATCTTAGTGCCGCCGAGATCTATGGCGAGAACACGTTCCATGACGCGGTTGCCTCGTGGTATCGAGTATATGCCGCCGCGGCCCTGCGCGGAAGGCGTGGCCGCGCTTTCCGCGCAGGACTCGCCTGCGAAAGGCGCGTCGAGAGGAGCGGAGGATGTCTGAACAGACCATGACGGGGCGGCAGCGCGTGCTGGCGCTGTTGCAGGGAGAGGAAGCGGACAGGATCCCGCTCATGCCCATCACGATGTCGCTGGCCGCGGATCAGATCGCGCGGCCCTACCGCGAGTACGCCACGGACTGGCGGGTCTTGGTCGAGGGGCAGGCCGCGACGGCCGAGCGCTTCGGCTTCGATTACGTCTCCGCCATCTCGGACCCCTGTGTCGAGTCCTCGGACCTCGGATCCAAGGTGGTATGGTTCGACGACCGACCTCCCGCGAACGACGAAGAAAATCCGCTTCTGGCCGACAAGAGCCGATTCCGAAGACTCGAGCTTCCCGCCCCCGGCTCGCGGCCGCGAGCCGCGAATCGCCTGGCGGCGGTAGAGGGGCTGAAAGCGCGCTGCGGAGGCGATCTCATCGTCGAAGGCTGGGTCGAGGGGCCCTGCGCCGAGGCCGCCGACCTGCGAGGACTCCAGCGGCTCATGCTGGATTTCTACGACGACCCCGCCTTCGTGAACGAGGTGATGGATTTCGTCACCGCCATGGAGATCGACTTCGCGCTGGCGCAGGTCCGGGCGGGGGCCGACATCGTGGGCATCGGCGACGCGGCCTCCTCCCTGGTGGGGCCCGAGATCTACGCCGAGTTCGCCGCTCCCCGCACCGCCCGCTACATAGACGCGATCCACGCCGCCGGCGGGCTCGTGCGGCTCCATATCTGCGGCGACACCAACGCCATCCTGGGCGCGCTCGGCGGCCTCGCATGGGACATCCTCGACCTCGACTCGATGGTGGACATGGCCGAAGCCCGGCGCATCCTGGGCCCCTCCCGCGTCCTCTTGGGCAACGCGGATCCCGTGGCGGTCATCGCCCGCGGCGACCCCGCCGGCGTTCGCTCGGCTCTCGGCCGCTGCCGCGCGGCCGCGGCGCCCGCCTGGATCGTCGGGGCCGGCTGCGAGCTGCCCCGCGAGTCTCCGGCGGCCAATGTCGAGGCCCTTGCCGCCTTCGCCCGCGAGGGCGGGCCGGCGCGCTAAGCCGCGCTTGCCCCTAGGCCGCTTCCCTTCGGCCGAGCCGGCGCAGGCCGAGCCTCCGGCGACCCTCCCGTTCGGCCGCCCTACTCGGCCGTGAAGTCGGCGCGCTGGAGGCAGCGGGCGCGGTACTCGGTCGGCGACATGTCGGCGAGGCGCTTGAAGGTCCTCGTGAAATTGAACTGGTTGGCATAGCCCAGCTTGTCGGCGATTTCCTGGACGCGGAGATTGGTGCTCGAGAGCATGGCGCGCGCGGCCTCGATCTTGAGCCTCGCGTAGTATTTCATCGGCGGCATGCCCATGCGCTCGGAGAAGATCCGCACGAAATGCTCGCGCGAGAGCTGGAGGCGTTCGCAGATGGCCGAGAGGTCGAGTTCCCTCTCGATCGACATCTGCATGATCGCGAGGGCCTTCTCGACGTGGGCGTTGTCGGCGGCGCCCTGGGCGGTCGACCCCGCCACGAGGTCGTAGAGGAAGGCGATGAAGTTGTGATGGGCCGCGAGGACGAGATCGCTGCGGCCCGAGAAGTGGCGCTCGAGGAGGTCGGCGAAGAAGAAGCGGCGCGAGGTGCCGATCTTCGAGGGACCGGCGTCCGGGCCCAGCCGGGCGAGCAGTCCGTTCAGCTCCTCGTCGCCGGCCGCGTCGAAGAGGACGGCGTAGTAGGTGATCGGCTTGCGGGTGTCGGTCGCCACTATCTGGTGCACGACTCCCGGCGGCGTGATGTGGAGCGAGCCCGGGCTGATCGTCCAGACCCCCGGTCCGTTGCGGAAGCGGCCCGCTCCCGAGATGAAATAGTGCATCTCGTGGAGCTCCGGCCCGTGGCTGTGCCTCCGGCCGTGCCAGGCTATCTGCCGTTCGTCCAGGAGGTGGTAGACGAAGACGATATCGACGAAGCGCATCCGCCGCGCCTCCTGCCCCGCCGCCCGGGGATATTCCATGTACAATATCAATTATGGATATACTATGTCAAAGGTCGAGCTTGTGTTTCCCGTCCTCATGGCGTACAAAGAAAACACGGAATGCTCTCTTAGAAATGCGAGTACACCTTGAAATCGGCTCGCGCGGCAGACCCCGGGCTCCAGGCGCGGGGTCGAGGAGGAATGATGTCCGACCTGTTTCCTGAGGTTCCCGTGATCAAGTTCGAGGGTCCCGATTCCGGCAACCCTCTGGCATTCAAGCGCTACGATCCCGACAAGAAAGTCGGCGACAAGACCATGAAGGAGCATCTGCGCTTCGCGATGGCATTCTGGCACTCCATGACGGGCGCCGGGCGCGATCCCTTCGGCGATCCCACCATGAAGCGGCCCTGGGACTCGGTGTCCGACCCGATGGAGGTCGCGCGCCTCCGGATGCGCGGCGTCTTCGAACTCACCGAGAAGCTGTCCATTCCCTACTTCTGCTTCCATGACCGCGACATCGCTCCCGAAGGGGCGTCCTTGCGCGAGACGAACCGCAACCTCGACCAGATCGTCGCCCTCGCCAAGGATCTTCTCGCGACGAGCCCGACCAAGGTCCTCTGGGGCACGGCGAACCTCTTCTCCAATCCGCGCTTCATGCACGGCGCGGCGACGAGCCCCAATCCCCAGGTCTTCGCCTATGCGGCCGCCCAGGTCAAGAAGGCTCTGGAAGTCACGAAGGAGCTGGGCGGGAAGAACTACGTGTTCTGGGGAGGCCGCGAGGGCTACGAAACCCTGCTCAACACGGACATGCGCCTCGAGCTCGACAATCTCGGCCGCTTCCTCCACCTCGCGGTCGATTACGCGAAGGAGATCGGCTTCTCGGGCCAGTTCCTCATCGAGCCCAAGCCCATGGAGCCGACCAAGCACCAGTACGATTCGGACACCGGCGCCTGCTTCGCCTTCCTCCAGGAGTACGATCTCCTGCCCAACTTCAAGCTCAACATCGAGACGAACCACGCCACCCTGGCCGGACATACGATCCAGCACGAGCTGCGCTTCGCGCGCGACCGCGGCATCCTCGGCTCGGTCGACGCCAACCAGGGCGACGAGCTCCTGGGCTGGGACACGGACCAGTTCCCCACGAACCTCTACCACGGGACCCTCATGATGTACGAGATCCTCAAGAACGGCGGCCTGCACTCGGGCGGGCTCAACTTCGACGCCAAGCCCCGGCGCGGCAGCTTCACCGTCGAGGACCTGGCTATTTCGCACATCGCGGGCATGGACACCTTCGCCCGCGGTCTCGAGGCGGCCCACGCCATGATCCGCGACGGAGCCCTCGACCGGCCCCTGTCCGACCGCTACGCGGCCTGGGGGTCCGGCATCGGAGCCTCCATCCGCGCCGGCAAGGAAAACCTGCGCAGCCTCGAATCGGCCGTGATCGACCTGGGCGACATCGCCTTGCGCTCGGGCAGGCAGGAAGAGCTCGAGGCGGTAGTCAACCGCTACCTGTAAGCTTGCGATTCCGGAGGTACTGGCATGGCGGCACTCGACTTGGTTCTCGGCATCGATTCGAGCACGCAGGGCACGAGCGCCGTCGTGCTGGACCGGCGCGGCTTCGGCCTGGAGGCCGAGGCCCGCATCCGCTACCGCGACGATCCGCGGCTCGCTTCGTTCGGGCTCTCCGAGGCGGCCCCCATCCTCCCGCCCCGCGAGCCGGGCGAGGCCGACCAGCCCGCGGCGCTCTTCCTGGCGGCGCTCGACGCGCTCCTGTCCGACCTGCCCCGCGGGCTCCTCGGGCGGCTGGCCGCGATAGACATTTCGGCCCAGCAGCACGGCCAGATCTGGCTGGGCGAGCGCGGAGCCGAGGCGATAGCCGAACTCAAGCGGCCCGGCGCGGGCGCGGGCGCGACGAGCCTGGCCGAGCGCGTCGGGCCCGGCCTCGCCGACCCCCGCTCCGCCATCTGGATGAGCGCGGACACGGAAGCCGAGGCCGAGGAGATCCGCCGCGCCCTGGGCGGGGTCGAGGGCGTCACCGCCCTCTCCGGTTCCGACAGTCCCTTGCGCTTCTCCGGAGCCGTGCTCGGGCGCCGCGCCAAGCGCTTCCCCTCGCTCTATGCCTCGACCTGGCGCGTCCACCTCATCTCCTCCTTCCTCGCCGGCGTCCTCTCGGGCGAGCCCGACTCGCCCATCGACTGGGGCAACGGCTCGGGGACGAGCCTCATGGATTGGGGCGGCCGGCTCTGGGCGCCCAAGCTGCTCGCCGCCGTCGCCGAGGGACTTCCGGGCGGGGCGGCGGGCCTCGCGGCCAAGCTGCCGCCGCTCGCCCATCCGCTGGCCGTCGTGGGCCGGCCGGCCGCCTACTTCCGCGAGCGCTACGGCATTCCGGAAGACTGCGTCATCGTCGCGGGCTCGGGCGACAATCCCCAGAGCAAGGTCCTGGCGGAGGGCACCCTGCTCTCGCTGGGCACGAGCTTCGTCATCATGACCGAGGGGAATCGTCCGCACCCGAGCGCGAACGCGATGTACGACGGGCTGGGCAGGCCATTCCTCTTCGGCTGCCGCACGAACGGCGCGCTCTCCTGGGAGGCCGTGCGCAGGGCCCACGGCCTCGAGGCCGACGACTTCGCCGCCTCGGACCGCGCCCTCGCGGACACCGCGCCGGGCTCCGTGCTGCGCATCCTCCAGAGCGAGCGCGAATCCTTCCCCTTCTCCCCCATCCTCGACCTCGGCGGGCGCCCCGGTTTCGCCGAAGACTACGCGGGCGTCGTCGACTCCTCGCTCGGCCTCGTGGCCCTGGGCTCGGCGCCCTTCTCGACGGCCGGCGGCGACATCGCCGTCACCGGCGGAGCCGCGGCCAGCCGCGAGGTGCTGAAGCGCATCGCCGCGATCTGGGGCCGTCGCGTCGTGCCCATCGCCGACGCCGGAGCGGCGGCGGGCGCCGCCGTGGCGGCCGCCTGCGCCCTCGTCGACGGGGTCGACCGCGAAAAGCTGGCCGCGGCGGCCCGCCTCGGCGCCGCGCGGCCCGGGAAGGCCGTCGAGCCCGATCCCGCCGCCGTCGAGGCCTGCCGCGGGAAGGGCGGCTACCTGGAGCGCCTCGCGGATGCCTTCCGCGGCGCCGGAGGCAATCTCGGGATCTGAGCGTCCTCCTCAGTATCGCGAACCTTTCAGTGTCGCGAACCTTGTCGACGGCACGGCTGCTTGCGTCCCGCCAGGGCGCGCACCGCCTTGGGCAGGGGCGATCCTGGCTTTTCCGCACTCTTCATAACACTACCCCGGCATTTCGACCTCAAAACAGGATTCCCCCGCACGAAAAACTCCTCTCCCGCGTCATACTAGACGATGACCATGAGCGCATCGCAAGAAGCGACTGAGGGCCGCGCCCGGCTCGAGGCCGCGTACCGGAACGATCGGGGACGCCTTATCGCCTTCGCCCTGCGCATGGGCCGGAACCTCCAGGAAGCCGAGGATGTCCTCCAGGACGTTTTCGCATCCGCGCTCGCGCGGCTGGATCTCGTCTCGGCCCTCGGCAATCCGAGCGGCTACCTCGCGGCCGCGGTGCGCAACCGCATGCTCGACCTGTGGCGGCGCTCGCGGACCAGGCGCCAGGCGGGCGAGGTCGACGTGGCCGAGGAGACCATCGACGAGATCGTCGGGGCCGTCGGTCTCGATCCGGCCGACGAGGCGGTGCGCGGGGAGCTCTCGGACGCGCTCGCGGAGGCGATCGGCGACCTGCCCCCGGAGCAGCGCGCCGTGATCGAGGCGCAGGCGCTCGGCGGCATGGGTTTCAGGGAACTGGCCGAGCGCACGGGGACTTCCATCGACACGCTCATGGCGCGCAAGCGTTATGCGATCGAGAAGCTCGCCCGGGCGCTCAGGGATTGGATAGACGAGGGTTGAGGCGCACGTGCGCGGGGCGGCCGGGAACGGTCGCCCCGCGCCGCGCCCGGGATTTCCGAAGGAGGCATACCGTGTCGAGATTCCATGACGGAGAGAGGCGCCACGACTGGTGGCGCAACCTGAGCGGCCCAAAGAAGGCGCTCGTCGCGATCGGCGGGGCTATCGTCGCCGTCGGCTTGGCGGCCCTGTTCGGCTTCGTGTTCATGTGGCTCTGGAACGCCCTCATGCCGCGGATCTTCAAGCTGCCGACGGTCGGGTACTGGGAGGGCTGGGGGCTCGTGATCCTCTCGTCCATCCTGTTCAAAGGCAGGTCGCACAACCATCCCTTCTCGGCGGAGCATCGGAGGAAGCGCTTCCTCCGCGAGCGCATGCGCGGCGAGTCCGCCGAGTCCGGCAACGACGGAAGCGCGGAGACGATGAAGTCGTGAAGGGGCATCGTGTCTATCCGGCATCCCGGGGGCGGTCGCTGCTCGCCTTCCGGGGCCTCCTGCACAATCCCGAGCGCATCCTGGCCGGGCTCGTCCGCCCGGGAGACCGCGCGGCCGACATCGGCTGCGGGCCGGGCCACTTCCTGCCGGCCCTCGGCCGCGCGGCCGGGCCGAACGGCGAAGTGTTCGCCGTGGACCTTCAGGAGGGGATGCTCGAGCAGGCGCGCTCGCGCGTCGCCGGCCTGGCCCAGGTCGCGCGCTACAGATTCGTCAAGGCCGCGCCCGGCTCGCTCGGCCTCGCCGCCCGGCTCGATTTTTCGCTCGTGTTCGCGGTGGCGCACGAGACGCCCGACCCCGCCGCCCTGTTCGCCGAACTCGCCCGGTGGACGGAGGCGGGCGGTACCTGCCTCTTCGCCGAGCCCCTCTTCGTGCCCGAGCGCGAGTTCGGCGAGAGCCTGGCCGCCGCCCTGCGCGCCGGCTTCGCCGAGCGCTCGAGGCCGCGCATCGCCTTGAGCCGCGCCATCCTCCTCGAGCGCGTCTGAGCTTCCCGGCCGAGGCGGGACCCGGCTCGCCGCCGCGCGGCGGGGCCTGGCTCGGCTTGCCACGGCCGTGCGCGAAGGATAGTCTGGCGGCGGAGGATACCATGGGCGAAACATTCAAGGCGGATATGCTCGAGGGTCGCGTCGCGCTCGTGACCGCCTGCGCGAAGGGAATCGGAAGAGCCTGCGCCCTCGCGCTCGCGGAGGCCGGGGCCGACCTCATTCTCGGCCTTCGCGACGTGGAAAAGGACGGAGGCTTGGCGGCCGAGATCGAGAAGCTGGGCCGAAAGGCGCTGCCCGTCCAGATGGATATCGCCGATCTCGCGCAGATACGCGAGGCCGTAGCGCGAGGCCATGCCCATTTCGGGCGGATCGACATTCTGGTCAACAACGCCGGAGTCGGCGCCCCGAACCCGGCGGAAGAGGTCACGGAACGCGATTTCGACGATACGATCGCGGTCAATCTCAAGGGGACCTTCTTTACCGCGCAGACGGTGGGTCGGATCATGATCGCGCAAAACTACGGTCGCATCGTCAATATAAGTTCCCAGGCGGGCTTCGTCGCCCTGCCGACCGAGTCCATTTACTGCATGTCCAAGGCGGGCGTAGCGCATCTCACGAAGTGCCTCGCGCTCGAATGGGCGCGGCACAACATCACCGTGAACGCGGTCGCTCCCACCTTCATCGAGACGCCCGGCACCGTGAAGTGGCTCGGCGATCCCGCCTTCCGCGAGTCGGTGGTGGACCGCATCCCCCTGGGCCGCGTAGGCACGCCGAGCGAGGTCGCCGCGCCCGTGCTTTTCCTCGTCTCCTCCGGCGCCTCGCTCGTCACGGGCGAGACCCTGATGGTCGACGGAGGTTGGACGATTCAGTGACGGACCCTCCCCGGCCGCGAGACTTCAATCCCGACGCGGCATCCTCCGTTCCCCGTCCGGAAGGTCGAGGGCGAGGGTGCCGCCGGGGTTCATGACGTTGTTGGGGTCGAAGTGCCGCTTGAGCGCGCGGAATAGGCGCAGGGCTTCCGGCCCCACGTCGCCCTCCAGCCAGGGCGCGGTCATCTTGCCGATGCCGTGGTGATGGCTCATGGTCGCCCCCAGCCGCTGGATCGCGTCGAGGATGCCGCCCTGGTAGGCGAGGTACTCCTCCCTCTTTTCCATCTTGGCGATGAAGATGAAATAGAGGTTGCAGCCCTGCGGGTAGAAATGGGACATGTGCGTCATGCAGATCGTGTCGGGCCGCGAATGGCAGAATTCGCGCACGCCCGCGTGGACCTTCTCGAGGTTCGTCCAGGTGACCGCGCACTCGAGGGTGTCGATCACGATGCCGTAGTCCTGGAGATCCTCCCGCAGATAGGGGTCGCGGAAGCGGCCGCGCTCCCAGGACTTCTGCACCCAGCCCGTGGCGTACAGGGCGCCGTGGCGTCCGCAGATCCGCTTCGCCATGCGCTTGAGATGCCGGGCGAAGCCCGCCTCCCCGTCGGCGGTGCCCAGGAGCAGGCAGCGCTCGCCCGGACGGTAGCCTCGCGCGGCCATGAGCGCGTCGAGGATCGTGCCGTCGACGCCGTAGAGCTTGAGGGCGACATCGGTCTCCTCGGGGTCGGAGAGGCGAAAGACCGAGGGGTAGCCGAACTCGCCCTGCACGATCTCCCGCGCGGCCTCCTTGGCCTCCTCCCAGCCGCGGAACACGAAGGAGAAGCGCCGGGTGTTCCGCGGCATGTATCGCCTGACTTTCAGGGTGACGGAGCAGAGGATGCCGAAGCTGCCCTCGGAGCCCATCATGATCTGGTCGATGTCGGGGCCGGCGGCCGCGGCGGGGACGTCGCGGGTGCGCAGATCGAAGCGCGGGCAGACATAGTCCTGGGCGGTCACCATATCCTCGATCTTGCCGTAGTAGGTCGAGTTCTGGCCCGCGCCGCGCGTGACCACCCAGCCGCCCACGACGGAATATTCGAAGCTCTGGGGGAGGTGGCCGCAGGTGTACTCCCGCGCCGCGCCGAGCGTCGCCGGGGCCCGGCGGAGGATCCGCTCCAGTTCGGGGCCCGACATGCCCGCCTCGACGGTGATCGTCCGGCTTTCCTCGTCGAAGGAGAGGACGCGGTTCAAGTGCGCGCGCATGTCGAGGCTCACGCCGCCCTTCACCGCCTCGACGCCGCGGGTGACCGAGGAGCCGCCGCCGTAGACGTAGACCGGGATCGAGTGCCCGTCGCAGTAGTCGACGATGCGGCGCAGATCGTCGCGGGAGCGCGGCTGCAGCGCGATGTCGGGAATGTTCTCGACGATGCCCTCGCGGAGCCGCATGAGGTCCAGCATGGTCTTGCCGTAGGCCAGGCGCAGCCGGTGGTACACGTCGGTGAAGGCGTCGCCGGGGCCCACCAGGGCGCTCAACGCGTCGAGGTGCCGGCGCTCCAGCCGCGGCGGGAGGTCTTCGGGAACGGTCTCCAGGCCCAGGCTCCGGGGCCGCCGGAACCACGAGTCGTCGAGGCCGAAGGTCTCCTTCAGGAGCCTGAAGAGCTTGCGGTCGGGATGCTTGTACTCGGCGGGATCGCCCCACTTCAGGATGGATCGGAAACTGCGGTCCGGGAGCTCGCCTTCGAACCAGGCAGGTCGGAACTCGTCCTTCGCCATATCGATCACTCCTTCTCGTCCGGCGCCTTCGCGCTCTCCCGGGCGGGCGCCGGGCGGCCCGCGATTTCGCGTAGCTCGTCCATGCCTAGTCCAGGTCGTCGGTCGCGACGATGTCCACGCCGAGGCCGAGGATGTCGGCGGCGACGATCTCGCCCCGCCGGACGCGGCGAGCGACCGTCAGCCGGTCGAGCGAGCGGACGGCCTCCAGGAGGCGCGCCTTGGGCAGGAGGCCCGAGCTCTTGACGCTCAGCCGCGGCCGGTCGGGGTAGATGGTCTTCACCGTCGTCGTGAGGCTGCGGCGCGGATCGACGAGCTCGCTCCGGCCGTAGCCCTCGCCGCGCGGGCAGGCGTTGCCGCTCACCAGGGGGGCTCCGGAGGGGGAAGGCGAGACGAGGAGTCCGCAGCCCCGCGGACAGAGAATGCATACGATCGCCGCCGCACCCGCGGCGCCGCCGTCGGCCGTGTCGCACATCGCATCACTCCTCGCGTTCCAGTTCGAGGACGAGCGCCTCGGCGTCGCGGGGGATCGCCTCGAGCTCGAGCTCGACGCGCTCCATCTCGGGGGGCCGCAGGCCCCGGTAGGCGCGCGACAGGAACTCGCGCCCGGCCCCGTCGCCTGCCGCCCTGCCGACGAGGCGCACCGGGCGCTTCCAGGTCGAGTTCGCGCGGAAGTAGACGACGGCCTCGCCCGCGGCCCCCAGGTCGAGGTACTGCGGCACCGCGTAGAGCAGGCCCGATCCCGCCTTCAGCGGCACGAGCGTCCTGGGCGCGCCGCCGTCCATGGCCCGGCGCGCCGCGGCCGATCCGGCCAGGGCCCCCGATTCGGAGACGTAGTCCGCGAGGTCGTTGACGTGGAGGGCGTTGCCGCAGCAGAAGAGCCCGCGCTCCAGGCACTCTCCGCTCTGGTCGACGCGCGGGCCGCGGGTGGTCGGGTCGAGGTCGAGGCCGAGGGCCAGCGCGATCTCGTTCTCGGGGATGAGCCCGACGGAGAGGATGAGGGTGTCGCAGGCGACGCTCCGCTCGCTGCCGCGGACGGGGGCCCCGCGCTGGTCCACCGCGGCCACCGTCAGCCTCTCCAGGCGGCCCGCGCCGTGCACCTCGGTGACCGTCGTCGACAGGTGCAGCGGTATGCCGAAGTCGTCCAGGCATTGCCGCAGGTTGCGCGACAGACCCGAGGGCTCGCCCTTGATCTCGTAGACTCCCTCCACCTCGACGCCTTCGAGCGTGAGCCGGCGGGCCATGATGAGCCCGATGTCGCCCGAGCCGAGAACGACCGCCTTCCGGCCGGGCAGGAGGCCCTGGATGTTGACCAGGTACTGCGCGAGGCCGGCCGTGAGGAGGCCGGCCGGCCGGTCCCCGTGGATGAAGACCTGGCGGTCGGTGCGCTCGCGGCATCCGGTCGCGAGCACGAGGGAGGAGCAGTCCAGCTCGAAGGCTCCCGAGCGGCTGACGCAGCGGAGCGAGAACTCGCGCTCGGCCGCGGTCCACGGCTCCCGCCCCAGGCCGGGCCGCGCGCGGCTTCCTGCGCCCCTCGCGACGTCCACGACGAAGGCCCCCAGCCTGAGGTCGACGCCCCGGCTCTTCGCTTCGCCAGCCTCGCGCGCCGCGTACTCCGGGCCGGTCAGGGCTTCGCCGAACCTCGCGAGGCCGAAGCCGTCGTGGATGCACTGCTTGAGGATGCCGCCGAGCCGCTCCTCTCGCTCGACGAGGCAGACCTTCGCCCCCGCGTCCGCGGCGGCGGCGGCCGCGGCCAGGCCCGCGGGGCCTCCGCCCAGGACCGCCACGTCGAAGCTATCGCGCCGCGGCATCGCCGCCCTCCCCGCGGGGAGCCTTGCTGCGCCCCAGGACCAGGGGCGAGCCCGGCCCGCGCTTGGTCACCTCGTCCAGCGGGATCCCCGCCTCGTCCGCGACGATCTCCATGACGCGCGGCGTGCAGAAGCCGCCGTGGCAGCGTCCCGCGCCGGCCCGGGTCCTCCGCTTCACCGCGTCGAGCGAGAAGGCGGGGACCGCCGAGCGCAAGGCGTCGCGCACCTCCCCCTCGGAGACTTCCTCGCAGCGGCACACGATGCGGCCGTAGTCGGGACGCGACTCCACGAGGGCCGCCCGCCGCTCCCAGGCCAGGCGCTTGGCGACGACGGGGGCCGCGAGGCCGGGCCGGAAGTCCGTCCGGGGAACGACGCGCGAGGTCTCTCCGAGCGATTCGATCGCATAACGCGCCACGTCCGCCGCCACCGCCGGGGCCGAGGCCAGGCCGGGCGACTGCATGCCGGCGGCGTGCACGAGGTTGCGCACGTAGTCGGAGCGCTCCACCACGAAGTCCTCCTCGTAGGTGCAGGGGCGCACGCCGGCGAAGTAGGTGATGACCGCCGAGGGCGAGAGCTTCCGATTGAGCTTGAGATGGCGCTCCAGCTCGCGGACCTCGGCCGAGGAGGTGGCGTAGTCCTCCCTGCCCGGCCGCTCGGCGGCGGTGGGGCCGACGAGCACGTTGCCTTCGGTCGTGACGACGAGTCCGCCCCCCTTGGTCTTGGATCGCAGCTGCAGGAGGGACGGCATGGCGAGAATGTGCCGCTGGAAGGCGCCGACGCGCTCGTCCAGGACGAGGTCGACGCCCCGCCTCTGGTGCAGGCTGAAGAAGCGGTCGTTCGCCAGGCCCGCGACCTGGTCGGCCCAGTTCCCGGCGGCGTTCACGACGACGCCGACGCGGAAGGCGCCCCGGTTCGTGCGGACGCGCAGGATGCGGGCGTCCTCCGTATCGAAGCCCGCCACGCGGGTTTCGAGGGCGATCCGCACGCCGTTGGCCGCCGCGCTCTCCGCGAGCGCCACCGTGGCCTTGTAGGGCGAGAGCACGCCGGCGCTGGGCAGGAAGAAGGCGCCCTGCTGCTCGTCGGTGATGTCGGGCTCCTCCGCGCGGACGCGGCCGCGGCTCCACAGCTCCCAGCCGTCCACGCCGTTCTCGGCCGCCCGCGCCGCCATCACGGGATAGAGCGCGGCGGCGGCCCGGGAGTGGAACACGATGAGCGATCCCGGCCGCGCGAAGTCGATGCCCAGCTCCGCGGCCAGCGGGCCCCAGAGGCGGTTGCCGAGCACATTGTACCTGGCCTTGAGGCTGCCCGGGCGGGCGGCGAAGCCGTCGTGGATCATGCCGTCGTTGCGGCTGGAGGTGTGGACGGCCACGTCGTACTCCTTTTCGAGGAGGATGACGGAGATCTTCCACTTCGCAAGCTCGCGCGCTATGGCGCAGCCGACGACCCCGCCGCCCACGACGGCCGCGTCGAAGCTCGCTCCTTCGAGCTCCCCTCCCTCGGAGGTCCCCGCGGCGGGCGAAGGGGCCGGATTCTCGCGGGGAAGCCCTTCCACCTCGAGATCGTTGACCACGCCCTTGTAGCCGAAGCGCGCCGCGTACCAGCCCAGCTCGACCTTCTCCTGGTAGCTGGCGGCCCTGCCTTCGAGAACGACGGAACCGCGCCATTCCCTGGCCTCCAGCTCGCGCCGCGGGGACTCTCCTTCGCCGCGCGGGGCTCGGGAGGCGGCGCGCGATTCCCTCCTGGACCTTCTTCCGCCCGACGGGCTTTCCCGGCCGGAGCGCTTGCGCAGCCCGCGCCTGAGACTCTCGAGGCTCACGGCCGCTTCCTTTCCCGCACGAGGATGAGGCGGAGATTCCTTTCGCCGAACTGGAGGATGTCGCGCATCGTGGCGACCGATCCCTCCTCATCCCCGGCGGCGATGGCGGCCACGAGTTCCCGGTGGTAGGCGAAGACCTGGGGTATGACCTCGGGATCGGCGTAGAATCGCCCGAGGATAGTCCGGTAGACGCGCCCGAACGAATTGAGCAGGAGGGGATACACGTCGTTTCCGGAGGCGAGGGCCACCGCGAGGTGGAAGTCGTAGTCCAGCTCCGTCATCTCGGCGCCGGAGGGGAAACCTTCCCGCCCCTCGGCCGGGCCGGCGAGCCGTTCGCGGGCCAGCACGCGTTCCAGCTCGTCGAGGTCTTCGCGGCCGCGCCGCGAGGCCGCGAGCCTGGCCGTCTCCGTCTCGAACAGGAGGCGCATCTCGAGGAGGCCGTCGAAGAGGTTCTCCGAGAGATCGCCGCCGGAATAGCTGAGCATGGAGAGCAGGAGCTCGGCCGAGCCCGAACGCCGCCAGTCGGCGACGAAGACTCCGCGCCGCGCTTCCACGCGGACCAGGCCCCGGGCTTCGAGCTCGACGAGGGCCGCGTGGACCACCGGCCGCGACACCCCGAGGTCGGCCGCGAGCTCGCGCTCGGGCGGCAGGCGCTCGCCCGTCGTGAAGCGTCCGGAAAGTATGAGTCCCTCGAAGCGTTCGATCGCGGCCGCCTTCCTTCCCTTCGCGGGAGGAGGGCTCGCTTCCACGCGCTGTTCCGTCGATACTTCGGTCGCCATGCTGGTATCTCCAGACTCATTCCGTGGTATTACCAGATTCAAGCATTGATCTAGCTCGTCGATCTGTCAAGAGACATTTCCGGGCCGGGCTTTCCGGAATCCGGGTGGCCCAATTCCCCATGGGCCTGCTTTCGCGGGCTTCACGGGCTTTGCGGCTCTGCGTCTCTGCGTGAAAAAATCTAAATGAAGACGCTCACGCAGAGACGCAAGGGCGCAGAAGGAGAAGGGGAGGGGAATGGAGAGGGAGGGGTCAGGGGGCTTGGGGGGTAGGGCCGGGCGCGGGGTCGATTTTGGTGCGGTAGCGGTCGAGGTTCAGGAGCGAGCATTCCGCGGAGAAGCCCGCGGGAGCCACGCCGAAGGCCTGGATGAGACGGGCCCAGAAGTTCACCTGGGCGCAGGTGCTGGCTATGATGACGACGCCGCGCTCGGAGAAATGGCGTTTCACGGCTTCGATCGTCTCGCTCTCGAAGCGCACGGGGCTGCGGCACATGCAGTCGGCGTAGGCCAGGGCGGCCCGCTCGGCCTCCGAGAAGCTCGGCGCCTCGGGCACGCCGGAGTCGGCCTGGAGGGCGAGGATCTCCTCGTCGGTCACGCCGCAGTCGCGGTATTCGAGGGAGTTCAGGTCGATGCAGAAGGGGCAGGACACCCGGAACGAGGTGTAGACGCGGATGAGCTTCAGGAGCCGCCTGGGCACCTCGCTCTCGTCGTGGGCTACCAGGGCTTCGAGGATGCCCGAGCCGAGCAGGGCCTTGGGATACCAGGCGAGGATGCGGTTCGCGACGAGGCGCTTGCCGAGCCGTCGCTCGACGAGGCCGAGCAGCAGGCGCCACAGGAGGGGCAGGGGCCGGGGCGGATCGATGTAGGAATCCATCAGGCCTCTCCCTGCCCGCCGCGGCCGCGCTCCGTGCCGGGGCCGCCGTGCCCGCCGTCGCCGCCGCCGTGGCCGCCACCGCCGTCGCCGGGGCCACCGGGGCCGTGCCCGCCGCTACCGGGGCCGTGACCGCCGCCACCGGGGCCGCGCCCGCCGGGGCCGTGCCCGCCGCTACCGGGGCCGTGACCGCCGCCGCCGTGCCCGCGGCCGCCACCGCCGCCGTGACCAGGCCCGCCGCCGCCATGGCCGTGCCCGTCGCGGCAGCCATGGCCGGGAGGGTCGAAGGCAGCCTCGCCGTCGACGAGCGTGCCGCCCAGGAGGGCCTCGGCGGCCTCGCGGACGGGGCCGAGCGCGCCGCGGAAGACGGCTATGCCGTGGGAGCCCAGCACGCGGAGGGCTCCCTCGCCTATGCGCCCGGCGATGAGATGGGTCACGCCCTCGGCCGCGAGGGCCGGGATGAGGCCCGAATTGCAGCCGCCTTGGCGATCCAGGTCGAGCCGCCGCTCCGAAGTTATAGTTTTATTGTTTTCCGTGGAGAAGAGCGAGAAGCTCGAGCAGAAGCCGAAGTGATCGGCGACGGTCCCGTCCTCCGAACGCGGCACGGCGATCAGGCGGGGCCGCTCCGGGCCGCCGCCGATGGCGACCGGGCCGCCCTCGATGCGCAGCGACTTGCCGTTGAGGAGGGCGTCGGCGGTCTTCTTCCGGGCCGCCTCGACGATCCGTCCGAAGGTCTGCCGCGAGACGCCCATCCTCTGGGCCGCCGCCTGCTGGTAGAGCCCCTCGAGGTCGGCCAGGCGGAGCGCCTCGGCCTCGTCGAAACTGAGGATGACCTCGTCGCCGGTCCCGGCTTCCGAGGGCTTGAAGCCGCGCGCCGCTATGGCCGAGCCGAGTCTCCGTTCGACCGGGGGTCTGGGCATCTAGGCGTCTTCGATCAATGGGAGCACTCGTGATCGTGGCCGTGCTCGGCGCAGCCGATCCCCGAGTCCGCGAGGCTGCCCTTCGCGAAAGACTCGGCGGCGGCGCGGACCGGCCCGGCGGCGCCGCGGACGACCGCGATGCCGCGGGAGCCGAGGACGCGGACCGCGCCCTCGCCCATGTTGCCGGCCACCAGGTGGGTCACGCCGGCGCGCGCGAGGTCGGCGGCTATGCCCGATTTGCAGCCGCAGCCTTCGGGCGAGGCCATGGCCGGCTCTTCGACGAGCGAGCCGTCCTCGGCCACCTTGTACACGAGAAATTCCTTGCAGTGGCCGAAATGCTCGTCGACGAGCCCGCCCCGGGAAGGTACCGCTATTTTCATGCTTCCACCTCTCATCACTGCTTGGCCGCGACTTCGGCGCGGTTCTTCGCGAAGGTCTCTATGGCGAGGGCGATGCCGTCCGCGTCGGCGCGCATGGCCTCGGGCAGGTCTTTCCAGCGCAGCGAGCGGGCGCGCACCACCTCGGGGCGCCAGGCCAGGCTCGCCAGCAGGGGAATGCCGAGCCGATCGGCGCCGGACGAGCCGCCGTCGTCGAAGAGGGGGATCTCCTTTCCGCAGGAGGGGCAGATCATGGTCCGCATGTTCTCGACGAGCCCGATCACCTTGGCGTTCAGCATCTCGGCCATCTTGACCGACTTGCGGACGATCATGGACACGTAGTCCTGGGGCGTCGCCACCACCACGATGCCGTCAAAGGGCAGGATCTGGAAGGCGGTCAGGACGACGTCCGAGGTGCCGGGTGGGAAGTCGACGATGAGATAGTCGAGGTCGCCCCAGTCGGTGTCGGTCCAGAACTGCTCCAGAGCCTTGGCCAGGAGGGGGCCGCGCCAGATCACCGGGTCGTCCTCATTTTCGTTGAGGAGGTTGATGGACAGGAGCTTGATGCCCTCCTCGTTTTCGAGGGGGATGAGCTTTCCGCCCTCGGCGCCGGCCCTGAACGAGTCGAGGCCCATGAGGCGGGGGAGGGAGGGACCGGTGATGTCCGCGTCCATGGCTCCGACCTTGGCGCCCCGCGCCGCGAGAGCCTGGGCGATGAGCACCGCGACGGTCGACTTGCCGACCCCGCCCTTGCCGCTCGCCACGCCGATAAGTCTTTTCACTCGGGGATTCAGTATCTTCTGTGGTACGAGATCCACGCCGTTCTCCTTGTGGTGATGTTGAGTGCCAATTATAATTCAGGCATAAGCTCACAATACGCAAAGCTCACTCCACTGTCAAGCGGAGCGTTCATATGAGGAGTCTCGCTCTATCGGAAATGGACGGCCGCTTCCATTCAGGATGCCGCGACGGGTTCGGCGACCGACTCGGCGACCGCCTCCGGGCGGGCGGCCTTCAGCTCGTCGATGTACTGGGCCGCCGAGTGGGCGGCTATGGCCCCGTCGGCCGCGGCGACGACGACCTGCCTGAAGGGCGAGGCGCGCAGGTCGCCGGCCACGAAGAGGCCCGGCACGGAGCTCTCCATGCGCTGGTCGGCGAGGAGGTAGCCCGTCTCGTCGCGGTTGGCCTGGGGAAAGAGCTCGTGGCGCGGGTCGGAGCCTATGAACACGAAGACGGCGTCGAAGGCCTCGGTCGTCCGCTCGCCCGTGGCGGTGTTTTCGAGGATGACCTCGCGGACCTTGCTGTCGCCTCCGATGCTCTTGACCACGGTCGAGAAGCGGACCTCGATGTGGGGATCGGAGAGGACGCGGGCGGCCACCGCCTTCTGGGCCCGGAAGGCCGGCCCGCGGTGCACCATGACGATGTGTTCGCTGAGCTTCGCGAGGAAGCCCGCCTCGTCGCAGGCCGCGTCGCCGCCGCCCACCACGAGCATGCGCTTGCCCTTGAAGAAGGGGCCGTCGCAGGTGGCGCAGTACGAGACGCCGCGGCCGGAGAATTCGGCCTCGCCGGGCACGCCGAGCCGCCGGTGCTCGGCGCCGGTGGCGGCGACGACCGCGGCCGCGCTGATGCCGCCCGCGTCCGTGCGCAGCTCGAAGCGATCGGCGTGCCGCTCGACGGCCTCGACCTGGGCGGTCCGGATCTCCGCGCCGAAGAGCTCGGCCTGGCCGCGCATGGCCTCGGCGAAATCGTAGCCCGAGCGCGGCTCGAGGTAGCCGGGATAGTTTTCCAGGTGGTCTATGAGCAGGGCTTGGCCGCCGGGAGCGGTCTGCTCCAGGAGCAGGGTCCTGAGATTGGCGCGCGCCCCGTACTGGGCGGCCGACATGCCCGCGGCGCCACCGCCGACGACGACGAGATCGTAGTCCCACTTCATGTGCTTTCTCCTACGTGCTGCAATTGTACGCAGAAAATACCGGGAAGCCTTCGTTCCCGTCTGTGACCTTTGTACCATGCCGGGCCGGAGGGAGTCGGCTTCCTCGAAAATTGCAATTTAGTTGCAAATATCGCCCGCCCGTGGTATAAGGCGGCATGGCTGACGATTCGGCGTCGTGCGACCTGCTCGAAGGGGCGGGACTGCGTCCCACCGAGGTCCGCCGGCGCGTCCTCTCGGCCCTGCTGTCGGCGGGGCGTCCGCTCTCGCACCGCGAGCTGGTGGAACTCCTGCCGGGGCTCGACCGGGTCAGCATTTTCCGTTCGCTCAAGCTGCTCAAGGAGGCCGCCCTGCTGCACGGGGTGCAGGGGGTGGACGGCACGCTGCGCTTCGTCGTCAACCCGGCGGAGCGGAAGGGCTGCCCCGGCGGGCATGCGCATTTTCTCTGCCTGGAGTGCGGGGCGATGACCTGCCTTCTGGATCAGGAGCTCCCGCGGGTCCGCGTGCCCGAGGGGGCCGAGGTGCGCGGCAAGCAGCTGCTGGTCTACGGCCTATGCCCCGCCTGCGCCGCCGGCAAGCGCGCCCGGGAAGCCCCTGCGCGGACGGGCCGGCCGCGCCGTCCGAAGACTCCGGGCTGAGCCGCCCCTTTCCTCTTTTTGTCCTCTATAGGTCCATTCAGGGAGGTTTCAGGTGAAGAAGACCGTGTTGCTGATCATCGGACTCGCCGCGGCTCTTTCGGTCGCGGTCGCCCAGGAGAAGGTGAGGGTGGCCGCCGCCGCGAACGTCAGCTCGGTCGCGGCCAAGCTGAGCTCGGCCTTCGAGCGCAGCTATCCGCAGTACCGCCTCCAGTTCATCTTCGGCGCCTCGGGCGCCCTCGTCACGCAGATCCTCAACGGAGCGCCCTACCAGGTCTTCCTCTCCGCCGACAGCGAGTTCCCCCGGAAGTTAGTCGACGCCGGCTACACCGACGGGCCGGCGAAGGTCTACGCCGTCGGCACCCTCATCTTCCTGACGACGCGGAAACTCGATCTCTCCAAGGGAATGGCCGTCCTGGCCGATCCCTCCGTCACCCGCTTCGCCATCTGCAACCCCGAGACCGCCCCCTACGGCCGCGCCGCCCGACAGGCCCTCGAGAAGTCCGGGCTCTACGAGTCCGTGAAACCCAAGCTCGTGACCGCGCAATCGGTCACCGAGGCCCTGCAGTACACGCTCACGGGCGTCGACGCGGGCTTCGTCAACAAGTCGGCCCTGTATTCCGAGGACGTGAAGCCCTACGACCAGGAGGGCCGGTACTGGTTCGCCGTCGATCCCTCGCTCTACGCCCCCATAAACCAGGCCTACGTCGTCGTGAAAGGCGCGTCCTCCTCGCCCGGCGTCCGGGCCTTCGTCGCCTTCCTCTCCTCGCCCGAGTCGAAGGCGATCTTCGCCTCCTACGGCTACGGGACCCCGTGAGCCTCGACCTCGAACCCTTCCTGGTCTCGCTCCGCCTCGGGCTCTGGGTGACGGGCCTGCTGCTCGTGATCTGCTTCCCCCTCGCCTGGATCTTCGCCCGCTCGAGGGGACGCTGGGTCGTCTGGGTCGAATCGACCGCCGCGCTGCCCCTGGTGCTCTCGCCCACCGTGCTCGGCTTCTACCTCCTCATACTGCTCTCGCCCCGCGGGGCGATCGGGCGGCTGTTCATGGATGTCTTCCACCTGCGCCTCGCCTTCACCTTCGCCGGCATCGTGATCGGCGGCTGCGTCGCCTCGCTGCCCTTCATGCTGACGGCGCTCAAGACCGGCATCCAGGGCGTGCCGACCCAGCTGCTGGACGCCTCGTACACCCTCGGCAAGGGCAAGGCCGAGACCATCTTCCGCGTCGTCGTGCCCAACATGAAATCGGGCATCGCGGCCGGCCTCGTCAACACCTTCGCGCACACGATAGGCGGCTTCGGCGTGATGCTGATGGTCGGCGGCAGCCTGCCGGGCGTGACGAAGGTCGTGTCGATCGCGGTCTACGAGCGAGTCGAGAGCCTCGACTTCGCGAGCGCCCACGTCTACTCCGCGATACTCGTGGCCCTCAGCTACGTCGGCGTGCTGCTCCTGAACCGCCTGCAGCGGCGCGAGGCGAGGAGGTAGGCATGCTGTACTTCGACATCAAGAAGCGGCTCCGGGCCGGAGCGAACGCCTTCCGCCTCGACGCCGCCTTCTGCCTGGAGGAGGGGAGCTTCCTCGGCATCCGGGGCGCCTCCGGCTCGGGCAAGACCACCCTCCTGCGCTGCCTGGCCGGGCTCTGCCGCCCCGACTCGGGCGGGATCCGCCTGGGCGAGGAGCTCTGGTACGGCACGCGGCCTCCGGTCTTCCTGCCGCCGCAGCGACGCTCGGTCGGCCTCGTGTTCCAGGACTACGCCCTCTTCCCGAACATGACCGTCTACGGCAACGTGTTCTACGCCACGGGCGACCGGAAGCGGACCCTGGAGCTCCTCGAGCTCGCGCGGCTGACCAAGCTCGAGCGCCACTTCCCGCACGAGCTCTCGGGAGGGCAGAAACAGCGCACCGCCCTCGCGCGGGCCCTGGGCCGCAGGCCGCGGCTGCTTCTGCTCGACGAGCCGCTTTCGGCCCTCGACGAGAGTCTGCGCTACTCGCTCGGCGACGAGCTCATCCGGATCCAGCGCGAGACGGGCGTCACCGCCATCCTCGTCAGCCACTCGCGCGAGGAGATCTCGCGGCTGTGCACCGAGGTGCTCGAGCTGGCCGATGGGCGCATCCTGGGGGCCGGGGCGGAGGACCGCTTCGAGGAGCGCTTTCCGAGCGGCGCGGTCGAGCTGGGCCCGGCTTAGGCCCCGGCCTAGGCCCCGGCGGTTGACCTCGTCGTGCCTTCATACTATGTTCGATCTCATTCTGCCATACTAGGAGGGAGTATGAAGACTCTCAAGATTTTCCTCGTGTTCGGTGTCGCGGCCCTGGCGCTGGCTTCGTGCATGACGTTCAAGGCCTCGGGGCTCTCGGTGACCACCGCCGATTCCAAGTACCAGGTCATGGGCAGCTTCACCACCACCGTCTGGGTCAATGAGTTCCTCGGCTCGCCCGGCGGCGCCAAGATCCTCAACCTCTCCGCCGACGCCACCGATCCCCTCGTCGCGGCCGCCATCGACAAGGAGATCAAGGCCAAGGGCGGCACCGCGGCCGTCGACGTCACGATCGTCCACAAGGCCTCGTTCCTCAACCTTCTCCTGGCGGCAGTCACGGGGGGCATCTACGCGCCGAGCGTCGTCGAGATCAGCGGCACGGTGGTCAAGTAGCCTTCATGCCCCGTCGTTCCTCCGCGGCTCCGCGGCTTCGCGTGAACCGAGATCAAGAATATTTCACGCGAAGTCGCGGAGAGCGCGAAGGAAATATTCCGATATAAAAATCCATACAGCGTTCCCTGCTTTTTCTCCGTCCCACTTCATTTCCTCTTTGCGGACTTCGCGTTTTATTTTCTATTTTTCAATCGCTCCGCCGCAGCGCGCGCGTTCAACCTCTGCGCGGCAAGAATCGCGCGAGGAGGACGTCGTGAACTCTCTGAACAGCATTCTTATCGAGGGGAATCTGGTCCGCGATCCCGAGAGCAAGACGCTTGCGACGGGAACCAAGGTCTGCGACTTCACCGTGGCCTCGGACCGGTTCTACAAGCAGAACGAGGAGCTGGAGAAGGAAGTCTCCTACTTCGACGTGGAAGCCTGGGCGCGGCTCGGCCAGGCCTGCTCGGAGAATCTCAAGAAGGGGCGGGGCGTGCGCGTGGTCGGAAGGCTCAAGCAGGACCGCTGGACCGATCCCGAGGGCAAGACCCGCTCCAAGATCAAGATCGTCGCCGAGCACGTCGAGTTCAAGCCGCAGAGGAATCCGCCTCAGGCCGAAGCCCAGGAGGTGGAGCCGAAAGAGGCCGAACCCGTCTTCTGATTTTCAGGGAAGGTCTTTCGGAGGCCGTCCGGGATGCGTTCCCGGGCGGCCTCCGTCGTCCGTGGCCTCGCGGCCGAGCGCGCCGAAGCGGACGAGCGCGGAGCGCAGGGAGGCCACGTCGAGGCGCGCGAGGGCGGCGCGCGCGGCTCCGGCGAAGAGCGACACCGGGGCCAGCTTCGCAGCCTCGGCCGCCGCCGCGAGGGCGGCTATCCAGTCGGAGACCGCCGCCGCCGCGAGAGCGCCCGAGCCGAGGGCGGCGGCCTGGGCCGAGAGTCGCGCGAACTCGGCCCGGCTTTCGACGCCGATCCCCGACGGGGCGAACGCGCACAGGGCCGCATCGCGGGCGAGGTCGGTCAGGTCGGGCATCGGCGCGCTCCCGAAGGTCTCGTCGCCGGGCAGGACGGATCCGAGCTGGCCCCGGGCCGTCCTGACCTCGGCGAGCCTGAGCGTGAAGCGGCTGCCCCGGCCGTACTCGCTCTCGACCGACAGCGTTCCTCCCATGGCGGCGGCGAGGCGCTTCGTGATGGCCAGACCGAGTCCGGTGCCGCCGTAAGCCCGTCCTATGGAGGCCGACTGCTGGACGAAGGCGTCGAACACGGAGTCGAGGTCTTCCGAAGGGATGCCGATGCCCGTGTCCTCGACGGAGAAGGAAAGGGCGATGCCTTCTTTCCCTGCCGGCCGCTCCGTGGAGGACTGGCCATCCGAGGTCCCGGCGGAAGCCGGCCGCTCGACCTCGCCTCTCCCCACTTCGAGCCTGACCCTCCCCGCCTGGGTGAACTTCACCGCGTTGCCGACCAGGTTGAGCAGGGATTGCCGGATCCGGGTTTCGTCGAGCATGAGATAGTCCGGCAGCTCCTCCGAGATGAACGAAGAATACTCGATCCCCTTGGCCGCCGCCGCGGGGGAGAAGATGCGGTCGATGTCGCGGACCAGGGAACGGAGATCGACGGGCTGAGTCTCGATGCCCATGCCGCCGGCCTCGAGCTTGGAGAGGTCCAGGATGTCGTTGACGAGGGTCAGGAGACTCCGCCCCGCCGAACGGATGGCCCGCAGGTACTCGCGCTCCTGGGGCTCGGCGCCGGGCCTGTCCAGGAGCTCGGAAAAGCCGATGATGGCGTTGAGCGGCGTGCGGATCTCGTGGCTGACATTGGCGAGGAATTCCCCGCGGGCGCTGAATGCGGCCTCGGCGGCTTCTTTCGCCTTCTGAAGCTCCTCGGTCCGGCGACGCACGCGCTCTTCCAGCTCCTCGTTGAAGCGCCTCATGCGTTCCGTCTCGGAGCGCTCCTCGGTGACGTCGCGGATCACGCCGAGCAACGCGTTTACCGTGCCGTCGGAGCCGCGGACCGGCAGCTTGGTGATCCTCGTCCAGCGGGGAGAGCCGTCGACCTCGCTCCGCTCTTCGGTCACTCGCGCCTCGCCCGAGCCCGCGACCCAGGCGTCTTCCCGTGCGTGCCGCTCGGCGACATCGCTCGGATACAGCTCGCCCTCGGTCTTGCCGAGCACCCCCGCGGGCGTCAGGCCGAAGTCGGCGGCGAAGCTCGAGTTGCAGGAGAGAAACAGACCCTCGCGCGACTTCAGGAATATCTTCTCCGGAAGCAGCTCGATGAGGCTCCGGTAGCGGATCTCGCTCTCGGCCAGGGCCGCGCGCTCCACCGTGGCGGAGGCTGCGGCCCGGGCTCCCCGCAGGCCGGGCCGAGACTCGTGCGCTCCGTCCGGCGTGTCAGCCCCGGTCCGGCTCATGTTCCCTCGTCCTCGGCCCCCGAGACGGCCCTCTCGGTCACGACCTGGTCCCGCCCGCCGCGTTTGCCTTTGTACAGCGCCTCGTCCGCGCGCTTCATGAGAGCCTCTATGTCGTCGTCGCCGGCGGCATCGAACTCGGCGAGGCCGATCGTGGCCGTGGTCCCGACCTCGTCGATCCTGCCCGCCGAAGGCAAGGCGACGCGGAGCCGGCGGATCTCGGCGAGGATGCGCTCGGCGAGCACCGCGGCGCCGTCGAGGTCGGTCTCCGGCAGGACGAGGGCGAACTCCTCGCCGCCCCAGCGTCCGGCCAGGTCCTGGGCCCGCAGCGTGGAACGCAAGAGGCCGGCGAAGGCGCCCAGGACGATATCTCCCGAGGCGTGGCCGAAGCGGTCGTTCACCTTCTTGAAGAAATCGATGTCGAGGATGCCGAGGCAGAAGCTCTTGCCCGATCGCCGCGAGCGATCGACCTCGCAGCCGACCCGGTCGAGGGTGTAGCGGCGGTTGGGCAGCTGGGTGAGCGGATCGGTGGTCGCCAGTTCCTCGAGACGGCCCATGGCGGCGACCAGCTTGTCGTTCATGGCCGCCACCTGGCGGGCGTACTCCTCCATCCGGCGCCTCGCGAGGCCGAGCTCGACCTGGGCCGAGACCCGCGCCAGGAGTTCGCGGTAATCGAAGGGCTTGGACACGTAGTCGGCCGCGCCCGCCTCGAAGCCGCGCGCGGTCTCTTCGCCGCCCACGAGGGCCGTAAGGAATATGACCGGCACCGTGCGCGTCAGCGGGTCGGCCTTGAGGATCGTGAGGACCTCGTAGCCGTCCATGCCGGGCATCATGATGTCGAGGAGTACGAGATCGGGAGGGTTTTTCCGGGCGTAGTCTATCGCCGCCGGTCCGTCGAAGGCGAAGGCCACGGCGAAGCCCGCCTGCTCGAGGACGGCGCCTACGACCTGCAGATTGCTGGCGTTGTCGTCGACGACGAGAATGGTCGGAACGGATAATGTGTCCATGCTGGGCTAAACGCTAACGCGCGGGGACTGGTTCATCAAGCGAAATACACGCCGCCGGCGAAAGATATAGGAGGCTGCACGGGACGGCGCGCCCGAATCCCACCGCCTCCATCCCCCTTTTGCGCGGCGAAAACCGGATGCGTCGACCCGAGCGGCCTCGCCACGGGCGATTATTCGCCGTGAGCTCCCTCGGCGCTCTTGGCCGCGGCCGCCTTGGCCGCCGCGCCCTCCGCCGCCAGGTCGAGGGCCTTCTGCGCCTCGGTCGAGGCCCTCGACAGGGCCTCGAGGAATCGCTCCCGCGTGGCGGGGTCGCGCATCCGGGCCGTGGGACCGGAAACGGAGATGGCCCCGGCGAAGTCCGAGCCCGGGAGGCGCAGCGGCTTGGCCATGCAGGTGAGGCCGGTCTCGTACTCCTCGCGGTCGAGGCCGTAGCCGATATCGCGCGCCTTGGCCGCCTCCCTGAGCACGTCCTCCGGATCGGTGAGGGTCTTCTCGTTGATCTTGGGCAGGGGGCCGGCGCCGAGAATGGCCCGGGCCCGCTCGGGCGGCAACAGCGATAGTATCGCCTTGCCGACGCCGGTGCAGTAGAGCGGCAACCGGTCGCCCGGCATGGAACGCATGCGCAGGCTGCGATCGGCCTCGGCGCGGTCGAGATAGACGGCACTGCCTCCGGACAGGCAGGCGAGGTTGGCCGTCTCGCCGGTTTCCCGGGCGAGCTGTTCGAGGAAGGGACGCACCCGTTCCACCACGATGGAGCGCACCGGCACGCGCGCGCCCAGCTCGAAGAGGGCCAGGCCGAGCGACCAGCCCGCGCCCCGCCGCTCGGCGACTCCGCGGGATTCGAGGACGGAAAGATAGCGGAGCGCGGTGGCCTTGTTCATGCCGGTGTCGCGCGAGAGCCGCGCGAGGCTGATTTCGCCCCCCGTTCGCGCGAGATAGAAAAGGAGATCCAATGCCTTGCCCGCCGACTCGCTCATAGCTGCCCCGCTGTGCCATAGTTTTGTATTTCAAAACCATGTTTTGTATCTTAAACTTAATTACAATAGCACCGGCCCGATACCGCGTCAAGGCAAAGTGTCCGGCACGGGCGGGATGAACCCCGAGGCATCACCATTCTTCGCAGCACCACTACATTACGTGAGGCTATCGTCCCCGCCCTGTGCCCCGAACTTGAAGAAGAGCATGACATCCCGCAGCCGGGCGGCCTGGCCGTCGAGCTCCTCGGCGGTGGAGGCGAGCTCTTCCGAGCTCGCCACATTGCTCTGGATCACCTGGTCGAATTGCACGACGGTTTTGTTGATCTGTTCCGCGCCGCTCGAGAGCTCGAGATTCGCGCGGCTGATCTCCTCGACGAGACCGGCTGTCGTCTGGATGTCGGGCACCATGGCGGCCAGGAGCTCGCCCGCGCGACGCGCTATCGAGACGCTGTTCGTCGACAGCTCGGCGATCTCGCCCGCCGCCTTCTGGCTGCGCTCCGCCAGCTTCCGGACCTCCGACGCGACGACGGCGAAGCCTTTGCCCTGCTCGCCCGCGCGCGCCGCTTCGATCGCGGCATTGAGGGCCAGGAGATTCGTCTGCCGGGCGATTTCCTCGATGATGGATATCCTGCCCGCGATTTCACTCATGGCCGCGACGGTCTGGACGACGGCCTCGCCGCCGGCTTTCGCATCGGACGCCGCCTTTACGGCGATATCCTTGGTGCGCTGCGCTCCATCGCTCGTCTCCCTGATCCTGCCGGCCATCTCCTCGATGGAGGAGGATAGTTCCTCGCCGGCGGCCGATTGTTCGGTGGCGCCCTGAGACAGGGCCTGCGCCCCCGAGGCCAGCTGCGTGCTGCCGAGGGCGACATGGGTCGAAGCCTCGTTCACCTCGGACACGATATCCCTGAGCGCGGCGCCCATCCGCGCCATGGCAGCCGCCAGCCTCCCCAATTCGTCCTTCCGCTCCATGGCGATCGAACCGGACATGTCGCCGAGGGCCATCGCGTCGGCGTACTCGTTGAGCTGTCGCATCGGGCGCGCGATGCCCAAGGTCAGGATCAGGCTGAGCGCGAGGGCGAGCAGGAATCCGATGGCCAGACCGCCTCCGAGGAGGGCGCTCGCCGCCGACTTGGCCGCCGCGGCCACCGCCACCGAGGCCTCGGCGGCGCGATTCTCGAGATCGTGGAGCTTGCGCAGCGAGGCGATGGCCGAAGCGAAGGAAGAGTCGCTCTGCGGCATCTGGGCCGCCATGCGCGCGTAGAGCGCGGGGGAGGGCTGCTTCCAGTAGGCGGCGGCGTCGGCGGCGATCAGCGTGTGGGAGGCCCACCACGCATTCCACGAAGCCGCGAAATCCTGGCGTGTCGAGTCGAGCTCCGGGTTCGAGGCCGAGCGGAGTATCCTGTCCATGACGGCGATGGCCGCGTCGGCCTCGCGCTTTCCCGCGTCGAAGTCCGAGAATGCCGACGCCACGCCCGCGGCGTCGAGCGTGGTCTCCATGAGGCCGTTCTCGGCGCTATCGATCGTCCTCATCCCGATCTCGATCTGCTGTGCGGCCTCGACGAGCGGCATGCTCCTGCCGGTTATTCCCTGAAGCGTCGCCGAAAGGCGTCCGATTCCCATGAACCCGACGTAGCCGACCCCGAGCAGCACCAGTATGACGAGGCCGAAGGCCCCCAGCAGCTTGACGACCAGACGGAGATTCTTCATATTCCCGTTTTCTCCTGCGCAACCGACCCTGGTTTACTCCACCCTCGGCCGGGGTCGGCCTAGCGGCTTCTCGCTCGTCGAGGATGTTCGAGCCGAGCTTGGAGGGCGGGATTCAAGCACACAGTCTAGTTTGCAAAGCTCCGGGCCGCAAGGAAAGGCGGGCGATTCTTCGAGAGCATCGGACTCCCGCGATCCGGCTTCCGCGATAGGCGCGCGGCCGGACTGTTTATACCCGCCTCCCGTTTCGCTACAATGGGGATCCATGGAAGCCGAGACGATCCGCAGTATCCTGAGCCGCGCCTTCGATGCGGCCGGGCTCCCCATCCATGGATTTGTGGACCGGGAGTCCCTGCGCAGGATCGCCGCCATCCTGCCCGCGGAGCGGAGGTCCAAGTATGGGGTGGATGAGGCCGAGGGAGCCGTCGTCGCAGCCCTGCCGTACGGCGAAGGCCCCTCCGAGGAGCCCGTCTGGGCCCGCGCGCACCCGGGCCCGCGCGCCGCTCTCGCCCGTTTCGCCCGCGCCAACTGGTACGGCGAGCTGGTGTCGCGGCTCAAGGAAGCGGCAGCCTCGGCCCGGGCAGAGCTGGCCGCCGCGGGCGTCCGCACCGGGGACGCGGGGGCCTGGCGCTGCCTCGCCAACTCGGGCTTGCCGGAAAAACCCTTGGCCGTGGGAGCGAACCTCGGACGCATCGGGCGACATGGCCTTGTCATCGTCGAGGGTGCGGGCCCTGCCTGCGTCCTGGGCGTCCTCCTTCTGCCCCTGGATCCCGCCCCCTCCGCCCTTCCCGGCGATACCGCGGCATCGACAAGCTTCATACCACCGGAGAGGCCGGGCTCTTCCTGCGGGAGCTGCCGCGCCTGCGTCGACGCCTGTCCCACGGGAGCGCTTTCCGTCGAGGGCGGCTACGACCGGCTACGCTGCCTCCAGCACTGGTCCATCATCGAGGGGAACCTGCCGCCCCTCGTCGAGGCCGCCTGGGGCCGGCGTCTCTACGGCTGCGATACCTGCCTCGAAGCCTGTCCGCACTTCCGTCTCGACCCCGGGGCGGCCACCGAGCGCGGCCTCTTGGGACCGGGCCTGCCCGTCTCCTGGCTCGCATCGGCCGCGGATGCGGAAATCCGCTCGCGCTTGCGCGGCAGCGCCCTGGGCATGCGCTGGATCCCGCCGGCCGCCCTGAGGAGAAACGCCCTCCTCGCGAGCCGCCGCGAGGGCAGCCGCCGCGACGGCAGCCGCCGCGAGGGAGGCCTGCCCGGCGGCGATCGGGGCGCCATTTGACCTTCGCCCGCTCCGGGCATACAATGAGCGTATGAGGAGGCTCCCATGGAGGCTTCGAACATGAACATGAACCAGTACCTCACCTTCACCCTCGACGACGAGCAGTATGCCATCGGCGTCGGCAAGGTCCGCGAGGTTCTCGAACATACCAAGATCACCAAGCTCCCCAGGACCGCCGAGTTCATGAAGGGCATCATCAATCTCCGGGGCGCCGGCGTGCCGGTCATCGATCTGCGCCTCAAGTTCGGTCTGCCGGAGACGCCCGTCACCAAGGACACGAGCATCATCGTCATGGAAGTGGAGAGCCAGGATGGCCGCGTCGTAGTCGGCGCGCTGGCCGACGCGGTGCACGAGGTGGTCGAGATCGACGAGCCCTCCATCGAGAAGGCTCCGCGCTTCGGCACTCGGCTCGCGGCGGAGTTCATCCGGGGCGTGGGCAAGCGGGACGAGGGTTTCGTCATCATCCTCGACATCGATCGCATCTTCAACGCCGAGGAGATGAGCGTCCTGGCCGCCGAGCGGGAAGACGCCGCGGCGCCCGCCGCAGTCTGATCCGCCCCGTGCCTTCTCTCTTTCGCTCGCGGCTTTTCAGGCGTCAATTCCTCTCGTTTTCCGGCCTCATTCTCTTTTTCCTGGTGTCGGTCGGCCTGATCATCTTTTTCAGGACTTCCCTGGTGCTCTCCCGGCGACAGCTGGAATTCGAGGCCGCCTACCTGGCTCAGGCGGCGTATCAGGTGTCCGACGTGCTGCGGGAGTGCCAGACCGATCTCCGGGATCTGGGGATCGACCTCGCCGACGAAGGCTCCGCGGCCTTCCGCACGGCGGTCGCGGATCGGCGCCTGAGCGCCTACATGCAGGTCGGAGGGCCGATGCGGAGCGTGATCGTGCTCGACGGCGCGGGTTCGATCGTGGCAAGCTCGGCGGGAGCGAGTTTCGTCGGCTACGATGCGAGCGCCCGGGACTTCACGCAGGAGGCGCTCGCCGGCCGAAGCTACGTAAGTCCGGTTTTCAAGGGCAGTTTCTCCGGAGAGCTGCTCATCGCGGTCGCGGTGCCCTTCCGGATCCGAGGCGGGCAGAGAGGCGCGGTCGTCGGTTTTCTGCCCTTCGCCGAGTTGGTCCGATTCGCCGAGTCGATGAGCCGGGAGAGCTTCGGGCAGGTGTCTTTCGTCGATCCCGCGGACGGAAAGGTGATCACCCTTCCCGCCGAGGAGCCCGGAGCGGTCTTTGGCGCATTGGGCGCGATCCCTCCCGCCAATCGGGGTTTCTCCCGTTCGGAGCCGGATAGGACGCTGCCTCGGTCGTTTGTCGGGGCCAAGAAAAACGCGGCGGAGTATATCGATTCGAGCGGTCGGCATATGATCGGCGCCTACGAGCTGCTCGAACCCCTCCATCTCGGCCTCGTGGTCGAGACCACCCGCGAACAGGCACTCGAACCCGTCCATTCGCTGTTCGCTTTCATGGCGGCCATCGCGGGGGTCATGCTGCTGTTCGTCATCGCGCTCGCCTATTTCCTGAGCGCGATCGTCCTCCGGCCCTTGGACGCGCTTCTCGAGGGCGCCGAAGCCCTGCGGGTCGGCAATTCCCCCTTCCCGATCCGCGTGAAGACCGGCACCGAGCTGGACAAGCTCGCCGAAATGTTCAACTCCATGAGCGCATCGGTGCGCGCTCGGGAATACAAGCTCGCGGAACGGGCCGCCCGCGACGCCTTGACCGGCCTCTACAACCGGGGCCGTCTCGAGGAATTCCTCGAGCTCGAGATCCGGCGCCGCCGGCGGGCCGGCGAGCCGGTCAGCTTCGTCATGCTCGACATCGATCATTTCAAGGACGTCAACGATCGCTTCGGCCATCCGGCGGGCGACGAGGTGCTCCGCAGCATCGGCGGCATGCTGTCCCAGGCCGTCCGCGGCGGGGATGTCGTGGCGCGCTACGGGGGCGAGGAATTCGCGGTCATTCTCGACGTCAAGTCGGACGAAGAAGTGATCTCCTTCTGCGAACGGATCCGCTCCCTCGTCGAAAAGTCGTCCTTCGCCGATGCCGGAGTGACGATTCCCGTGACGGCCAGTCTCGGATGGACGAGGTGCTCCGCCGAGGACTGCGAGAACCCCGACGTGATCCGCCTGGCCGACCGCGCCCTCTACGACGCCAAGAACGCCGGCCGCAACCAGGCGAAGGGCTCCTCCGCCTGAGGGAAGGGCCTTCCCGGGCGGCTTTCCACGCCGCGGCCGGGCGCACTATCATGGTTTCGTGATCGACCTCCAGGAACTCGTCAACAAGACCGTCCCGTTCAAGTTCAACGGCACGGAACTCCGGCTCGACCTCTCGCACGCCCTTTTCTCGTCCTACGATGTCGATGTCGGAACGCGTCTGCTTTTGAAGACCGTGGCCCGCGATCCGGTCCTCTCCGGAGCCCGCCGCATCCTCGACGAGGGCTGCGGCGTCGGCGTCATCGGGCTCGCGGCCGCCAAGGCCTTTCCCGGCGCCGAGCTTCTGCTGCGCGACCGGGACAGCCTGGCCGCGGCCTTCGCCGACCGGAACCGCCTCGCCAACCGGCTCCGCGGCAGCCCGGAGTGGACCGACCCGGCCACGGGCGAGCGCCGCGCCGCGCGGCCGGCCCCCCGCATCGGCCTCGGTCTTCTCGCCGCCGGGTATGGGGGCGAGGCCTTCGACTACGTGCTGTCGAATCTGCCGGCCAAGGCCGGCGCGCCGGTGCTCGAGGCCTTTTTCGCCCGAGCGGGGAGCGCCGACCCCTCGCAGTCCTTTCTGGCCGTCGGGGGCCGGCTCGCCGTGGTCATCGTGCACACGCTGGCCGAGGCCGCCGCGCGATGGATCGAGAAAGCCGGGCTCAAGGTGGTGGAGACGGGGCGGGGCTCGATGCACCGCGTCTTCGTCGTCGAGCGCACGGCCTCCGGGGCCTCCGCCGATGGCAACGCAGGACCGGGCCCGGCTTCCTCGGCCGCGGCGCGAGCCGAAGGCGCGGCCTCGGCGGTCGTGGGGGCCTCCGAGGAGGGCCCGTACCTCGACCTGTCCGGCCTGGACCTCTCGGCCTACGTGCGCCGGCAGGGACGGTTCACGCTGGGCGAGGCATCCTACCAGGCGCGGGGCTTCTGGGGCCTGCCGGAGTTCGACACCACGAGCTACGGCAGCGACGCCGCCGCGGGCCTGGGCGAGAGGGTTCTCGCCGGCAGCCTCGTGCGCGAAGCCCTGATCGTAAATCCCGGACTCGGCCACCTCGCGCTCTGGGCGGCCAGGCGCCTCGGCGCCCTCGCGATAACGGGCGCCTCGCGCGACCTGCTTTCGCTCGCCGCCGCTGGAGCCAACCTGGCGGCCTCGACCCGGACCGCGTACCGCGCCGTGGACTCGCTGAGACTCGACGAACTGCCGGAAGCCTCCCAGGACGTGATCTTCGAGGCGCCGGACATCGTGCCCTCCTTCGACTGGGCCTCGCTCTGCTGGGCCCGCGCCGCTCGGCTCGTCAAGGCGGGAGGAACCTACCTGGCCATCTGTCCGCCCACCGAGATGGCTCGGCTGGAGAAGCGCCGCCTCTCGGGCTGGCGCCTTCTGGGCGAGCGCCGCAAGCGGGGCGCCCTGGCCATGGCTTGGCAGCGGATCTGACGCGGCGGGGCGCCCCGGCATTCGATTTCGCATAACGCATCTATTGGAAAGAATCCGGCCGGATGGCGTTTGGGGCCGGTTTTGCAGGGCATTATGACATATTGACGAAATGTGTTCTATTGACGCGTTGTGCGATTTTGAAACGGTATGTCGGTGAGCGGAACGGTTTTCCTTGCCAAAATCCGGATTCGGGTGTACACAGGAATTCTAGCGGGCCATGGAAATGCCTCAAGCACTTCAGCAGCCCGCCAGGTGTCCGTCGACTCGTTCGGGTCCGGGCAGTTCCCAGCGCGCTCGGCCTCGCGGCCGGAGTCGTCAAGGAGTTTTCTCTTGAGAGTCCAGGACATTCGTCACGAAGCTCTGCGGTCGTGGATAGAATCGGCGGCAGCCCTCTGCCGTCCCGACGGAGTTCAGATCTGCGATGGATCCCGAGGGGAGTACGAGAAACTGTGCGAAGCTCTCGTCGATTCCGGCACCTTCCGCGCCCTCAATCCCTCCAAGAAGCCCGGTTCCTACCTGGCCTTCTCCGATCCGGCGGACGTGGCCCGCGTCGAGGACCGCACCTTCATCTGTTCGGCAGCTCGCGAGGACGCCGGACCCACCAACAACTGGGTGGACCCGGCCGAAATGCGGTCGCGGCTGCGCGAACTGTTCTCCGGCTGCATGCGCGGACGGACGATGTACGTCGTTCCCTTTTCGATGGGGCCCGTGGGCGGCCCCCTCTCGGTGATCGGCGTCGAGATCACCGATTCGCCCTACGTCGTCGTCAACATGGCGATCATGACGCGCATGGGCTCGAAAGTGATAGAAGCCCTCGGCGAGACGGGGAGCTTCGTGCCCTGCATGCACTCGGTCGGCGCACCGCTCGAGAGCGGGGCGGCCGACGTGCCCTGGCCCTGCGACCCCGAGCGCAAGTACATAGTCCATTTCCCCGAGACGAGGGAGATCTGGTCCTACGGCTCGGGCTACGGCGGGAACGCTCTCCTCGGCAAGAAGTGCTTCGCCCTGCGCATCGCCAGCGCGATCGCGCGGGACGAGGGCTGGCTCGCCGAGCACATGCTCATCCTGGGCATCACCAGCCCGGCGGGGGAGAAGCGCTACGTAGCCGCCGCCTTCCCCTCGGCCTGCGGCAAGACCAACCTCGCCATGCTCGTCCCCTCGATCCCCGGCTGGACGGTCGAGACGGTGGGCGACGACATAGCCTGGATGCGTTTCGGTCCGGACGGGCGGCTGTACGCCATCAATCCCGAGGCGGGCTTCTTCGGCGTGGCGCCCGGCACGAGCCCCGCTTCGAATCCGAACGCCATGCTGAGCCTGGCGTCCAACGCGATCTTCACGAACTGCGCCCTCACCCCCGAGGGCGATGTCTGGTGGGAGGGCATCGGCTACCCCGCTCCCAAGGGCACGGTGGACTGGCGGGGCGCTCTCTACGATCCGGAGTCGGGCAAACCCGCCGCGCACCCGAACGCCCGGTTCACCTGTCCTGCCCGGCAGTGTCCGGTCATCGACCCCCAATGGGAGTCGCCCGGCGGCGTCCCCATTTCGGCCATCCTGTTCGGCGGACGGAGGCCGAGCACCGTGCCGCTCGTGCACGAGGCGAGGTCCTGGGAGCACGGCGTGCTCATGGGGGCCATCGTGGCGAGCGAGACCACCGCCGCCGCCGCCGGCGAGCTGGGGCGGCTCCGCAGGGATCCCTTCGCCATGCTGCCTTTCTGCGGCTACAACATGGGCGACTACTTCCGCCATTGGCTCGAGCTGGGGCGGCGCGAGGGTGCCAAGCTGCCGCGGATCTACTACGTGAACTGGTTCCGCAAGGCCTCCGACGGCTCCTTCCTCTGGCCCGGCTACGGCGAGAACGCCCGGGTGCTCAAGTGGATCTTCGGGCGCTGCGACGAGGCCGATGCGGCCGCGTCGGGTCCGGCCGGCGCCCGGCCGTCGGCGTCGGCCGTCGACACCGCCATCGGCGCGGTGCCGGCTCCCGGGGCGCTCGACCTGTCCGGGCTCGAATTGAGGGAAGACGCGTTGCGCGAACTGTTCCGCGTGGATCCGGCCGAGTGGCGCGCCGACATCGAGGACGCCCGGCGGTACTTCGACAAGTTCGGCGCCCGCCTGCCCGAGGAGCTTTCGCGGCAGCTGGACGATCTGGCCGCCAGGCTGGCCTGAGGAGCCGCCTAACGGCGCCGCCGCGAGGCCTGCCGTTAGGCGCTCGGACCCGGCGTCTTTTCGGCGAAAATTTGCATTGACGACCTCGACTTGTTATCATTGAGTCATGAACAAGTCAGAGTCGGCCATCCTCGAGGCGAAGACGCCCGAGGAGTACATCGACAGATCCCTGAAGGCGAAACTGACCCCGGCGGCCAAGGCGCGGCTCGCCCGGACTTGGATGAAGGCTACGGGTTATTCGAAAGAGGACATCCTCCGCGCCCGCAACCGCCATCCCTATTGGAAGCGAAAGAAGATGGAGGGCTCGGCGGAGCGGACGAGGCGCCGGCTTTCGGCGCACGACTACTCCGGCGGCGCCTCGGTGGACTGGAATCGCGAGCTCGTGGCCGAGTTCCTGGGCCTCAACGGCAAGGACGGCTCCGGGCGCTACGAGCACAAGGACTGGCAGCTGGCCGAGCGCTTCGGCGCCACCATCCCGTCGATCCAGTACATGCGGCGAAAATACAGCAAGGTCCAGAAAATTCTCGGCGCTCGCGCCGCCTCCGACAAGATGATCGAATACCTCCTGCGGGCCGAGTCGGTGCTTTCGCGCGGCAAGGGCGCGGTGGAAGAGCTTCGCAAGGCGGAGCGCGGCAAGGGCGCGCCCGGCGCCGGACGTCCGGCCAAGGCCGCGTCCTCCGCTAGCGCCGCCCCCTCCTCCAAGGCCGGCGCGGCGAAGAAAGGCGCAGCCGGCGGCGCCCCGGTGTCAGCCGGGCGGAAAGCCGCGGCGGGCGGCGCCAAAGGGCGCGGCGCCAAGGCTGCGGGCAAGCCGGCCGCGGGCAAGCCGGCTGTAGGCAAGCTGGCCGCGGGCAAGCTGGCCGCGGGCAAGCTGGCCGCGGGCAAGCCGGCCGCGGTTCGCGCTTCCTCCGGCGCAGCCGCGAAGAAGCCGGCTGCCTCCGCGCCGGCAGCCTCCAAGGGCGCGGCCAAGAGTCGCCCGGCAGCCCAGGGGCGTCCCGCGGCCAAAGCCGCGGCCGCTTCCGGAAAGAAAAGGCGGGCCTAGGCCGAGCATCCGCCTCGCCGATGAAAGCCGCGGGCTTTTCCGGCTAGCCGTGCCCGACGGGGGCGTCGGCGAAGGGATTGGCGCGCTCGAGCACCTCGCGCAGCACCGCGTTGTCGGCCGATAGCAGGGCGGGGTCGGCCTCGATCGTCGCGAAGGCCTCGGCGCGCGCCGTCTCGAGAATGCGGGCGTCGCGGACGGGGTCGGCTATCGTGAGCCGCAGGTAGCCCGACTGTGCCGTCCCGGCGAGCTCGCCCGGCCCGCGGATGCGCAGGTCCTCCTCGGCCAGGGCGAAACCGTCGGTGCTCGCGAGCATGGCCTTGAGTCGGGCCTTGGCGTCGGCCGTAAGGCCGTCGGCGTAGACGAGAAAGCAGTACGATTGATCCGAACCCCGTCCTACCCGCCCGCGCAGCTGGTGCAGGGCCGCCAGGCCGAAGCGCTCGGCGTGCTCCACGACCATCGCGGCGGCGTTCGGCACGTCGACTCCCACCTCGACCACGCTCGTGGCCACGAGAATCCTCGTCCTCCCCGCGACGAAATCGTCCATCGCGCGCCGCTTTTCCTCGTCCTTCAGCCTCGAGTGGATGAGACCGAGGGGGAACTCGGGGTAGACCTCCGAGCGCAGATGCTCGGCCATGGCCTCGGCGTTCTTGAGCTCGAGGCGCTCGGACTCCCCGATGAGCGGGTAGACGAAATAGGCCTGCCTCCCCGCGGCCAGGAGGCCGCGCACGAACTCGTAGACCTTGCCCTCGTTCCCGACCTTGGTCAGGTGGGTGACCACGCTCTTGCGCCCCGGCGGCATGGTCCGGATCGTCGACACCTCGAGGTCGCCGAAGACGGTGAGCGCCAGGGTCCGCGGTATCGGGGTCGCGGTCATCATGAGGAGGTCGGGGAGGGAGCCCTTGCGCCCGAGGGCCAGGCGCTGCAGGACGCCGAAGCGATGCTGCTCGTCGACCACCGCCAGGGAGAGGCGGCGGTACTCGACCTCCTCCGAGAAGAGGGCCTGGGTGCCCAGGACGAGATCGATCCGGCCCTCGCGCAGGGCCGCGAGGAGGGGCGGGCGCGCCGCGTCCTCGACGTTGCCGCTCAGGAAGGCGAGCCGGACGCCCAGCGGCTCGAGGAGCCGGGCGGCGGTGGCGGCGTGCTGGCGGGCGAGCAGCTCGGTGGGCGCCATGAAGGCCGCCTGGCCTCCCGCCTCGATCGCGTCGAGGCAGGCGAGGAAGGCGACCAGCGTCTTGCCCGAGCCCACGTCGCCCTGCAGGAGCCGCGACATCGGCCGGCTCCCGCCCATGTCGCGGGCGATCTCCTCGGAGGCCTTCACCTGGTCGGCGGTGAGCTCGAAGGGGAGCCGCTCGACGAGGCGCGACTTGAGGAGGCCGAGCACCGGCGGCCGCGGCACCTCGGCCGCGCGCCGGCGCATGGCCCGGCGGGCCACCGCGATCTGAAAATAGAAGAGTTCCTCGAAGATAAGACTCCGGCGCGCCTCCTCGAGGCGCTCGCGGTCCTCGGGGAAGTGCACCGAGGCGAGCGCCTCGCGCTTGGGCAGGATGCCGTGCCGCTCGCGCAGCCGAGCGGGCAGCTCCTCTTCGACCCGAGCGCCGTACTCGGCCAGGGCGCGCTTGACCAGGCGGCGCATCTGTCCCTGCTGGAGGCCCTCGGTGAGCGGATAGACGGGCAGGATGGCGGAGGCGCCGGCCGACTCGCCCTCGAGGCGCTCGGCCTCGAAGGAGCTCGACTGGATGTCGCCGTAGCGGTACTGGAACTTGCCCGTGACGACCGCGCGGGCGCCGATGGGGAGGCTCTGCTCGAGGAAGGGGCGATTGAAGCAGACGAGGATGGCCGTACCCGACTCGTCGCGGATCCGGATCTTGAGCGTGCGCATGCGGGCGAAGCCGAACCACTCGTGGTCGACGACCTCGGCTATCGTGTGCACGCGCTCGGCCGAGGCGAAGGAGGCGAGGGGGACGAAGCTGGAGCGGTCGTCGTAGTCGCGCGGGTAGCGAAGCAGGAGATCGGCCACCGTGGACGCGCCGAGGCGGGCCAGACGCTCGGCTATGGAGCGCCCGACCCCGCTCAGGACGGTGACCGACTGGCCCAGTTCGCGCAGGAACACGGCGCTACGGTATCATGCCGGAGCCCGATGCAAAAGGTAGCGTCCATGAGGTTCGGAACACTATGCATGCCTTGCCGATCGGGGCCGCGGATGCTAGGATCCGGAAGCGTTCAATCGGGAACGATCAGGAGAAGCGATGAACAAGGACCTCGCGCGGCTCGCCGAGCTGGACCGCGGGCGCTGCCTCGTTGCGCACATCGGGGCTTTGCTGGGCTGGGATCAGGAGGCCTTTCTGCCTTCCGCGGGCATTGAGGAGCGCTCCGAGCAGCTCGCGCTCATCCAGACGCTGGAGCACGAGAAGGCGACGAGTCCGGAGATCGGGGAGCTGCTGGCCCGGCTCGGCTCGACGACGGAGACCCCGCTCGGCGCGGCGGCCCTCGGTCCGATGGAGCGCGCCTACCTGCGCGTCGCGCGCCGCGAATACGACAAGGCCACGAAGCTCCCGGCCGAGCTCGTCGCCGAGCTGGCCCGCGCTATCAGTCTGTCGCAGGCGGCCTGGGCCGAGGCGCGGCGGCGCAGCGACTTCTCGGCCTTCGCACCGCACCTCGAGAAGATGGTCGGGCTGAGCCGGCGCGTCGCCTCCTGCCTGGGCCCCGACCGCCGGCCCTACGACGTCCTCCTGGACCTCTACGAGCCCGGCAGCACCGAGGAGTCCGTCGCCGCGGTGTTCTCCTCCCTCCGCTCCGACCTGAGTTCCCTGCTCGACAAGATCCGCGGGCGGCCCCAGGTCGACGACTCGGCGCTCCATCGGAACTGCCCCGCCGCCCGCCAGGCCGAGCTGAGCGCCTGGCTCATGGACGTCCTCGCCTACGACCGTTCGCGGGGCAGGCTCGACACGACCGCCCATCCCTTCACCACGACGCTCGGCCGCGACGATGTGCGCATCACGACGCGCTATATCGAGAATTACTTCCCTTCGAGTATCTTCTCCACCATCCACGAGACGGGGCACGCGTTGTACGAACTCGGCATCGACCCCGGCCCGGCCTTCGTCCGGACGCGGCTCTCCGAGGCCGCCTCGATGGCGGTGCACGAGTCGCAGTCGCGGCTCTGGGAGAATCTGGTCGGGCGCTCCCTCGGCTTCTGGAAACTCAAGTACGACAGGCTCGTCCGGCTGACGGGCGGCTGCCTCGACGGGGTGGGGCTCGACGCCTTCTTCCGGGGGGTGAACAAGGTCGAGCCTTCGCTCATCCGCACCGAGGCCGACGAGGTGACCTACGCCCTCCACGTCATCCTGCGCTTCGAGCTCGAGAGTCGGCTCATCGCGGGCACGCTCGCGGTGAAGGATGTTCCCGAGGCCTGGAACGCCAAGATGAAGGAGCTGCTCGGCCTCGTGCCGCCCGACGACGCCCGCGGCTGCCTCCAGGATATCCACTGGTCCATGGGCTCCTTCGGCTACTTCCCGAGCTACGCGCTCGGCAACCTCTACGCCTCGCAGTTCTGGACGGCCATGAAAGCGTCCATCCCAGCCATCGATCGCGAGGTCGAGGCGGGCAATCACGCCGCGGCGCTGGCCTGGCTGCGCGAGCATGTGCACCGACCCGGCGCGGCCTACCTCCCGGGCGAGCTGGTCGAACGCGCCACGGGCGCTCCCTTGGACGCGCGGCACTTCGTGGCCTACCTGAACGGGAAATACGCCGCGGTATACGGGTTCTAGGAGAGACGTGTGCCGAGTCAGGGCGTCGAGGCGAGTCCCTTCCTCTGGACAGCCCTGGCTGCGCTCTGCGCGGGGCTAGCCGCGGGACAGGCGCTCGGTGTCGTGCGCTCATACCTGATGCGCTTCCGTGCGCGCGGGGGCGCACCGCGGCCGTCCCCGGAAGCCGGCCCAGGCTCGGGCCGCCTTGCGCGAGCAGGCGCTTTTGCCAGCCTGGGCATCCTGGCTTTCGCGGCCTTGCTCGTGCTGCCGCCCAAGGCCAGTTTCGCCGCGCCGGCGCTCTGCGCCTGGGCCGCGGCCCTGGGGGCGGCGGGGCTGGCGGCCGGGCTCTGGCCGCGCGCTGGCACGGCTGCCGCCCTCGCCCTTTTTGCCGCATCGGCGCTCATCCTCAGAATCCTGGCATCGCCCTACTCGCCGTACGCGGACGGGAGCGAAATCGCGCGGCTCCTGCCCCTTTCGGTAACGGCCGGCCAGGCCGCTCCGATCTATCGGGGCGAGCTCCGCCTGTTCGAGCGGGGGGCGGCGGAGACCCGCCTCGTCGAGCTTCCGCTGCCGGAGGCCTCCATCGTCGCCGAGACCATCGAGCTGCGCGGTCCGCTCGCCTTCCTCTCGCTGTTCCCGGCCAGCGGCTCCATCGACCGGCGCCTCTACCGCGTCGTGGGCATAGCCGGGGGCGCGGCGGCTCCGTATCTGCTGCCGCGGCCCCGCGGCCTCGCGGAGGCCCTGCTTTCGCGCATCGCGCCGCTCGGGCCCGGCCCGGGCTTCGTCTCCGGCGAGCCCCCCGCCCGGGCGGAGGCCGCGGCCGGGCTCCTCGTCCGCTCGCGCGCGGCGAGCGCCGCGCCGCCTGACCTGCAGCCCTTCCAGAGCGTCGTCTACACGCTCGGCGGGGACGGCATTCCCCGCATAGCTCCCCTTCCGGGCGGGGGCGTCCTCCCGGTCGGCCGTTGATCTTCGGTCCGCCATTCCGGTCGGTACCTTGTACAGACGGCCGCTCCGGTGCTAGGCTTGGATCCTCACATGACACATCTACTTGTTCAATTCCTGGTCATTCTGGCGGTTTCCGTCGTCGCGGGAGTAATCGGGTCCCTTTTGGGGCTCGGCGGCGGCATCATCGTCATTCCCGCGCTCACCCTCTTCCTGCACGTCGATTTCCGCATCGCGGCCGGCGCATCGATCGTCTCGATCATCGCCACCTCGAGCGGCTCGGCGGCCACCTACGTCAAGGACCGCCTGTCCAACATCCGCGTCGGCATGTTCCTCGAAATTCTCACCAGCATCGGCGCCGTATGCGGGGCCTTCCTCGCCGGGGTCGTCAAGGGTTCGGCGCTCTACGTGGTCTTCGCCCTCGTGCTGTTGTACTCCCTCTACCCGATGGGCAAGAAGATCGCCCTCGAGCTGGGCTGGCGGCTCCGCCCTCACGGCAAGGATCAGGCCGAAAGCCTTCCGCCCGATCCGCTGGCGGCCAAGCTCGGCTTCTCGAGCACCTACTACGATCCGGCGGCGAAGCGCGAAATCAGCTACGACCTTCACCATGTGCCGGCCGGCGCGGGAATCATGTATTTCGCCGGGCTAGCCTCGGGGCTCCTGGGCATCGGCTCGGGCGTCTTCAAGGTGGTGGCCCTGGATACGGCCATGGGCATGCCCATGAAGGCCTCGACCGCCACGAGCAACTTCATGATCGGGGTCACGGCCGCCGCCAGCGCCGGCATCTACTTCCTGCGCGGCGACATCGACCCGCTCATCGCCGCTCCCGTGGCGCTCGGCGTGCTGGCCGGCTCGCTCGTGGGGACCCGTCTCCTGGCCCGTCTCGCCGGCGCGAGCATCCGCATCATCTTCTTCGTGGTCCTCGCCATAATCGCCATCCAGATGCTGCTGCGCGGGTTCAATATCTCGCTGTGAAAGGAAAGCCCATGAAGAAAGAGACGCGAGAAACGGAAGAGGACCGCGCGAAGGCCGCCCTGGCCGACGAGGACCCCGCCCGCGCCACCGAGCTCATGGTGAGCGTCGTGCTCCGTTCGGGCGTCCTCATCAGCGCGGGCGTCATCGTCATAGGCCTCATCCTGCTGGTCATGCGCGGCGCGAGCGGCATGGACGGCGGCATCGCCTCGGCCCTGGCCTTCCCGCACACCTTCGCCTCGGTTTTCTCCGGCGTCGCCAGGCTCGACCCGCTCGCGGTCATATCCCTGGGGCTCATGCTCATCATCCTGACGCCCGTCTCGCGCGTGGCCGTCTCCATCGTCGCCTTCGCCATGGAGCGCGACTGGCGCTACGTGGCGATCACCGCCGTGGTCCTCGCCGTCCTCATCGTGAGCTTCGCCCTCGGCAAGGGCGGTTCGTGACCCGCTAGCGGGAGCCGCCCAGGGCGACGGCCTCGATCTCGACGAGGCCGCCTTTGGGCAGGCCCGCGACCTGGACCGTCGACCTGGCGGGATAGGCTCCCGAGAAGAAGGAGCCGTAGACCTCGTTGACCGCGGCGAAGTCGCCCATGTTCGCGAGGAAGATGGTCGTCTTGACGATGCGGTCGAGGCCCGAGCCCGCGGCCTCGAGCACGGCCGCCAGGTTGCGCATGGAGCGCTCGGCCTGGGCGGCCACGCCGGAGACGAGTTCGCCGCTGATCGGGTCGAGGCCGAGCTGCCCCGAGCAGAACACGAGGTCGCCGATCGATACTGCCTGGGAATAGGGGCCGAGGGCCTTGGGCGCCTCGGCGCTCGTCACCGCTGTCTGTCGCATAACTGCTGCCTCCATCGTCGGGTGGTGTTCGCGTACCCCGCCCCCAAGCGGCGCAGGGCTGCCGCGGCGCCCGCATCGGGCAAAGTATCCCGGCCCGCCCCGAACCCTGTCAAGCCGGATCGCGCTCCGCGGCGAGGCCGGCGTGCATAAAAATACAATACCGAGCAACTGGAATACCTCAATCTTGCATTTTCCTTCATGTTACAGGGGAGACGGGCCGACGCAGCTTTCATGCCATGGTGGGGATTATCTTTGACCAAAGGATGGGGCGCCCGAAAAAGCGAGGGGGCGGCACTCCGCAGGCCCCGAAGGGGCCGAGGACCGTCGCCTCCCCGCTTTTTCGAAGGCGGGGCCCCATCATTAGGGACGAAGGCAATTCCCATTTTGTCGGTGAGATGCGCGCCGGCCCTTGTCCCTCGCGGCCGCGCGGGGCTAGTATCGCTTCATGAAATTCGAGCGTCGGAACGCCGCGGAGGTCTCCGAGCACCGTCTCGACCGCGAGGCGGGGCGTCTCGTCTATCCCGTGATCTCGCGCCGTTCCGGCGGCCTCTCGGTCGGCGTGAATCTCTTCCCCGACCTCAAGACCTGCAATTTCGATTGCCCCTACTGCGAAGTCTTTCCCTTCCCCGAGGCCAGGCCCTTCTCCCTCGCCCGGTTCGAGGCCGAGTTAGGCGAGTTCCTGGACGAAGGCTGGGCGGCCTCCTGGGCGCCCGAGACCGTCCGCGACATCTGCATATCGGGCAACGGGGAGCCCAGCCTCTCGCCTCTTCTCGAAGAGGCTGCCGCCCTCTGCGCCGCCGCGCGCGGTCGGGAGCCCGAGCTCCTCGGCGGAGCCAGGCTGGTCCTCATCACCAACTCGACGGGGTTCCTCTCCGAGCGGGGCCGGGGCCTCCTGGGCCGCGTCCAGGACCTGGGCTTCGAAGTCTGGGCCAAGCTCGACGGCGGCACCCAGGCGGCCTTCGAGCGCATGTCCCGCTCCCCGTACCGCTTGGCCGACGTCGTCGAAGGGCTGCGGGTGTACGCGGCGAAACGGCCCCTCGTCGTGCAAACCATGCTCTGCGAGGTGGAGGGCGTGCCGCCCGGAGACGGGGAGATGGCCGCCTACGCCCGGACCATAGCGGAGCTGCGCCGCTCGGGCGCGCGCCTTTCCTCGATCCAGCTCTACACCCTCGCGCGGCCGGCCTCGGGCGGCGAGTGCCGCGCCCTGGACGACGCCGAGATGCTCCGCCTTGCGAGGATCCTGGGCCTCGCGCTCGAGTCCGCTTTCGCGGAGGGGCCGCGCCTCCCGATCGAGCTCTTCGGTTCCCGCGGAGCGCTCCGCTTCGACGGGGGGCCCGCGGCCGAAGCGCAGTCCGCAGCCGCACCGGAGTCCGCGTGATAGATCTGCACAGCCATTCCACCGCCAGCGACGGGAGCTGCGCTCCCGCCCAGCTCGTCGCGCTCGCCGCCGAGACCGGCCTGTCCGCGCTCGCCCTCACCGATCACGACACGGTCGCCGGCATTCCCGAGGCCGAGGCCGCGGCCCGCGAGCGCGGCCTCAGGCTCATCCGCGGCGTGGAGCTCGAGATAGCCTTCGAGCCCGGCGAATTCCATCTCCTGGGGCTCGGCCTGGAGCGCCTCGACGGCGAGCTCGGGGCGGCTCTCGTCGGCCTGGGCCGCGCGCGCGAGGATCGCAACGAGCGCATCCTCTCGCGCCTGAGCGGGGCGGGCATCAGCGTCGACATGGACGAGTTGCGCGAACTCGCGGGCGGGGGCAGGATCGGCCGCCCGCACATCGCGGGCCTGCTCGTGCGGCACAAGGCCGTCCGCACGCGCCAGGAAGCCTTCGACCGCTACCTCGGCAAGGGACGGCCCTTCTACGAGGCCAAGGACTGCCTCGAGCTCGCCCAGGCCATGCGCCTGATCCGCGAGGCCGGGGGGCGGGTCATCGTCGCGCATCCCCTCTCGCTGTTCGTGTCCTGGGGACGGCTGACCTCGATCATGGACGAGTGGAAGGAGCTCCGCATCGACGGCATCGAGGCCTACCATCCCGCGGCCAAGATCGGCCAATGCCGGCGGCTCGAGCGCATGGGCCGCGAGCGCGGCTTCAGGATCAGCGCCGGCTCGGACTTCCACGGCGCCATCCGGCCCGACCGCAAGCTCGGCCGCACCGCCGGCAACCTGCAAATCCAGGACTCCTACCTCGAGGAGCTGGGTCTCGGCGAGCGGCCAGCATAAAGAGCGAATGCAAACCGCTTGCGCGCTTCGCGTTCATTTTTTTTCATCCTCATCGTCTTCGCTGTCCGCGACGCCGTAGACCTCGTGATAGAGTCCGACGCTCGTGAAGAAGAGGATGAGGATGAGCGGCCCGAGGACGACGCCGTTGAATCCGAAGACTTCGATGCCGCCCAGGATCGAGAAGAGGATGAGCAAGGGGTGCATCTCGAGCCGATCCTTGAGCAGGAGGGGCCTGAGCACCGAATCGGTGACGGTCACGACCGCGATGCCGACGCCGAGGAGGATCACTGCCGGCACGATGCCCGAGGAGAATGCCTTGATCGCGGCTATAGGCAGCAGCGCGAGGGCGGGTCCGGCCACGGGGACGAAGGTGGACAGGGCGGTGATGACGCCGAACAGCAGCGCGGCCTTGATCCTGAAGACGGTGTACACGATGGACATCACCGTGGCGATGATGACCATCACGAGGACGTAGCCGCGGGCCAGGTCCTTGGCGCTCGACTGGAGCTTGGTGATGAAGAGGACCGTGTAGTCCCGCTCGATGGGTATGGCGCCGACGAGGATCCTCATGAGCTGCCGCCCGTCCATAAGCAGGAAGTAGAGGGTTATGGCGAGGAATACGATGCCGAGCAGGGTCGAGAAGGTCTTCTGCAGGAAGACTCCCGACAGTCCCAGGAGCTTGTTCCCGGAGCCGTAGAGCAGCTCGGAGATCTCCTGCCCCAATTTGACGTGCGACAGATCGACGAGGCCGTCGGTGAGGTTGAAGACGAATCCGCCTATCGGGCTCATGGGGGAGAGGTCGAGCATGGATGGATCGGCGAGCATGTTCACGCGGATGGTCCGGCTGAGCTCGATGATCTGGTGGGCCAGGCTGATCGCCAGGTAGGTGAGGGGGAGAAGCACCGCGAGGACTCCGCCGATCGCGAGGAGAAAGGAGACGAAGCGCCGCGCGCCGGCCCTTTTCCCCCGCTCGCCGAGATGGCGCAGGATGAAGGACTGCAGCGGCGAGAGGATCGCGTAGAGTATGCCCGACCAGATGAATATGGTCATGAAGGGGTAGAAGAGCCTGAGCACCAGCCCGAGGAGAATCAGGAAAACCCCGATGAAGATGTATCTCCTCATCCTCGTTCCATCCATACGCATTACCTCCGCCCGCCTCTGCACTCGAGACAGCCGAGTACATGTACATGTTTGCGGTCGGGCCGCTCGAAATATCTCGCCATCACATAGCCCTCGGAGACGAGCTCGCGCCCGCACACGGGGCAGGCCCTCGGCATCTCGGCTCGGGGCGGCCAGCAGTGCGGGCACCCGAATATCCGCATGAGCCGGTCTTTTCCGCCTGAGCTCGTCGCGGAACTCACGTCCGACTTGATCCGTTCGCCCGGCCCGAGCGGGCTCTGGCAGATCGGGCAGGCCCCGGCCCGCGTCTCGCGGCGCCCTCCGCCGGGGTTCGTGCCGCCGAGCCGAAGCCCCGAACCCTGTGCGACCGGCCGGGCGGATCGGCGCGAACCGGAGCGCCGTATCGCGGCCCGGCTTTCGCGCAGGACGGCGAAGGCGGCGGCGAGCAAGGCGGCGGCTACGAGCACCGCGATCGCGAAATCCATCGAAGGAGTATAGCCGCCCCGATCGCTTTCGGGTAGGAGGTCGTTGACCCTCCCTCTCCGGCGCTCCATACTGGTTTTCATGGGAAGACTGTGCCTCGTCGCGACCCCGATCGGAAATCTGGGCGACATCACGATTCGCGCCCTCGAGACGCTGCGCCAGGCCGACGCCGTGGCCTGCGAGGACACGCGCCATACGCTCAAGCTCCTCACGCACTTCGAAATCAGGAAACCCCTCGTCTCCTGCCACGCGAACGACGAGGAGCGGGGTGCGGCGCGCGTCTTGGCTCTCCTCGCCGAAGGCAAGACGGTGGCCTACTGCTCGGACGCCGGCACGCCGGGGCTTTCGGACCCCGGTTCGCTCCTGGCGCGGCGTGCCCGCGAGGCCGGGCACGAGGTGACGCCCCTGCCGGGGCCGAGCGCTTTCGCCGCCCTCGTGAGCGCCGCCGGGATCGGAGGCCGTTCCTTCCTTTTCGACGGCTTCCCCTCGCCCAAGAACGGGCGCAGACGCTCTCGGGTGGCCGAATTGATGGCGAGGGACGAGTCCTTCGTGCTCTACGAGTCCCCGCATCGCATCGACAGGCTCCTGGCCGACATCGCCGGGATCGACCCGGGCAGGAGGGTCTGCGTCGGGCGGGAGATCACCAAGCTGCACGAGGAATTCGTGGTCGGCACGGCCGCCGAGCTGCTTTCGCGCTTTTCCGGCGAGTCCGAGCGCCGCGGCGAGTTTTCGGTGCTTGTCGCCGCGGCGGAATTGGCGTAAACTATTCTTAGATCACCGCCGATAATTCTGGTGAAAGGCAGGGGAGCGAGATGACCATAGATCGCCTTAACTCCATGGATCCCATTCGAGACCCCATGAAGCCCGTCCAAGGGGGAAGGGCGGATCGGGCCGGCAAGGGCGACTCCATCTCGATTTCCCACGACGCATCCTTCAAGGCGGATCTTTTCCGCGCCTCGGAGATAGCCAAGGGGGCGCCCGAGGTGAGGGCCGACCGTGTGGCCGAGCTCAAGGCCAAGATGGACCAGCCCGGCTACATCGACGACGCGGTCCTTTCCCTCACGGCAGACAAGATCATCGATCAGCTTTTCGGCAAGGTCTGATCGAGGGGCGCGGCGGCAGGCTGCGCAAGCGTAGATGCAGGGGCGGGAGCAGGACTTCCGCCTTTTTAATTGCGGCAGCCCGCGCCCAGGTCTCGGACGGAACGAGTTCGAGCGTTTCCCGGGCCGGCGGTGCAGCCCAAACGTGGAGGATCGACCGTGCCCGATTTTTACTTCCACATCGGCCCGCGCGTCTGGTTCGGCTCGGACGCGCTTCTGCGGCTGCCCCTGCTCGCCGCCGACCTGGCGGGGGCGGGCCGATCCCGCGCGCTTCTCGTGGCCGATCCCCTCCTGTACGAATCCAAGGTCATCGATCGAATCCGCGGTCTGCTCGAGGAGCGCGAGATCCAGGTGCTCGTATTCGACGAGATTCCGGAGCGGGCGACCACGCGGACGGCCGAGGACGCCCTGCGGCTCGCGAAGGGCGCCCGAGCCCCCCTGGTTATCGGGATCGGCGGCATCAAGACGCTCATGATCGCCCGCTGCACGGCCGCTCTCGCCGCCTCCGACCTCGACATGGACGCATTCCTGGACGGCGCGAAGCTCACGGCCGAGCGACTCCCCCTCATCGAGATACCCACGTCGCTCCGGCACGGCTTCATGACCGAGAAATGCATCGTCCTTCCCGACGGGCGCGACCGCCGTGTCCGGATGCTGCGCGCGTCCTCCGCTTCGCCCGAGGCTGTGCTCATCGATCCCATGCTTTCGGCCACACTCTCCCCCAAGGTAGGAGCCGCCTGCGCCATAGACGGCCTCTTGGGCGCCGTCGAAGCCTACGTCTCCTCGAAGTCCTCCTTCATGAGCGATCTGCTGCTCGAAAAGGCGGTCGTTTCCCTGGCTGCCGGGCTCGACGGCCTCATAGCCCGGCCGGACGATCCCGCCGCCCGTTTCGAGACCTGGAAGGGCTCGTTTCTCTCCTCGCTCGGCATAGGGATGAGCGCTCCCGGCATAGGCACGGCGGTCGCCCTGGCGGTGAACGCCCGTTGGCCTGTGCCCAAGGCGAGCCTCGCCGCGATTGTCTTGCCGTATTCCATGGAATCCGCCATGAAAAGCCGGCTGGAGAAGATAGCCAAGCTCGCGGCGCTTTTCGGCGAGGACCTGTCCCAGCTGAGCGACGCCGA